>Ga0182006_1000929_pt1 | contig 19540 bp, 9 predicted proteins | sample Sormic07211104_1_FD_123022 | JGI IMG/M metagenome (GOLD analysis project Ga0182006, IMG submission 123022) | Rhizosphere microbial communities from Sorghum bicolor, Mead, Nebraska, USA - 072115-104_1 MetaG | ecosystem: Host-associated > Plants > Roots > Rhizosphere | place: USA: Nebraska...
GAACTACAGGATAAACTAAAAAAAGAAGGGGCAGATTCATTAATTTCTATGCCTCAACACAATACTGTTAAAGATGAAGCGTTATCAGCATTGGTAATGCTCGGATTCGCCAAACAAACCGCCGAAAAAACTATTGACCAGATTTTAAAAGTGACAGAGGGGACACTTTCGGTAGAGCAACTAATTAAACAAGCTTTAAAAACTTTATAGATCTACTGCCTTTGAAGAGAATATCTACATTTCTGTTTCTCATCCCTCTTTTCTTAATTGCTTCTCAAAACGTCTTCTCTCAAGTTGTTCCAAGCAAAACGGATACTATTACCCCAAAAAATAATTTTAGTTTACGAGAAAAAGAACATTTAGGACTTAGTCCGGCAGTTAATCCGTTTTATCCGGCACCTAGCAATTTAAAGCGTGTTGTAGAATACGATGCCAAGAATAAACGTTATGTGGTAAAGGAATTAATTGGCGAAAAATTTGTTTTAAACACACAATACTTAACCATTGATGAATACCAGCGATTGGTTAACAGTGAGATAAAACGCGGTAACTGGCGTAGCATTTCAAATGCAGAGGTAAGTGATTACAGAAGCACTGGTATTATTCCACAGATCCAGGTAAACAGCAAAGCTTTCGAAAAATTATTTGGTGGAACAACCATTGATATTCAGCCCCGTGGAGAGGCAGAACTCACCTTTTTAGGTCGGGTAAATAAAAATGAAAACCCGCTTTTTAACGAAAGACAGCGGGTGCAGACCAATTTCGATTTTAACCAAAGAATCCAGATGGATCTGGTTGGTAACATCGGAACCAAACTAAAAATCAAAAGTAATTACAATACCGAGGCCCAGTTTGATTTCGAAAATCAGATTAAGCTCGATTATACCGGCGGACCTGATGATATTATCCAGAAAATTGAAGCAGGTAACGTAAGCTTGCCTTTAAATACCTCTTTAATTACCGGAACCCAGGCACTCTTCGGTATTAAAACACAATTAAAATTCGGGCGTTTAAATGTAACAAGTGTTTACACGCAACAAAAATCACAGTCACGGGAAATTAAAATTACCAATGGCGCGCAACAAAATACCACAACGGTAAATATTGATAGCTACGAGGCCAATAAACACTATTTCCTCTCACAATATTTTAGGAATAACTACAATAAAAACCTGGCCAACGCACCCATTATCACCTCTCCGATCCAGATTACCAAAATTGAGGTATGGATTACCAATAAGGCAGGTAATACTACTGACTCCAGAGATGTACTGGGCTTGATGGACTTGGGAGAAAATGTTCCTTTTAACAATAATTTAATTACCGGAGGAACTTCTGGTTTGCCGGCAGGAACTACCGCTACGGGTTTCCCGCAACAGTCAAACAACCTGATCTCGCAGTTAAATGCTTACCAGGGCGGTGCTGTAAGACAGACAAATTCAAATGCAGTCCTTTCTTTCTTCCAAACAACGCCAGCTAACAGTAGCAATACCGATAACTTTGCTAAACTGGTTTACGCCAGAAAGTTAACCGAGCGTGAGTTTACCTTTCAGCCGCAACTGGGTTATTTATCGTTGAACAACCCGCTAAATGCCGATGAAGTTTTAGCTGTTGCCTATCGCTATACCTATAACGGTGTTGAATATCAGGTTGGTGAGTTTTCTACCGATGTTTCTTTTGATGCGGCTAATCCCAAGGTGCTTTATGCCAAATTGTTAAAGAACGAAACCACCAAGATCCAACTGCCAACATGGGATCTGATGATGAAAAATATTTATTCTATCGGAGGGTACCAGATCAGCAGTCAGAATTTTAAACTTGATATTTACCGTATCGATAATGAAACCGGTGTGGACAACCCGGTAATGACTGAAGGACAAAATACGGCGAATAAACAGTGGATTGCCTTAACCGAATTTGATCGTTTGAACCAGCAAAATGAACGCAGGCCAGATGGGGTTTTCGATTTCGTAGCCGCAAATAATGCTTTTGGCGCTTATTCAACCGCGAGCAATGCCAATCAAGCCAGTATGTTCGGTGTAGGCAGCAATGGGCAAACTTCGTTGGTTACCAATACCAATTCGGGTTATATCACCATCGATCCTGCAAATGGAAGGATTATTTTCCCTGTTATTGAGCCATTTGGTAAAGATTTAGCTTCGAAGTTTTTACCAAGTGAGCAGGCTTTGATCAATAAATATACTTTTACTGCGCTTTACGATTCAACACAAACCATTGCTAAGCAGTTGTTTCAAAACCAGAACAGGTATACCATTAAGGTAAATTACCAATCTGATATTTCTTCTGAATTTAGTTTAAATGCCATTAACGTTCCGGAAGGATCGGTAAAGGTTTTTGCCGGAACAATGCCATTAACCGAGGGGATAGATTTTACTGTCGATTATCAGGGAGGCCGGGTGAGCATCATCAATCAGGCACTTTTGGTGTCTGGTCAGCCGATTCGGATTACGACTGAAAACAGTGAAACCTTTGGCCTGCAGCAACGATCACTTTTTGGAACCCGGTTAGATTACCGTGTAAACAATAAACTAAACCTTGGCGGTACCATCATGAACCTCACCGAGAAACCTTTAACCCAAAAGGTAAACATCGGCGAAGAACCCATTTCGAATACCATTTGGGGAGCAGATATCAACTATAGTTCACCATCAAGATTTTTAACAAAACTGGTTGATAAACTTCCGTTCATTTCAACCAAAGCACCTTCGAGTGTAACGTTTTATGGGGAATTTGCGCAATTGATTCCTGGCCACCCAAGGGCATTGAATTTTGCCGGCAGTAAAAACGGAGTAAGTTACTTAGATGATTTCGAAGCATCCAGATCGGTAATCGATTTAAAGAGTGCCATTGCCTGGCAGCTGTCGGGTACGCCACAGCTTTTCTCAGAATTTGATAAATCCAACGATTTATCTTATGGTTACAATCGGGCAAGAATTGCGTTTTATAACATCGACCCAACTTTTTATAATTCTGCGGCATCTACCACTCCGGCCAATATTAGGGGTAACCGGGGAGAACTTTCCAATCACTATGTGAGAGAGGTAATTGAGCAAGAGGTTTTTCCGTTTAAAGAAACGGCAACCGGACAGGCCTTAAACATTACCACTTTCGATGTGGCATATTACCCAACCGTTAGAGGTCCTTATAATTTCCGTACTACCGACTTTAGGCCCGATGGGACATTATTGCAGCCTAAAAATAACTGGGGAGGTTTCCAACGAAAAATCGAAACCAATGATTTTGAAGCCTTAAATGTGGGCTTTATTGAGTTTTGGGTAATGGATCCATTCATCTATAAACCAAATTCTGCCGGGGGCGACATGTATTTTAATTTGGGAAATATCTCAGAAGATATTCTTAAGGATGGCCGGAAATCGTTAGAAAACGGTTTGCCAGCCACAAACGATCCAAGCAAATATGAAGAAACCGCTTGGGGCCGTGTACCAAAACTGCAACCCGTTGTACAGGCTTTCGATAACAATGCCAGTTCGCGTAGAGCACAGGATGTAGGTTTGGATGGATTATCAGATGCTGATGAAAAAGTAAAATTTGCAGCGGCAATTACGCAGATTAAATCGCAGTTAAATGCCACCGCTTCTGCCGCGCTTGATGCCGATCCATCATCAGATAATTATACTTATTTCAGAGGTCCGGCATTAGATCAGATCAATGCGGGTATTCTTAAACGCTACGAAAAATATAACGGGACTGAAGGAAACTCTAAAACTTCGCAACAGTCACAAGAAGAATTAGGACTTGAAAACTCTGCATCTACTTCTTTGCCCGATGGGGAAGACATCAACCGCGATAATAACATGACGCAAAGTGATGAGTATTTTCAGTACAAAGTTTCGATCCGCCCGGGAGATTTAAATGTTGGTCAGAACTTTATTACCGATAAGGTTACCTCGCAGGTAAAATTGACCAATGGAAATACCCAGGCCGTTTCATGGTATCAATTCAGAATCCCAATCGGTCAGTACCAAGAGAAAGTAGGCGGAATCCAGGACTTTAAATCGATCCGATTCTTCAGGATGTTTATGACCAATTTTGCTGATACTGCTGTGATGCGTTTTGCCAAGTTGCAGTTAATCCGTGGAGAGTGGAGAGAATATAATGCATCAAACCAAGCTGCACAGGTAATCGTCGATCCATCGTTGCCTGCACTTACCCCTGATAATTCTACCATTGAAGTTTCGACAGTAAACATCGAAGAAAATGGAAAACGTTCACCGATTCCATACGTTACCCCTCCGGGCATTCTTCGCGAGCGTGATTATAGCAACTATCGTGGCGATACACGTTTAAATGAGCAATCGCTATCGGTTATTGTAAAATCGTTAAGAGATGGCTATGGTAGAGCGGCATTTAAAACAGCCTACAGCGATTTCAGATCTTACAAACATTTGGAAATGTTTATTCATGCCGAGGCTGTTAATAACCAAATTTTAAACGATAATGATGTTGCCGCATTCTTAAGAATCGGAACCGATAACCAGGATAACTATTATGAATATGTAATCCCGTTAAAGGTGACCAATCCGGGTACAAGCGATCCTGATGCCATTTGGCCAGAAGCCAATAGAATGGATATTGATTTAACACTTTTCCAAAATGCCAAGCTCGCCCGTAACGTAGCTAAACAAGCCAACGGACAACCATGGCCAACAAATGTTCCATTTACCTATACCGACGGAAATAGAACCATTGTAGTTAAAGGGCAACCTGATATGAGCAAGGTTAGGGTGTACATGGTAGGGATTAAAAATCCGCTCCGTGCCGCGAGTGATGAACGAAACGATGATGGCCTTGATAAAAATGCACTGGTATGGTTTAACGAATTGAGGTTAACTGAATTTGACGAAAAAGGCGGTTGGGCAGCTACAGGAAGATTGAACTTAAAATTGGCTGATTTTGCAGATGTAAATATTTCCGGAAGTAAATCTACCATCGGTTTCGGGTCTATCGATTCGAAAGTGAGTGAAAGAAACCGTGCGGATAATGTTCTGCTTGATGTTTCTTCTGCCATGGAATTAGGTAAGTTCCTGCCGCAAAAATCAGGTGTGAAAATCCCGATGTTTGTAAGTTACTCTAAACAGGTTTCTACACCGCAGTACAATCCTCGCACTCCGGATATCGAGCTGAAAAATGCATTAAACCAATCAACGAAAGAACAAAAAGATTCGATTTTAAACTTCGCGCAGGATTATACCGTTAGAAGAGGCATCAACTTTACCAACGTTAGAAAAGAACGGACCAATAACAGTAAACCTGTCCGCCTGTGGGATATTGAAAATTTTGCCGCAAGTTATGCTTACACCCAATATAATCATCGCGATTTTATTAATCAGAGCAGTATTCAGAACACCTATAGGGCATCGTTGCAGTACAGTTATTCTAGAGAAGCCAAAACAATAGCACCGTTTGAAAAGATTATTAAATCGAACATGCTGGCTTTACTGAAGGATTTTAACTTCAGTATTTTTCCAAGCGCCATTAATTTCAGGATCGATGTAGACCGCTTATATTCAGAAAATACCTTACGGAATAACGATCCGAATAATACCATTGGGGTTTACCAGAGTGGTTATGGTACCACCTTTAACAAAAACTTTACCATGAGCCGGATTTATGGTATCGCCTGGAACCTTACCCGTTCGTTACAGTTAGATTTTAATGCCACCAATTATTCGATCATTGATGAACCGGACGGAAGGCTTGATGGTTTAAAACGCGATACCGTTTGGCAAAACTTGAAACGTTTAGGGCGCACAACCGATTATAACCATAATTTAAACGTTACCTATAACCTGCCAATTGATAAAATACCAGGACTAAACTGGATTACCGTAAAAACCCGTTATGGGACCAACTTCAACTGGCAAACCGAGCCGCTTTCTACTTTACGTGATCCGAATATTAATTTGGGTAATACGGTACAGAACAGCAGAACGGTACAGGTAAATCCAACCTTAAACCTAACTACTTTATACAACAAGTTTGGCTTTATCCGAAAGGCAGGCAACGATCAGGAAGGAAGTGGCGCCAAGACATTTTTTATTAATTTATTAACGAGTGTAAAAAACGTTAATGCCAGCTTTGTACAAACCAAAGGTATTTTCTTGCCGGGCTATCTGCCAACCACCAGGTATTTTGGTATCGATAATGCAACTGGGGCACCAGGCTTGGGCTTTGCTTTCGGAAGTCAGCGCGATATTCGCGATATGGCCTTAAACAACGGATGGTTAACCACCGATACCTTGCAGAACCAATTGTATGTAAACACACTCAGAGAAGATTTTCAGCTTACCGGGCAGGTAGAGCCATTTAAAGATTTACGGATTACGCTAAAAGCCAATAAGGCGCAAACAAGAAACTTTTCTACCAATTTCAGGTATGTAGCCAGTGTATCATCGTTCGAAAACTTAAGCGCCATTACTACTGGCGATTATAGCGTGTCGTACATTGCTTTGGGAACGGCTTTCAAGGAAAATAACTCAACCGTAATTTCGGGTCTGTTTAACCAGTTTATGGCCAATCGGATCATCATCTCTAGAAGATTGGGTGCGCAGAATCCAAATTCAGGGGGCGTAAACGGCAGTTATGCCGATGGTTACGGTAAAGAAAGTCAGGATGTAATTATTTCTGCTTTTATGGCCGCTTATTCGGGCAAAGATGCCGGAAAAACGAAAATGAATGCCTTCCCTAAAATTCCCCTTCCAAACTGGAGTTTAACCTATAGCGGTTTAACACGTATTCCTTTTATCGCCGATAAGTTTTCATCTGTCGATATCAGACACGGCTATCGCTCTGCCTATAATATTAATGGCTTTAACTCCTTATTGCGCTACCAGGAAACCAATGGTGCGGTTAGCAGTAGAGATGTAAATAACAACTTTTTACCGGAATACCAGTTTGCCCAGGTAACCATTTCAGAATATTTTTCTCCGTTGGTTGGTGTTGATACCAGGTTTAAAAACAACCTGACTGCTTCTTTCGAGTTAAACCGTTCACGTTTATTGGGACTGAGTTTATCAAACAGCCAGCTGGCACAGCTATCAGAAAACAATATGGTTTTAGGATTAGGCTACCGTACCAATAAATTCCGCTTCCCATTTGGATGGTTTAAAAGCCTGAAAATGGATAACAACATGGATTTCAAACTGGATGTAGCTATCCGCGATAATAAAACCGTTATTTATCGTGCCGATGTTACCGAAGCCGAAGTTTCTTCAGGCGCAAAGAACATTACATTAAGGCCAAGTGTAGATTATGTGTTGAATCAGAAATTTAACATCAAATTGTTTTACGATTCGAATATTACTAAGCCATATACTTCGCAAACCTTTAATACTTCCTTCAGTAATTTCGGATTTAGCTTAAGGTTTACACTGAATTAATAGATAAGTTGCTTAGGCATATAAGTTTTTTTTTTACTTATAATTTCATTTCCTATGCGAACTGCTGCGGCAGAAATGAGAAGTGGTTCGGGGCAGTTTATTGGTATTGAATGGCTGCTGATCACCTAGGGCTTTAAATTACTACTAGGGGGCATATTCGGTACATTCCACAAAGTCTTACCCTTTTGTGCCGAGAATTCTGCTAATACATAGCTGTAGTGTAAATTTTTCACAGCCAAAATGGATAAGATTTTAAATATGCAGAAAAGGGGTGATCTCTCGACCATCCCCAATCAAACTAATAAATGCTAATCAATCCATTCTGATGGCGGCGGCGTGATTTGTGGCTCTTGATAATTTGGGTGAGCGATATAATAGTGAATGACTCCTTGGCTATCTTTCAAGGCAGCTAGTTTAAAGGTAACAAGCTTAGGAGTAAATGAGCAATTTCCTAATCCGTAAAAAAGAACCCTTGTAATCTTTACTTTCTGTATGCTCCCATCAGAAAAACGTTCACCTAAATCAACTGATGTAGAATTGTCAATCGGAATGTTCCAGTCATTGGTCTGCTGAAATTGGCTTCCGAATGCCGTAAAAGTATCGCCAGCATTGTCCTTTCCTGTCATGCTATAATTTGTCCAGGTGCTAGTGATCTTGCTGATAGTTGGTGGATTACAAGAGCGTTTGGTATAACCAAACATTCTAGTCGGACCCTCCCAGCTTTCTCCTGCAACTAAATTTCCAACCTCGCCAGTAGGAGATTCTGGAGTTCCAGTAATAACAGCAACAGCTGTTCCGTATGCATAACCATTTTTCAAGTGAATATTGCTCATATAAAAGGTTTGCCCGTCCCATGGGATTAAAGTCTTCCATTGTGTACCGTCCCCATAAGGAAATAATTCGCTCTTAGGAAAAGATTCCCAGTAAGGTACATTAGCTGATGAATTCGGTTTGCCTGAAAATGTTTCAAGTTCTTTCTCTGGTTCAACAGTTTCTTCCTTTTTACACCCTTGAAATGTGAAGCTCGCGGCTAGGGCAAGGCCGAGCATTAATTTTAAATGTTGTTTCATAATGATTGAGTAGGGGTTAATAATTAAACATACAAATATGTATTTTTTTTCTATTTGATTGTAAAAGAAGTATTATAAATTCAGAAATCCAAAAATCTATATGTGCAGTATCTGAGACGTTGCCCAAATCACTTAAAATGCTGATTTGATTTAATATTTTTAAGTTAATTTGCCAGGCATTGCGATATGTTAAACTAAATTGTATTTTTGGCAGGTAAACGTTTAACCCATACAAGCTTAATAAAACAAGAAAATTAATATAACTTATATTCAATAAATACAAACCATGAATTTTCCATCAGAATTAAAATACACTAAAGACCACGAGTGGGTTAAAATTGAAGGTAACGAAGCTATTATCGGTGTTACTGATTTCGCTCAGCGCGAATTAGGTGATATTGTTTATGTTGATATCAATACGGTAGGTAGCGAAGTAGCAAAAGAAGAAGTTTTTGGTACTGTAGAAGCTGTTAAAACGGTGTCTGACTTATATATGCCAGTTACGGGCACGGTATTAGAAGTTAATGCTGAACTGAACGATAATCCTGAGTTGGTAAATTCTGATCCTTATGGAAAAGGCTGGATGGTAAAAGTATCTTTGGCTGATTTAGCTGAAGTAGAAAGTTTATTAACTGCAGCAGCATACCAGGAATTGGTAGGCGCTTAATTATTATATTTTGTACAAAGCACTGAAACAACAAAAATGGGCCATTTTCTGGACTATTGTCGTTTTAGTGCTTTGTAATATTAAGATGCCCGATTCACCTGGGCATGGCTTTTTTTTCGAAGGCTTTGATAAAATGACCCATATGGGGTTTTTCTTTGTCTTATCGGTATTACTCTTCTACGGGAAAATAAGATATCAGCATACCTTCGCTTTCAGAACATTAACCATTTTTAAAATATTGCTTATCAATGCGATTATTGGTGGCGGAATTGAACTGTTACAATGGAAAGTTTTTACCTACCGATCTGCAGAATGGTGGGATTTTGGCTGCGATATGTTAGGCGCAACTATGGCCGTTTTTAGTTATGTTTTGCTCCATAAATTAAATTTCAATGAAAACAAAAATTAGTATCATCTGTGTAATTGTGGCCATAGGTTTAAGTGGATGCAGTATCTTTAAAAAGAACTGTAACTGCCCAAAAGTGTACTACAAGACTTATCCTTCGCCACAAAAATAATCCCCTCTACGATCGACCTTCCTTTTAGATCTGGTCACCTTCCTCAAAAGGCTGTATTTAAAATGTTACCAAGCTTTTAACACACCTTAACAAACCTTTGCGCCTTTCCCTAGTCTGATAGCTTAGTTTTGTATTATAATATCTAATTTTTTTTAATGAAAAGAAACGTTCAGCGGGCAATATTCATTGTGCTCCTATTTTGTGGATATATTGCCCAGGCTCAAAATACTGGCTCAATAAGCGGTAAAGTAATTAACGCAAAAGATAAAAAGCCAGTTGACTTTGCTACCATAGCAGTTAAAAGCTTAAAAGATTCGAGTGTTGTAGCCTCAGGTCAAACCAATCCTGATGGGTCTTTCAGTTTTAAGAGTATTGCTCCGGGTAAATATAGAATCTACTCCGCCTTTTTAGGTTTAAAAACAGCTACTAAAGATATAGAAGTGGCTAAAGCAGCAGTAAATGCGGGCGAAATTAGCATGAGTGATGATGGTGTAGATTTAAAAGATGTTAATGTTACTGCAAGCATTCCGGTGGTTGTAAAAACCGATACCATAGAGTTTGATGGGAAATCGATCAAGGTTAGAGAGAACGCTGTTGTAGAAGATATGTTGAAGAAACTACCTGGAGTAGAGGTGGCAAAAGATGGAAGTATTAAAGCGCAGGGCGAAACCGTTACAAAGGTTAAAGTAGATGGCAAAGAGTTTTTTGGAACAGACCCCTTATTGGCGACCAAAAACTTACCTGCCGATATGGTAGATAAGATACAGGTAATTGATGAGATGTCTGAGCAATCTCAATTTTCAGGCGTTGATGATGGTACGAGGAATAAAATTTTAAATATCACCACTAAAGCCGGAATGAAAAAGGGTTATTTTGGAAATAGCACCGTTGGATATGGCACACAAGATCGTTATGATGCGAGTTTAAATGTAAACAAGTTCGATAATGACCAGCAGTTTAGTTTTATCGGCCAGTTTAACAACGTAAATAAACAAAACTTCGGACAGGGCAATGGCGTTGGTAACGGTTTTGGCGGCGGTGGCCGGGGTAATTTTGGCGGTGGCGGCAGTGGTGCAGGTAGTGGTGGCATTACAACCACAAATGCAGGTGGTTTAAATTTTGCAGATACCTATAAAGATGGTACCCAAATTCAGGGCAGTTACTTTTTTAACAAATCGGCTGTTTCAAACCAGCAGACAAGTTTCACCCAAAATTTGTTGGGAGACAGGATTACTACCGTTTCGAACAATGCGGATAATAACACAGACCGAATCAACCATAGGTTTAATTTTATGATCGATACCAAGCTGGATTCTTCTACAACAATTAAAATCCAGCCAAACGTATCCTATACTGAAAGTGATGCTACAAACTTGAGCGATTATACCCGAAATCTGATCCAGTCTACAACTGTCGGAAATCAGCGCTATATCAGCAACAGTACTGCTCCAAACATCAGCAATAATCTTTTGGTCCGTAAAAAGTTTAAAAGACGCGGGAGAACATTATCACTTAATGTTAACACCAGCATTAATAATAATGATGCCGATAATTATAATTACATATCTGAAACGAATACCATTAACAGTACGCCAACGGCTAGTTTGATCGATCAGCTGAATAAGGTAAATACAAACTCTATTAACAATACCTCCAGATTGGTATATACCGAGCCCTTATCTAAAACAACAAGTTTAGAGTTTAACTATCAAAATGGATATAGTCATGATAACCAGGGTCGCCAGGTATTGGATTTCAACTCAGCTAGCGGGCAATATGATCTTGTTAATCTGGATTTTACCAATATTTACGAGAATCAAACGTTAACAAATGCTGCGGGTGTAAGTTTTACCACCAACGAAAAGAAATATAACTGGAATATTGGTTTAGCTGCACAACAAACCAATCGCGAAAATACCAACCTAACAACAGGTTTGGTAAGAACGCAGAATTTTATCAATTTAACGCCCTCGGCTAATTTCAGGTATAATTTCAGCAACTCCAGAAGATTGAATATCCGTTATAGAGGAACAACCCAACAGCCAACAATCAACCAGATACAGCCAATACCTGATAATACCAATACACAAAGTGTTTTTGTCGGTAATCCAGGTTTAAAGCCTCAGTTTAACAATAATTTAAATATTAACTATAATAATTTTGATTTCGCTAAAAGCAGGATGTTTTTCGCTTTTTTAAGTCTGAGTCAAACTTTTAATGCAATTGGTAACAGTAGTCAATTGGTGACTGACCAAAATGATAAGGATTTCGGTAAAATCCGGACGACCTACGTTAATGTTGATGGAGTTTATTCGGGTAATGCAAGTATCAATATGGGGGTCCCAATTTTGCCTGAACGTAAATTGACACTGAATGCGTCTTTAAATGGAAACTACAACAGGAATGTGAATTTTACCTCGGGTAATAACAACACTGCTGATCTGGTAAAAAATATCACGAATTCCTGGTCGGTTACCAACAAATATAATTTTGTAACCAACTTTGATAAATTTGATCTTACTGGCGGTATTTCTGGCACATACAATAGGGCAACTTATTCTGCCCAGCCAAACTCCACCACAAACTATTATACCTTAAATCCCAGTTTTGATATCAGTTATTTATTTCCCGGAAATATCCGTTTAGCGGTAGATTTAGATTATATCAAAAATACAGGTAGAGGTGAAGGATATAATACCGAATATACTTTGGTAAATTCTTATATCAGCCGCCAGTTCTTTAAAAACAGAGGCACATTTAAAATTGCTGTTAACGATGCATTTAACCAAAACCAGGGTATTAGCAGAACAGCAACCAATAATACCATTACAGATTTAAACTATAACGTGTTAAAACGTTATTACATGTTCTCATTCACCTATTCTTTAACCCGAATCGGCGGAAGAAATATGAGTGGAGATATGCAGATGCCTGCTCAGGGAGGCGATGGCGGTCGTCGTATGAGAATGTAAAAAATATCAATTAAATAAAGGAAGTCTCGGTTTTAACCGGGACTTTTCTATTTTAAAGCCATCTGTTTGAAGATTAAATGTATTGTTGACATTTATGTATTTCAAATGTTACCTAAGTAAAAATAAACCTTTATAAAAGTCGATAGTCTCTATGCTATAAACCAAACTAACCGAATGAAACGAATTTTTACGCTCCTTCTTATTTTATCATCTTTTTATGTTTACGCTCAGAAAACGGGTTCAGTTAGCGGACGGGTTATTCAATCAAAAGATAAAAAACCAATCGATTATGCCTCTATAGCGGTTAAAAACTTAACCGACTCTAGTATGGTTGGTGCAGTGAGCACAACTGAAGATGGGAAATTTGTTTTCAAGGGGTTAAAACCTGGTACTTACAAGTTATATGCTGCATTTTTGGGCTTAAAAAATACCACTAAAGATTTTACCATCTCAACAGATAAACTTGATATTATGCTGAACGATATTGTTTTAGAAGGTGGTGCAATAGATCTTCAAACGGTTGATATTAAAGCAGAAATTCCACCGATTGTGGTAAAAAAGGATACACTTGAGTTTAATGCAAGCTCTTTTAAAGTAGTAGAGAATGCTGTAGTAGAAGACCTGTTAAAGAAACTGCCAGGTGTAGAGGTAGATAAGGCCGGAACAGTAAAAGCCCAGGGCGAAACCATTACAAAAGTTAAAGTAGATGGTAAAGAATTTTTTGGAAACGATCCTTTATTGGCCACTAAAAACCTTCCGGCCGATATGATCGATAAAATTCAGATTATTGATGAACTGTCAGATCAGGCACAGTTTACCGGAATTGATGATGGCTCGAGAACCAAAATTATTAATATCACCACCAGAAAGGATAAGAAAAATGGTTATTTTGGAAACAGTTCTGGAGGCTATGGATCTAATGATCGTTATGATGTAAATGCAAACATCAATCATTTTAATCAGGATAAGCGATTGAGTATAATTGCGCAGTTCAACAATGTAAACAAACAAAACTTTGGCGGTGGCTTGGGTGGAGGGAATGGCGGCAGTAATGGTGGCCGGGGCGGAATTACCGATACCAAAGCTGGCGGTTTTAATTTTTCGGATGAATATGCCGATCAAACCGAAGTTAGCCTGAGTTATTTCGTTAATAAATCTGATAACCTTATTCTGTCGAACAGTGTAAGGCAAAATTTATTGGGTAATGAAACTACGGTTTTTAATAACAACCAGGTTAATAATTCCGATCGGTTAAATCACCGCTTAAACTTTATGGTCGATACCAAGATTGATTCATTAACCTCACTCCGTATACAGCCAAATTTAAGTTATACCGATAACGAGAGCTTGAACAATAGCACCTATACCCGCGATTTTAACAGGTACATGATTACCGGAACGCAAACATTAAGAAATCACAATACTGCACCATCCATTGGCAACAACATTTTATTGCGTAAAAAATTTATGCGCAGGGGAAGAACGCTTTCATTAAACTTCAGTACCAACATCAATAATAACGATGCTGATAATTACAATACCAACCCTGAAACCAGAAAAGAAAACGGGACCACGACTCAAAAAACAACCGATCAGTTTAACGATCAGGAGAGTGAGTCCATCAGTCAGAATACAAGATTGGTATATACCGAACCCCTGGATAAAACTTTGAGCCTGGAATTTAATTACCAGAATGGTTATAACCACAATACATCCGATCGTTTTACCTATAATTTCAATCCTGCCACTTTACAGTACGATCTGTTGGATGAAACCTTTAGCAATGCCTACGAAAATACCATTTTAACCAACTCGGCGGGTTTTAGCTTTAACAAAATGGCGAAAAAATACAACTGGAATGTGGGCATGGCGGTTCAGAACACGGATCGCACAAATAATAATATCAGCAAGGGGCTTGTACTCAAGCAAAACGTTTTCAATTATACGCCTTCAGCCATGTTCAGGTATAATTTTAGCAATAGCAAACGGCTGGTATTTAACTATAGGGGCAGTACAAACCAGCCAACCATTCAGCAGTTACAGCCGATCCGGAACAATACCAACACGCAAAGTATTCCCGTTGGTAACCCCGATCTGAAACCCGAATTCAATAATACCCTTCGTGTAGCTTACAATACATTTACTGTAGGAAAAAACAGGTCCTTATTCGTGAATTTAAACCTTACCCAAACGTCAAACCGGATTGCGAATAGCAGCAGCCTGATTCAAAGTGGCGAAGACCAGGGGAAACTGGCCATTACTCCGGTTAATGTAAGTGGTGTTTACTCAGGGTCTGTCTCCTCTTCATTAAGTTTGCCGATTATGGCCGAGAATAAGCTAAATTTCCATATCAACGTTAGTGGTAGTTATGATAGGGATGTAAACTTTACCAACACCTTAAAAAATATCACCAATAGCTGGTCTGTTACCAATGGCTATCGTCTGGTCTCTAATTTAGATAAGCTCGATTTAACAGCAGGCGTAAGTGGCTCAATTAACCGTGCAACATACTCGGTTCAGCCTAATTCTAATACACGTTATTATACCTTTAGTCCGAATGTGAGTGTAAGCTATTTGTTTCCTGGAAATATCCGCTGGGCAATAGATGCCGATTATAACCAGAATACCGGAAGAGGGGAGGGTTTTGATACACATTTTACACTCGTAAATTCTTACATCAGCAAACAGTTCTTTAAAAACCGGGGAACTTTCAAAGCGGCGGTAAACGACCTGCTGAACGAAAACCAGGGCGTAAGCCGTACGGCCAATAACAACACCATCCAGGATGTAAGTTATAATGTATTACAACGTTATTTTATGTTTTCGTTTACCTATTCCCTAAACCGCATGGGTGGTAAAAACCGCATCAGGGGAGGCGAAGAAGGTGGCAGTGGCCGTGGTGGCAACGGCGGAGGTGGCTTTGGCGGAGGCAGACAGCGGAACTAGATCATTTTAGGGTAAAGCTGTGTAATTTATATCCCATGCACGACTATCTTATTTGGAATAAATCTAAAGAAAGGTTAACTTGCGCCAAATTTAGCACATGAAGCTGTCGCACCTAAAAGTTGGAGAAAAAGGAACAATTGTAGCTTTTACAGATTTAGATATGTCTGTAAAGTTAATGGAAATGGGCTGTTTGCCGGGTGAGGTGGTAGAGGTAGAGCGTTTTGCTCCTCTGGGCGATCCTATGGCGATCCGTGTTGCTGGTTATCAGCTTTGCTTGCGTAAAAGCGAAGCCGATGTTATCATTATTCAATAAAAAAGCTGGGTTTGGATATTAAAGTTGCGTTAGTTGGTAATCCCAATACAGGTAAATCTACTTTATTTAATCGTTTAACAGGGTTAAATCAAAAAATCGGAAATTTTCCAGGCATCACTGTAGATAAGAAAACAGGTTTTACCAAACTTGCTGATGGTAAAGAAGCCGAGATCATTGATTTACCTGGAACGTATAGCTTATATCCGAAAAGTGCCGACGAAAGTATCGTTTTTCAAGTACTTGCCGATAAAAAAAACAATAGCCACCCTGATGTTATTGTCCTCATTGCCGATGCTTCCAATTTAAAGCGCAATATGCTTTTGTATTCGCAAGTAGCAGATTTAGGCATTCCTATGATTTTAGCCCTGAATATGATCGATCTTTCGGCTAAACAGGGGATCGAGATCAATCTGGATAAACTTGCAGAGAAACTGGGCGTCCAGGTGGTTCCCATTTCAGCACGAAACAACATTGGGATTGACAAACTAAAACAGGCCATTGCCAATACCAATAAAATTGCCACACAGCTGCAGGATGTTGACGTGAATTTTCTGGCTCCTGAAGCGATTAATGCCATAAAATCGAAACTTAATTCTGATAACGATTATTATGCGCTGCAGGTTTTGCACCAGCATGAGCATTTAACTTTCTTTACCGAAAAGGAACAAGAAGAAATTGAAAATATAGAGCAGTCGCACCATTTCGAATCTTCGAAAATTCAGGCCGCAGAAACCATTGCCAGGTACAAACACCTCAGTACTATTTTATCTGATGTGGTTGTTGACAAGGGTACTGAAAAGAAGTTTTCTTTTAGTGATAAATTGGACGCTATTTTAACCCATAAAGTATGGGGATTTGCCATTTTCCTGCTCATCCTTTTTGTTATTTTCAATGCCATATTTGCCTGGTCATCCTATCCGATGGACTGGATTGAGACTGGTTTTGGTTTTATAACGAGTACCGGTCACGAATACTTGCCGGCGGGTATGCTTACCGATCTGTTATTGGATGGTGTTGTTGCCGGGCTGGGCGGCATATTCGTGTTTATTCCACAGATTGCAATCCTTTTTGCCTTTATATCCATTTTAGAAGATACCGGCTACATGGCCCGTGTTACCTTTATGATGGATAAAATTATGAGCAAGGTTGGCCTTAACGGCAAATCGGTAGTGCCAATGATCGGTGGTTTGGCCTGTGCAGTTCCGTCTATTATGGCTGCAAGAAATATCGAAAACTGGAAAGACAGAATGATTACGATCATGGTTACTCCATTGGTAAGCTGTTCGGCAAGGCTTCCGGTGTATATTTTAATCATTTCCTTAATCATTCCTTCTCAAACCGTTCTAGGTATTTTTAACCTGCAGGGATTGGCGCTGATGGTGATGTACCTGGTAGGTATTATTGCTGCGGTATTGGTGGCATGGGTAATGAAATTCATCATCAAAACCAAAGAAAGGTCTTATTTTATCATGGAGCTGCCTGTTTACCGCATGCCAAGGTGGAAAAATGTATTCTACACCATGTATGAGAAATCGAAAACCTTTGTTTTTGAAGCGGGTAAGGTAATCATTGCCATTTCCATCATCCTTTGGGTAATGGCCTCTTTCGGGCCAGGAAACCGTTTTGAAAGTATCGATAAAAAATACGAAAGCGCTTTGGCTGATACCACAAAAAATACAGATCACATCAAGACCATAGTGGCTACAGAGAAGTTGGAAAACTCTTATGTTGGAATCCTTGGTCATTGGATCGAGCCTGCCATCCGCCCTCTGGGTTACGATTGGAAGATCGGTATCGGTTTAATTACCTCTTTTGCTGCCCGCGAAGCCTTTGTAGGCACAATGGCCACCATTTATAGTGTTGATGGCGGTGACGAAGATACTGCAACCATTAGAGAACGTATGTCGGCCTCGGTGAATAGCCGCACTGGCTTGCCTGTTTATACTTTTGCTACTGGTATTTCATTAATGCTTTTTTATGCTTTTGCCATGCAGTGCATGAGTACAGTTGCTATTGTTTACCGTGAAACTAAAGGATGGAAATGGCCGGTTATCCAATTGGCTTACATGACAGCCATGGCTTACGTTGCTGCGCTGGTTGCTTATCAACTGTTGAAATAGTGTTGTCTTTTTTCGTTTGTCATCCTGAGCGTAGTCGAAGGACTTTTTTATAAATATCATTATTAAGGTTAGGAGAGCAAGGCCTGTATAATTATTTAAGTTTCCTCCCGCTTTCCGTTTTACTTATCCCGATGAATATCGGGATTGCGTGTTCACTCCAATCGGGTCTAAGTGGCTCGTTAGGTGGTGCTATTTTTGGCTGGGTGCTTAGCTACACAAACCTTTATTCTTAAACCCGGTAGCAGCGGCAGCTTCCGATGTAAAAGTATTATCTTTCTCCGTTGTCACCCTGAGCGTAGTCGAAGGGCCAATAGGCAATTTGCTATTTATTGCACAAACCCTTGTTGCTAAACCCGGTAGCAGCGGCAGCCTCCGATACTTTATCGCAGCTATAGCGGATAACGGGAAGGCCGTTCCCGAAACCCCACTGAACGTTCATTTCCCAATAATTATTAAGCGTAATTAAAAGCATTTTACCATATATAAAGGCATATTAGATCATTTAAGTTCTTATGCTCTTGAGCTATGATTATAAAGCGATATTAACTTTAGTCTTTCTGCTTTGGTCTTACCCCAGTTCAATCTGACGCTTAATGCTCTCTTCTAATGAGATTAAAGTCTCCGTACGCTGAATACCGTTCACGGCCTGTATTTCTTCGTTTAAAACATGGCGTAAGTGGTTGGTATCCCTGCAGATAATTTTGGCAAACATACTGTAGGCACCGGTAGTATAGTGCAATTCTACCACTTCCTTAATTTTGCTCAATTGTGCAACTGCATCTTTGTACTGGATTCCTTTCTCCAGGTAAATACCCAAAAAGGCACAAATATCATATCCGGCCTTCTGCGGATCAATGATTAAGTGAGAGCCCTTAATAATGCCCATTTCCTGCAGCTTCTTCATCCTAACATGTATCGTTCCGCCCGAAACAATCAGATCTTTAGCGATTTCTGTATAAGGTTTAGTGGCATCCTGCATCAATTGCTTCAATATATCGATGTCGAGGTTGTCAATTTCTAAATTGGAATTGTCTTTTTTAAGCATATTTTTGAATTATGATAAGCGAATTTACGAATATTTATCAATATTATAAAAATAAAATTAAATGTTTAAAATATTTGCAAGGTATTGGTTGTTCCTTTACATTTGTATCAAGCAATTAACAAAAAGGAACGTTCTTTAAAAATTGCATAACATAATGTAGGGTGGTGAAACAGGCAGACACACCTCCTTGTCTCGGTGGCGGAGAATAATGGGAATATACCGGTTTCGGTACTAACCACTCCTTGAAGGTTCGATTCCTTCCCCTACAGCGGCTTTAGTCCTAAGTCAAGAGTCCATAGTCTCTAGTAGACTTACGACTGCAGACTTTGGACTAATGACTAAAATTGTTGGGTGGTGAAATTGGCAGACACGCCTCCTTGTCTCGGTGGTGGGGAATAATGGGACAAACGCAGTTTATTGGGTTGACCACAAATTAATTTTTTGAACTGTAGCTAACTACCCCTTGAA
>Ga0182006_1000936_pt1 | contig 19457 bp, 13 predicted proteins | sample Sormic07211104_1_FD_123022 | JGI IMG/M metagenome (GOLD analysis project Ga0182006, IMG submission 123022) | Rhizosphere microbial communities from Sorghum bicolor, Mead, Nebraska, USA - 072115-104_1 MetaG | ecosystem: Host-associated > Plants > Roots > Rhizosphere | place: USA: Nebraska...
ACAACAAAATTTTGTTTATCAGGAACAGCATCCTGGAAAAATACAGCGAAAACCGATTGGCCGGTAACTGAAGGACCAACGGTAATCAAAAAAGACAATCTTTACTATCTTTTTTATTCGGCTAATGATTTCAGAAATCCTGATTATGCTGTGGGTTATGCTACTTCAACCTCAGCTACAGGTCCATGGATAAAGTACCAGGGCAACCCCGTTATCAGTAAAAAACTATTGAAAATAAACGGCACCGGGCATGGTGATTTCTTTATGGATAAAAACGGCGCATTACAATATGTTTTCCACACCCATCATTCAAATTATAAAGTATCGCCAAGGGCTACGGCTATAATCAAAGCCGCCTTTGTAAAAGAGAAAAATGGAAGTTTTCGCGTGCAGATCGATCCCGAAAGTTTTCGGTTTTTAATGCAAAGTGCAGCAAAAACATTCTAAAGATTAATTGATTGCATTTGTAGAAATATTGAGATAAAAACAGGCTGGTTTAAGAAAATAAATCGCTTTTTTTAAAGATTAACTAATCGTTGATCAAAAAACATAAAAGACGTGAAGATTTAAAATGAATGCTTTGAAAATAAGATATCTGTTTGTTGCATTGTGCCTGTTACACGTAGCAGGTTTACGTGCACAAACATTTACCAATCCTTTATTGCCATCGGGTGCCGATCCTTATAGTTTTTATAAAGATGGTTATTATTACTATACCCATACTACCGGAAACCGTGTAGATCTTTGGAAAACCAAAACCCTGGATGGCTTAAAAGATGCGGAGCGGAAAACCATTTGGCGTGCACCTGCCGGAACCCTATACAGTAAAGAAATCTGGGCACCAGAAGTGATGTTTTTAAGGGGCAAATGGTACGCCTACTTTGCCGCCGATGATGGGAAGAATGAAAACCACCGCATGTACGTTTTGGAAAATACTTCGGCCGATCCGATGAAAGGCGAGTGGGTATTTAAAGGCAAAATTACCGATCCGACTGATAAATGGGCCATTGATGGCGACGTGATCGATTTTAAAGGCCAGTTGTATATGATCTGGTCTGGATGGGAGGGAGATGAAAACGGCAGGCAGGAAATTTTCATTGCCAAACTTAAAAACCCCTGGACAGTAGCGGGTAAACGGGTAAAGATTTCTACGCCTAAATTTAGCTGGGAAAAAATCGGGGAACTTGGTGGAGGCGCGCATGTGGATGTAAACGAAGGACCACAGTTTTTGCAGCACGGTGATAAAATATTTGTCATTTATTCGGCCAGTGGCTGTTGGACAGATTTTTATGCTTTGGGTATGCTTTCCGCTTCGGCCAAGAGCAATCTGCTCAACCCTGCCTCCTGGACAAAATCCGATCAACCTGTTTTTCAGCAATCGCCAAAAGATGGTGTTTATGCGCCTGGCCATAACTCATTTTTAAAATCACCAGATGGAAAAGAAGATTGGATCCTATATCATGCCAATGATAAACCGGGCCAGGGCTGCGGAGGTTTCCGCTCGCCCCGGGCCCAAAAGTTCAGCTGGAATAACGATGGGACACCAAATTTTGGAACGCCGGTAAAAGCAGGACTAAACTTAACATCACCATCAAACCACAATAAAAACTAAATCAGATATATACCGATATGAATTTAAAAAACTATGCGCTACTTGCTGTCTTGAGCTTTAACATCAGCTTGGGTTTTGCGCAAAAAACAAAAAAAAGCACTGAACCTGCAAAGGTTTGGTCGATAGAAAAAGCCAATGCCTGGTACAAAGAACATAAATGGTTAACAGGTGCCAACTACATTCCTTCCAATGCCATTAACCAATTGGAAATGTGGCAGGCCGATACTTTTTCACCCGATCTGATCGATAAAGAACTGGGTTGGGCAGAAGGAATCGGCTTTAATACTCTGCGTGTATTCCTGTTCAGTAAAGCCTGGAGTCAGGATCCTGAAGGTTTTAAAAAGAGAATGGACCAATTTTTAACCATTACCCAAAAACATGGTATTAAACCAATGTTTGTTTTTTTCGACGATTGCTGGAACAAAACTTCGGCCATTGGTAAGCAGCCAGAACCTAAAAAGGGCGTTCACAATTCGGGCTGGTTGCAAGATCCCGGCGATCCTGCCTTTAAAGACGAAGCCAATTTCCCTGAACTTGAAAAATATGTAAAGGATGTACTTACCCATTTTGCACATGATAAAAGAATTTTACTTTGGGATTTATACAACGAACCTGGAAATAGCGGGAAGTTAGAAGCCACCATCCCTTTGTTAACCAAAACCATTAGCTGGGCAAGGTCGGTTAATCCCGATCAGCCGATTTCTATCGGATTGTGGAGCTGGGGTTTCGAAAAGCTTAACGAAATACAGTTGGCCAACTCAGATATTGTAACCTATCATAACTATGAGGCACCAGATTGGCACCAAAGAACCATCGATCTGTTAAAAGCCAGCGGCCGGCCGCTAATCTGCACCGAATATATGGCCAGATCGCGCAACAGCCGATTCGCTAATATTTTACCCATGCTAAAGAACGAAAATGTAGGCGCCATTAACTGGGGTTTTGCTGCAGGTAAAACCAATACCAAATATGCCTGGGATACCCCGCTTGCCGATGGATCTGATCCGATTGAGTGGTTTCACGAAATCTTTCAGCCCGATGGTACCCCATACCGCCTGGATGAAGTTAACCTGATTAAAAAACTCAACAACAAATAAATTATTGTCAGTAGGGAGATCCGAAAAAGAGCTTCATAAAAGTTATTGTCAGTCTGTCCAAAGGACTCCTACGGAGAGCGGAGTCGAAAGACCCTTAGTTGAAAATAGAAATATTTGTCTTTCTATAGGCTATCATTGACAGGTTTCAGTAAAGGGGCGTCATTCCCGCGTAGGCGGGAATCTTAAAGCTTACTGTATTAAGATTCCCAATCGGGTTGGGAATGACGACTCCTCATAGCCTATCAATTCAAAAAAAATGTAATTCATATTGATTTTTACGAAACAAATAAACCATCAGGAAACTATTCTTTGCTTAAATTAACAATATTGCCAAACCCTAACTTTAACACACAAATTTAAACCAATGAACAAAAAAGTATCCATCCTTATCTCGCTGCTGGGGCTCTCGCTTTCCCTTTCTGCGCAGCAGCAGGACAAATCGTGGTCGATGGTAAAAGGTAAAATCTCTTCACCATGGGCGCAGGACGTTAATCCTAAAAATGTATTGCCAGAATATCCGCGGCCACAGTTTGAGCGTACCGGCAACTGGAAAAACCTGAACGGGCTTTGGGATTATGCCATTTCTGCAAAATCACAACAACCTGCAATTAACCAGGGTAAAATTCTTGTGCCTTTCGCGGTAGAATCTTCGCTTTCGGGTGTCGGCAAAACAGTAGGTAAAGATAGTTTGCTCTGGTACAAAACCAGCTTTACTGTGCCTGCAAACATGAAAGGCAAAGAAATTTTACTGCATTTCGGTGCGGTTGACTGGAGAAGTACAGTGAGCATCAACGGTAAAGCGGTAGGTAAACATGAAGGCGGTTTCGATCCTTTCAGTTTTAATATTACGCCGTTTTTAAACAGAAGTGGAAAGCAGACTTTAACGGTCGAAGTTTGGGACCCGACAGATGATGGCCCTCAACCAAGGGGAAAACAGGTTAAAAAACCGGAAGGAATCTGGTATACCCCGGTAACCGGTATCTGGCAAACCGTGTGGATTGAGGCAGTAAATAAAGCACATATCGATCACATTAAAATAACGCCTGATATCGATCAGCAAACCGTATCGGTTACCCCATTTTTAACGGGTAGCGCTACAGGCGATCAGGTTAAGGTTTCGGTATGGGACGGTACGACCAAAGTGGCTGAGCAGACTTCGGATGGCACTGGCACAATCAGTTTAAAAATTGCGGATCCTAAACTTTGGAATACCAAAAATCCATTTTTATACGACCTGAAAGTTGAACTGATCGCTAAAAATAAAAAGCTTGATGAGGTGAAAAGTTATTTTGCCATGCGCAAAACCTCAATCGGCAAAGATCAGAACGGTATTCAGCGTATGCTGTTAAATAATGAATTTGTTTTCCAGTATGGTCCGCTAGATCAGGGTTGGTGGCCAGATGGGCTTTACACCGCACCAACAGATGCCGCTTTAAAGTTCGATGTAGATAAAACCAAAGAAATGGGTTTTAATATGATCAGAAAACACATTAAGGTAGAGCCTGCTCGCTGGTACTACTACTGCGATAAAGCAGGTATGCTGGTTTGGCAGGATATGCCAAGCGGCGACCTCGGTAACGGCTGGGAGAACCGACCTGGTGTTTTAGACCATGGATCAGACCAAAACAGAAGTGCCGAATCTGAAGGATATTATAAAAAAGAGTGGAATGCCATTATCGATGCACTTTACAATGTACCTTCAATTGTAGTTTGGACACCTTTTAACGAGGCTTGGGGGCAGTTTAAAACCGTAGAAATTGCCAAATGGACAAAAGAGAAAGATCCTTCAAGACTGGTGAATACAGCCAGTGGTGGTAATTTCTATCCGGTAGGCGATATTATCGACCTGCACAATTACCCACACCCGGCTATGCCGAGTCCTGATTATTTTGGAAAAGACTATGCCCTTGTACTGGGTGAGTTTGGTGGTCTTGGCCTGCCTATTGATGGCCACGTGTGGCAACAGAAAAATAACTGGGGTTATCAGAGTTTTAAAAATAAAACCGATCTTCTTAATAAATACGCCCAGTTTACGAAACGTTTAGCAGAATTAATTCCATTAGGGCTTTCTGCCGGAGTGTATACCCAAACTACCGATGTAGAAGTAGAAACCAATGGCTTGATGACCTATGACAGAAAAGATATCAAGTTTTCTGAAACACAGATGAAAGCTTTGCACGATAAGCTTTATCAGATAAATGTGCCGGTAAAGCAATAGCTTATCATTTATCGCTTTTTGTATGCTCGGCATAATAAGGCGCGCTGTAATTGTACCTGTAAATCGCTAAATCATTTAGGCTGTATCCTATTTGCAATTTCATTCGAATTTGTCGCGGTGAGCTTGTTGAAACGTCTTGCAAGACATTTTAACAAGCCCTTCGACCCAGTCGCCATTTATAGGTTCCAAAAGAATGGTCGTCATCTCGACTGTAGCGCAGCGAAATGGAGAGATCTTTGTACCAGGTTATTGAAATCAAATTTAAAAGATCTCTCCTCCAAAGGAGTTCCTTTGGAACACTACGGTCGAGATGACAATACCTTCATCAGTGATTTTTAAGCAAATTCTTATAAATGATGGTTAAGCAGCCAGCAACCGAAAGGGTACTTTGTATAGGGCAACCAAAAAAAAACGCAAATTTTCTTTACCCCTTCTGTACCTGTTGTTTACCCTTTCTCTATACCAAGTTAACCCCAGGTTAACCCCTGGGTTACCTCTTCTTTACCTCCTGGTTACCTAAAAGGTAAAGCCAGGCACTGCTTTTGGGCTTTTTTCGGTGAGTCGGGGCCGATGCTGCCCGCCAGCAAGTACCTTTAAGTGGTAATTATTTATATTCGCCTTGCACTGGTCGAGAAACTTTAATTCATATGAAAAAATCGTTATCTTCTGCTAGATAATAATCTCGACTGCACCAACTCTTCTTTAAGTTAACCAGATGAAACAACTCGATTTTTCCACTTTCCCTGTACTCGAAACAGACAGATTGGTACTTCGCAGGCTTTCGTTGGAAGATGCTCTGGTAATTTACCAATTGCGTGGAATACTTCTGAAAGTGACATTGTTCAGATCTCTGTTAAATAGCCAAACTAAACTTCTAACTAATTAGATAATATCAAGCATTTGCATGCTTGCAGTTCAATTAAGCTCTTGAAATCGAACAGGGGGATTTGTATATATAGTAGGCCACATACTCAGTCTTTCCAGTCTACAACCTTTACCTCATCGCCAACACGGATAATGCCCAGTTGTTGATGAAGCAGGTTCTGGCCGAACATGATCTTTTTACCTACTGTACGGTAGCTGGCCAATGTTCTTAATGGTTCCTGTCCTTTTTCGCCAGTTTGCTGATCGATGGTAATGAGCACGCATCTGGCGCATGGTTTTACGGCCGAAAACAATACCTCACCAATGTGAAAGGTTTTAAAACTATCCTCAACATGTGGCTCCCCGCCGGTAAAAACAAAATTTGGGCGGAAACGGTCCATTCGGATTGGATTGGCAAGCTTTTCATTAAGCCCATCAAGCGACGATTGGCCGATAAGCAGGCAGGGATAACCATCGGCAAAACTAACCACTTCATCATTCGAAGCATAATCCCGATCTACCAATCTTTTTTCAGTTAAAGGCATTTTTACCAATCTAACCTTAAATTTTAGGAAATTAGAAAACCAATCGCTTACGGCTTTATTTACTTCAAGCGCGGTGGCGGTATCGTTCCATATTACAACAGATAGCTCTTCTCCCGTATCTTCATCCAGAGAAAAGGATATACTTTGCCCGGGTAAAGTTTTATGGGAAACAGTTAATTTACCATCGCCAATATTTACCTGAAGCAGTGCCAGTTCAAAATGTTTCCGTTGGGTAACAAATATACCTTCCGCATCAACGAGCATCCATCTTCTATCATATTGCAATCCTTTTTCTTCAAGCTGTGCTTTTTCAAGACGGATACCGCCCAAAGATTTGATGGGATAAATATTGATTTCGGAAAGAATAAATTTGCTCATGTTATCTGCAACTATAAAATTTCTATGTTCTTTTGCTCAAATGCCTCAAATATCTGCGCATTGATCATGCTTCTTGTCAAATCAGCTTTAGAAATGTCTTTGCACCAGAAATAGATGTTGATATTGCTATTCAGCTTACTCACCGGACTGATCATAATAATAGGTTCTTTGCTGATAAAAACATTGCTGTTTTCTACAATAATTTCTCTGATCAGGTTGACCACTTCGGTAGAATTAAAGGGTTTTGCAATCAATAAAGAAATATCTACCCGCATCTGGTTGTTACTCAGTGTCCAGTTGATGATATTGTTCGATAAAATAGAACCATTGGGAATAATAATTTCGGCGCCTTCGTCGCTAAGTAAGGTGCTGGAGCGTACACCGATTTCCTTTACCCTTCCTTTTTTATTACTCAGCTCCACAATGTCGCCTATTCGGATGGTTTTATCGAAAATAAGGATAATTCCCGATACAAAATTGCTTACAATATTCTGTAAGCCCAGCCCAATCCCCACGCCTAATGCACCCAGGATAACCGTAATTTTATCAATTGGCAGTCCAGAGGCGGCAACGGCGATTAAAAATCCGCCAATTAATAACACCAAACGGGTTACGAGCAACTTCGATCGCTCTCCTTTGTTATCATCAAAACTGTCATCACCTGTATCACCAAAGAAATAAGCGATGTATTTCTGCAAAAAGTTGGCAATCCAGATTATGCCCAAAAACAATACGATACCGCCAAAGGTAAAAGAGAAGTTGCCTATGGTTCTTTTTTCGGTAAGGATTTCCATTACCGATTCGTATAGTCCATTAAAAATATTCAGGTTGGTGGTAAATATCACAAACCAGATTAGGGTAGCACCAATGCCGGTTAGCCTTTTAAGTCCGGTAATTACAGGCTGCCAATCAAAATACTCTGGAAATCCTTTACGGATCCTGCTGCTTTTCATCTGCAACAAAAAGGCCTCTACCAATACTTTAGCGAGGATGGTTAATGATATGGCATTTAAAAGCGAGCTTACCCCGGTAGAATAAAAAATCTGCGTAAGGGTAAAGCGGCCAAATAGATTACAAAAGGTGGCAATGATGGCAAAGCCAACATATATAAAACCCGTGGTGAGGATCATTCTGTATCTTTTGGTTTTCTCATCGAGCATTTTCCATACCATAATGCCATAAGCAACGGAGCTGGTGGTTAAGAACAGCAGCAGCCAACGCTGGTATCTTGGTGGCATGCCCAAAAGGCGTAAAAAAACCGGGGCGAGAAGAAGTACCACAAATATGCACCAATAGTAAAACAATTTTGAGCCTAGCTTTTTGCGGAAAAATACGGTGAGCAAAATGGCTAGTATAAGCTCAACAGCTTCGATGTAAAGTGCAGGCGCCCTCAGATCGAATATTGGGGCCAATGCAAAGAGCATGATAAAAGTAATCAAGTAGGGCTGCGGACTGACCAATGAAAAACCATCAAGGGTTTCTAAACGGCCACGCTGTTTTACGCTTCTAAAATTGAAAAATACCCAAAGGAAGAATATGGTACAGGTAAAAAGTAATAACAACCGGCTACTCCTGGTATACACGAAATAATAGCCTGATATTTCTTGTTCCCCTTTAATAAACCTACGAAAACCCATGCTTTTATTGGCCCGTTTGTTTACCGATTCCCATAAGTAACGGCGCTCTTTGCCAAACGCCTTAATGCTAACCGCATCGAGCTGGCTATCGGTAAGGTACATTAACTCCTTAATATTGATCAGGTTAGAAGAGGTTCTGGCTTGCAGGTTGTTAATGGATAAGGTAGTCGTTTTCAGTAAACTATCCATCACGATACGTTTCTTCTTTAACTCTGCAAACTGATCTTTAAACATAACCTGTATGGCAGGTACCGTAAACAATTTAATCAATACCGTATCTTTGCGCAGGTTAAGGATTTCGGTTTTTAACGCCCGTAACTCCTTTTCATATTCATCAAGGTCTGCTAAACAATCTTTATTATTGCTCTGTAGTTCTTCCAGCAGGGTTTGATCCATCTGCAGATTTTGCAGGTTAGGTGATCTGTCGCTTTGTGTTAACCGGCTTTTAAGCAATGCCAATGCAGCCTCATCCTGCGTTAAGTGTGCTTCTATTGGCTTAAGTTTCTTAAATGAGCCAACGGTTACCGGAACTTTATTTACCGTTTCAAATACTTTTTCCAGGTGTGCAAGATAATCGCCTTTGGTTAATGTAGCAGAATCTGAAAGAATAGATACATCCTGCCCCTTATCTGATAACCTGTCCTTTTGTGCAAACGCATTACCCATAATAATAACGGTAAAAAGCAGGGGTAATAGATTTCGGAATAGTATAGGGAAATTATTTATTGTTATCATTGGATTTAAAGAAGTATTGGGAAATATCCTTTTTAAGGATATATGTTGCCAAAAATAAGGATTAGAATTGATTTTACAGCCGGTGGTTTTGGCTATTTCATTTACAATGAACCTTAAAAAATGCGAGCGCATTAATGCCAGAATGAATTTAATGAAAATTTATACTGTTGTTCGATAAAAATTAAATAATTTCAATTCAGCATTTGCTATTTTCAATTTTAAAAGCATAAAAATGATTTATTGTGAATAATTTTTAATGAAATACAGTTTTGCTTTGTTTTGATCAGGCTTTTCTATTACCATAACTGCACAGACCACACGGCAGATTGTGAAAGATTTTGATTTCCGTCCTGAAAAATAAATAAAACCTGCAGGAGATTAACCATAAACAATCGATGAAGAAACAGAATAAAATTATCCTTGGGGTGTTAGCGTGCATCATATTGTTAGCCATTGCGTTGATATATAAACTGCATTGGTTTGGAGCGGGTATGAAGCCTCAGCATGAGGCAATCAGCAACCCTGGCCGTGTTGTTGAGGCTGTGCGCGATACACAGGCACTAACGACTAAACCTAAAACTGAAAGGCAGAAGGAAGCAACGCAGATCGAATTTCCACCAAGCGGAAACACTGTTGACGATTTTGTCCCCGGATTATATAAAATTGCAATGGATACCAAAGGCCTTTTAAATAATGACGAACTGGAAGATGTAGTTTTAGTGCTCCAGAATAAGACAGACAGTACTGATTTGCGCCCTACCTTGGTTTTGTTGAAGCAGCCGGAAGGTGGCTACCGTTTATACGCCAGCTCCTGGCTGGCCATTGGCGCTGCCTATATTAATGGCGATTACCAGCAATGTGACAGTGAAGACATCAGCATAGATCAAAAAAGAAATTTAATTATATCAACTTACGGAAGCGGTCCGGTGGGTAACCGCGAAACCAGGTACCGTTTTATAGACAACGAACTTGTTTTTACTTATATGGAAACGTTTAACGCAGGTGCAGGCCAGCAAACCAAAACAACCTATGATGTTTTAAACCGAAAGTTAACGGTTGAAGATATTAATACCATGAAAGAGGATATGCCTGCTACAGTTAGCCATGGTACTTTGCCACAACACCCGCCTTATCTTTTTAAAGAGGTTGATCCGACAACGGTTTTCTCAGAATAATGGCAAAAACCGTACAATCCGGAGATGAATAATCATGATGACTAGCCGTTTGGCTTGTCAAACTTTGTAAGTGCAAACACCAGCGGATCTTCAACAGTAACCCTTCATTTCAAGGCAGGTAAGCTGGAAAGTATAAACCACGATTATCGCAAGGGGCAAATATTTAATTGATTTGAAAGTATCGTCATCTCGACTGAAGCACTGTGGAGTGTTCTAAAGGAACTCCTTCGTAGGATAGATCTTAGAACTATGTTATTGAAATCAAATTTAAAGATCTCTCCATTACGGTACAGATGACGATACTTCTAATCAACTCAATCTAGCGATGCATGTGCATCGTTTACAAATTTAACGTATCCATTAAATTAACGGGTCGGAATTCTGATTGCGGGAATTGTGCTCTGGAAAACTATTCTTATCGAAATGATGGTGACGATAAAAGTTTGCACGGTCAATCTCTACAATTTCATCTTCCATCCGCAACGCCGCCGGACTTCCAATTACGCTGCGGATCTGGTTCTCCAATTCAGGGGTAACCTCACCAATAATATATCTCGGCATTGTCCTAAACTGATCCTGGTGGATATCGGGCAAAATAACTTCTTTTTTATCTTCGCCTAAATTTGCGAGCCCGATGGGTATAAGCACAATCTTTTCCTCCAAATCTCCGCCCATATCGATAAGCTCCACAATAACGTAACGTATGGCATTTTGCTCGGGATCAAATAGGAGGTCGCGCACTTTTCCAACCGAATCGCCGGCTTCATTTCTTACTGGCCAACCTTTAATGTCTGCTTCGCCGTCTGTTAATTGATAACTACTTTTTGAGAGCTCTTCTAAATTGCTGTATACAATAGTTCCTGAATCCATAATTGCTTTTTTTTAAGGGGCCATTAATAACGATGCCCAATTTTATAACAAGTTTTTCAGGAGATGGTTTTTATGTTAAGATGCCAGTATACAAGAATTTGGCAGCTAAAACAAATATCGTAAAGGAGGTAATTAACGGTAAATATTTGTGATCTAGTGTTTTGTGTTGGTATTAAAAGATGTGGGAAGCAACAAAAATATTAATCGAAATATTTTTTTATCTGGCGGCGAGCATGCTGTTTTATGATTATTTTGTATAATCGTTAAAATAGAATCAGAAGTTAATGAAGAATATAGCTGAATTTAGAATGTCATTAAAAGACGATAGGCCTGATCGTAACATGTCAGTTCAATTGCGCGCACTTTGGTACGATGGAAAAGGAGATTGGCATACAGCCCATAACCAGGTAGACCATTTAGGCGATGTTGCTTCTGCCCGCATACACGCCTACCTGCACCGCAAAGAAGGCGATATTTGGAATGCCGATTATTGGTATGCTAAAGCCGGAGAGAAAAGGCCACAATTATCATTAGACCAGGAGTGGGAAGAATTGGTACAGCGTTTTTTATCATGATGGGTATAAATTACCTATCATTTAGCTCCATTATGCTGGGGAGATAATACCTGAACAATATTAATCTCCCAAAATCTCCAGTCCTTTTTATTTAGCAGGCATTTTAAACGAAGGGGGAAGTGACGCTTCATCCGCCGCCCATAATTTATTCGGACGTTTGCCCATTACCAGCTCCAATTTGCCCCCTTTCATTAAATCCTCGTGAGCAAACCACGATTTATTCCATACTTGCCCGTTCAGTTTAGCCGATTGAATGTATTTATTTTCAGGAGAATAGTTTATACAGTTCAGCTCAAACTTTTTGCCATTTCCCAGATCAAGTTTTACGTTGGCAAAAGTGGGGCTGCCAATTACATACATGGGCAAGCCAGGAGTTATCGGGTAAAAACCCATCTGCGAAAATACTACAAAAGAAGTAAGGCCACCGCCATCTTCATCGCCAGGAATGCCCATTAAATCGTTACGGAACCACTGACTTAATAAACTCCTTACTCTTTTTTGCGTGCGCCAGGGCTGTCCCGCATAATTGTATAAGTAAGGAATGTGCATGGCAGGTTCATTACCCATAGAAAACTGCCCAACATTACCCGTATGATCGGGCAACTGCGAATAAAAATCAAATCTGCTTTTCCCAAGCGGTGTATTATACATTTTCTCCAGTTCATCAACAAAAGCCTGTTTGCCGCCAATCATATTTACCAAATCGCCCAGGTTGTGCAACACATCCCATCGGTAAAGCCAGCCATTGTTTTCGTCGTAAGTTTCTCTGGCACCAAGTCCGCCCGAAAAGCGGTAATCCAGCGGTTTAATAAATTTACCTTCCGCATCTTTCGGATGAAAAAATCGGGTGTCCGGATTAAAAACCGTATGGTAGCTGCTACTTTTATCTAAAAAGTATTTGGCTTCATCGGTTTTACCTAATTGCTGAGCAATATTGCCCAGGCACCATTCATCATAAACCGTACCCAGGGTAACGGCTATTGGTTGGCGTTTTTCAAAACCATGAACTTCTGCTGCGGTTTCTTTTTCGCCTTCAGGTAAAGCGGGGAAATAGCCCTTATCTTTAAAAAACTGATCTAAAACACCTGCTTTTTTTGAAGACCACGGGGCCAGGGTTTTTTCGGTAATGGCTGCTTTACAATACTGATAAGCTTCATCAAGATTAAAATTTCTCAAACCCTTGTTATAAGCATCAATTACGGTGGCCACGCCATGATTGCTGTTCATCCTCCGGCTATCACCAGTTACCTCCGGAAAAGTTGGCATCCAATGGTCTTTCATCTGTTGTGCCATTCGCAGGTAAGAATTAATCATATCGCCTTCCATTTTTGGCTCAATAATCACACGGAGTGGATGTGTTGCCCGGTAGGTATCCCAAATCCAGTCGTCGGTAAAAAATGGCATACCATTATCGTTGTGCACTTTTCCGTCGAAGGCACTAAAATACTTTCCATCTTCAGATAAGCTGATCATTCTTTCGTAAGTGCGATAAAGGGAAGTGTAAAATATGGTTTTGGCTGTTTCATCAGTGCCTGTTACCATAATCTTTCCAAGCGTGGCATTCCAGATATTCTTTCCTGTCTGTGCCACCTGGTTCAGGTTATAATCTTTGATTTCTCGACGGAGATTGTGTTTTGCCTGTTCTTCACTGATAAATGATATGCCATAGCGTGCCTTAATCTGCTTGGTTTGAGCAGGAAATTTTAAAATAAGATGAGCATCACGGCCGGAAGCAGACTGTTCCCTAGAATCAATTTTAGTTTCTTGATGCCTGCCTGACTCAACGGGTGTTAAATCAGTTTCGAAATAGAGATAAACCTTAGTATTATTGCCTAGTTTCTGAAAACCACTTACCACATTCTGGCTCACCTTTAGCTCCCCGTTCCTGGTATTTAAAACCAGATAAGCCGGAACATTTGTCTTCGAAAAATTGAGCGCATATATCCCCGATTGGTGCGATGGTGCAAATTGTACATTTATCCCAAAATCATCCAGGTCAACCTCATAATAATAAGGCTTAATCACCTCATTGTCGTAGCCATAAGAAATTACGTTACCCACATTTTTGAGGTCGCCCTGAAATGGACTCAAATTAAAGGCCGAGCTGCCCCGATGGCTGGTAACTACAACAGGCAAACCATCTATAGTGTTACTGGTAAAATTATCACGCTCCGGATAAACCCGCAATAAGCTGTTAGGTAAATGAACAGTAGGATAAGTGGGTACAAGTAAATGGCTAATGTTACCAATGTATGGGTTAACATAGTCTACAGGTTGTTTTTTAGCTTGTGCATGTCCAAAATTGATGCAAACGATTAGCAAAAATATTGCGCTCAATAAAGAATATGTATATTTTTTCATGTAATGGATTTCGATTAGATGTGATAAACATAATACTTTCAAAAACGATATTCAGCCCGCTGATGAATTGCCGACTGTATCATTAATGATGTAATTTTTTTAACCTACTTAAATAGTAAAACGATTTATCAAATCTAATAGAAAGGATCAGTTTATCAAAAAATCAACAGCAGAAAAAGTCCTTTCTTATTTAGCATGTTGTATTTTACTAGCGTAAAATTACAATGCCTGGTACCAGAAAATTAGGTTAGGCTTAAGTGTGAGTGGTATATCAACAAAAAGAGCGATGAATAGATTTCATCGCTCTTCGATTGTTAAATTTCTATTTATTATTTTGCTAATGAAGCAGTTTGTTCTGTACCGGTTACTGGTGAGCTCATTTGTGTTTTCATTGCTGCAAATCTGTCTAGATTCAATTTTGGTGTGCTTCCCATTACTAAGATATGCTCTCCGGTAGCGCCGCTTAATTTTAAATCTGCACGGCCTTCAATTACAGTGTATAAACTTTCTGTATCTGAATCGATTTCTGCAACCGCATTTCCTTTTAAGAATAACTGTAGGTATTTAGCATCCAATTTGCCCGCTGTTTTTACTACGGCATTTTCAGAAGCCTGTACCCTGAAAATATTGTTTACATAAACGGTAATCTTCGCCGTATTTCCATCTGCCGAACTGATTTTTAATGCATGCCCATCCTGGATTACTTTTACTTTACCGGTGTTGTCGTCATTATAGCTTACACTTTCTTTTTCTCCCTGTATCAACGTAATTTCTACATTTCCACTTACAATAACCTGGCTAATGTTTTTAGGTGCCGACATTTTGATTGGCTGTTTCTCGTCTGCCATTACACTTGTTGAGAAAATAGCAGAAGTTAACACGATAGCTGCCAATACTGATTTTGTTAGGGTTTTGATTGAGGTTTTCATAATGCTGTTATTTATATTTTTAATTAATATTTTATGATTGTTTTTGTAGATAAGACACCACCAAGGCCGAAACGTTGCAGCAGAAAACCCTCAATTATACCAACACAGCTTTATTCTCGACGAACGGGTTTAAAAATCGGGCGAAAAAGAGTTCATTTTTACGAATACTTTCACACCTATCGCTTAATTCTATGTACGACCTTAATCTTGTTGGCTTAGAATTAACAATAGCTGAACATTTGCTTTAAAGCATGTTAATCTTTTGCAATAAGTTTCAGTAAATTGAGGTCAGCAGAAGACCGTTCGGTTTTAAAAAAAAAATGAAAGAAAAATTAGGGCTGGTTAATGAGCTACGAGCCTGAAGTACGCTACACGGGATAGACTGGCAGAATTACTTAGCTGCCTGAAAAATAATTGGTACAGGTCGATAATCGATGTGCGAGATCAATATTACCCAAGCTCAGAACCTGGGTTTAAATGGGTAGATGGTTTAATATTCTGCCCGTTGGTTTTCGCTATAATGGCTAAAATTTAATCGATAGTTTTTCAGAAACAAGGACATTGTTTTTGTAGTACTCGAAAAACCAGGTTCCATTCTTTTTTAAAACTATACCGTTTGCGTTGCCATTGTTCGAAATATAACAATCCTCTACAGAGGTTTTTAGTAAGGTCATTACAATTTTAGGCGTTGCATCAATCAGTTGGTAGCCATTGCTTATGGGCTGTGCATACAATAGCCCCTCTTGTTGTTCTGTTTTGGCGGCGATTGGTTGATTAACCGGTACAGGCACTGTTGTAGCCGCTACATTTGCCGGGGCAGGTGTTGGATTGGTAGCTGCAGTTGGATTGCCTGCAACATATTTAAAATCGTTAAAGGACGTAAATGCGTCTTTCAAAGCCAAATTGTAAGAAGTCTCGTATTCTTTCTCTCTGCTTTTACCCGCCTTGCTTTTTATTACTACAGCACCCTTACAATCTTTAAGTAAGAGGGTAAGGTTGGTAACGAACATACTGTTGTTTTCCTGCAATTCTACTACCAGGGCCCTACATCTATCAGTTGCAATTTCTTCTGGTATTTCCGAATTATCAAAATAAACCGTAAAGCCCTTTTCCTCAAAAAAAGTCTTGGTAAGGGTATTTAAACCATATTGATTAACCTGTTTAAGAAAACTAAATTTCTCGGGCACAATGATGTACTTGTAATTGGCAGCATTAGACTGTGCCTGTACAGAAAAAGAGATTGCTAAAAAGAGAATAAAAAAATATCTTTTCATAACGGTTAATGGAGCTTGGATAAGATTCCGCCTCAATTTATAGAATGAAACGGAGAAAATCAAATTTATCGTTCAGCATACGATCCATATTAATCAGTTAGCTACAATAGGCATAGCTGCTCGAATACGTCAGATTGCACTAGTGAGGAAAGAACAACTATTTATCACAAAAATATTTCTAAATTTAGAAAAGAAACTTTTTTTTCTTCCAAAAAAATAAAACCAATATAAACCTAACATATGCTTAACATTCAAAACACCAAACTATTCTGGGCAAGTTGCCTGGCGTTATTGGTTACTTCGCTTTCCTTCGGCATCCGCGCGGGAATCATGAACCAGCTCGGGATTGATTTTCAATTAAGTACCACGCAATTGGGCACCATTACGGCAGCTGCCTTCTGGGGATTTCCGCTGGCTATTGTAGTTGGAGGATTTGTGGTCGATATGATCGGCATGAAACGTTTGCTGGTAATGGCCTTTATCTTCCATCTGGCCGGAATTGTCCTTACCATTTTTGCTCAGGGCTACTGGAGCCTGTTTTTATCTACCCTGTTGATCGGGATTGCCAACGGTACAGTAGAGGCCGCATGTAACCCATTGGTAGCGGCTTTGTACCCAGAAAATAAAACCACCCGCTTAAATCATTTTCATCTATGGTTTCCAGGAGGAATTGTGATCGGCACCTTGCTGGTTACCTTGTTTGTTCAGTTCGGACTGGGCTGGAAAGTACAGGTGGCCATGATGATTATTCCTACTTTAATTTACGGATACCTGTTTTCAAAGTTAGATTTCCCGGTTACCGAAAGGGTATCATCCGGTTACTCCAGTTCGGATATGTATAAAGCTGTACTTTCTCCATTGTTTATCTTCATGTTCATCTGTATGTTCGGTACGGCCATTACCGAGTTATTTACCGGTCAATGGATAGGTTTACTGTTGAAAAACGTAACGGATAATGCCATTTTATTGCTCACCCTGACTACCGGGATTATGGTCATCGGCCGCGGTTTTGCCGAACCTGTGGTTCACCGCCTTGCCCCTCAGGGCGTACTGCTCTTGTCTGCAATATTTGCAGCCGCCGGACTTTACATGCTGAGCACTTTTACCGGAAATTCCATTTTCTTCGCTGCAATCATTTTCGGCATAGGCGTTTGTTATTTCTGGCCGACCATGATCGGTTTTGTTGCCGAGAATGTCCCTAAATCAGGAGCACTAGGCCTAAACCTGATGGGGGGTGCGGGGATGTTTGCTGTTTCTATTTATACGATGTTTATGGGGAGCTTTTACGATAACCTGATTGTTAAACATTTACCTGCTAGTGCCTCGTTAAGCGCTTATTTAAAAGCTCCTGAAAATTCAGCATCAGCGCAGGCGCTTGCCAATGCCAAAAACCTGGCGGGTCCTGAAATTCTGCAGGCTACACTGATTATCCCTGTCATATTGATTGTGGCCTTCGGCGGATTGGTTATCTACCTGCGTTCACGAAAGAAGAGCAGGTCTGTAGCTTTGTAACTAAAAGATAATCACTTAGCACATTATTCACCAAATACATGAGAAGCGTAATATCTACAAGTTTATAATGCTAAATCCATCATAACTTGTAGATATTTATGATTTATTTTTGATTGCTGCATTGGCTTCAATAAATTAATCATAACAAAGAACTGCCTGTCGGGAGCTCATATGGGGCTTTGTCTGCTTCAAAAACCCTTGTGTTTTCACTTCCCTCTGTAGTGATTTTATCACCTAGTATCCTGATCCAATTGCCTTCGCGGAGGCCCACAACCTTTATATCGTTCTGTGTCAGAAACTCCATAATTCTGGTTTCCCTTGTTTCTCCGTTATGTTTTAATTCCGGATTTGGGTCAAGATAATGAGGATTAAGGTTAAAAGGAACCAGGCCCATGCATTCAAAAGAAGGAGGATACACAATAGGCATATCATTGGTGGTTTTCATATTTATGCCGGCAATATTGCTTCCGGCGCTACAGCCGAGATAAGGTTTGCCCAGTTTGATGTTTTCACTTAGGTGCTTTATCATTCCAAGTTCATGAAGTGTTTTTACCAGAAGAAAGGTATTGCCTCCGCCAGTAAAAAATCCCTGGGCTGCATAGACCGCCGCAGTAGGGTCATTGAATTCGTGCAGGCCTTTAACTTTGATATTTAGCTGTGAGAAAAAATCCCGGGCTTTGGCAGTATATTCTTCATGCGAAATGCCCCCTGGCCTTGCATAAGGGATAAATATAATTTCATCTATTCCGGCAAAGAGCGTAATGAGCTCATCTTTTAGGTATTCCAGATAATTACCGCTAAACAGCGTAGAAGTAGAGGCGAGGATGGCATTCATTTTGTTTAATTCTGCTCTAGTTAATTAGCAACTTCTGCAAAGTTAAAAAATGAAAGGACTTTTTTGTTCATAAGCTGCCCAGACTACATAATACGATTTCGTAATTCGCCATTATTCCGATCAACTGCTTGTTTTCTTATGCTGTCAGCAAAGGACAAGTGGCCTCAGCAAGAAGATTTGAATTTGCATGTATTCATGCAGGGTGGGCACTTGATAGTCGTTTTGATCTTGTTATTGTATTTTTAATAATACAAAAATAAATAAAAATGCTTTTTTTCTTCATCCCTCCCACAAGAAAATTATATTTGTTCATTATTATCGTCACAAATATCCTTTTCGAAGAATTATAGGCCAATGCATTCCGATTTTTAAAATGGAACTTTTTTTAGATAAGATTAAGAATAAATGCAGGCGTTTGCTTTACACACTCATTTTGTGTAAGCTTGGCTTCGGCAATCGGGTATCGAAGTCGATATGGGAAAAGCAGTTTAAGGAAAAAGGCTGGGATTATCTGTACACCGATGAAGAAAAAGACCATTACCTGGCCATTGTAAATCTCATCAACAAACAGACAGGCAGAAAACTTCTAGATATTGGCTGCGGTCAGGGTGTACTTTATTACTACCTGAAAGCGGTGGCAGAACCACTACATTATCTGGGAATTGATATTTCTGGCGTTGCCATTGAACAAGCAAAAGCTTCTTTTCCAGAGGCTGACTTTAAGCAGCTGGATTTCGACTACTGTAAACTGGAGGGAAAGTTTGATGCCATCATTTTCAACGAAACCCTGTATTATTTCAACAGGCCACTGGCAATCATTCAAAAATGTATAAATGAAAA
>Ga0182006_1000937_pt1 | contig 19449 bp, 17 predicted proteins | sample Sormic07211104_1_FD_123022 | JGI IMG/M metagenome (GOLD analysis project Ga0182006, IMG submission 123022) | Rhizosphere microbial communities from Sorghum bicolor, Mead, Nebraska, USA - 072115-104_1 MetaG | ecosystem: Host-associated > Plants > Roots > Rhizosphere | place: USA: Nebraska...
CGACTTGCACCCCCTCGGGGGGCGGGCGGGGCGTAGCCCCGTCCTGGGGGCTCGATTCTTCCTCAGTGTCGTTGACGTCCACGGCGATGGCAATCGGGCCGGCCACCGTTTCCTCGTCGTCGCCCGTGTCTTCTTCCGCCGCCTGCGGCTCTTGCGCAACATCCAGGCGCTCGGCCACCGTGCCGCGCACGTCCAGCGTGATCTCGTCCACCTCACCCAGCTTCACGCGCACCTTGGCGCCGCGCGGCAGGCCGTCGGTGCCCAGCACGGGCAGCACCAGCGGCAGGTCGTCGGCCCGCACCAGGCCTTCCTTGAAAAGCGTTCCCACCACTTCGGTGATGCCCTGCTGCTCCAGGTACTTGAGCGTCCAGAAGCGTTCCATGCCGCCCTGGTAGGCGTTGTACGTGGCATAGGCCGCGTCGAAGCCGGAGAGGATCGAGAACAGGTCGGCGTCCTTCGGCTTGAAAGGCGCGGCCAGTGCAGCGGTCTTGCCGTGGCGCGCCGCCGCGATGATCTGCCACTGGTTCACGAGGTCGGTATAGCGGCGCAGCGGCGAGGTGCTCCACGCGTAGCTCTTCACGCCCAGGCCCGCATGCGGCAGCGCGCGCGTGCCCATGCGCACCTTGATGCCGGGCGCGAGGCTCGCCTGGCTGCGGTAGAGGCCGGGCACGCCCAGTTCGCCGAGCCAGCCGCCCCAGCTGCTGTTGGCCAGGATCATCGCCTCGGACACGATCAGGTCGAGCGGCGCGCCGCGCTGGCGCGTGCTGATCTGCACCTGCTCGCTGCCGGTGGGCTCGCCGTCGTTGCCGACGAGGCGGAAGTTGTAGTCGGGCCGGTTGAAGTTCTCGGGCTTGCCGCGCACCACCTCGCGCTGCGCCTTCAACTGCTTGGCGAGGCGGAACAGGAAGGAGAGCGGGGCGCGCAGGTTCGCGGCGGCTTCGGGCGTGTCGTCGCTCTGGAACGCGCCGTCCTCCAGCCAAGGCTGCGTGACGACGCTGTCGAGCTGGTCGTGGCGCAGGTTGGCCACGATCGGCACGCGCTCCAGTTTCGTTTCGGTGGCTTGCAGTTCCAGCGTGGCTTCGTCGAAGCGCGCATAGAGCGACACGGCAGGCCGGTCACCGCCTTCGAGCAGGGTGTAGGTGTTGACCACGTCGTCGGGCAGCATCGTGATCTTGTAGCCCGGCATGTAGACCGTCGACATGCGCGCACGCGCCACGTTGTCGATGGCGCTGCCCGGCGTCAGCGCCAGAGCCGGCGCCGCGATGTGGATGCCGACCGTGACGGTGCCCGTGCCCAGGCCTTGCACCGAGAGCGCGTCGTCGATCTCGGTGGTCTGCGAATCGTCGATCGAGAAGGCCTGCAAGCCGGACGCCACCGGCAGGTCGTCCACGATGGCCGGTGCCGCGAGCGCGGGAAAACCGGTGCCCTTGGGAAAGTTCTCGAACAGGAAGCGGCGCCAGTGGAACTGGTAGGGCGAGTCGATGGCGCCGGCGCGCTCCAGCAGATCGAGCGGCGGGCGCTGCGTGGCGCGCGAGGCGTCGACCACGGCCTTGTATTCGGGGGCGTTCTTGTCGGGGCGGAACAGGATCTTGTAGAGCTGCTCGCGCACCGGTGCGGGGCACACGCCTTCGGCCAACTGCGCGGCCCATTCGGCGATCTGCGCCTGGATGGCTTTTTTCTTCTCGATGGCGGCCAACGCCTGCTGCACGATCTCGGCCGGCGCCTTCTTGAAGCGCCCCTTGCCCGCGCGGCGGAAATAGTGCGGCGCCTCGAACAGCGCGAACAGGGCGGCGGCCTGCTGCGCCAGCGAGGGCTTGTCGCTGAAATAATCGGCTGCGAGATCGGCAAAGCCGAATTCCCCCTCGGCCGCGAATTCCCAGGCGAGGTCGAGGTCCATGGCGGCGGCGAGCGTGCGCGCCTCGGCGATCAGGTCGGCGGGCGACGGTTTCTCGAAACGCAGCACGATGTTGGCGCCCTTGACCTTGACGCGCTTGCCGGTGTCGAGTTCGACCTGTGCCGACGCCTCGGCCTCCGACAGCACGCGGCCGCCGAGGTACTTGCCGGCTTCTTCAAACAATACAAACATCCCTCGATTGTCCCACGCTGAAAACCGGCGCGATCCAATTCCAGGATGCGGTGGAACCGGCCTTGCCGGGCCGCAGGCATCGCCCCCTGCAAGGGGATTGGCGCAGCGACATGAAGTGCGCGAAGCCCGGGGGTGTACCTAGATCGGGTTGATGAACGCCATGACGTCGTCGAGATGCGCTTTTTCGAAGTCGGAGAGGGCGTGGTCGCTGCCTTCGAGCAGCTTGATGTTGCTGTCGGGATAGCGCGCGGACATCTCATGCCAGTCGAGCGCTTCGTCGCCCTTGGCGATGATGGCGAAGACGCGCTCGGGCCGCGTGAGCGGGCCGACTTCCATCGCACGCAGTTCGTGGATGTATTCGGGGCGGAAGTAGAAATGCTCGGCCGGGTCGTGCCAGAGGGTCTGGTCGCCGATGTAGCGCGTGAGGTCGCGTGCGGGATGCACGGCCGGATTGAGCAGCACCGCGCGGCAGCGCGTCATGCCGGCCACGTAGGTCGCGTAGTACCCGCCGAGCGACGAGCCCACCACCGCCATCGACTTGCGCGGCCAATGCGCGATGCCCTTCATCACCATGTCGATGGCATCGTGCGGCGACGGCGGCAATTGCGGGCACCACCACTGCAGGTTCGGGTGGCGCTGCGCCACGCGTTCCGCGACGATCCGGGCCTTGGTCGAACGAGGCGAAGAACGGAAGCCGTGCAGATAGAGCAGGTGAGTGGTGTGCGCATCCATGCGAGGAAAGGACGGGAGGTGCGGCTGTTGCACCTCGCTTGGCGGGACCGGGTAATTCTGCATGAGGTCTGTTCTCGCGAGGCCGCTTCCAACATACGAAAAGCCCGCTGTGCGGGGGTTCTTCGGGAACGCTATAGCTTACTGAGGCCTGGGGCGCGTGGGCACCCTGTGTACGCGGAATCCAAAAGTACTCATGTGATGGCCAAGGGGTGCAGGTGGCCTGCGTTCGGGCTACGTCACATGCGAGAGAGGGGCTCGCCTCGGAAAAGCGCGGTTTCGTGGAGCCTTGCGATGTGCATCCCATGAACCGGGTAGGCGCGTACGGATTCGGTGGGGGCGCCGAGGCTTATGCTCTGCCCATGAACACTGAGGCTCAGGAGGACGCGACGCTGCACCGCTGGGGTGTGCTCGTTGTCGAAGACGACAGCCGCGCGCGCGCCTTTTTCGAGGCCAGCGTGCAGCGCAGCCCACGCCTTTTCTGGCTCGGCAGCGCCGGAACGGTGCAGGAAGCGCTGGGATGGCTGGCCCGCACCGCCACCATTCCCGACGTGCTGCTGGTCGACCTCGGCATGCCCGACGGCACGGGCCTCGATGTGATCCGGGACGCGGTCGCGCGCTTTCCTGGCTGCGAGCCGCTGGTGGTGTCGGTCTTCGGCGACGAGGAGAACGTGCTCGCCAGCATCGAAGCAGGGGCCGTGGGCTACATCCACAAGGACGCCGCACCGGAGGACATCGCGCAGACCATCGTGGAGATGAAGGCTGGCGCCTCCCCGATCTCGCCCATGATCGCGCGGCGCGTGCTCGCGAAGTACCGCAGCCTGCAATCGGCAGCCCCTCCCGGCGCGGCGCCGGGGGCAGCGCCCGAAGCCGCCGCGGAAGAGTCCGACCGCGGCCTGCTGTCGGCGCGCGAGCACGAGGTGCTGACGCTCATCGCTCGCGGCTTCTCGTACGCGGAAATCGCGCGGCTCAAAGGACTGAGCGTGCACACGGTGCAGACCCACATCAAGAATCTCTACGGAAAGCTCGCCGTGCATTCCAAGAGCGAGGCGGTTTTCGAAGCGACGCGTCTCGGCCTGTTGTCTCATCCGGGCTGAACGCAGATGCGACCAAGTCGGGTGCTGCTGCTGGTGCTTTGGCTGGCGATGCTCTTCGCGGGTATCCCCGGCGTCTGCGGCGCGGCCGCGTACGAGGCACCGATCGAACTGCGCCAGGGCACCGTCACGACCTCTGTCGACGGCACCACGCGCACGGGGCCTGTCGAGCTGCCCTACCACTGGGACCGCCGGCACCAGGGGCGTCCCGGCCTGGCGAGCTTCGATCTGCCGTTCAGGCTCGAGGCCGTGCCCGAGACACCGTGGGGCATCTTCATCCCGCGCGTCGGCAACGTTTTCGAGGTGCAGCTCAACGACGCGCTGCTGCAGGTCTACGGCGACCTGAGCCGCGGCAATGATGCCGACTACGCCAAGGCGCCCATCTACGTGCCGGTGCCCGGGCGCCTGCTGCGAACGGGCGACAACCTCCTGCAGATCCGGCTGCGCGCCGACACCGCGCGGCGCGCGGGGCTTTCGCGGGTGGTCATCGGGCCGGCCACGCCGGTGCGCAACGAACTCTTCGAGAGTGCCTACGCATGGCGCTTCACCGGCTCGGTGCTGCTGATGGCCTTCAGCCTGATCGTGGGCGGCATCGCGTTGGCGCTGTGGCTGACGCAGGTCGACGCCGATGCCAGGGGCGCGCAGCGGCGCGACGGCATTTACTTCTGGGCCGCGCTGGCCGAGTTCTGCTGGGCGCTGCGGGTGGCCGACGGCGTGATCGCGGAGCCGCCGCTGTCCTGGGGGCCATGGGGCGTGCTGATGGCCGCCTGCTATGCGGGCTGGGCAGCCTCTTCCATGATGTTCGTCTATCACCTTGCGGGATGGGCGCGCGAGCGCCGCGGCCGGTGGGTGCGGTGGCCGATCGCGGGCGTCGTGGCCGGGACGGTGTTGTCCAGTGCGCTGTCGCTGCAGCGCGACGAGCCGATGTGGCTCACCGGCTGGCTCGCCGTCGAGATCGTTTTCGTCCTGGCCTTCGCCGGTGCCTTCGCGGTCGCCACCCTGCGCAAACCGAACGCAGAGCGGCTGCTGGTGGCCGGTGCTGCCCTGGTGACGGTGGCCTTCGGCACGCGCGACTGGCTGGTGATCCGCCTCGGCGACGCCTATGGCGAGACCACCTGGGTGCGCTATTCGTCGGTGTTCTTCGGCGTGGCGCTGCTGCTGATCGTGCTGCGGCGCTTTCGCGCGGCGAGCGTGCAGGCGCGCGGCTCGGTCGCGGCGCTCGCCGAGCGGGTGGCCCAGCGCGAGCGCGAGCTCGCGGCCACCTACGCAGAGCTCGAAGCGGCGGCGCGCGACCAGGCGCGCACCCACGAGCGCGAACGCATCCTGCGCGAGATGCACGACGGCGTGGGCTCGCACATCAGCTCGGCGATCCGGCAGCTGCAGTCGGGCCAGAGCAGCTCGGGCGATCTGCTGCGCACGCTGCGCGATTCGCTGGACCAGCTGAAGCTGTCGATCGATTCGATCCACCTGCCGCCGGGCGACGTGGGCGCGCTGCTGGCGGCGGCGCGCTACCGGCTGGAACCCCGGCTGGCGGCGGCGGGCATCGAGTTCGAATGGGCGGTGGACGAGGTGGAGCCGGTAGAAGGGCTCGACGCGCTGGGCATGCGGCAGTTGCAGTTCCTGCTGTTCGAGGCGATCTCCAACGTGCTGCAGCATGCGCAGGCCACCGTGCTGCGGTTCGAAGCCGGCATGCAGGGCAAGACGGTGCAGCTGCGGGTGATCGACAACGGCAAGGGCTTCGACGCGGTGAAGCACCTGCCGCGGTCGCTGGCGGAGCGCTCGGGGGCCATCGGGGCCCGGCTGGCGGTGGAAAGCCGACCCGGGCGCACGGTCGTTCAGCTCGAATTCGATTGAGGGGGCTGGCGGGGCAGGGATAATCCGCCCCCATGTCTGCCGTGTTCAACCAGCCCTCCCTGGCGCGTCGCATCGCGCCCATCTTCCAGGGCTTCGACGGCTTTCTGGCCTTCGCCGTGCTGCTGCTCGCGTTCGCCGGGCTGCTGACCATGTATTCCTCCGGCTACGACCACGGCTCGCGCTTCGTCGACCATGGCCGCAACATGCTGCTGGCCGGCTTCATCATGTTCGCGGTGGCGCAGGTGCCGCCGCAGCGGCTGATGCTGGCGGCCGTGCCGCTCTACACGATGGGCGTGGCCCTGCTGGTGGCGGTGGCGCTGTTCGGCATCACCAAGAAGGGCGCCACGCGCTGGATCAACGTGGGCGTCGTGATCCAGCCCAGCGAAATCCTGAAGATCGCGATGCCGCTGATGCTGGCCTGGTGGTTCCAGCGGCGCGAGGGCCAGTTGCGGCCACTCGATTTCGTGGTGGCGACGGTGCTGCTGGCGGTGCCGGTCGGCCTCATCATGAAGCAGCCCGACCTCGGCACCTCGCTGCTGGTGCTGGCGGCCGGGCTGGCGGTGATCTTCTTTGCCGGGCTGCCATGGAAGCTGATCGTGCCGCCGGTGCTGATCGGCGCGGTGGCCGTCACGCTGATCGTGGGTTTCGAGTCGAGGCTGTGCGCCGACGGGGTCGACTGGCGCGTGCTGCACGACTACCAGAAGCAGCGCGTGTGCACGCTGCTCGACCCCAGCAAGGACCCGCTGGGCAAGGGTTTCCACATCATCCAGGGGATGATCGCCATCGGTTCGGGCGGGGTGGGCGGCAAGGGCTTCATGCAGGGCACCCAGACGCACCTCGAGTTCATTCCCGAGCGCACCACCGACTTCATCTTTGCCGCGTATTCCGAGGAGTTCGGGCTGATGGGCAACCTGGCGCTGATCTCGGCCTTCATCCTGCTGGTCTTTCGCGGGCTGGTCATCGCCACCAACGCGGCCACCCTGTTCTCGCGCCTGCTGGCGGGAGCGGTGACGATGATTTTCTTCACCTATGCCTTCGTGAACATGGGCATGGTCAGCGGCATTTTGCCGGTGGTGGGGGTGCCGCTGCCGTTCATCAGCTACGGCGGCACCGCCATGGTGACGCTCGGGTTGGGGCTGGGCATCCTGATGTCTATCGCCCGGGCCCGAAAACTGGCTCAAAGCTAGCGCGCCCCCAGGCCAGGAACACCGGGGAACCGGCCTTGCCGGGCCTCTGGTGTCCCCGGCAGGGGGAAGGCGAAGCGACGCGAAGTGCGCGCAGCCTGGGGGCGAGCCATAGAATCCTGAAATGATCTCTCGCGAACCCACCATCGAGCGCCTCGCCACGGCGCAACAGCTCCTGCTCACGCCGTTCGGACTCGACGAATCGCACCTGAGCAAGGCCTTGGCCGAGATCACCGCGCACCGGGTGGACGACGCCGACCTGTACTTCCAGTACACCCGCAGCGAAGGCTGGAGCCTCGAAGAGGGCATCGTCAAGACCGGCAGCTTCAGCATCGACCAGGGCGTTGGCGTGCGCGCGGTCAGTGGCGAGAAAACCGCCTTCGCTTACTCCGACGATATTTCCGAAGCCTCGCTGCTCGACGCGGCGCGCACGGTCCGCTCCATTTCCTCCGCTGGCCGCACCGGCCGCGTGAAGACGGCGACCCGCAAGATCGCCTCCAGCCGCTCGCTCTACGACGGCATCGACCCCATCGCCACGCTCGACAGCACCGCCAAGGTGAAGCTGCTCGAAAAGGTCGAAAAACTGGCCCGCTCGCGCGATCCGCGCGTCGCGCAGGTCATGGCCGGCCTCGCAAGCGAATACGACGTGGTGCTCGTGGCCCGCGCCGACGGCACGCTGGCCGCCGACGTGCGCCCGCTGGTGCGCCTGTCGGTCACCGTGATCGCCGAGCAGAACGGCCGCCGCGAAATCGGCTCCGGCGGTGGCGGCGGGCGTTTCGGCCTGGCCTATTTCACCGACGAGCAGATCGCCGAATACGTCGACCACGCCGTGAAGGCCGCGCTGACCAACCTCGACGCGCGCCCGGCCCCGGCCGGCGAAATGACCGTGGTGCTCGGCTCCGGCTGGCCCGGCATCCTGTTGCACGAGGCCATCGGCCACGGGCTCGAGGGCGACTTCAACCGCAAGGGCTCCAGCGCATTCTCGGGCCGCATCGGCCAGCGCGTGGCGGCCAAGGGCGTCACCGTGCTCGACGACGGCACCATTGCCGACCGCCGCGGCTCGCTCAACGTCGACGACGAGGGCAACGCCAGCCAGCGCAACGTGCTGATCGAGGACGGCATCCTCAAGGGCTACATCCAGGATGCGCTCAACGCGCGCCTCATGAAGGTCAAGCCCACCGGCAACGGCCGCCGCGAGAGCTACGCCCACGTGCCGATGCCGCGCATGACGAACACCTACATGCTCGGCGGCGACAAGGACCCGAAGGAAATCGTCGCCAGCATCAAGAAGGGCCTGTACGCCACCAACTTCGGCGGCGGGCAGGTCGACATCACGAGCGGCAAGTTCGTGTTCTCGGCCAGCGAGGCCTACTGGGTCGAGAACGGCAAGATCCAGTACCCCGTGAAGGGCGCGACCATCGTGGGCAACGGCCCCGACGCGCTCACCCGCGTGACCATGATCGGCAACGACATGGCGCTCGACTCCGGCGTCGGCACCTGCGGCAAGGAAGGCCAGAGCGTGCCCGTGGGCGTCGGCCAGCCGACCCTGCGCATCGATGGTTTGACCGTAGGCGGAACGGCCTGAGAGCTTGCTAAGCTGCGCTCCTTCACAAACTAGGAAGGAGCTTTCGATGATGAGGATCAGGATCAATTCGTCCGCGACCCTGTGGGCCGTGACTGCAGCGGTGGCGCTGGCAGGCGCAGGCTGCGCGTCGCGCGGCGGCAGCCAGGGCGCGGCTGCGCCGGCACCCGCGGCCGCTCCCGCCGCACCGGCCCGCGGCGGCGCGAAGGCCGGCATGGATGCCCAGGGCAACGTGGTCGATTCCTCCAAGGTCGAGGCTGGCAGCGGCCGCACCGTCAAGGGCCTGAACGGCTACGAAGGCGAGATCACCGGCAACCCGGCGCGCAACAGCAAGTTCGCGCGCCTGCAGATCGGCATGAGCGCCAGGCAGGTCACGGACCTCGCGGGCCCGCCGACCGACCAGGGGGCCTACGTCACCGGCAAGGCCTTCATTCCGTTCTATTTCGGCAGCGACCGCCACCGCTACGAAATGACCTACAAGGGGCAGGGGCGGCTGGTCTTCGCGGGCGGCGGCATGGGCGACTATTCCAGCGGCAACCTGATCTGGATCATCCACAACCCGAACGAATCGGGCTACCGATAAACAACGCACGTCCCGGCCGCTTGACCGGGATTTTTCTTTCCGTGCTACATTTCGCCTCCATGTCCGCTCTTCGCGCTTATTTCTTTGCCTACTTTTGGTTCCCGGTTTCCGGCGGACGAGAGGCGAGCGCGTAAAGCAAACGAACACCCTCCCAAAACCGCCGGTGGCCTCAAGCCCCCGGCGGTTTTTTTATGCCCTGACGACATTCACTCCAACAAGGAAGCACCCATGAGCACGAACACTGCCCCCGCCAGCGACAGCTGGTATGCGAGCGTCGAAAAAACCAGCAAGACCGACGACGAACGCATCAAGGACATCAACGTGCTGCCCCCTCCCGAACATCTGATCCGCTTCTTCCCGATCCGCGGCACGCCGGTCGAAACGCTGATCGAAGGCACGCGCCGCAGCATCCACAACATCATGGCCGGCAAGGACGACCGGCTGCTGGTGATCATGGGTCCCTGCTCGATCCATGACCCGGCCGCCGCGCTCGAATACGCCCGCCGCCTCAAGGTCGAGCGCGAGAAATACGCCGGCACGCTCGAGATCGTGATGCGCGTGTACTTCGAGAAGCCGCGCACGACGGTCGGCTGGAAGGGCCTCATCAACGACCCGTACCTCGACGAGAGCTTCCGCATCGACGAAGGCCTGCGCATCGCGCGCCAGCTGCTGATCGACATCAACCGCCTGGGCCTGCCGGCGGGCAGCGAGTTCCTCGACGTGATCTCGCCGCAGTACATCGGCGACCTGATTTCCTGGGGCGCCATCGGCGCGCGCACCACCGAAAGCCAGGTGCACCGCGAACTGGCCTCGGGCCTGTCGGCTCCGATCGGCTTCAAGAACGGCACCGACGGCAACATCCGCATCGCCACCGACGCCATCCAGGCGGCGGCGCGCGGCCATCACTTCCTGTCGGTGCACAAGAATGGCCAGGTCGCCATCGTGCAGACCAACGGCAACCGCGACTGCCACGTGATCCTGCGTGGCGGCAAGGCGCCGAACTACGACGCCGCCAGCGTCGAGGCCGCCTGCAAGGACCTGGAAGCCGCCAAGCTGCCGCCCACGCTGATGGTCGACTGCAGCCACGCCAACAGCTCAAAGCAGCACCAGAAGCAGATCGACGTGGCGAAGGACATCGCTGCGCAGATCGCCGGCGGCTCCAACCGCGTGTTCGGCGTGATGGTCGAAAGCCACCTGCAGCCGGGCGCCCAGAAGTTCACGCCGGGCAAGGACCAGCTGTCGGGCCTCGAGTACGGCAAGAGCATCACCGACGCCTGCATCGGCTGGGACGATTCGGTGCAGGTGCTCGACACGCTCTCGCAAGCGGTCAAGCAGCGCCGGGGTTAAAGCATTTCGGCCAGGTCGGGCCAGTGGTGCCGCATCGACGCAGCCTCGCTGCTGTCGGTCGGGACCATCGAGAAGTCGGCGAAATCGAAGCCCGGCCCGACCATGCAGGCGACCAGCGTGTAGTCGCCCGAGCTGTGGCCCTGAATCGGCCGGGCGGCCTGCCATTGGCCGGCGGGCACCACGTGCTGGGGGCGCGTGCCGTGTACATCGACCGGGCCCAGCTTCACGTGGGCCGGCGCCGTGCGCATCGCGGCGTCGCAGGTCCACAGTGCCAGCGGCACGCCTTCAAGATGAACCCAGACCTCGTCGGACAGCACCCGGTGCCAGCGCGAATGCTGGTTTGCTTCGAGCAGGAAGTAGATGCTGGTCAGCGCGCTGCGGGGCGCGCGGCCGTCGACGGGCTCCACGCTGGCGGGCGATCGGAACACCTCGGCATACCAGCCGCCCTCGGGGTGGGGCTGGAGCTTCAGGGCGTCGATCAGCTCACGCGCGCGCATGGCGCTCATGATGCGTGGGTGGCGCGTAGCGCCGCAAGCAGTTTGTCGTGCACGCCGCCGAAGCCGCCGTTGCTCATGCAGACGATGTGATCGCCCGGCCGGGCGGCGGCCACGACCTGCCTCACGAGCGGCTCGATGGCCCCGGCCACCTGCGCGCGCGCGCCCATCGGCGCAAGCGCCGCCGCCGCGTCCCAGTCGAGCCCCGCCGTGTGGCAGAACGACAGGTCGGCCGACTCCAGGCTCCACGGCAACTGCGCTGCCATGACGCCCAGCTTCATCGTGTTGCTGCGTGGTTCGAAGGCCGCGAGGATGCGCTCACTTTGCTTGCCGGCCGCGTCGAGCTTCTGGCGCAGGCCGTCGAGCGTGGTGCGGATGGCCGTCGGATGATGCGCGAAATCGTCGTAGACCGTGATCGCCCCGCCGTTGTGCTCGACCGTGCCGCGCAGTTCCATGCGCCGGCGCACATTGCGGAAGCTGCCCAGCGCCCGGGCCGCTTCGGCCGGCGCCACACCCACGTGCTCGGCCGCGGCGATGGCGGCCAGCGCATTCATCTGGTTGTGCAGGCCCGAGAGCTCCCATTCGACCCGGCCGACGACTTCGCCTTGCTGCAGCACGTCGAAAGCGTCGTGCGAGCCGCGCGCCTGCCATTCGCCGCCGGCACCGAAGCGCGCGAGTTCGCTCCAGCAGCCCTGGGCCAGCACACGCTGCAGGCTTTCTTCGGCAGCGTTCACCACCACCCGGCCGGTGCCCGGCACCGTGCGCACGAGGTGATGAAACTGGCGTTCGATGGCGGCAAGATCGTCGAAGATGTCGGCATGATCGAACTCGAGGTTGTTCAGCACGGCGGTGCGCGGCCGGTAGTGCACGAACTTGCTGCGCTTGTCGAAGAAGGCCGTGTCGTACTCGTCGGCCTCGATCACGAAGGCAGGGCCGTCGCCCAACCGGGCCGAGACGCCGAAGTCCAGCGGCACGCCGCCCACCAGGAAGCCGGGTGCCTTGCCGCCTTTTTCCAGCACCCAGGCCAGCATCGACGTGGTCGTCGTCTTGCCATGCGTGCCGGCCACGGCCAGCACATGGCGGCCCAGCAGCACGTGTTCGGCCAGCCATTGCGGGCCGCTGGTGTAGGGCTTGCCGGCGTCGAGGATGGCCTCCATCAGCGGGAACTTGGGGCTGCCGTCAGGCAGCCGTGCCCGGGACACCACGTTGCCGACCACGAACATGTCCGGTGCCAGGGAGAGCTGCTCGGCGCCGAAACCCTCGATCAGGTCGATGCCGAGGGCGCGCAGCTGGTCGCTCATCGGCGGGTACACGCCGGCGTCGCAGCCCGTGACCCGGTGGCCTGCCTCGCGCGCCAGGGCGGCCACGCCGCCCATGAACGTGCCGCAGATACCCAGAATATGAATGTGCATCGGTCGATTCTAGGGAAGCGGCATGCCGCGCCCGTGCCGGGGCCGCGTGTTTCTCCCGCTCTTCGTACTGATGTTCATGTGAGGGGCGCCCGCTGCGGGCAAAATGCCCCGATGGACACGTCCAAGCGTGAAATTGCCGCTGCTGCTGCCCGCCTCGTCGTCGAGGAGGGGCTGGAATACGGCCCGGCCAAGCGCCGGGCCCTGCGCGACCTGGGCCTTTCGGCGCGCACCGCGCTGCCGAACAACGACGAGGTCGAGGCCGAGGTGCGCGAGTACATCGAGCTTTTCTGCGCCGATACCCAGCCTCAGGAACTGCATGTGTTGCGGCTGCTCGCGCTCGAGTGGATGGAGCGCATGGCCGCGTTCCGCCCCCATGTGGGCGGTGCCGTGTGGCACGGAACGGCGACACGGTTGTCGGATATTTATATTCAGTTGTTCTGCGATGACTCCAAATCGGCCGAAATCGCCTTAATTGATCACCATGTGGACTATGAGCCGCGCATGGTGACCGGCTTCCACGGCGAGCAGGTCGAGGCCCTGAGCGTGCATGCTCCGAGCCGCGCGCTCGGCGAGGAGATCGGCGTGCACCTGCTGGTCTACGACCTCGACGACCTGCGCGGTGCCCTGAAGCCCGACGCCCAGGGGCGCGCGCCGCGTGGCGACCTGGCTGCGCTGCGCCGACTGATCGAACAAGAAAAGGACAAGTGAATGATTTCTTCGCCCACCCGACGCGGCATGCTTTATGCCGGCGTGGCGGCAGCGGCTGCGGCCGCCGGGTTTGGCGGCGCCTGGTGGAAGGAGCGCAGGAGCGGCGCGGGCGGTGAGATGCTCGACGCGGCCTTCTGGGCCCAGAGTTTCGAGCGGCCGGAGGGTGGTGACCTCGTGCTGTCGAGCTTGCGCGGCAAGCCGCTGCTGCTCAACTTCTGGGCGACGTGGTGCCCGCCATGCGTCGAGGAAATGCCCCTGATCGACGCCTTTTTCCGCGAACAGGGTGCTAATGGCTGGCAAGTGGTCGGATTGGCCATCGACCAGCCGAGTGCCGTGCGCAAGTTCCTGCAGCGTACGCCGGTGACCTATCCGACGGGCCTGGCCGGCTTGCAGGGCACGGAGCTGGTCAAGAATCTAGGCAACACGGGCGGCGGTTTGCCCTTCACGCTGGTCCTGAATGCGAACGGCTCCGTGGCCGCCCGTAAAATGGGCAAGCTCGATGCTGCCGACCTGAACACTTGGCGGCGTGAACTGGTTCACGGTTAGAATCACTTCCTTACGCTGGCGTTAGACGCCGAAAGCCGAAAATCACCGATTTTCGAACAAGTTATATCCTGAAGACCGGCTCAGCCGGCACTGGAGTCCCATGGATCTGCGCAAACTCAAGACACTGATCGATTTGGTGTCCGAATCGAATATTTCCGAACTGGAAATCACGGAAACCGAAGGCAAGGTTCGCATCGTCAAGGGCGGTGGTGCCGCCCCCGTGCAGTATGTGCAAACCCTGGCAGCGCCTCAGGCGGCCGCTGCACCGGCAGTCACCGCTGGTGCTCCGGCGGCATCCGCCGTGGCCGGCGCACCGGCAGCCGAAGCCGCCCCGACAGGCCATGCCGTGAAGTCGCCGATGGTCGGCACCTTCTACCGTTCGTCCAGCCCGGGCGCCCCGGCGTTCGTCGAGGTCGGCAGTAAGGTCACCGAGGGCGACACCGTCTGCATCATCGAAGCGATGAAGATCCTCAACGAAATCGAAGCCGACAAATCCGGCACGATCACCCAGATCCTCGGCGAAAACGGCCAGGCGGTCGAATACGGACAGCCGCTGTTCATCATCGAGTGACCATGTTCAAGAAGATTCTGGTTGCGAACCGGGGGGAGATTGCACTCCGGATTCAGCGTGCCTGCAGTGAACTCGGCATCAAGGCCGTGATGGTCTATTCCGAGGCTGACCGCGAAGCGAAGTACGTCAAGCTCGCCGAAGAAGCGGTGTGCATCGGTCCGGCCCCGTCGGCGCAGAGCTACCTCAACATGCCGGCGATCATTTCGGCGGCCGAAGTGACCGACGCCGAAGCCATCCACCCCGGCTATGGCTTCCTGAGCGAGAACGCGAACTTCGCCGAGCGCGTGGAGCAAAGCGGTTTCCAGTTCATCGGCCCGACGCCCGACAACATCCGCACGATGGGCGACAAGGTGTCGGCCAAGCAGGCCATGATCAAGGCCGGCGTGCCGTGCGTGCCCGGCTCCGAGGGCGAACTCTCGGACGACGCCGCCACCAACAAGCGCATCGCGCGTGCCATCGGCTACCCGGTCATCATCAAGGCGGCGGGCGGCGGCGGTGGCCGCGGCATGCGCGTGGTGCACACCGAGGCGGCGCTGGTCAATGCGATCCAGATGACCAAGGCGGAAGCCGGCGCGGCCTTCAGCAACCCGGCCGTGTACATGGAGAAGTTTCTCCAGAACCCGCGCCACATCGAGATCCAGATCCTCGCGGACAAGCACAAGAACGCGGTCTACCTGGGCGAGCGCGACTGCTCCATGCAGCGCCGCCATCAGAAGGTGATCGAGGAATCGCCCGCCCCGGGCATTCCGCGCAAGCTGATCGAGAAGATCGGCGAACGCTGCGCTGCCGCCTGCAAGAAGATCAACTATCGCGGCGCCGGCACCTTCGAGTTTCTCTACGAAAACGGCGAGTTCTATTTCATCGAGATGAACACGCGCGTGCAGGTGGAGCACCCGGTGACGGAGTTCACCACGGGCATCGACATCGTCAAGACGCAGATCATGGTCGCGGCCGGCGAGAAGCTGCCGTTCACGCAGCGCCAGATCCAGATGCACGGCCATGCCATCGAGGTGCGCATCAATGCCGAGGACGCGTGGAAGTTCACGCCGTCGCCAGGCCGCATCACGATGTGGCATCCGCCGGGCGGCCCGGGCGTTCGCGTCGATTCGCACGCGTACACCAACTACTTCGTGCCGCCGAACTACGACTCGATGATCGGCAAGATCATCGTCTACGGCGACACGCGCGAGCAGGCCATGGCCCGCATGCGCACGGCGCTCAACGAGACCGTGATCGAAGGCATCCAGACCAACATTCCGCTGCACCGCGAACTGATGGTCGATTCCAAGTTCATGACGGGCGGCACCAACATCCACTACCTCGAAGAGTGGCTGGCTGCACACAAGCGCTGACCCGGGACGTCGCGATGTTCGAACTCCGCCTGATGGCGCCGGAAGACCGGGTCGAAACGCTCGGTGAAGCGCTCGATGCACTCGATGCATTGAGCGTGTCGGTGGAAGACGCCGACGCGCAGACCGATGCAGAGCAGGCACTGTTCGGCGAACCGGGCATGCCGCCGCCGAAAGAAGGCTGGCAGCGTTCGCGCGTGATCGCGCTGTTCCCCAACGAGGCGCTCGCGAAAGAGGCCGCGTCGGTGCTGGTGCTGCAGGACTTCTTCGAAGGCTGCGAGGTGCTCGGCATCGCGCCCGTGCCCGAGCAGGACTGGGTACGCCTCACGCAATCGCAATTCGCGCCGGTCGAGATCACGCCCGAGTTCTGGATCGTGCCGACGTGGCACGAGCCGCCCGGGCAGGCCAGGCAGGTGATCCGGCTAGACCCCGGCCTGGCCTTCGGCACCGGCACGCATCCCACCACGCGCATGTGCCTGCGATGGATCGCCACGCAAGGCACGCTCGGCAACCAGCGCGTGCTCGACTACGGCTGCGGCTCCGGCATTCTCGCGATCGGTGCGGCGAAGTTCGGTGCAGCCGAGATCGACGCCGTCGACATCGATGAAGCCGCGGTCTCCTCGACCCGGCTCAATGCCGAGGCCAACGGCGTCCGGCTGAACGCCGGCCTGCCCGAAGCGGCCAAGGGCCACTATGACACCGTGCTCGCCAACATCCTGGCCACGCCGCTCAAGGTGCTCGCGCCGCTGCTGCGCAGCCATGTGAGGGCGGGTGGATCGCTGGTGCTGGCCGGCATTCTCGAGCGCCAGGCCGACGAGTTGAAGGAAGCCTACGCGCCTTACGCCGCGCTCGAAGTCAGCGACACCGAGGACGGCTGGATCCTCATGACCGCGCGCTGCTGAGCCACCGCATCGCGCCCCTCTCGCGGCGAGGGCGCAACCCTACAATCGCCCGGTCATGAGTCTCGTCACGCGCTGCCCTGCCTGCACCACCACCTTCAAGGTGGTGCGCGACCAGCTTCGCATTTCGGACGGCTGGGTGCGCTGTGGCCGGTGCAGCCACGTGTTCGACGCCACGCTCGATCTGCACGAGGCGCCAGATGGCGCCCCGGCAAATGCGTCGCCGCCGGTGCCGGGTGGCGGCTACATGCCGGGACTGGTCGAATCTTCCCCGGAGTCCGAAGCGACGCCCCCTCCGGAACGCCGGCAGCCGGCGGAAGATGCGGATTTCGTCGGCGACGAGCCCGAGCCACAACCTCTGCACACGCTGCCACCGGGAGTTCCGGCATCCGCACCGTCACCTGCGGCTGTGTCGCCGCCGGCGTTCTCGCTGTCATTGCCCGAACACGGCATTGACGAGCCGTGGTCCGACCTCGACGCCAGCGAACCCGCGTGGAAGCCGCCGCCGAGCACGCTGCCACCGTTTCCGAACATCGACCTGAACCTCGCTTCGCCGCCCCCAGCGCCGTCGCCTCCGGCACCGCCGCTGCCCATTGCCTCGCGCATCAGGACGCGCGCGCTGATCGAGCATGCGAGCATCGACGACGATGGGGAGGGGGAGCGCCAGCAGCAAGAGAAGGACCATGACCAGGTGCAGATGCAGAAAGCGCTGCGCCGGGCCCGCATCAAGTCGGCCAAGATCGCGAGCGCCAAGGCCCGCGAGGAGCGTGCAGCCGCGAAGGCGCCGGCCGTGGTGGTGCAATCCGAGAGCGAAAGCGAGCCTGCCCCTGCGTTCTCCTCGGACTTGGAGCTGCCGGTGGGCCATCCCCTCGCGGACGAGGACGAGCTTGCCGAGAAGGCGCCCGGCTTCTGGCAGCGCAAGGGTGTGCGCATCGTGCTGATCTTGCTGGCGGTGCTCGCCGTGCTGCTGCTCGTCGTTCAGGTCATTCGCCATGAGCGCGACGGCATCGCGGCGCGCCAGCCGAACCTGCGGCCTGCCCTCGCGGCGCTGTGCCAGCACACCGGCTGCGAACTCGCTGCCCTGCGCCAGATTGGCGACATCGTCATCGAAGGCGCGGCCTTCGCGCGTGAGAAGAGCGGAGGCAACGACTACCGCCTGAGCTTCACCCTGCGCAATGGCGCGACCGTGCCGCTCGCCATGCCGGCCGTCGAGCTCTCGCTGCTCGACACGCAGGAGCGCGCCGTGGTGCGTCGCGTGCTGATGCCGGCGGACTTTGGCGCGCCGGCGGTACTGCCGGCCCGCGCCGACCGCGCGGCCTCGCTGCCCCTGGCCTTGTCCGCCTCGGAGGCCGCGGCGCTGCCACCCATCGCGGGCTATCGCGTCGAGGCTTTCTATCCCTGAGCGGCGGCGCCTGCCTGCACGCGTCCTTTTTCCTCCCCAATTCTTTTATCAACGGTGCACCCATGGCAGCAGTGATTTGCGGTTCCCTCGCATTCGACACCATCATGACTTTCGAGGGCCGGTTCGCCGACCAGATCCTTCCGGACCAGTTGCACATTCTCAATGTGTCGTTCCTGGTGCCGACCCTGCGTCGTGACTTCGGTGGCTGCGCGGGCAACATCGCCTACAGCCTCAATGCATTGGGGGGCACCGCGCTGCCCATGGCCACGCTCGGCAGCGACGGCGCGTCGTACCTCGAGCGCATGCGCTCGCTGGGCATCGATACCGGGTTCGTGCGCCAGCTCGACGACACCTTCACCGCGCAGGCGATGATCATGAGCGACGTCGACAACAACCAGATCACCGCCTTCCACCCCGGAGCGATGCAGCAGGCGCACATCACGAAAGTGGCGGCGCGTGACGATATCAAGCTCGGCATCATCGCGCCCGATGGCCGCGACGCGATGCTGCAGCACGCGGAGCAGTTCGCCGCCGCGGATGTCCCGTTCGTGTTCGATCCGGGCCAGGGCCTGCCGATGTTCGACGGCGAGGCGCTGCGCCATTTCGTCGACCTTGCGAGCTGGGTTGTGGTGAACGACTACGAAGGCAAGATGCTTTCGCAGCGCACCGGCTGGAGCCTGGCCGAGATCTCGAAGCGCGTGCGCGGCCTGGTCGTTACGCTGGCGGCCGAGGGCTGCGAGGTATGGACCGATGGCGAGCGCGAGCATGTGCCTGGCGTGGTCGCGACCGAAGTGGTCGAGCCCACGGGTTGCGGCGACGCCTGGCGCGGCGCGCTGCTGTTCGGTCTGGAAAAGGGTTGGCCGCTGGCGCGATGCGCCGCACTTGGCAACAAGGTCGGTGCGCTCAAGATCGCGCAGCGCGGCCCGCAGAACTACGAGATCGACCGAAAGGCTCTGGGTCTCTGATCTTCCTTCTTCCCGAAGCACCAATAAAAAAGCCCGGCACCGCAAGGTACCGGGCTTTGCGCCTTCAAGGCCGCTGAGAAGCTCAGGGCTTGCTGGCCGTGGGGAACGGCCAGGCTGCCTGGGGATTCAGCGTCGTTTGCGCTGCAGGGGCAGGCGCTACGGCTGCGGCCTTGGCGGGCGCAGCGGCCTTGGGAGCCTTCTTCGCAGCAGGCTTCTTGGCAGCAGGCTTTTTCGCGGCTTTCTTGGCCGCGGCCTTTTTCGCAGGCGCCTTCTTGGCAGCAGCCTTCTTCGCAGGGGCCTTCTTCGCGGCTGCCTTCTTGGCAGGAGCCTTCTTCGCCGCCGCCTTCTTGGCAGGAGCCTTCTTCGCTGCGGCCTTCTTTGCCGGAGCCTTCTTGGTCGGTGCTGCCTTCTTCGCGGCTACCTTCTTGGCAGGCGCCTTCTTGGCGGCTACCTTCTTCGCTGCGACCTTCTTGGCCGGAGCCTTCTTCGCAGCTACCTTCTTGGCGGGAGCCTTCTTGGCTGCGACCTTCTTTGCCGGAGCCTTCTTTGCAGCGGCTTTCTTAGCCGGCGCTTTCTTTGCAGTTGCCATTTCTATTTCTCCTTGATCAAGTTGAAAAAATCAACCTATTGAAGCACTCCACGCA
>Ga0182006_1000941_pt1 | contig 19382 bp, 22 predicted proteins | sample Sormic07211104_1_FD_123022 | JGI IMG/M metagenome (GOLD analysis project Ga0182006, IMG submission 123022) | Rhizosphere microbial communities from Sorghum bicolor, Mead, Nebraska, USA - 072115-104_1 MetaG | ecosystem: Host-associated > Plants > Roots > Rhizosphere | place: USA: Nebraska...
AACTTCAAGGGACTCGACGTGGGCTACGCCTCGGCCCTGGAGACGATCGCGACGCGGCGCGGGGATTGCACCGAACACGCCGTCCTCCTCACCGCGATGGCGCGGGCGCTGGGCATTCCCGCCCGCGTGGTGACCGGCGTCGTCTACGCCGATCGCATGGGTGGCGCCAGCCGTGTCTTCGTTCCCCACGCGTGGGCACAGGCGTGGATCGACAATCGCTGGATCAGCTTCGATTCGGCGCAGCGCCGTTTCGATTCGAGCCACATCGCCCTCGGTACCGGCAACGGCGAACCGTGGCGTTTCTTCGCCGCGATGAATGCGCTGGGCAAGATCAGGATCGACCGCGCCCTGCCCGGCGCGGCGCTTCTCGACCTGCCGCCCCCGAGCAACGCAGCCGGTCCGGTGGGGGGCGGACGCGGGGCCCCATGACGCAGGTCACTTGACTTTGATATCACATTGATATCATATGATCCCACCATTCCAGGGGTCATTCCGTCATGAACGAACGTCCCGCCTCTTCCCTGCCGGGAATCCCGGCCGCCCTCGTACTGATCGTCATCGTCTTGCTTACGGGCTTGGGGGTGTTGTCCCAGGTGACTCCCGGAGGTAACCCGGCGGCAGCGGGCGCCGTGGTCCTGATACCCATCTTCGCCTTCCTCGCCAAGGGTTTTTTCCAGGTCCAGCCCAACCAGGGCCAGGTGATGCAACTCTTCGGCAAATACGCCGGCACGGAACGCCGCGAGGGCCTGCGCTGGACCAACCCGTTCTATTCCCGCCGTCCGGTGAGCCTGCGCGTGCGCAACTTCGAGAGCAGCCGCCTGAAGGTCAACGACAACGACGGCAACCCGATCGAGATCGCGGCGATCGTCGTATGGCAGGTGGTGGATACGGCGGAAGCGGTGTTCTGCGTCGACGACTACGAGAACTTCGTGCAGATCCAGAGCGAGTCGGCGCTGCGGCAGATGGCGCAGAGCTATGCCTACGATGCCCACGACGATTCGAAGCCGTCCTTGCGCAGCCACGGCGAGGAGATCAACAACCACTTGCGCCAGGAAGTGGAAGCGCGTCTCACGAAGGCGGGCGTCCAGGTGATCGAAGCCCGGATCAGCCACCTCGCCTACGCACAAGAGATCGCGCAGGCGATGCTCCAGCGCCAGCAGGCCAGCGCCATCGTCGCCGCCCGCGAGCGCATCGTGGAAGGCGCCGTGGGCATGGTGGCCATGGCACTCGACCAGCTTCGGGCACAAGGCGTCGTGGAACTGGACGAGGAGCGCAAGGCGGCGATGGTCTCCAACCTGCTCGTCGTCCTCTGCGGCGACCGCTCGACGCAACCGGTGGTCAACGCCGGTTCGCTGTACAACTGAGCGCATGGTGGGCGCTGAAGAAAAACGTTTCCTTTGGGGCCGGGACACGACGGCTCGGCTTCGCCATCGCGTTTTCTGCGTCGAGGCAGGGGGAGCCGTCGGGTGCCATTCTCGTTCGCTAAGTCCTCGTCCGGCCTTCGCCTCCCTGCGGAATCGCTCTGAGAACGGCACCCGACGACTCCCCCTCCGAACGACGGGGGGGGTTGTAGGGCGAGCAACGACGGGGTGGGTTGTGGGGCGATCAGCGCAGGGGCGATGGGGCGAGCGGTTTTCTTTGCACGCCTGCAGCCGCCCGTTTGCGAACGGCCCGTGTGGGAGCCACCCGGCTGCGAACAGCCCTTGTGGGAGCCGACCTTGTCGGCGATGGGTGCTCGCGAAAACCTGTCGCATCGCGCAGCAAGCCTCCACGAGCCGGAGGGGAGCCGTCGGGCGTCACCCTGGGAGCGATTCCGCAGGGAGGCGTAGGCCGGACGAGGACTTAGCGACCAGGGTGACGCCCGACGGCTCCCCTGCCTCGAGGCCACCCACCCGATGAGCGAAAAAAAGGCCTACCCGCTGCGCGTGAGCGCAGCTGTCCTCGAGGCCATGCAGGCGTGGTCCGAGGACGAGTTGCGTTCGCTCAACGCGCAGATCGAGTACGTATTGCGCGACGCGCTGCGGCGCGCGGGGCGCCTCAAACCGACGAAGGTCCAGCCGGTGGACGATCCCGAGGATTGACGCGGTCGCGTTGGCGGAGCGAAACGCTCATGGCGACCCAGCCGGCGATGAAGGCGACGCCGCCCACGGGCGTGATCGCGCCGATCACGCGTGGCGCGCCGAGCGCGAGGGCGTAGAGGCTTCCGGAGAACAGCACGATGCCCACGGCGAACAAGCCCACCGCAGTGCTGCGCGCCCGGCCCTCGGGTAGGCATGCCGCCGCCACGAGCAAGGCCAGCGCGTGCCAGAAGTGGTACTCCACGCCGGTGTGCCAGGTGGCCAGCGCCGATGCGTCCAGCATGCCGCGCAGCGCATGTGCACCGAAGGCGCCCAGGGCCACGGCGGATGCGCCCGCCAGGCCGGCGAGCAGTGCGGCCGCGGTACTGACATGTTGTCGCATGAGCGGGGGTTCCTCGGTGGACGTGCCTGTTCCCCGGCGCGGGTGGCGTATCCTGCGCGGGATATCTCGCGGAGTGTCGCATGAAGTCGTCCACCTGCCGCCGGTTCGTCCTGGCCCTGATCGCCTTGCTCGCCATGGCCGCGCTGAGCGCATGCCAGCGGGAACCGCAGCCCGAATGGCGGCTCACCGATGTATCGGGCCATCTGCCTGACCTGGATTTCAAGCTCACCGACGACAACGGCAAGCGCGTCACCGGCGCCGACTACAAGGGCAAGGTGGTGCTCATGTATTTCGGCTATACGCACTGCCCCGATGTCTGTCCATTGACACTCACCCAGTTGCACGTGGTGCTCGACCGCCTCGGCGCGCCGGCGGACAAGGTGCGCATCCTGTTCGTCAGCGTGGACCCGAAGCGCGACACGCCGGCGGTCATGCACGACTACGTGAACGCCTTCGACAAGCGCGCCGTGGGGCTGGTCGGTTCCGATGGCGACGTGGAGGCGCTGGCAAAGCGTTACCGCTCGGCCTTCACCCGCGAGCCCGACCGCGCCGACGGCAACTACGAGGTCAGCCACAGTTCCGCCATCTACCTGTTCGACGCCGAAGGCAAGGCACGCTTGCTGGCCACGCCGTCCGCCTCGCAGGACGACATCGTTCACGACCTTCACCTGCTCACGTCGCTGGAGACCCGTCCATGAGGTACCGCTCGCTCGCTGCCGCCTTGTTCCTGCTTGCCGGAACCGCCGGCATCTCGCACGCCGCGGACACTACCGGCGTGCAGGTGACCGGGGGTTGGTTGCGCGTCCTGCCGGGCAGCCTGCCCGCCGGCGGCTATGTCACCTTCGACAACACCACGGACCGCGCACTGACCATCGTCGGCGCGGAAAGTCCGGACTACGCCGAGGCGATGATCCACCGCAGCAGCACGGAAGGCGGCATGGGACGCATGGAGATGATGGACAGCGTGGCGCTGCCCCCGAAAGGCAAGCTCACCTTCGCTCCCGGCGGATACCACGTGATGCTGATGCAGGCGAAGCACCCGGTGAAACCCGGCGAGAAGGTGACGGTCGCGTTCAAGCTGTCGGACGGCGGGACGATTCCCGCGACCTTGATCGCGCGACCCGCGAATGCCAGCGGCCCGACGGACTGATAAAGCCGTTTTCTTGGGCTAATTCACTGCTGAGGAAGTGAGCTCTTGCAGGAGCGGCCCTTGCGGGGAACGAGACCCTTGTGGGAGCCGCTTCAGCGGCGATGGGTGCTTGCCTCGAACCGGCCCGCTGCCGCGGGATCGCCGCTGAAGCGGCTCCCACATAAGCAGCTCCCACATAAGCAGCACACACATAAGCGGTACCCACATAAACCGCTCCCGCACAAGCCAAAGGCTTGGCCCGGCATCACTTGACCAGGAACTCCGCCGGCGCATCATGCGCGCCGATCTCCTCGCGATAGAGCTGGTCGACCTCGGCGGCGTCGGGGCCGTCGCGCAGCCAGGTTTCGAGGCGATCGATCGCGGAGGCGTCGCCGTACACGACCACCTCCACGCTGCCGTCGACGAGATTGCGCGCATGGCCGGTGAGTTCCAGCGCCATCGCCTGCTCGCGCGCCGACGCGCGAAAAAACACGCCTTGCACCTTTCCCCCGACGACGAACCGCGCGGCTTTCATGTCACGACCCCTTGGCGATGGCCTCGTTGAGTTTTTCCGCCGTGACCGGCCCTACGAAACGCTGGGCGACGTGGCCGTCCGGCGCGATCAGGTAGGTGGTGGGCAAGCCCTTGGGCGAATCGAAATCCTTCGGCGGCGCGGTGACGTCGACCTGCGCAATGGGATATACGACGGGATGCTTGCGCAGGAAGGCGGCGATATCGCTGGCCTCGGTATCCTCGAACGCGAGACCGATCGCGGAGACGTCCTTGCGGCTCTTCACGAAGTTGGAGATGTCCGGCATTTCCTTGATGCAGGGGACGCACCAAGTTGCCCAGTAATTGACCACGACCCACTTGCCGCGCTGCGCGGCAAGGTCGAACGGCTTGCCATCGAGCGTGGTGACCTTGAGTTCGGGTTTGGTTGCCGTGGCGGCGATCGCCGGCGTGACGATGGCCAGGGCCGCGATGGCAAGCAGGCGGGGGATCATGCGGGGGTGTCCTCGGTGGGGGCGGGGATAGGCGTGGGTGGAAACAACTGGTCGAGGCGCGCGCCAAGCGTGGCGTCGAGTGCCAGGGCCAGATTATCCAACAGGCTGAGCAGCTCCGGCGGCAGCTGGATGCCCAGGCGTTCCACCTGTTCACGCGGCCGCAGGGGAAGACGGTACTGCGTGCAGCGATACACGCGCAGCAATTCGGTGGCGTCGAGGCTGCGACTGAGCAACCAGCCGCCGGCTTCCCCACGCTGGATCATGTCGGCGCGTTGCAGATCGTCGAAATAAGCTGCGATCGCGCTCGACGGCAGGTACGGCTCGCGCAGACGCACCGTGGCGGGGTCCACGCTTTCGCCCGAACGCTGCGCATCGACGAAATGCTGCAATACGACCAGCAACCCGATGAATTCGGCACCTTCCGGCAGGGCTTCGTGGGGCACGGTGTATTCGAAGGCGGAAATGGACGCCGCGATGGAAGCGCCGAGGATCACGATGATCCATGACAGGTAGATCCACAGCAGGAAGATCGGGATCGCCGCGAGCGCGCCGTAGATCTCCTCGTAGTTGGGCGAGTTGCGAATGAACTCGGTGAACCCCCAGCGTGCGAACTCGAACAGGATCGCGCCCAGCAGCGCACCGATGGCCGCGTGCCGCCACGAAACGCGACGGTTGGGCACCATCGTGTACATGAGCACGAGCGTGACGAAGGTGATCGCGAACGGCAGCAGGTTGAGCAGGCTGCTCTGCGTCGCGATCTGGTCGGCCGCCGCATGCAGCATCGGGAGCGCGGTGATGTACGAGGACAAGGCCAGCCCGCCGACGACCAGGATCGGGCCCAGGGTCAGCGCCGCCCAGTACAGCAGCAGGCGCGAGGCCCAGCCACGCGGCTTGCGCACGCGCCATATCCGGTTGAGGCGGTCTTCGATGCTGATCATCATCGACACGGCGCTGAACAGCATCACCAGGATCGAGATGCCGGTGAGCTGGCTGGCCTTGTCGGCGAAGGCCAGCATGTACTCCTGTATCTTCATGCCGGTGGCCGGCACGAAATTCTGGAACGCGTAGTTCGCCAGCGAGCCGCGCCATTCCGCGAACACGGGAAAGGCCGAGAGGATGGCGAAGATCGCCACCGTGAGCGGCACCAGGGACACCAGGGTGGTGTACGAGAGCGCGCCGGCGGTCTCGAAGCACTTGTCGTCGACGAAGCGCAGCCAGGTGAAGCGCGAGAAACTCAACGCGCGGTCGCGATCGATGCGCAGTGGCATGTCCATCCTCATCCAGTCCCAAACGATTGGGAACGCGTGGCAGTTCTGCGAGACTAGCGCCTTCGCAAAGGCGGCCATCCATGTCCCACGACGTCCTCGTACTCTACTACAGCCGTAGCGGCCACACGGCCCAGCTCGCCCGTTTCATCGCCCGCGGGATCGAGGAAGTACCGGGCATGCGGGCGCGTCTTCGCCAGGTACCCCCCGTGGCGCCGGTCACCGAAACGGCGATGCCGCCGGAACCCGAGGAAGGCGCCCCCTATGTGACGCGCGCCGACCTGGTCGAATGCGTGGCCCTGGCGATGGGAAGCCCCACCCGCTTCGGCAACATGGCCGCCCCGCTGAAGCATTTCATCGATACCACCGGCGCGGAATGGGCCTCGGGTGCGCTTTCCGGCAAGCCAGCGGCCGTGTTCACCTCGACCAGTACGATGCACGGCGGCCAGGAAGCCACCCTGCTGTCGATGGCCCTGCCGCTGCTCCATCACGGCATGCTCATCGTCGGCATCCCCTATACCGAACCGGCGTTGAGCAGCACGACGACCGGAGGCACGCCGTATGGCGCGAGTCACGTCGCCGGCAGCCGCGGCGACAACGGCATCAGCGAACACGAACGTGAACTGGCGCGGGCGCTGGGCAAGCGCCTCGCCGACGTCGCCCGGCGTCTGGGCACCCGCGCGTGAGCCAGGCGTCGAATACCACGCAGAAGGTCGGGCTTGCGGCATGGGCGGCCCTGCTGGCCTTGCAGCTGCTCTGGTACACCCTGTATCCGCCGGTATCGATCCCGACATGGGTGGCGTTCGCGCTCACCGTGCCGCCCTTGCTGCTGCCGCTGCTCTCGCTGCCGAACGTCACCCGCGCCCTTCTGTGGGTCGGCATCCTCGCCCTGTTCTATTTCTGCCACGGTGTTTCCGAGGCATGGAGCTCCACGGCGGACCGCTGGCTGGCGGTCATGGAGATCGTGCTCACCCTGCTGCTTATCGGCACGCTCGGCGTGGGCGTCCGCCGCCGGCGCTGATCCCGGCACGGCGCATGTTGCGCAGCGTATCGACGGACGGACGAGGCCGGTGCAGGCTAGGACTCGAATCCGACGACGACGAGGACGCCACGATGGGTTTTGTGCAGGAAGCGCCGCGACTGGCGCATCCCTTCCGCGACGACCGCGTGCTCAACGCGTGGCTGGGCCATACGCTGCCCGCCGACCGCCTGGCGGCGATGCGTCCCGACCTGGAAGCGCTGGCCGACTACGCCGTCATGGCCTGGGATCGTCGTGGACGCACGCCGCGCGGCGAGCCCGTCCTTACGCAGTGGGACGCGTGGGGCTCCCGCGTCGACCGCATCGCCCTGACTACGGCCTGGGAAGAAGGACCCGGCCTGACGACGAAGCACGCGGTGCTCGCCGCCGGGCACGAACCGTCACGCTGGGCGCGCGTCGAGGAATTCGCACGCGTCTACCTCTATCACGTTGCCAGCGAATTCTATTGCTGCCCGCTGGCGATGACGGATGGCGCGGCGACGGCGTTGCGCGCCTCGGGTAACGCAGGCCTGATCGAACGCGCGCTGCCGCATTTCCTCAGCCGCGATCCGGCCACGTTCTGGCTGTCGGGCCAATGGATGACGGAAACGCCCGGCGGTTCCGATGTCGGGCGTACCGAAACCACGGCCCGGCAGGATGCGAACGGCCAGTGGCGACTGTATGGCCGCAAGTGGTTCAGTTCGGCCGTCGTGGGCGAGGCGGCGCTCGCGCTGGCGCGTCCGGAAGGCGCCGGCACGGGCACGGCGGCGTTGGCGCTCTTCTACGTCGAGACGAAGGACGAACACGGCGCGTGGCGTGGCATCACCATCGACCGGCTCAAGAAAAAACTCGGCACCCACGAACTGCCCACCGCCGAGATCCATCTCGACGGCCTGCCCGCGACACCCGTCGGCCCACTGGACCATGGCGTTCGCCAGATCGCCCCGATGCTCAACGTCACGCGCACCTGGAACGCCGTGTGCGCGGTGGCTAGCATGGCGAGGGCGATCGCGCTGGCTCGCGACTACGCCCTGCGGCGCAGTGCCTTCGGGCACCGCCTCATCGACCATCCCCTGCATGCGCGAACGCTCGCGGACATGCAGGCGGAATACGAAGCCGCCTTCTCCCTCACCTTCCACGTCGCGGAACTGCTGGGTCGCACGGAACACGGCGAAGGCGAGATCCAGGATGCCGCCCTGCTGCGCCTGCTGACGCCCCTGGCGAAACTGTGGACGGCGAAGGTCTCGATCCGCGTGGTGTCCGAGGCCCTGGAATGCTTCGGCGGCGCCGGCTACATCGAGGACACCGGCCTTCCGCAACTGCTGCGGGACGCGCAGGTATATGCGATCTGGGAAGGCACCACGAACGTGCTTTCGCTGGACATGCTGCGCGCGTTGCCCGGTGGCCTCGGGCCGCTCAGGCAGGCGATCCATGCGCTGGTGCCGGAAGGGGCACCGGAGCGCGCGATCATCGTGGGCACGATCGACGCGACGGAAGCCTTGCTGGGCGAGATCGCGGCGGATCGCGCCGCCCTCGAGGCGTCGGCACGCGGGATCGCCTTTACCCTCGCGCGTACGATGGCCGCCGCGCTCCTCCTGCGATCGGCGGCCTGGGCGGCCACCTCGGGCGATCCGCGGCCTGCGGCCGCGGCCCGGCGGTTCATCGCCCACGGCCTGGACCGGCTGGCGCTACCGGAAAACGACCAGGACATGGCCCTGGCCTCGGACGCGCCAGAGGCAGGGCTTCATCGCTGAGGCGGCTCATCCGGGACATGCGATGTAGAATGCCCGCTCCGCTTCACCCCGCTTCCCAGGTCAATCATGCAGCAGCTCACCATCGTCACCACCGGCGGCACCATCGACAAGGTGTATTTCGACGACAAGTCGGACTACCAGATCGGCTCGCCACAGATCGGCGACATCCTTCATCAGTTGGGCGTCGCCTTCCGGTTCGACGTGATCCCCATCCTGCGCAAGGACAGCCTGCACGTGACCGATGAGGATCGTGCGCTGATCCGCAGCACGATCGAGGCACAGCCGCATCGTCATGTGCTGGTGACGCACGGCACCGACACGATGGTCGAGACGGCCCACGTACTGGCCGGCATTCCCGGCAAGGTCATCGTGCTCACCGGCGCGCTCAACCCCGCGCGCTTCCAGGGTTCCGACGCGGTGTTCAACATCGGTTGCGCCGTGGGTGCGGTGCAGACACTGGCCGATGGCGTCTACATCGCCATGAACGGCCGCGTGTGGGATCCGGCCACGGTCCGCAAGAACCGCGACGCGAATCGTTTCGAGGCCATCTGAGCGAGGGGCGGGCTCCATGCCGCCTCAACGCCGCGCGCGATCCTCGACCACCGCATCGACGGTCGCGCCGGCATCCATCAGGCCCGCGCCGCAACCCTTCGGGCAAGGTCCCGGAAGGGGCCGCGCATTATCGACCAACTGCCGTGTCACGTCGTCGACCCCAATGACGGGGTCGGCCGAGCGCATCAGCGCGACGAGCGCCGCCACCTGCGGTGCCGCCATCGAGGTGCCTGCGTAATACGCGAAGATGGGACGCTCGCGGCCGCGTTTACCCGCGTCGACCGTGGACACGATGTCGTCCGCCCCCCGTTCGCGCAAGCTGCCGCCGGGCGCGGAGAGCGTGACGCGCTCACCGTGATTGGAATACCACGCCATCGAGCCATCACGCGCCAGGCCCGCGACCGTGACCACGCCCGGGCAGTTCGCGGGTACGTTGGTCGAGGCCTTCGCCTGATCGTTGCCGGCGGCGGCGACCACCACCGTGCCGCGTCCGCGCGCCTGTTCGATGGCACGTGCGATCGCGATGCCACAGGCGCCAGGACCACCGAGACTCAGGTTGATCGCATCGGCACGACGTTCCAGTGGCGGCACGCCCGGCACCGCGCCGCCGCTGGCCCAGACGACCGCATCGGCGACGTCCGAAATCCGCCCGCCGCAATGACCGAGCACGCGCACGGGTAGCAGCTTCGCTTCGGGCGCAAGCCCCACGATGCCCGGCCGGTTGCCGGAACGCGCCACGACGAGGCCGGCCACGTGCGATCCGTGCCACGACGAGGGAACGACGCGCGCCGAGCCACAGTCGCCGGCATCCCTCCAGTCACCTTCGTCGGCGGGATTCGCATCGCGGCCGTCACCGTCGCGCGCGGCGGCGGCATCGCTCACGAAATCGTAGCCGGGCAGCAACTGGCCATCGAATTCGGGATGCGGGGTAATGCCGGTGTCGAGCACGGCGACCACCGCCCCCGCCCCACGCGTATGGTGCCACGCCACTTCGGCGTCCACGCCCACCTTGGGATCGTGCATGTACCACTGCCGTTTCCATAGCGGGTCGACGATGGCCGTGGCGGTGACGACGAGGTCTTCCTCGACGGCGGCGACGCCCGGCAGACCGGCGAGACGGGACACGTCGCCGCCGTGCACCTGGAAGAGTTCGCCGCCCGCCGCCAGTGAACGCACATGCCGTGGCGCGTCGAGCCGCGCGGTGCCGGCTATCGAACGGGACGTGCGCGCGGCGCGCGCCGAATCCGCGTCGACGAAATGAACGATGTAACGGGCCTCGTCCGCAGAGGCGGACGGAGAGAAAACGAGCGGGACGAAAACGACGAGGTGGGCCAATCGCATGGGGATGTTCCTTCGATGGCGCAGCGAGGCTGCGGGGATCGAACGAACGTAAGGCCGCGACGGTGGAGCGCCTACCCGACCCTGCCCACCGGGACACGTAGGAAAAACCAGTGCAAACGAAAGAGGCCCGGGCGCTAACGCCCGGGCCTCGTCGAACGCACGTCGATGCCGTCGCTTACGGCGTCCAGGTCGCCTTTAGGGAGACGCCGGAGAACGTGGTATAGCCACGGACCTTGACGTAGTAGGTGCCGGCCTGCGGTGCCGCGAACGTGCAGGTCTCGTTGTTGCCGTTGAGGTACGGACGGCAGTTGTAGCTCGAGGTCGTCGGCGCGGAGCCGAACTTCACGTAGAGATCCGCATCGCCCGTGCCACCGCTGGTGACGATGGACAGGTTCGACGCACCGGCCGCGACGACGACCGTATAGCTGAGCTCGGTACCCGAGCTGCCCGCCAGGCCGGTCTTGGCCACGCCGTTCTGCAACTGCGTACCGCCACCACCACCGGTCGAGCAGGTCACGCCTACCGCCGTGAACGCCGCGGCGACGTCGGTCGCCGAGTAGCCCAGGTCGGTCGCCGCGCTCGCCACGCCGCACGCACCGCTGTTGAACGTGGAGCTGGCCGTCCAGTAGAGGGCGTTGGCACGGGCGAAGGCCTTGAACGCCTTGACCGTGTCCCAACCCGTTTTCTTGGCCAGCACGCAGAACGCCTTGTTGTACACACCCGAGGAGTAATGCACGTCCAGGCCGTTGTAGTAATCGGCCGCGTTGTCGATCGAGCCGCCGTCCTGGGTCGGGTTGCACATGTAGCGCAACGCGTCGCCGATGCCGGCGCTGGTCTTGACGATGTCCGAGCCGACCAGGAAGTCGTTGCTGCCGCGGTCGTAGTACTCGGCCGCTTCACCCGCGATGTCCGAATAGGCCTCGTTCATGCCGCCGGACTGGCCGCTGTAGGCGAGGTTCGAGTGCTGTTCCGTGTACCCGTGGCTGATCTCGTGCGAGGTGACGTCGAGCGCGACCAGCGGATAGAACGTGCTGGCGCCGTCACCGAACGTCATCGAGCTGCCGTCCCAGAACGCGTTCTCGTAGTTGCTGCCGTAGTGCACCTTCATGATCAGCACCTGGTTCAACGGTGCCGCGCCGGTGTAAGCGGTGTACATGTCATGGACCACGCCGCCGAAGTGATGCGCGTCGTTGATCGGGCCATAGGCGCCATTCACCGCGTCTCCGCTGGAGTTGAAGCAGGTGAAGCTCCACAGCGTGCCGCTGCCGGAGGTCGCCTTCTTCATGTTGTACGACTTCACGTACGCGTTCTGCGCCGTACAGGTGGTTCCGGATTGCGTCACGCGCAACGCGGGCAAGCCATTCGCACCCCAGGTGTACTGGCCGACCTTCTGGTTGCCACCCGGGCCGGTCGCGTCCACCTCGGCGTTGGTGAGGCCTTCCCACTGCTCGATCACCTGCCCGGTGTTGGCATCGATGATCGCCGTCGGGCGGGTGGGACGATCGCCACCGGAGAAGAACGAGGTCAGGTACACGAGGCGTGCCGGGGCGCCGTCCACCGGATATACGTACAGATCGGCCTTGGCGTTTTCAGGCTTGACCGTCGCCGCGGTCAGCGTGCGCGCCTGCTTCATCAGCGACGCGATCGCACTGGCCTGGTCGATCTTCGGCGTCACCGAGGTGAGATCGACCTGCAGGTCCGAGGTGACGATACCGTTGGCGACCAGCGCGTTGCCCTGGGCGTCCTGCTCCACGGCGATGCTGCGTCCATAGACCGGCACGCCCTTGAACGTCTGTTGCATGCGTACCGTCTGGGTTCCCTTCACCGTCGGCAGCGCATTCCTGGCCACGAACGCATTGTCCGCGGAAAGGCCGAGCTTTGCCGCCAACTGGTTGGCGGGGACGGCTCCGAGGTTCTGCGCACGGAGCGCCTGCTCGGTGCCGGCCGTGGCCACCGAAGTAGCCGCGATAGCCAGCGAAGCGACCAGGAGTTTCAAGCGAAAATGACTTGCCATTACGTTCCTCCTCCGGGAATGGGCCGCACGAAGCCATTGCGGCCGTGGGGACCACATTCCGAACGATATGAATTCGCGCCGCAGCGCGATGCCCGTTTTGTTCCGACTCGACGGCCTCCCCGCCGCAAGTCACGGTCAACCTAGCGCAAGATCTCGCGGTCGACTACCTAGGGATTTCCCTAGGCCGAAGGAAAATGCGACGCAGGTGGCGTCAGAGCATGCCGGTTTCGAGCTTCGCCGCGTCCGACATCATCGAATGGTTCCAGGGCGGATCGAAGACGAGGTCGACGTCCGCCTCGACCACCGTCGGGATGAGTTCGAGCTTGGTGCGCACGTCGTCCACGAGGATATCGCCCATGCCGCAACCGGGCGCGGTCAGGGTCATCTTCACGTAGGCGCGGCGGGCCCCCTCTTCCGTGGTCTCGAGGGTCACGTCGTAGACGAGCCCCAACTCGACCACGTTGATGGGGATCTCAGGATCGAAGCAGGTGCGGAGCTGCTGCCAGACCAGTTTCTCGACGTCCTCGTCGGAAGCGTCGTCGTCCAGTTCGATGGCCTTGGGCGGTTCCTTGCCCAACGCGTCGGCGTCGTTTCCCGCGATCCGGAACAGGTTGCCTTCCACGTACACGGTGAAACTGCCACCCAGCGCCTGGGTGATGTAGCCGATCTGCCCGGCCGGAAGCGTCACCGTCTCGCCCTGCGGGACCATGACCGCCTGGCAGTCACGCTCGAGGGTGAAGGGCTCGCTGCTGAGGCTGAAACCGCTCATTGCTGTCCTGTGAAGGCCGCGCCGCGGCCGCAAAGTCGTCGATTATGCGCCCGCCGTGGACCGGCGTTAAGCGTCTACCGGCTCTAACGTCGGGGCTGCGGCCTACGCCCTCAAGAGCGCCGCGCCTTCCCGCCCGCTATCATGGCCGCTTTGCCCGATCCAGGATCCCATGCGCGACCTGACCGATACCCATGCCGGCTGAGCGTATTCACCTTTCCGGCTTCCTCTTCGGCCTCCTCTGCGCCGTCATGTTCGGCTTCGCCGTGGGCGCCGTCTGGATGGTGCCGTCGATGATGTTCGGCCGCGCCCTGCCCGCCCTGGTGCTGCCCGCCGGCTGGATATTGGGCGTGGTGGTGCGTCGCTGGTTGCGTTTCCGTGGCGCCACGGGTGCGCTGCTGGCCGCCGTGGCCACCTTGATCGCCGCCGCCTACACGGCTTGCCTGGTGGCCGCCGCGTCCATTTCGGGAATGATGGGCGTGGGCCTGGCCCAGGCCATGAGCGATGCCGGCCCGGCCATGCTGATCGAGCTGGCCCGCCTGGCCCAGGGGCCGGGTGACATCGTCCTCGCCCTGGCGGGCGCCGTACTGGCGGCCCTGGTCGCCTGGCCCCTGCGCGCTCGCGGGCGTCACGCCCATTGACTTCATAAGCCGTAAATCCCTTGCCCCGGAAGATATTGCGCGAAACAAGCAGTCAACCGGCGGTCGCCGACCGCGTTTACCGGAGTAGACCAGGCCGTATGGAGCACGAGGATGCGAAGACCGACGACGCGGGGAAGGCCGTGAACGCCTCTATCGCGATCGACAGCGCATCGCTCGACGACCTGCGCGAAGTGCCCGCGAGCATGGATGCCTTCCTCGCATCCATCGAGCGCCGAGCCTGGCGCATGGCCGAAATCCACCTGGGCAACCGCGAGGACGCGCTGGACGCCGTGCAGGACGCCATGTTGAGGCTGGTCCGCCATTACGGCGAGAAGCCCGCTGAGGAATGGACCCCGTTGTTCTGGGGCATCCTGCGCAGGCGCATCGTCGACCTGCAACGCCGTCGCAAGGTGCGCTCGATCGTGGTGGGTTGGCTGGGTGGCGGAAAGGACGACGACGGCGACGACCTGCCGAGCTGGGAACCGGCCGACGACAGCCCGGACCCCTCGGCGCGGTTGCAGGACTCACAGGCCTTCACGGATATCGTGGCCGCCGTGCGCAACCTGCCCCGGCGCCAGCGCGAAGCCTTCACGCTTCGCATCATGGAAGGCCTGGACGTGGCCGAGACGGCGGCAGCCATGGGCTGCTCCGACGGCAGTGTGAAGACTCACCTTTCGCGCGCGATGCATGCGCTGCGCGACCAACTGGAGGCATGGCGATGAGCCAGCACGATCGGGAACTCGAACGCCGCGCCAGGGACCTGTACCTGCGCGCCAGCCGTGACGTGGATCCGGCCGTGGCCGGCCGCCTGCGCGCCGCCCGTCGCACCGCGCTGGCCCAGCCTGCCGAGTCGCCGGTACGGCGCCTGATGTTGCCGGCGGGCGCGTTCGCGGTGCTCGCCCTGGCCACGTTGATGGTCTGGCAGCCCGGCGTGACGCCCTCGGCGCCGCCCGCCGTCCGGCAGGCGGCCGATGCCGACCCCAACGACCTGCCGCCGGATGCCGATGTCGCCGATCCGGCGTTGTACAAGGACCTCCAGTTCTATAGCTGGCTGGCCTACAACGACACTCCGTCCTCGTCCCGCAAGTGATTCCCATGCGCCGCGTTCCGCTCGTCCTCGCCATGTTTCTCGCACTGGCGGCCCCGTTGGCCGCATCGGCGCAAGATCGTCCACCGCCCCCGCCTCCGGGCGAGGGGGAACCGCTGCCACCGCCGCGTCCGTGGAGCGCGCTGTCGCCCGACGAGAAAGACATCCTCGCGCCGCTTGCGGGCGAATGGGACAGCTTCCCTCCCCAACGCCAGTCGAGGATGCTCGACAAGGCGCAGCGCTGGCGCGGCCTGCCGCCGGAACGCCGCGCGGAAATCCGCGAGCGCATCGAGCGGTGGCAACACATGACGCCCGAGGAGCGTGCTGAAGCGCGCAAGAACCGGCAGAAGTTCCAGGACCTCACGCCCGAGCAGCGCGCGAAGTTGCACGACGCCTTCGAGCGCTTCCGCAACCTCTCGCCGGAACAGCGCCGCCAGTTGATGGACAAGTGGCGGCAACAGTCGCCCGAGCAACAGCGCGAAGCGATCGACCACCTGGGACCGAACGACGCCTTGCCGCCGCCCCCGCCACCGCCCGATGGGCACAGGCCGCCCCCGGATGGCCCCCGGCCTCCGGACGGCCCGCGCCCACCCCCTGGCGACTGAAAAGGCACCGGTAGCCCGGTGCTGTCGTGGGAGCCGCTTCAGCGGCGATGGGTGCTTGCCTCGACCTGGCCCGCTGCCGCGGGATCGCCGACAAGGTCGGCTGCCACAAGGTCTACTCCCACCGGGGCGGCTGCCGGGTAAACTAGGGGGATGACCTTGACCGCCCTGGCTTTCCTCGACGCCCGCCGTTCGGTGCCTTCGCGCCAGCTCGGCGAACCCGCCCCCGATGACGCCACGCTGCGCCGCCTGCTCGAGGCCGCCATCCGCGTGCCCGACCACGGCAAGCTGGAGCCCTTCCGCATCCGCATCCTCCGTGGCGAGGCCAAGCTGGCCTTCGGCCGAACACTGGCCAGGCGCGCGGTCGAGGCAAACCCCGACATGTCCGACGCGAAGCGCGAGAAGGAGCAGCGCCGTTACGAGCACGCGCCCCTGGTGCTGGTCGTCTCGGCCCGGATCGACGAAGACAGCAAGGTTCCCGAGCTCGAACAGAACCTCGCCGCCGGCTGTGTCGCCTACAACATCCTCCTCGGCGCGCAGTCGCTGGGCTACGGCGCGCAATGGCTGACCGGCTGGGCCGCCTACGACCGCGACGTGGCGAAGCTGCTGGGCATGAAGAAGAACGAGCACGTCATCGGTTTCATCCACGTCGGCACCCCCGTCATGGAGGCGCCCGAGCGCGACCGCCCCGCCTACGACGACATCGTGAGCACGTGGGAACCGTGAGCGGCGATTCACTCGTCCACCTGGTCGACGGCAGCCTCTACGTCTTTCGCGCCTGGCATTCGATGCCGGACGAATTCCACGACCACGAAGGCGAGCCGGTCAACGCGGTGCAAGGCTTCACCCGGTTCCTTTGCGAATTGCTCGAGCGCACCCGCGCGGAACATATCGCCGTGGCCTTCGACGCGTCGCTCACCACCTCCTTCCGCAATGCGATCTATCCGGCCTACAAGGCGAACCGCGACCTGCCGCCACCGCAGCTCGTGCGCCAGTTCGCGCTCTGCCGCGAGATCGCCGCGGCGCTCGGGCTCACGGTGCTCAACGACCACCAGTACGAGGCCGACGACCTCATCGGCAGCGCCCTCTGGGGGCTGCGCTCGCACGGGTTCCGCGGCGTGATCGTTTCGGCGGACAAGGATTTCGGCCAGTTGCTCGGTGAGTTCGACGAGCAATGGGATTTCGCGAAGAACGTTCGCTGGGGCGCCACCGGCGTCTTCGAACGCATGGGCGTGCATCCGCACCAGGTCGCCGATTACCTAGCCTTGTGCGGCGATGCCGTGGACAACATTCCCGGCGTTCCGGGGATCGGTGCCAAGACCGCCGCCGCGCTGCTCGGTCACTTCGGCAGCCTCGACGCCGTCCTGGAACGCATCGACGAAGTGCCCTACCTGCGCATCCGTGGCGCCGCGGCCTGCGCCGTCCGCCTGCGCGAGCATGCCGACCAGGCGCTGCTATGCCGCCGCCTGACACGCATCGCGCTGGATATCGCGGTGGCCGACACGGCCGACGCGCTCAGCCGGCGCGCCGGCGATGCATCGGCCATCGACGACCTCTGCGAGCGCATCCGCTTCGGCCCGTTGACGCGCACGAGGCTGCGCGCGCTGATCTGATCCCCCGACGTCACACGGGCACGATACTCTTGTGCGGATACTTCGCCGTCCCCTCAAGGAGCCCACCCATGCCGACCGGTCCCCTGCCTCACGCCTCGCCCGTACCCGAAGACGCCGCCGCGCCCGAGGAAACGCTGTACCAGGGCAAATGGCTGACCATGAAGAAGCGCGGGCGCTGGGAATACGCCGTGCGCAACAACGCCGGGGGCGCGGTGATCATCCTGGCGGTGACGCCGGACGACAAGGTCGTCTTCGTGGAGCAATACCGCGTCTCCATCCTCGCGAACACCATCGAGATGCCTGCCGGCCTGGTCGGTGACATCGTCGGCGCGGAGGACGAAGACGTCCTGATCGCGGCCCGGCGTGAGCTCGAGGAAGAAACCGGCTACCGCTGTGGCCACCTCGAGTTCGTCCACGAAGGGCCCTCGTCGGCCGGCATGAGCACCGAGATGATCGCCTTCGTCCGTGCATGGGACCTGGAGCGTGTCGGCCCGGGTGGCGGTGACGAGACCGAGAACATCATCGTCCATGAGGTTCCGCGCGCCGAGGCCGGCAAATGGCTGTTCGATCGTGCCAAGGAAGGGTTCTCCATCGACGCCAAGCTGTTCGCCGGACTCTGGTTCATCGATCACCCCGAGGCCCACATGCGTTGATGTCAATTCTTGTCCTGCCGGGCTCCCACGGGTAGCCTTCCCTCTGCCTTGTCCGGCGTCGCCCATGTCCGTCCGTTTCGCCCATCTCCACCTGCACAGCGAGTATTCGCTGGTCGATTCGACCATCCGCATCAAGCAGCTGGTCGCCGCGTGCGTGCGTGCGGGGATGCCGGCGGTCGCACTGACCGACGAGAACAACCTGTTCGGCCTGGTGAAGTTCTACAAGCAGTGCACCGCGGCCGGCATCAAGCCGATCGCCGGCTGCGATATCTGGGTGTCCAGCCCCGACGATCCGCGCCCCTGGCGCCTCACCCTGCTCTGCCAGGACCGCGACGGTTACCTCAACCTGTCCCGGCTGGTCTCCCGCGCCTGGCGCGAAGGCCAGGGTACCGGCCGCGCGCTGGTCGACGCCGCCTGGATGCATCCGGAGAGCGTGCGCGGACTGATCGCGATCGCGGGACGTGAAAGCGAGGTGGCGCGGGTCGCGCTCGGCGCGGGCCTGACCGCCGCCGGACCGCGCCTGGAGTCGCTGCGCCGGCTTTTCCCCGATCGCCTCTACCTGGAACTCACCCGCACCGGCCGCGAGAACGAGGAACACTGGGTGCGTGCCGCCATGGCGTTGGCCGGCGAGTACGAACTGCCGGTGATCGCCAGCAACGACGTACGCTTCCTCGATCGCGACGGTTTCGAGGCGCACGAAGCACGTACCTGTATCAACCAGGGCCGCGTCCTCGCCGATCCGAAGCGCCCTCGCGATTACAGCGAAGAGCAATACTTCAAATCGTCCGAGGACATGGAGGCGTTGTTCGCCGACATTCCCGAAGCGCTCGAGAACACCATCGAACTGGTGAAGCGCTGCAACCTGGAACTGAGCTTCGGCACGTATTACCTGCCGAACTTCCCGGTGCCCGAAGGTCATACCCTCGACTCGTACATCCGCGAGCAGGCGCAGCTGGGTCTCGAGGAGCGCCTGCGCAACCACCCGCTGGCGCCGGGGAAAACCCTGGAGGATTACCAGGCCCGACTGGACCGTGAAGTCGACGTCATCATCCGGATGGGCTTTCCCGGCTACTTCCTGATCGTGGCGGACTTCATCAACTGGGGTAAGCAGAACGGCATCCCCGTGGGCCCGGGCCGCGGTTCGGGCGCCGGTTCGCTGGTGGCCTGGGTGCTGAAGATCACCGACCTGGACCCGCTCCAGTTCGAGTTGCTCTTCGAGCGATTCCTCAACCCCGAACGCGTGTCGATGCCCGACTTCGACATCGACTTCTGCATGGATCGCCGCGACGAGGTGATCGACTACGTGTCGCGCAAGTACGGGCGCGACCATGTCAGCCAGATCATCACCTACGGCTCGATGGCCGCGAAGGCCGTGCTGCGCGATTCCGGCCGCGTGCTCGGCATGGGTTATGGCCAGGTCGACCGGCTCGCCAAGCTGATCCCGAACCGGCCGCTCGACCTCACCCTCGGCGACGCGCTCGGC
>Ga0182006_1000942_pt1 | contig 19380 bp, 11 predicted proteins | sample Sormic07211104_1_FD_123022 | JGI IMG/M metagenome (GOLD analysis project Ga0182006, IMG submission 123022) | Rhizosphere microbial communities from Sorghum bicolor, Mead, Nebraska, USA - 072115-104_1 MetaG | ecosystem: Host-associated > Plants > Roots > Rhizosphere | place: USA: Nebraska...
CTGACGCTGGCCGCCGACGATCCGCGAAGCGCCCATCAGAGCACGCCGGGCGTTCTTGCCCAGGCCCTTGAAGCCGTCTTCACCAATACCCACAACGGTCAGCCAATCGCCCATTTCATACTCCAGATCCTGCGTCCAGCGAAGCGGGCGACATGATAACGCGACAATCGATAACTGGCTGCTGTCCTTTTTCAGGAGCGCTGACATTGAATGTTTACATTGTCTTTTGTGATTTTTCGAGTTCTTCGCAAGTATTGAATCGGCATTCCGCTGGAAATGCTTGTGACTATCTGGAATGTACTTTTTTAGTAAATTGAATAATTGGATGGATAATTGAAATGAGCGATGTTTCGAATAATGTTTCAGCGCTTCCCGACCAAGGCAGTGCGACGGTGATGGGGAATAATCTGGTGTCCTTCTTTTCCGGATTGACTGCGGAAGACAAACGATTCGTCAAAGACAGTATGCGCTGGGCAGAATACAGAGCCGATTTGCGTCATAACAGAAACAGTGAGCCAGCTGCTTGGTTTGAATATTATTCTGGGGTGCTTTGGTCTGTCGGCTGGAGCCTGGAGCAAGCTCCGGTAATCCATGTTGACAAGAGTTTTACCGGTAATGCGCTGGAAGTCTGGACGCGATCCTTGGCGCAACAATTAAGTCGGGAAAAAGTCGGGCTAATGAAGGAAGCGTTTCGCATGCTTGAGACACATTCGGACGCAATAGACGTATTTAGGGGCAGCGCTCGGGAATGGAGCGATTTTCGTTTTTCCCCTGCTCAGTACAATTTCAATAGGGAGTTGGAGATTGTCATCAGTAATGTTCGCTTGCTTGATGCGAAGTGGTCCTCTACCTATTTGTTCTGGACTATTCAGCATACGGGTTCGGAGCTTGATATCCGCTCCAGACGCTTTTTGATCAGGTCTGCCGCGATAAATGAAAATCGGATTAAGTTGGCTGCTGCAGTGCTTGATATGCGCACGCGTGAAATAGAGTTGGCTCAGGGCGTTTGATATTAGTTGGAAAGCTTTGTTTGCTGGTTTGTATGATGGTCTGAAATTAAATGCATGGATTTTCGATTTGATTAACTCCGATGCTGTGGTTAGTTTGTTTTTCACACCAGGTCGGTGTTTTAATCATGAAAGGAATCCATTTATGACTGAGCTGAATAAAGATGTAATCTCCGCTGTTGAGCGGTTTAGTTTGATTGCGCAAACCAATGAGTTTATCGCAGCGCAGCCAGTGTTGCGCTCGCGTTCGGCACGTGTTGGCAGTAGCTTGCCAATTGATAAAGATGAACTGAATGCAGCAATCATGGGCTCGGGTATTGCAGGCTTTGATGCAAGCATGTCCAAGCGCAGCAAGCGAATCGTTAAAAACACCTACATGTATGCTGATCTGGTTGCCTTGCTCAAATATCCGGCACCCAACCAAAAGGAACAGCGCTATAACGAGTTTATGCGATTAATGAAACTGGCTGGCTGGTTTGCTTTCAGCCAGCCCTATAATCGATATACCGCTACTTCGCAAAAACTGACCATGGATAATGTTGCCCTGTCTGTTCTGCATACCGCTGTTGGTGCAGCAGTAGGACAGGGCCAGGCAGCCCTTAAAGTATTGTCCACTGTGGCAGATGCGACCATGGATGCGCTGAAAAATGAACCACAGGCCCTGACGCTGTTCGAGAACAACTCGAAGAAAGCCGAAGGTGGCAACTTTTGCATGAGTGCGGCTTCGCAGGATGATGAAGGGGGTATCACCCTGGCAATCGCTGCTGTGCAATATCTGGCTTCGGCTCAACCTACCAAAGTACTGTTTGTAGAGTGGGCTACATCTGCTGTGGAGATTTATAACGCCGGCGCCACGATGCATATGGATGAGGAAGACTATGCAATGGTAGAGCCGTTGATTGTCAAGGCTCTGACGGAGCAGCGTGAGAAAGCGCTCAGCTACGAATTTGGCCAATCGGTCTGAAAGTGATTAATGCCAGAGGCGCAAGCCTCTGGTTTTTTGTGGGAGATGCAAATGTTCGCGATTTCGAAGGTTTTCGTATGCGCAGGGGCATTAGTGCTGGTGAGTAAAGAGCTGTCGGCATCTGGCATTGACGACAGTCTCGATGCGCTGCTTTATTCACAAACGGTCGCTTCGCATAAAGTTCCCGATGCTGTCGAGCACGAGGCATGGAATGATGCCAATAAAACCGCTTTGAAAGTCACCGGTGCATTGTTTTTCGACGATCCGGTTATCAGCTTGCCAGTCACTACGCCCGATACGTTTACGTTGCTGGAGTTGACTCAAAAACTCTTGCAAGGTTGGGCACCGGCAGTTTTGAACCAACAGGTAATTTCCAATCTGACCTCACAGCTGGGGAGCAACGGTGCTGCCCTTGAGTTGCTTCAGCGAAATATTCTGCAAGAGGGCAAGTCGATTCGCTTCATGCTTGGCAGCGTATCTGCGGAATCAACGATTACGATGGTCGTCATTTCGTTTGCCGTCAAAGAACCTATTCCGGGCAATGTGCTTGAGCGACGCTTCAATGCTGAGCAGATAGTCGGCAACCTTGCTGTTGATTGCTACAAGGCTCTTATAGATGCCGATGATTACTGTTTCTCGAGAGCCAGGATCCTTGCGTTATTGGGTGAGCGGCGCGAAAAGCAGATTATCGCCCTGACCTGAGAGCGCGGCTGAGGCAGCAACTGAAGCCTGCCTGCCCCACCGGTCGAGACAGAGGGCAGACTTTTCATACCGGTGGGCAAAGCAGGCATAATACTGCGCCTTCGCCCGCGAAGCGCTTCTGCCACGCAACCGGTCAGCCCCTTGAACGAACACCCGATGTCCTCCGCTTTACGCCCCTCGGCCTGCCCGGGGTTGCTGCGTATCGTCCAGGCACTGGACGGCGGTATCTGTCGGATCAAGCTTGATGGCGGTTCGATCAGCGCTGATCAGGCCGATGCGGTGGCCGCTGCCGCCGAAGAGTTTGCGAGCGGTGCGATCGAGGCGACCAATCGCGGCAACCTGCAGATTCGCGGCATCGGTGCGCAATCGGCGGCGCTGATCGAGCGCTTGCTGACCGCTGGCCTGGGGCCAAAGAACGCCGCCGGCGATGATGTGCGCAATCTGATGCTCAGCCCGGCCGCCGGCATCGATCGGCAGATGCTGATCGACACGCGCCCGCTCGCAGGGCAAATCCTCGACACCTTGCAAAGCCATCCGCGCTTCCATGAGTTGAGCGCCAAGTTCGCCGTGCAGCTCGACGGCGGCGAAGCGCTGGCAATGCTCGAGCATCCCCATGATCTGTGGCTGTCGGCGTTCGAGCGTGACGGCCAAATCCTCTGGGCATTCGGTCTGGCCGGTTGCCCGATCGATCGCCCTCTGGGCGCGGTGAGCCTGGACAATGCTCACGCACTGGTGGTCGCCGTGCTGGAATTGTTCCTCGACCTGGCCCGGCCAGAGCAAACACGGATGCGCCATCTGCTCGACGAGTTGCCCAGGCTCGCGCTTCTTGAATCGTTGCGCGAGCGCGTATCGGTCAAAGCGATCAGCAACTGGCAGCGTCCGACGTCGGCAGACGCGCTGCACATCGGCGCTCATCAGCAAAACATCCAGGGTCGCTGCTACGTCGGCGCGATGCCGCCACTGGGACGACTTGATCCGGCGATGCTGCGTGGCGCGGCACAACTGGCCCGACAGTCTGGCGATGGCAGTCTGCGCTTCACGCCGTGGCAGAGCCTGCTGCTGCCGAACGTGAACGCCACTGATACCGACAACGTGCTTGAGCAGTTGCGGGCGTTGAGTCTGTTGACGACCGAGGCCGAACCACTGGCTCGCCTGATCGCCTGCACCGGCGCCGACGGCTGCGGCAAAGGCCTGGCCGACACCAAGCAGGATGCCCGGCAACTGGCACCTTTGCTGCCCGCAGGGCTCGGCGTGCACCTGTCGGGTTGCTCGCGCTCCTGCGCCGCCGCCCATTGCGCGCCAGCCACGCTGCTGGCCGTCGCCCCCGGTCATTACGACCTCTATTTTCGCGATGCAGCGCAGCCCGGATTCGGCGCGCTGCACGCCTGCAACCTTACTATTGAAGCGGCCGCGACCCTGCTCGACGCCCGCTCTCGGAGCCCCCTTGATGCTTGATTACATCCGCGACGGTCAGGAGATCTATCGCAACTCCTTCGCGATCATTCGCCGCGAGGCCAATCTGGCGCGCATTCCCGCCGATCTGGAAAAACTTGCGGTACGGGTGATCCACGCCTGCGGCATGGTCGAGGCCGTCGACGGTCTGCAATTCTCCGAGGGCGCGGGCAAGGCCGGGCGCGATGCTCTGGCGGCCGGTGCGCCGATTCTCTGCGACGCGCGGATGGTCTCCGAAGGCGTGACCCGCGCGCGCCTGCCGGCCGATAACCAAGTGATCTGCACCTTGCGCGACGACAGCGTGCCGGAACTCGCCCGCGAGTTGGGCAACACCCGCTCGGCCGCCGCGCTGGAGCTGTGGCGCCCGCACCTCGAAGGCAGTGTGGTGGTGATCGGCAACGCACCGACCGCGCTGTTCTACTTGCTGGAAATGCTCGACGCCGGCGCGCCGAAACCGGCACTGATCCTCGGCTTCCCCGTGGGTTTTGTCGGCGCTGCCGAATCGAAAGCGGCACTGGCTGCCGACAGCCGCGGCGTGCCCTTCGTGATCATGCAAGGCCGGCTGGGCGGCAGCGCCATGGCCGCCGCCGCCGTAAATGCCCTCGCTACGGAGATCGAATGATGCAGGCCAAAGGACGTCTGATCGGCCTCGGTGTCGGCCCCGGTGATCCGGAGCTGATCACTGTCAAAGCCTTGCGCCTGCTGCGCGAATCACCGGTGGTCGCGTATTTCGTGGCCAAGGGCAAGAAGGGCAATGCGTTCGGCATCATCGAGGCGCATCTGGTCGAGGCACAGAATCTGCTGCCGCTGGTGTACCCGGTGACCACCGAAGCCTTGCCGGCGCCGCTGTCGTATGAGCAGGTCATCAGCGATTTCTACGACGAAGCCGCTGTGGCGGTCGCCGAGCATCTGGATGCCGGCCGCGACGTGGCGGTGATCTGCGAAGGCGACCCGTTCTTCTACGGTTCCTACATGTACCTGCACGACCGCCTCGCCAGCCGTTATGAGGCCGAAGTGGTGCCGGGCGTTTGCTCGATGCTCGGCGGCGCTTCGGTGCTCGGCGCGCCGCTGGTGTATCGCAATCAGAGCCTGTCGGTGCTTTCCGGCGTGTTGCCCCAGGAAGAATTGAAGCGGCGTCTGGCCGATGCCGATGCGGCGGTGATCATGAAACTGGGGCGCAACTTTCCCAAGGTGCGTCAGGTGCTGGAAGAACTCGGTCTCGCCGAGCGCGCGCTGTATGTCGAGCGCGCGACCATGGCCAATCAGAAGATCGTGCCGATGGATCAGGTCGAGCCGATGTCCTCGCCGTACTTCTCGCTGATCATCGTCCCGGGCGAACGGTGGCAAGGTTGATGAGCCAAGCGACTCCCGCCATCGTCATTCTCGGCCAGGGCAGCCTCGCCACGGCGCGGCGCATTCAACAGGTCTATCCGGCGGCGCAGGTCCATGGCCTTGCCGGACGGGTTGAAGGCGCCGACAGCCGCTATGAGGAATTCGGCGCGACCCTGCGCGCGTTGTATCAGCAGGACACGCCGATCATTGCCCTGTGCGCAGCCGGCATTGTCATTCGCACGCTGGCGCCGCTGTTGCTGGAGAAAGGCGCCGAACCGGCGGTGCTGGCGGTGGCCGAAGACGGCAGCGCGGTGGTGCCGTTGCTCGGTGGCCTCGGTGGGGTCAACGTCATGGCCCGGGAGATTGCGGCGGCGCTGCAAGTGGCGCCGGCGATCACCACCAGCGGCGAATTGCGCTTTGGCACCTGCCTGCTCAATCCGCCGAGCGGCTATGCACTGGCGGATCTGGAATCGGGCAAACGCTTCGTTTCCGACCTGCTCGCCGGGCACAGCGTGCGCATCGAAGGTGCGGCGCCGTGGCTGGATCAGGCGCAGTTGCCGCAGGACCCGCAGGCGCAGCGGTCGATTCATGTGAGCAGTGCGCAGCGGGTGGCCAGCGCCGATGAACTGCTGATTTATCCACGCAGCGTCGCCGTGGCTGTGGATGGTGAAACCGCCGACCTGGCGAACGCCATTCGCGCTGCGTTGCACCAGGCCAACGTCGCCGTGCCGGCACTGGCCTGCCTCGTGGCCGCCGACACTGATATGGCCTCGACGAATCTGCGCGAGGCTGCGCTCGAGTTGGGCGTGCCACTGCGCTTTGTGGCAGCGCAAAACGACCTGCAGGCATTGGCGCGCGTCGCAGTGCCTGCGGCGAACGTGATCAGCGTTGAACATCTCGCGGTGGCCATCGCCGAGCAGCCGCTGGAGGTAGCGCAGATCGGCCGGCCACGCGGTCGTCTCGCGGTCATCGGCCTCGGCCCTGGCGCCGCCGAACTGATGGTGCCGGCGGTGAAAGCCGAACTGGCTCGCGCCACTGATGTGCTCGGTTACGAAACCTACGTGCGCATGGCTGGCCCTTTCCGTGACGACCAGGTGCAACACTGCACCGACAATCGTGAAGAAATGCAGCGTGCCCGCCACGCTTTCAGGCTTGCCGCCGAAGGACGTTCGGTGATCGTGGTGTCTTCTGGCGACCCGGGCGTGTTCGCCATGGCCGCTGCGGTGCTCGAAGCCCTGCACGAATCGGATGATCCGGCGTGGCACAGCGTCGATCTGGAAATCCTCCCGGGCGTATCCGCCTCGCTCGCCACCGCAGCTCAGGCCGGCGCGCCGCTGGGCCACGACTTCTGCGTGATGTCGCTGTCGGACAACCTCAAGCCATGGACGATTATCGAGAAGCGTCTGGATCTGGCTGCTGAGGCGGATCTGGCCCTGGCGTTCTACAACCCGATTTCCCGCGCACGCCCATGGCAGTTGGGCCGGGCGCTGGAAATTGTCGCGCAACATCGCGCACCTGAAACACCGGTTGTGCTCGGGCGCGATATCGGGCGCCCAGGGCAGACTCTGCGTACCACGACACTGGGCGCGTTGACGCCGGAACAGGTCGATATGCGCACGATGGTGCTGATCGGTTCTTCAACCACCTGCACCTTTGCCCGTGCCGGTGGTGGTGATTGGGTTTATACGCCGCGTTGGTATGGCAATAAACCGCTTTCTTGAGTGGTTACTTAGCAGAAAGTTGTAAGTAAAACTCCAGCGGTCGCACTCAACTTGATAACTGTCGGCAAGGCCGTAAATCCTCGATTTACGGCCTTTGTGCTTGTCGATGACAACGTTAGTCACCCTTTTTTGCGCTGCAAGTGTTTCGATTTTATTGCTGGCATGACGTTGCCAGTTGTTATCGAAATCTCCTGAATTTGTTGATGTTTGAATGTTCCGCCGGTGCGTCATAAGTTGCTGGCCTGAGACGGCTTTACCTCCGTTTCAGCCAGGATCCGTGGCCCACTGACGGCGCAATGATGCGTTCGCCTGCGCCATTTATAAATAAATCAAGGATGACGCAATGGCGATCAGAAATCGTGAATTCCGTGGCCGTGAGTTTGTCTCGCTGCCAGAGTATGAATTGTTGAAAAAGACATTCGGTGAGTTTGCCGGTGACAGCGTTTATCAAACGCTTGAATACACATATGAAAGTTTCAAGTCGGCAGCCGACACTGCGCAGAAACTTGCGTTGGCAAATTTGTTCAGTGAACAACTGGCGACTTTGCTGAAACGCAAGACAACGCCTGTTCCGCCAGCCGTCGATCAAATTCCGGTTCAGTTGCAGCGTTACATCTCGCGACTTGCCGAGACGGTCGAAATGTTATCGGGCGTGGCCAGGCCCGCGCCGAAAATTGTGCATTTCGTCTGGGTGGGCGGCAGCGAAGTGGGAGCGATTCAACGCGACTACATGAATATCTGGCAACAAGTACTCGCGTCACAGGATTACCGCTTCAACCTGTGGTACGACAGCGATGCCTTGCTGGCTTTCGAGATGAACCGCGTCATCCACGACAGTGCCCGGCTCGACGCCATGGAGTCGGGAGGTGATCAGGTCAGCCGTCCCGGTCAGTTGGCCAGCATGATTGAAGAGCGCGCCCGGGTTCTCAAGCAACAGCTGTTCGAGCATCTGCAGCAGCCGCAGTGGGCCGGGCGGGCAGACGAGGCGCGCATTGATCTGCTGGTGCGCGGGTACGGCAAGGACCGCGCGGCCCTGGAGAGTTTTCGTCAGCAGTGCCTGGACAGCCATTTGGCGATGGAGGGGCCGCAGCTGCGCTTGCGCGATGTACGACTGGAGTTCGCTGAGCACTTTCTGGCGGATGTCTATCAACGGGAAGTGGCGATGCGCGGCAACTTCGCTGCCGCCAGTGACGTCGTGCGTTTGCAGGCCGAGCACCTTGAGGGCGGGCGCTATACCGACATGGATTATCTGCCACCGCTGGCGGATCGCCTCGGCGGCGTGGATGTCTCTGCGTTCAATGACGTGCAGCGCCTCGGTGTCCTGCAGCTTTTGCTCAATCATGATCCGGCATTGATGCCGGGCCGTGATCGCCATCGCTATCCCGATAGCACAGAGCGCATCCCCGAGCAGCATAAAGCAGCGCTGGTGGCGTTTGCCCAAGGCAAGCCGGGCGTGGGCGAGTTGTTCGTGGCGCCGAAAGTGGTAGACGTGACCGAGAACGGTTTTCGCATGGGGCAACAGTTGGGCGCGGAGATGAACGCGCATTTCCTGGCTCAGCCGGCCAGCGGCATGACCCTCTCGATCATGGAAACGATCCGCTTCAATTACGACGTCCTGCGTAAAGTTGAAAAGACCATGGCCGCTTCCGGTTTCGCCTGGTCACAGGCCGAGCAGTTGTTGACGGTGATCGAAAACGTCACCAATGAAATCAGGCATCAGGCCAATCTGACTGCTTGGGATGACGTTTACATGGCCGGTCTGTTCAAGGCGATTTTCGGTTATTACCAGGACGGCATCCGCAACGAGGCAGGCGGCACCATCGTTTTGACTGGCCCAGGAGCGGCACTTGCCGGATTGAGAGAATACATAGACGCGCATCTTGACCCGGATGCGTTGAACCCGGTGCTTGCAAAATTGAAGCTGCACGAGGGCTATAACTTTCAGACTGAAGAGGAAACGGTGTCCGGCTGGATCGTCAAAGGCACGGACGAGCAATGGCTGGAAAACGAGCGTGGCAAATGGCAACAGGGAAAGCTCAAATCCCGTTATGCCGGACAACTGCCGGAGCTTCTCAAGGAGCAGACGCTGACCTTCAGGCGCGGCTGGCCGGTGATCGAAGGCAAGCCTGTGCTGTTGACATCGGTCCTGCAGCAATTGATGGATGATCTCGGCGAACCTTTTATCGAGGCGATGAGGGAAAAGTTGAGCGGCGAAATTGCCTTCGATAAAACCGTCGTCATCAGCTTCGACACTCGCCAGCAGATCCTTGCGCAACCTGTGAGCGAGTTGCCGGTCTCCCGCGGCGCTGACGCCATCAGTCACCTCAACGAATTGCTGACAAAGATTGCCCATGGCTCGCTGCCGCTGGAACAACTGAGCCCGATGGCGCGCGTTCTGCTGGGTGGCGTTTTTGGCGCCTCCCGCCTCGACGATTCCGGTTTTGCCGAAACGTGGCAAACGGTGCGCAAACTGGCTGTGGAAACCGCTGCCGAAGGTACCTTTGCGCGTTACGACGCCGTGGAAAAACAGTTGCGCCAGAACCGCTCGCCGGCATTCGAAGCGGGCCTTGCCCTCAGCCCGATTACCGCAACCGAAAGCGCGCGAGCACTCAAGGTAATGGCGATGTCCGAACCCCTGACGCTGCGTCAGTGGGGCGAGCGTATCGGGCAGATCAAGCGCACCGCGCGGGACGAATTCCGTACGCAGATCCTCCAGCGCAGCGCGCAGGTGCGCGAGATCTTCGTCGCGGCGGGGGCTTTCTCGGCAAGGCAAATGTCCCAGGACTTGCTGCTCGGCACAGCGAGCGAGCCCGGTCGGCGTTGTTATCCGCTGGCGTTGCTGATGGGCGCCGCCGTGGCAGCGGGGGAGTCCGCGGAGCGGGCGCTGGTGGGGCACGTCGCCACCGCCACCATCAGTCCTGATGACGCCGGTTCGCACGCATTGATCAATGCGCTGGACGAGTTGCGGGCGTTGCCTACCGCTGAGATCGGCGAGAGTCGCGGCCGGCAAAGCCTGGAGAGCGCGTTGCAAACGCTGGACGCGAACACTGCGCCCAGTGTCTTGTTGCTCGACACCGGCGACCACGCTTTGCTGCTCGCCAAGGTGCGGGTGGGGGAGCGAATGGTCTACCGCTTTTATGACCCCAATTTCGCGATCTACGCGTTTGCCAACGGTGCGCAACTCAGACGCAGCGTCGAGGGTTATCTGAGCGCTGATGACAGCATGCTCGCCCGTCTGTATGGCTTGGGTGAGATGGCCTCGGCGCAGTTCAACGTGATCGAGTTGAAGACCGGGACCATCGCCGAACAGGTATTGGCGTCCGATTTGCGGGTAGACAGCTTCCTGCAAAACCAGGCCGGTACCGATCCCCGGTCTGTTTCGGTGTGGCACAGGCAAGCCTTGGCCCGTGCGCGCTCACTGAGTCAAAACGTGCAAATGGGCGCCAGTCTGACGCAGCTGGATGCGCGGTACTGGGCCGGCGAGTTCGAGGCGGCCACCCTGCGTCTGCGCGAAGAGCAAAATCTGGGGCGTGAATACCTGCCTCTGCTCGATACCGTCAAACCTGCCGACGACGGTGGCTTCCGTCTGACCTTGGTCGACTCGGGGAATGCGCACCGCACCCTCGAAGTCTCGACCCGAGATGAGCGCTTCAGCAGGGTCAGGCAGCATGTTGAGCGCCTCGTGCAAGTCGCGGCGGGCGAGCCACGCCAGGCTGGTGACGCCGACGGGGGCAGCCGACTGAGCTTTGCTTTCGCTCTGCAAACCCTCATCAGTGAAATGCGCCAGCGCGACTATCAGTGGGCCGATCAACCACCGGCGCTGAGCATCGCCCTGCAAATCCAGGTGTACGTCAGCTATGCGCAATTGGGGTTTGGCGTCGTCACTGACGCTGTGCAGATCGCCAATCTGGTCAGGCAAGTGGCCGCGGGCGAGCAGGCATTACAGCAGGGGTCGTTGGCCGGGCGCCTGGCGGGGCGCGCCGCTACTGGCATCGGCGTGGCCTTTTCCGTGGCCAATATAGGCTTCGATATCTACAGCCTGTCGCTGGCGCAAAACCATGAGCAGCGTGCGCAGTTTTCCACCTCGCTGGCGTTCAATGTCGCGGCTCTGGGACTGGATGTGGTTGCCTTGGCGGCGGGAGGCGTCGTTGGCGGTGTAGCCGCGTCGTTGTCCGTGCCGTTGCTGGGTATCGGCATCGGCGTAACTGCAATCGCCAGCAATCTCGGGCAAATCATGGACAAGGCTGCGGCCATCGGTGCGCATTTGTCCGAAATTCATGATGCGTATGAGAGCAGTTATACGGCGACGAAGGGGGTCTTGCAGTTTCCGCCGAAGGCCATCATTACCGAGCTGGACATGCAGCGGCGAAGGGTCGTGTTGGACGGGCAGAAATTCTATCCGTGGAAGGGCAGTGCACTGGAGCTGCCGCAGTACGACGACGATCCGGTGCGGCGGCATACCGCGATCAACATTCCCAGAGCCTTTGAGCGCCCTGCGGTTGCCAGCATCTGGGGCACTCTGCCGCCAGCCGTGGTGCTGCCGTGCTCGCCGATCTGTTATTACGGCTACGAATACCAGATCGGCAGTGCCGGAGCTGTGCCTTTTTCCACCACCCGCTATCCGCAGTTGCACGACCGCCTGGCGCATCAGCTGGAATACGACGCGCAGGGTAACCGCGTGTTCTACCTGTTCAGCACGCCGTTTGCGCCGCACATCCTCTACAAACTGCATCCGGTATTCATGGCCACGACAATCAAGGTGCAGTTGAGCGAAGAGGTGCGCCAGTTGGTTGTACCGGATCTGCCGCAAGAGTGGCGCAAGAAAATCGTCTACCGGATCACCGCACCGCAGGGCCAGTACCGGATTCGACTGGTGCCAGGCCTGGTCGCGGTGAACTTCGAGCAAGCGAAGGGGTGGGAGCAGGTGACATGGGCGGTGCAAGCGTCCTGGGCACGGCTGGAACAGGTCAGCTTTCGCCAGAAACCAAGGGACAGTTTCAACAGCGCGCCCGAGATGCTGGTCGATGGCCTCGTGTTGAGTCGTTTCGATGGCATCATCGAGCTGGCCGAAGGGCTGTTCCGAGTGGACTGGCTAGCCCTCAGCCTGCATCTGGTCGGCATAACCCTCGACTACGGCACAGGCCAGGACAACGCCGCCGATCAAGTGCGCGTCACCAATGTGGCGACCAGTGGCATTCCGGCGCCAGTGCTCAACTTCTTGCACACTCAGGTCAGAACCGGACAACTGACAACCGCGTATTTGCCCTTGCATAACTTCAGGGTGCCGTTCAGTCCGCCGAGTCGGCAAATTGTCACCACCGCCTGGTACGACACTGTGCGCGATCGAGTGCTGTTCGCTCGTGACGCTCCGCAAGAGGTCAATGAAGGCCTGGTTCTGGCCGGTGTCAGCGCTCGCCATGCGTGGTTCTACCATCAAGCTCATCCCACGGTATGGCGCGTCGATGTGCTGACCGGCACCGTTGAGCATCGCTACCGTTTGAAGAACCCGCGCATAGGCGCGAGGATCACCGGATGCGAGCAACTGGCCGATGGCGCGCTGCGGGTTTCGCAAACGCTGACAGCAGAAACATTGCACGGCACCACGACTATCGAGTACCGCATTACCCCGCAGCACGTGGAGTTGACGGCTTGCAAGGTTGCTTTCGCGGCTGAGGACTACCGGTTTGAGCCGCGCGAAGCATTGCGCCAGATCGACGTGCCATTCGCAGATGATTCGCCAAACACGGCCGTCAGCACCAGCGAGTGGACTTTCGCTCCCTTCATGGTCATCGAGGGCTATGCGGGGCTGCGGTTACGCGACCGGGCCTGGCTGAACAGGACGACGGGCAAATGCACTCAGGCCGAACAAGACCTGTCATGGCCCGAAGACTTGTTGCTGCTGATGCCGTCCAGTCCTGAAAACAACGCGGTGCTGTTCTATAGCCAGCAGGAGCGAACGATCAGTCGCGGCATCGAACCGCGTGTCGGGCGCTGGGAGAATGTGGTGATCGAGCGCGATGTGGTCGAGCTCACTCAGATCAGTCAGCGCTTCATCGCCACCAGGGAAGACGGCCGCCTGTTTGAGGTCGATATCGTCGATGTGCCAGCAGCGGCTGCGATCGACGAAGCCGTTGCGCTCAAGTTCGGGGTACCCTCGCTGAGCAACAGAAGCGATGAAGCATGGCGGGATCAGGCAGATAAACCTTCGATTCTGCGGTTTGCCGGCATCGGTCAGCGCTGGCTGCAGCGCAACCCCGATTGGTTGAGCGCATTGCCCGGGTTGGTCAAAACCGTACCGTCTACGCCTGTTCCGATCCTTGGTTTGCGCGATGCGGCGGGGCAGGCTCTGCTGGCGGCATGGTGCGTCGAAGGGCGAATCGCTTTGGCCGATATCGGTCAAGGCAAGGAGTTATCGCTGCTCGGCCCGACGCCGGATAAAAAAGCTGTGTGGTTGTTCGAGGTCAGCGCTGGACAACTTTATCGCCAGCCGCTGGTGCCGATAGAAGCACTGCGCGGAGCTTTTTCAGCTGAACATCGTTTGCTCAAGCCGCAGTCGCTGCTCAGGGCTGAAAAGGTATGGACGTCATGGGCCTTTGGCGAGGTGCAGCGCCAAGGTGAAGGGCTGGTCGCGCAGACTCTCGATGGGGTGCATCTGCAATTGTCGGATAACCAGCCAGCAATGATCGTTGCCGTGGAAAATCGCTGGGCGTACGCACCGGGTCAGAACGATGAGCAGTTACGTGCGCGGTTGAAAGCGTTGTTGAATGGCCATACCCATCCGACTGTCGTGCAAGTGGCAAGCCTGCCCGGACGCTACCTGTATTACTCGCCGAAACTTGATCGGCTGTTTGACCTGTCCGGTCGCAGCGACGGACAGTGGTCGGCATTTCTCGGCACCCGCGGATCCAGGCAGCCACTGCTGTTCGACCCCGTCGACCAATTGATTTTCAGTGCGGGCGCGGAAGACGGCGTCTGGTTGCCTGACAGTTATGCTCACCGCGATGACGAGACCATGGCGCTTGAAGTGGCGGGTGACGTAACAGAGATCGCAACGTTGCTGCCCGATGGCGTCGACAGGCTGCTGTTGGCCTTCGGCTCGCAGACCTCCGGCTATCATGTATCGCAAGAGGCCTGGGAGCGTCTGGATTGCATTGTGGTAGATGTCCGGCAGGCCTGGGACGCAGCAACGTCAGAGCCGTGCCTGTTGGTTCTGGAGCTGGCCGAGTGCGGACACTGGTTGATGGCACGGGTCGATGACGATGTGGTGCTGACCGATCCCGATTCCGGGCGCAGCCTGATTGTGCGCAATTACGATGCGCGCCATCCATTGGAACTGGTGCTGCCCGTTGCCGGCTTGCCGCACAGTTTCATGCTGGCTCAAGGACTGGACGCGTATGCGCTAGCGCGTGGCGCCGAAGCGACGGCTCGCCTGACGGCGGTAGTTGCAGCGCTGCGCTGAGGCAGCACCTTGCACAACAAAACGCCGCGAACGGTAACCGTTAGCGGCGTTTTGTTGTGGTCGTTGCGCTGCGGCAAACCTCAAGGCACCAGATAACCTTTCACTCCGGTAAAAATGATCTGCGCTGCCAGCGCGCAAACAAACAACCCCATCAAGCGGCTGACGATCTGCAAGCCCTGATCACCAAGAATCCGTTCTATGCGATTGGACAGATACAGCACCACGCCGACAGTGAAACTGGCCAGCGCGATACTCATGATCGCGGTGAGCTTGTCGTCCCAATGCGGCTGGCTGACGCCCATCACCAGCAATGCACCGATGGTGCCCGGGCCGACCGTCAGCGGAATGGTCAGCGGCACGATGGTCACGTCCTGCTGCACATTGTCGGCCTGCACCGCAGGTTTGCCTTGAGCCATGCCCAACGCGGAAATGAACAGCACGCTGCCGGCGCCGATGCGGAAGGCGTCCACGGTGATACCGAAGACATCGAAAATCACCCGCCCGAACAAATAGAGCAGGACGCTGGAAATCAGCGTCGCAAGAGCGACCTTCCAGGCCAGGCGCCGCTGTTCCTTGCGCGAATAGCCACGGGTCAGGCTGATAAAGCAGGACAACACGAAGAACGGGCTGTAGAGCACCAGCATCTTCAGGTAAACGCTGAACAACACATGGAGCATGATGCAAGCTCACTGGCGATGGAGTCGGGGGGGAGTCTATCAGGCACCGGACAATCTGTCGGTTTACGACGGCTGGGTCGTGGCCCGGTTCTGCTGATCGCGCTGGGCGACCCAGTGCTCGATCAGCTCGCGCAACTGCGACAGCTCGACCGGTTTGGACATGTGCCCGTCCATCCCCGCCTGACGCGCGCGCTCTTTGTGTTCAGCGAGAATATGCGCGGTCAACGCCACGACCGGCGTGCGGATGCGTTGGTTGCTGACTTCCCACGCGCGTAGTTGCTGGGTGGCGGAAAAGCCATCGAGGATCGGCATCTCACAATCCATCAGCACCAGGTCGTAACGCTGGGCTTTCATCGCTTGCAGCGCTTCTTCGCCATTGCTCGCAGTGTCCGGCTGCAGGTTGAGCTTGCCGAGCATGCCGCGAATCACTTTGGTCGAAATGGTGTTGTCTTCGGCGACGAGGATGCGGAAGTCGCTCGGCACCTTGGCTGCCGTAGCCGCCGTGAGCACCTGTGGCTGATACGCCACCTGACCCTTGTTGCGCTGATTGAGTTCGTCGGCGAGGGTGGTCTTGAGCGTGTAGCCGGCCACCGGTTTGGCGAGAATCCGTTTGATCCCCGAATTGCGCGCAATGATCTTGCTCGGCGCGTTGCTGATGCCGGTGAGCATGATCAGCAGGATGTCGTGGTTCAGGCTCGGGTCTTCCTTGATCTTCGCTGCCAGTTGCATGCCGGTCATGCCGGGCATGTTCTGGTCGAGCAGGACCACGTCGAAGTAATCGCGCAGGTGCGCCTTGGTGCGCAGCAGTGCCAACGCTTCCTTGCCCGACGGCACGGCGCTGACATTCAGGCCCCAGGCGCTGCACTGCTGCACCAGCACTTTGCGGCAGGTGTCGTTATCGTCGACCACCAGCACCCGTGCACCTTGCAGCGGGCTGTCCAGATCGGACGTCGGATGCTCGAGGCGATCCGGGTCCAGCGGCAAAGTCAGCCACAAGGTGCTGCCCTGAGTGGCGCCGCTCTTGATGCCGAACTCGCCTTGCATCAGACGTATCAGTTGTCGCGCAATCACCAGGCCGAGATTGCCGCCGAGGCGATTGGCCGAAAGGAAATGTTTGCTGTGCAGTTCAGCGTGCAGCAATGCTTCACGCTCTTCCTGCTCCATCGGCGCGCCGCTGTCCTGCACGGCGATACGCAGGCGCGGTTTGCTGCTGCGCTCATCGAGGGCAACGACGATCAACACTTCGCCTTCCTCGGTTTTCTTCAGGGCGTTTTCCAACAGGCTCAGCAAGGTCTGGCGCAGGCGTGTCGGATCGCCACTGATCACCCGCGGCACTTGCGGCTGGATGAAACTGATCAGCTCGACGTTCTGTTGCTCGGCCTTGGCCCGGTAGATGCTCAGGCAGTCGTCGATCAGCGCATTGAGGTCAAACTGCACGTCATCGAGTTCGATCTGCCCGGATTCGAGCTTGGAGATGTCGAGGATCTCGTTGATCAGCGTCAGCAGTTCGTTGCCGGCGCTGTGGATGGTCTGCACGTAATCGCGCTGCTTGACCGACAGCGGCGTGCCCAGCAGCAGCTCGGTCATGCCCAGCACACCGTTCATCGGCGTGCGGATTTCGTGGCTGATCTTGGCGAGGAATTCGGCTTTGGCGTTGATTTCGGCGTTGCTGGCCGCCAGGTCGCGGCTGATGCTGAAGCGGCTTTCGGTGATGCTGCGCTGTCGCTCACCCAAGGCAATGCTCATCAACAGGCCGCTGATACAGATGAACACCATCAGCGTCATGATCAGGCCTTGCGGCGTGACCAGTGTCAGCCCCAGCAGCGCCGGGAGGATGACCAGCGTGCCGATGTTGAACACGACCATGGCGGCGACGAACAGACGCGCCGGGCGATAGCCCTTCTGCCAGTGATAGAAGCCCACCAGCAACATGCTCAGGCCGGCCAGTGCCACCAGTGCGTAGGTGATGATGTTCAGCGGCAACGTGTTGACGAACAGCAGCAACAGGCTGCACGTGACAATCAACAGAATGTCGCCCCACAGCAGTTTGTTCAGCGGGTGCTGGCCCAGAGGCGCGAAGAAGCGCAGGGCATACATCAACCCGGCGGGAGCCGTCAGCAACAGGGCCAGATAAGCCCCTGGCGTCTGGAACGCATGCCAGTTCGGCAGCCACGGACCGGCAAGGTTGAGCAACAGGAACAGACTCAGCCCGAGCAGGCCTTCACAGATTGCCAGCCACAGGCTGCTGCGCGAGCGCGAGTAGGCGTAGCGCACCAGGTTGTGCAGCAGGAGCATGGCGAGGCAGCCGAACAACAGGCCGAACATCAGCGTCTGCTTCTGATCGGCCGCGCCTTCGACCGCCGCCTGCAGCGTGATGTGCGGGCGCAGTTGGTGGTCGGAGACCATGCGTACGTAGACGTCCAGCGGTTTGTCGGCCTGGGGCAGGGGCAACATGAAATCGCTGCTTGGCAATGGTCGCTCGGCCTGGGGCCGCTCGTTGCCGGTATTGCGTTGCTCGATCAGCCGGTCGCCGTCGAGCACGTAGAGATTGAGCTGTGACAGGTCAGGGGCAAAGATGCGCAGCACTTGCTCGTGCTTGCCCGGCGCCAGTTTGAAGCGCAGCCACAGGGCGCCCTCGGGTTCGGCCGCAGTCAGACGGTCAAGCTCGGTGGGGCTGAATTGATTGGTGTAGCGAGCGGAGCGGATGTCGCTCAGTTGCAGGATGCCCTGATCGTCAAGCAATACCGACCAGCCACTGCCTTGCGCGGCCTGGGCCGGGAGCATGCAGAGCAAGGTCATCAGCGTGACGGTGAAGCTTATGGCAATCCTGAGCCAGCGCACGGCGAAATCCCTTCGTAGGTTGATGCCAGAATATAACGATGCGCGACGACCGAACAGCCCGGCGAGGAATGGCATCCCGCGCCGGGCCTGATGATCGCTTACTCCTGGGTTTCGCCGCGTTCACGGGCAATGGCGCGGTAGCCAATGTCCTTGCGGTAGAAGCAGCCTTCCCAATCGATGGCAGCGGCCAGTTTGTAGGCTTGCTGCTGCGCTTCACCGACGGTGGCGCCCATGGCCGTGGCACAGAGTACGCGGCCGCCCGCAGTAACGACCTGACCGTCCTTCAATGCGGTACCGGCGTGGAAGACTTTGCCTTCCAGACCCGCCGCTGCATCGAGACCATTGATCGCCGCGCCTTTAGCGTAGTCGCCCGGGTAGCCGCCAGCGGCCAGCACAATGCCGACGCTCGGACGCGGATCCCACTGCGCTTCAATCTTGTCCAGCGCTTGCGCCAATGCGGCTTCAACCAGCAGCACCAGGCTCGATTGCAGACGCAGCATCACCGGTTGGGTTTCCGGATCGCCGAAGCGGCAGTTGAACTCGATGACTTTCGGCTTGCCGGCTTTGTCGATCATCAGACCGGCATAGAGGAAACCAGTGTAGACGTTGCCTTCCTCGGCCATGCCGCGCACGGTCGGCCAGATCACCTGGTCCATCACGCGCTGATGCACGTCGGCGGTGACTACCGGGGCAGGGGAGTAGGCACCCATGCCGCCGGTGTTCGGGCCGCTGTCGCCGTCACCGACGCGTTTGTGGTCCTGGCTGGTAGCCATCGGCAGCACGTTCTTGCCATCGACCATGACGATGAACGAGGCTTCTTCGCCGTCGAGGAACTCCTCGATCACCACGCGCGAACCGGCGTCGCCAAACGAGTTGCCGGCGAGCATGTCGCGCACCGCGTCTTCGGCTTCGGCCAGGGTCATGGCGACGATCACGCCTTTGCCGGCAGCGAGGCCATCGGCCTTGATCACGATCGGCGCACCTTTTTCACGCAGATAAGCCAGGGCCGGCTCGATCTCGGTGAAGTTCTGGTAATCGGCAGTCGGAATCTTGTGGCGGGCGAGGAAATCCTTGGTGAAAGCCTTCGAGCCTTCCAGTTGCGCAGCACCGGCAGTCGGACCGAAGCAGTCCAGGCCACGGGAGCGGAACAGATCGACCACGCCAGCCACCAGCGGCACTTCCGGGCCGACGATGGTCAGGGAAACGTTTTTCTCGGCGAAGTCAG
>Ga0182006_1000943_pt1 | contig 19377 bp, 15 predicted proteins | sample Sormic07211104_1_FD_123022 | JGI IMG/M metagenome (GOLD analysis project Ga0182006, IMG submission 123022) | Rhizosphere microbial communities from Sorghum bicolor, Mead, Nebraska, USA - 072115-104_1 MetaG | ecosystem: Host-associated > Plants > Roots > Rhizosphere | place: USA: Nebraska...
CCCTTCTCCATCGTCTTGACCATGTCTTCGGTGACCACGCGCGGCGCCTTGGCGCTGGGGATCAGCACGGCACCGACGACGATGTCGGCGTTGCGCACTTCCTCGGCCACCGACGACTCGTAGGCGTACAGCGCGGTGACGTTCGGGCCCAGGGCCATCATCTCGGCCATGCGGTCCGGACGCTTGTCGAACACGACCACGTTGGCGCCCGCCGAGGCGGCCAGCGCCGCGGCGTTGCCGCCGGCCGCGCCCGCGCCCAGCACCACGACCTTGCCGCGCGGCGTGGAAGCCATGCCGCCCAGCAGCTTGCCCTTGCCGCCGTTGGGCTGGTGCAGGAGGGTCGTGCCGATCTGGGTGGCGATGCGGCCGGCGATGACCGACATCGGCAGCAGCAGCGGCAGCGCGCCGTTCTCGTCCACGGACTCGAAGGCGACGCCGGTCAGGCCGATGTCGAGCAGGCTGCGGGTCAGCGCCGGCTCGGCGGCCAGGTGCAGGTAGCAGAACAGCAGGTGGTGCTTCTTCAGCAGCTTGAGGTCGCCCTCGATCGGTTCCTTGACCTTGACGATCAGCTCGCCCTTCTCATAGACGGCGGCGGCGTCGGGCAGCACGGTGACGCCCAGCGCGGCGTAGTCGGCATCGGCGTAGCCGCTCTTGCTGCCGGCGCCGGCCTGGATGAATACCTCGTGGCCGCGACGGACGAGGTCGGCGGCGGCGGCGGGAATGAGGGCCACGCGGCCTTCGAGGGTCTTGGTTTCGGAGGGGATACCGATGCGCATCGTATGGAGGATCCTGAATGAGCTGACTAAAGTCGGACAGAATAAGCAAATGTCTTGAATCGCACCCCCGTGTTCCCCATTCTTCCGGGTCGACAACGTGACTCGCGGACCTCGATACGGCTTGAGCATCCTGCCGCAAGAGGCGAGCGGTACGACTGAAACACGCTGCAGTAAACCTCAAGGATTATACATGAGCACCCCCAAGCACAGCCGTCTGCTGATCCTCGGCTCCGGCCCCGCCGGCTACACGGCCGCGGTTTACGCCGCCCGGGCCAACCTGAAGCCGACGATGATCACCGGCCTGCAGCAAGGCGGCCAGCTGATGACCACCACCGAGGTGGACAACTGGCCGGGTGACGAAAAGGGTGTCCAGGGTCCGGAACTGATGCGCCGCATGGCCGAGCACGCCGAGCGCTTCGAGACCGAGATGGTCTTCGACCACATCCACAGCGTCGACCTGGGCAACCGTCCCTTCCGCCTCAAGGGCGACAGCGGCGAGTACACGGCCGACGCGCTGATCATCACCACCGGCGCCACCGCCAAGTACCTGGGCATCGCCTCGGAAGAGAAGTTCAAGGGCCGCGGCGTCTCCGCCTGCGCCACCTGCGACGGTTTCTTCTTCCGCGACCAGGACGTGGTCGTGGTCGGCGGCGGCAACACCGCCGTGGAAGAGGCGCTTTACCTCGCCAACATCGCCCGCAAGGTCTACCTGGTCCACCGCCGCGACAAGCTGCGCGCCGAAAAGATCATGCAAGACAAGGTCTTCGAGAAAGCCGCCGCCGGCAAGATCGAGCTGCTCTGGAACCACCAGATCGACGAGATCCTGGGCGACGACTCCGGCGTGAACGGCGTCCGCGTGAAGGACGTGAACACCGGCGCCAAGCGCGACCTCGATGTCCAGGGCTTCTTCGTCGCCATCGGCCATACCCCGGCCACCGGCATCTTCGAAGGCCAGCTCGAGATGAAGGACGGCTACATCCAGATCCAGTCGGGCCTGCACGGCATGGCCACGGCCACCTCGGTGCCGGGCGTGTTCGCCGCCGGCGACGTGGCCGACCACGTCTACCGCCAGGCCATCACCTCGGCCGGCTTCGGCTGCATGGCCGCCCTGGACGCGGAACGCTGGCTCGACCAGCAGCACCTGCTGGCCTAAGGCCGCCAAGATGTGGTCGCCCAGGGTGTGGTGGCCCAGCGAGGAAGGGTTGCCCGAGAAAGGGTGGCCCAGGGAAGGGTTGCCCAGGGAGGGGTGGGAAGCGCGCTGGCGCGCGAAGGATCTTGCCGCAAGCACCCATCGCGCGCCAGCGCGCTTCCCACCCTCTTGGAGCCTCCCAACCTCTCGGGGCCTCCCACCCCCTTGGCACTTTCCACCGCCAGCGGCCTTCCCACCGCCTTGGCGCTCGCAGAGGGTTGCATGAGCGAAACGCGCTTCCTCGACGGCCTCGGTGGCATTCCAGCCGCCGATTGGGACGCGCTCGTGCCCGACGGCAATCCCTTTGTCTCGCACGCCTTCCTCAGTGGCATGGAGGCCAAGGGCTGCCTGCGCGAGGACTACGGCTGGCGGCCGTACCACCTGGGTATCTTCGAACACGACCGGCTCGTGGCCGCCGCACCGACCTACCTCAAGGGCAACTCGCACGGCGAGTTCGTCTTCGACTGGAGCTGGGCCTCGGCGTGGGAACGTGCCGGCGGAAACTACTACCCGAAGCTGCTCGTCGCTTCCCCCTACTCGCCCGTGCCGGGCCCACGCCTGCTCGTGCGCGACGGCCTCGATGCGGAGGTCCTGCGCAACCAGCTCACCGCCGCGCTGGTGGATGAAGCCGATCGTCTCGGGCTCTCGTCGATCCACGCCAACTTCCTCGCCGACGCCGACCTCGACGCCTTCGACGACCGCTGGCTCGCGCGTGCCGACTACCAGTTCCACTGGCACAACCGCGGCTACGCCGCTTTCGACGATTTCCTCGGCGCGCTCACCTCGAAGAAGCGCAAGAACATACGACAGGAACGCGCGCACGCGCACGCGTCGGGCCTCACCCTGGAGATGCGTGGTGGCGACGAGTTCAGCGACGCGGAGTGGCGGCAGATCCACGCGCTCTATGAACTCACCTTCGACATGAAGGGCAACCACGCCGCACTCACCGCGCGGTTCTTTCAATACCTGGGCCGCAGCCTCGGTTCCAATGTGCAGGTGGCGCTCGCGCGCGACACGCACGACATCGTCGCCATGGCGCTGTTCCTGCGTGGCGGCGATGCGCTTTACGGGCGCTATTGGGGCGCCAGCGTCGAGGTATCCGGCCTGCATTTCGAACTCTGTTACTACCGCGGCATCGACTACGCCATCCGTCACGGCATCGAACGTTTCGAGCCCGGGGCGCAGGGCGAGCACAAGCTCGCGCGCGGATTCCTGCCCACGCTCACGCATTCGCGCCACTACATCGCCCATGAAGGCTTCCGCCGTGCGGTCGCCGATGCGCTGGCGCACGAAGCCAGCCATCGCGAGGCCTATCGCGAAGAACTGATGGCACATTCGCCCTACGCCGCCCGATGATCCAGCTACCGCAACTGCATCGCACGCGCCTGGGCGTGTTTCCGGACCCGGAAAGCGCGCTGACCGATCCGAACGGCCTGCTGGCCTGGGGAGGCGACCTCTCGCCCGACCGGCTGCTCGCCGCATACAGCCAGGGTATCTTCCCGTGGTTCAATGCCGACGAGCCGATCCTCTGGTGGTCGCCCGATCCGCGCTGCGTGTTCCGCACCGACGGCGTGCATGTCAGCCGCAGCCTGCGCAAGCAGTTGCGCGGCTCGAACTGGCGCGTCACCGCCGACACCTCGTTCAGTCGCGTGATGCGCGCCTGTGCGGCGCCGCGCGATGGTCAGCCCGGCACCTGGATCGGCGACGACATGATCGCCGCCTACGAAGAGCTGCACCGGCGTGGACATGCGCATAGCGTGGAGGTGTGGGACCGGGGCTCGCTGGTCGGCGGTATCTATGGCGTGGCGGTGGGGCGGCTGTTCTGCGGCGAGTCGATGTTCAGTGCACGCACGGGTGGTTCGAAGGTAGCCCTCGCGGCGCTATGCAACCTGCTGCATGGGTGGGGCTTCCCGCTGCTGGATGCGCAGGTCACCAACGACCACCTGCTGAGCATGGGAGCGATCGAGATCCCTCGCCGCGAGTTCGTCGTGCAGGCACGGATGCTGTCGGCGTTGCCGGGCGTTCCCGGACCGTGGCTGAAGCAGCCCGTCGCCCTGCCCTAAGAGCCTGCTTGGTGGGAGCCTGCTTGCCTGTGGGAGCCGCTTCAGCGGCGATGGGTGCTTGCCTCAAGCTTGCCCGCTGCCGCGGGATCGCCGCTGAAGCGGCTCCCACAGTGAAATGGCTCCCATAGGAAGCGGCTCCGCTTTGGTGGGAGCCGACCCTGTCGGCGATATCACCTCGCGCGGTGCCCACTCATCTCCGCCCCCGCATTCCTCGGCAGCAGCGCACACACCGGCGCCGCGACCAGCGACACGAAGGTCACCACCAGGAAGGCCACGCTGAAATCCGGCAACTGCGCATTCTCCCGCCCATGCCACGCGACCGAAGCATGCAGCGCCGCCGAGGCCACGCAGATGCCCAGCGACAGCATCAACTGCTGGAACGTCGTATAGAAACTCGTCGCGGCGGAGAAACGCTCGCTCGGCACGTCCGCATAGGCCACCGTGTTGTACGCGCTGAACTGCAACGACTGGAAGAACCCGCTCAACAGCAGCACCGCGTAGATCGTCCACAGCGGCCAATCCGGCCGGAACGCCGCGCATAAGGCGACGCAAACCATCGACAGCACGCCGTTCCAGACCAGCGTGCTGCGAAAGCCCCACATCCGCAGCACGGGCGCTGCCGTCGCCTTCATCAACATCGCCCCCAGCGCCGAGACGAAAGTGACCACGCCGCTGTGCGCCGCCGACAGGCCGAAGCCCAGCTGCATCATCAGGGGCAACAGGAACGGCACCGAACCGGCGGTGATGCGCGTGAGCGAACCCGCCACCACCGACAGCCGGAACGTGGTGAAGCGCATCAGCGAGAGGTCGAGGATCGGATGCTCCACGCGGCGCGAATGCCATACATAGAGGGTTCCGACCAGCAGGCCACCGGCGATCAGGCCGGTCGAACTGTAGAACGAGGTCACGCCATGGCTGACCATTTCGAGCCCGAACACCAGGCACGACAGCGACACCCCCGACAACACGAAGCCGAGCCGGTCGAAGCGGACCTTGTCCGGCAGGCGCACGTCGGGAATGTATTTCGTGGCCAGCCACATGCCGGCGATACCGATGGGCACGTTGATGTAGAAGATCCAGCGCCACGACGCCCAGGTGACGATGAAGCCGCCCAACGGCGGACCCACGACCGGGCCGATCAGCGCCGGCACCAGTAGCCAGGACATGGCCGACACCAATTCGGATTTCGGCACGGAACGAAGTAGTACCAGGCGCCCCACGGGCACCATCATGGCACCGCCGATGCCTTGCAACAGGCGCGAGAGCACCAGCAGCGTCAGGTTGCCCGATACCCCGCAGAGGATGGAGCCGAGAGTGAACAAGGCGATGGCCGTGCGGAAGACGTTGCGCGAACCGTAGCGGTCGGCGATCGCGCCGCTCGCGGGGATGAACACGGCAAGGCTGAGCATGTACGAGGTGAGCGCCACGCTCATGTGCAATGGCGAGACTTCGAAGGATTCCGCCATCGCCGGCAAGGCGGTCGCGAGGATGGTCCCGTCCAACTGTTCCATGAACATCGCGCTCGCGATGATCAGGGCAACGGTGCGGAAGCCTGGGGCGGGAGTCATCCGGGAACGGGCAACGAAGAAGCGCATAGTTTGCGCCCGTCGATGTGAAAGGTCGATATCCCGATGGGGCTTTCCCCACCCCGTAGTGTCTGCATCTACCTGCCCGGATGGGAAGATCTACCTGCCTGGTGGGGGATATCTACCTGCCTGGTGGGAAGCGCGCTGGCGCGCGATGGATCTTGCCGCAAGCACCCATCGCGCGCGAGCGCGCTTCCCACCCCTGATCCACAGGCCCAGCTGCTAGTCCAGTGCTAATCCAGGCCTAGCTGCCGTTCGCTGCGAAAGACGCGCTCCGTCCCGCTCAATGGATCGACGAAGCGCAGTGCCCGTGCCAGCAGGCGCAACGGCTCGGCGAAGCCGGGCGCTTCGTCGCGTAGCGCGGGATAGACCGGATCGCCCAGGATGGGTGCGCCAAGCGTCGACATGTGCACGCGCAGCTGGTGTTTACGGCCGGTGATGGGTTCGAGGCGGTAGAGCCAATGCCGGTCCCCACGTTCGATCACGTCGACCTTCGTGCGGGCGTTCGGCTTGCCCGGCACCTCGCTCATGCGGAAGAAGGGCTCGCCGCGCTCGAGCCGGCTCTCATGCACGAAGGGGAACGTCCGCTCGGGCAGCGGCGGCGCCACGGCTTCGTAGATCTTTGCGATGGCGCGGTCGCGGAACAGGCGCGTATAGGCATCGCGGCTGGACGGCCGCGCCGAGAACACCACCAGTCCCGCCGTGGCGCGGTCGAGGCGGTGCAAGGCGACGAGGTCGGGGTTGTCGAGGCGACGCACCAGGCGGACCGAGAGCGTCTCCTCCACGAAGCGTCCCGCCGGCATCACCGGGAGGAAATGCGGCTTGTCCACGACCACCAGATCGTCGTCGACATGGAGGATGGTTTCCTCGAACGGAATGCGGGGTTCGTCGGGCACTTCCCGGCGATACGTGACGACGGCGCCGGGACGGTACGGCGCCAGTCGATGCACCTCGACGCCGTCCGCGGTGACGGCGCCGCGCTCCATGCGCTCGATCCAGGCCTCGCGGTCGATGGCGGGGAATCGCTCGCAGAGAAAGTCCACGATCGAGGCCCAGCCCCCGGGAGGCAGGACGATGCGGCTGGTCGGCAGGTGCGGGTCCATGGCGGCATTGTAGAAGCATATACTCCGCCCATCGTCCCACCCCCAGCATCGGAGCTTCCCGTGATCGGCCGGTTCTTCAGGAAGTGGTTCGGCGGCGCCAGAGGGCGTGCCGCCATCGCGCAGGATCGCCTCCCTCCGTTGCAATCGCTGCCACCGCCCACGATCGATGGCGCGGCTCCACCCGGCGCGCTCGCCGCGGACGACGTCGAAGACCGCTTCTACCGCCTCGTCTTCGCCATCGGCCCCTCGCGCGATCCCGGCTTGTCCCCCACCGAGCAGACCGTCTTGCGGCGCGTCCGCGAGACCTTCGGCGGCGAACGCTTCGACGTGGGTACCCTGCCCCGCCTGCCGGCGGTCGTGCCGCAACTGATGCGCTCGCTGCGCAACGACGACACGGACAGCCGCACCCTGGCCGAACAGATCGCCCGGGACACGGTATTGGTCGGCGAGATCATCCGCGTCGCCAACAGCGCGTACTTCCGCACGGCACGGCCGGTGACCAGCCTGCCCCAGGCCATCACCCTACTCGGCCAGGACGGCTTGCGCCGCGTGGTGATGCAGATGGTGATGCGGCCGATCCTGCGCAGCGACGACAGCGTCGCCAGCCAGCTGGCCGGCGAGCGGCTGTGGGAGCACGCCGAGCGCTGCGCCCGCGCGTGCATCTTCCTCGGCCGAGGCGCGTGCGATCCCTTCGAAGCCTTCCTCGCCGGGCTGGTGAGCCAGACGGGTGCGCAGGCGATCCTGCGTGAAATCGAACGCCTGCCGGACGCGGCGTCGATCGCCTTCAGCCGCCCCTTCGTGGCGGCACTCGCGCAGCAGGTCGAGCGCCTTTCACTACACGCCGCACGGCACTGGAATTTCCCGTTGCGCGTGGTGCAGGCGCTGGCCGAGCGTGCCGATCCCGCCGATGCGGGGGCGCGCACGCCGTTGGGACGGGCCCTGCTCGCCGCCAGCCGCGTCGCGATGCTGGACGTGCTGGCCGAACATGGCGCCGCCGAAGCGGACGCCGTGTTGCTGGCGACGCCGGCCCAGGGCTTCGGTCAGGAGTTGCTGCTGGCATGCCGCGACGAACTTCGCCGCACGACGACGCCGGCGGAAGCCTAGGCCGCCGCCCCGGCCGACCTCAGCGCCGGACCCCGGTCGCGACGACATCCGCCCAGATCTGTTCGGCAAGCTGGGTGGAGGCGCCATCGATCAGCTTCGGCACCAGCATGTCCAGGCGCGGCGCCGCCAGGTCGACCGGCAGCGACTGGTGGATGCGGTAACCCTTCGACGACACGAGCCCGCGCGCCACGATGCGGCAACTCGCCGACATCTCGAGGTTCGCCGCCGGCGGCTCGGCATCCTTCGCCACCGAGACGGCGATCTCCAGCCCGCGGCAATGGATGATCAGGTCGGTGATGTAGTTCGGCTGCAACGCCGTGCGCAGGCGTGCCTGCACGGCGGACGCGATATCCGGCGTCACCTGCACCTTCGCCGAGGAATCCAGGCCGGTGACCGTCACCACGGTCTCGCCACGGTTATCCACCGTCAGCCAGGGCGAGGCCGGGCTGGCGGAAACCATCCGGCTCATGTCGCTCTGGATCATGGTCTTGCCGCCACAACCGGACAGCACCAGGGCCACGGTCGCGGCCAGTACGCACTTGATCACCTTCACTCCCCAAATCCCCCATCGGACAACCTCCCAATGTACCGGCAGTGCCGGAGGGCGGCAACATCGTCACGGATGTGAAGGCGCGCGAACACGCCGTCACGATCGGCGCACGCAGCGGTTATCATGCGATTTCACCCTTGGCAGGGACAGGATGATCGATGTTTTCGGCGCGACAGACTCCGGCCACCAGCGCGGACGCCCTCGCTCGCCTTGGCTGGCATGATTTCGAGCATTTGCTCGCAGAGCACTACCGCGATCAGGGCTGGCGAGTGGAATACCACGCGCCACCGGCATCGCTGAAGCACCTCGGCAGCAGCCTCGACTTTCGCCTGCATCGCGGCAACGAGACGGTGATCGTCCAGTGCAAGCACTGGGACACCGTGGAAGTGCAGCTGGCGGAAGTGAACGAACTGCTCAGCACGATGCTCAACGAGGCGGCCACGCGCTGCGTGCTCGTCACTCGCGGGCGCTTCAGTCCCGAGGCACGCGCCGTGCCTCGGCGCCAGCCGCGCCTGCAGCTCGTCGACGGCGACGTATTGCGGGTGATGTTGAAACTGCCTGGTCACCTCGATACCTCCGTTCCCGGCGTCGCATTGCCCAGCGTGGCCGCGCGCAAGGGTGCGGCCGCACGTCGCACCTCCGGCGAGCGCAGCTCGAAGCTGCTTCCCATCCTTCTCTTCGCGGTGATCGCCGCGCTGCTCGCGATCTTCGTGTGGCGGACGATGGCGCATCGACGCGACGCCGCCGTGCCTCCTGCGCCAACGGACGAAGCGGTCTCGGCGAAGCCTTCGCCGCCCGCGCAAGCGATACCTCCCTCCGCGCCGCCCGCAAGCCCGACCGCGGCGGCCGAAGCACCGTTGTCGCGCGAACTGGCCGAGCGTGCGCGCTTGCGCGAAACGGCATCGCCGGGCTCGTCGCGCGATGCGCACCGGCAGTCCGAAGACGCCATCAAGGTCATGGAACGCAACACCCGCGAAGTCGGCAACGCGGAATGAGCGCACAAATCGCGCCGCGTTCTTTCACGCTGAGGAAATCCCGCCCGGCCTAAGCTGACAGGAGACCCCGTCGCCTGGAAGCTCCCCATGACCGAGATGCTCTCGCCCGATCTCCTGCGCCGCATGCATGCGTACTGGCGTGCCGCCAACTACCTGTCCGTCGGCCAGATCTACCTTCGCGACAATCCCTTGCTCGAGAAGCCGCTGGGCAAGGAACACATCAAGCACCGCCTGCTCGGCCACTGGGGCACGACCACCGGCCTCAACTTCATCTACACGCACCTGAATCGCGCGATCGTCGAGCGCGACCTCGACATGATCTACGTGATCGGCCCGGGCCACGGTGGCCCTGGCCTCGTTGCCCATACCTACCTCGAAGGTTCCTACACCGAGGTCTATCCGCATATCGACCGCAGCGCGGCGGGCATGCGCGAATTGTTCCGGCAGTTCTCCTGGCCTTACGGCATCCCCAGCCACGTCGCGCCGGAAACGCCCGGCTCGATCCACGAAGGCGGCGAACTGGGCTATTCGCTTTCGCATGCGTTCGGCGCGGCCTTCGACAACCCGGACCTGGTCGTGGCCTGCATCGTCGGCGACGGCGAAGCGGAAACCGGCGCACTGGCCACGAGCTGGCATTCCAACAAGTTCCTCAATCCGGCGCGCGACGGCGCCGTGCTGCCCATCCTCCACCTCAACGGTTTCAAGATCGCCAACCCCACGGTGCTGGCGCGCATCGAGCCGGAGGAATTGCGCGACCTCATGCGTGGCTACGGGTACGAACCGCACTTCGTCGAGGGGCACGAGTTCGAACCCATGCACCAGGGCTTTGCGGCCGCCCTTGACCACTGCCTCGACGAGATCAGGCGTATCCAGGATGAAGCGCGCGCAGGCGGCGCGGAAACGGCGAAGCGCCCGCGCTGGCCGATGATCGTGTTGCGCAGCCCGAAAGGCTGGACGGGCCCCAAGGAAGTCGACGGCAAGCCGGTGGAAGGCACGTGGCGTTCGCATCAGGTGCCGATTTCCAAGTTCGAGACCGAGGATCACATCCGCATCCTCGAGGACTGGATGAAAAGTTACCGCCCCGAGGAATTGTTCGACGAGCGCGGGCGCTTCCGCGAGGAATTCGCTTCGCTGGCACCGACCGGCCGACGCCGCATGGGCATGAACCCGCACGCCAACGGCGGCCTGCTGCTGAAACCGATGCATATGCCGCACTTCCGCGAGTTCGCCGAAGAGGTGAAGACACCCGGCGACCACAAGGCCGAAGCCACGCGCGTGCTCGGCAGGTTCCTGCGCGAGGTGATGCGCCAGAACATGCAGAGCTTCCGTCTGTTCGGCCCGGACGAATCCGCGTCGAACCGGCTGGAAGCCGTTTACGACGCCAGCGGCAAGACCTGGCTGGCCGAAACCGAGGCCGTGGACGAGGACCTCTCGCCGGCCGGACGTGTCATGGAAGTACTGAGCGAACACCAGTGCCAGGGCTGGCTGGAGGGTTACCTGCTGACGGGGCGGCACGGCTTCTTCTCGTGCTACGAGGCCTTCATCCACATCATCGATTCGATGTTCAACCAGCACGCGAAGTGGTTGAAGGTCACCCGCACGATGGCGTGGCGGCCACCGATCGCCTCGCTCAACTACCTGCTGAGCTCGCATGTGTGGCACCAGGATCACAATGGTTTCTCGCACCAGGACCCGGGCTTCATCGACCATGTCGCGAACAAGAAGTCGGAGATCGTGCGGATCTACCTGCCACCGGATGCCAACTGCCTGCTCTCAGTCACCGACCATTGCCTGCGCAGCCGCCATTACGTCAACGTGATCATTGCCGGTAAGCAACCCGATTGGCAGTGGCTGGACATGGAGACCGCGGTACGCCATTGCACGGCGGGTGCCGGCATATGGGAATGGGCTGGCCGCGGTGGCGACGATCCCGACGTGGTGATGGCCTGCGCGGGCGACGCGCCGACGGTGGAAGTGCTGGCCGCGGTGATGCTGCTTCGTGAGTACGTGCCCGATATCCGCATCCGCGTGGTCAACGTCGTCGACCTGATGTCGCTGGAGACGCCGGACGAGCACCCGCACGGCATGGACGACGACCAGTTCGACGACCTCTTCACGCGCGACAAGCCGGTGATCTTCGCTTTCCACGGCTACCCGGGCATCGTGCATCGGCTGACTTATCGCCGGCACAACCACGACAACATCCACGTGCGCGGCTACAAGGAAGAAGGCACGACCACCACGGCGCTGGACATGATGGTGTTGAACAACATGGATCGCTTCCAGCTAGCCCTCGATGCGATCAACCGCATTCCGCGCCTCGAAAACCAGCGCGAGAAGGCGGCGCAGCGCTACTGGGCGGACATCGAGCGGCACAAGCTCTACGTCAGCGAGCACGGCCAGGACCTGCCCGACGTGCGCGACTGGCAGTGGAAGGCCGAGGAAACCGCATGAGCCACGTGGGCCATGTATTGGCCCTCAACACGGGTTCGTCGTCGTTGAAGTACGGTCTGTACCGCGTGTCCGGGGAGACCTGCGAGGCCTTGCTGGCCGAACAGACGGACGCACCGGGCGGCGATGCCGATCCCGTGGCGGCGATCGTCGATACGCTGACGCAGCGCGACCTTCCGCATCCCGATGCGGTCGGCCATCGCATCGTCCATGGCGGTCCGAACATCCGCGATCACGCGAGGATCGACGACGCCTTGATGGCGCACCTGGAAGAAGCGAAGGCGTTCGCGCCGCTGCACGTGCCGGCGGCCGTGGAGATGGTGAAGCGTGCGTCCCGCGCGTTTCCGGATGCGCCGCAAGTGGCCTGTTTCGACACGGCGTTCCACGCCTCGATGCCGGCGGTGGCGAAGGCGCTGCCCTTGCCCGCCGACCTGCGTGAAGGTGGCATCGAGCGCTACGGTTTCCATGGCCTGTCGTACGAGTCGATCGTGCGTCAGCTGGGCCGGTCGATTCCGCCGCGTGTCGTCATCGCGCACCTCGGCAACGGCGCGAGCCTGTGCGCCGTGCGCGAAGGCAGGTCGGTCGATACGACGATGGGACTGACACCGACGGGAGGCATCGTGATGGGAACGCGCCCCGGCGACCTGGACCCGGGTGTGCTGCTTTACCTCATGCGCGAGCGTGGTTACGACGCGAAGCGGTTGGAGCTGCTTGTCGACAGGGAATCCGGGTTGAAGGGGCTGTCCGGTGGCACGAGCGACATGCGCAAGCTGCATGCGATGGACAATGCGGCGTCGAAACTGGCGCAGGACGTGTTCGTGCACGTGGCGCGCAAGCATGTCGCGGCGATGGTGGCTTCGCTGGGAGGCATCGATCTGTTGGTGTTCACCGGCGGGATCGGCGAGAACGATGGCATGACGCGCGAGGCGATCGTGGCGGGGTTGCGCTGGATGGGTGGGTTCGAGGTGCGGGTGATGGCGACCGAAGAGGATGAGCAGATCGCGAGGCATACCTGGCGGCTCGCTTCGTAGCGATCGCCGCTTAAGCGGCGATCCGCGCAAAGCGCGGCCCGCCGCCACCTCACCCCCACCCCAACACCATCAAACAACCACAACCGGAATCTTCCCGATCTTCGACCGCCACTCCTTCGGCCCCGTCTCATGCACCGACGTACCGGCACTATCGACGGCGACCGTCACCGGCATGTCCTTCACCTCGAACTCGTAGATCGCCTCCATGCCCAGGTCCTCGAAGGCCAGCACACGCGAGGCCTTGATCGCCTTCGACACAAGGTAGGCCGAGCCGCCCACGGCCATCAGGTACACCGCCTTGTTGTCGCGGATCGCCTCGATCGCCGCAGGGCCGCGCTCGGACTTGCCGACCATGCCCAGCAACCCCGTGGACTCCAGCATCTGCCGGGTGAACTTGTCCATGCGCGTGGCCGTGGTCGGGCCGGCGGGACCCACCACTTCATCGCGTACCGGATCGACCGGGCCGACGTAATAGATGAAGCGGTTGGTGAAATCGACCGGCAGCGTCTCGCCGCGGTTCAACATGTCGATCATGCGCTTGTGCGCGGCATCGCGACCCGTGAGCAGCTTGCCGTTGAGCAGGATGGTCTCGCCCGGCTTCCAGCTCTGCACTTCCTCGCGGGTGATCGTGTCGAGGTTCACCCGGCGGCCCTTGGAGGCGTCGTAGGTGAGCTTCGGCCAGTCTTCCAGCGACGGCGGATCGAGCGCGACCGGACCGGAGCCGTCGAGCACGAAATGCGCATGGCGCGTGGCGGCGCAGTTGGGAATCATCGCCACCGGCAGGTTCGCCGCGTGGGTCGGGTAATCCTTCACCTTGATGTCGAGGACGGTGGTGAGTCCACCGAGCCCCTGCGCACCGATACCCAGCGCGTTGACCTTCTCGTACAGCTCCAGGCGCAACTCCTCGGCGCGATTCGACGGCCCGCGTGCGATCAGGTCGACGATGTCGATCGGCTCCATCAGCGCCTCCTTCGCCAGCAGCATCGCCTTCTCGGCGGTGCCACCGATGCCGATGCCGAGCATGCCCGGCGGGCACCAGCCGGCACCCATCGTCGGCACCGTCTTCAGCACCCAGTCGACGATCGAGTCGGACGGGTTGAGCATGGCGAACTTCGATTTCGCTTCCGACCCGCCGCCTTTCGCGGCGACGATCACGTCCACTTTGTCGCCCGGGACGATGGAGACGTTGACCACGGCCGGCGTGTTGTCGCGCGTGTTCATCCGCTTGCCCGCCGGGTCGGCCAGCACGGAGGCGCGCAGCTTGTTGTCCGGATGGTTGTAGGCGCGGCGCACGCCTTCGTTGACCATGTCCTCGACGCCCATGGTGGCGTCGTCCCAGCGCACGTTCATGCCCACCTTGAGGAAGACGGTGACGATGCCGGTGTCCTGGCAGATCGGCCGGTGCCCTTCGGCGCACATGCGCGAATTGATCAGGATCTGCGCGATGGCGTCCTTCGCCGCCGGGGACTCTTCGCGCTCGTAGGCGGCGGAGAGGTTCCGGATGTAGTCCACCGGGTGGTAGTACGAGATGTACTGGAGGGCGTCGGCGACGCTGGTGATGAGGTCGTCCTGCTTGATCGAGGTCATGGCGCTGCGGCTGGCTCGCGAGGCTGGCAAAACGGCGATTTTAGCGCACCCGGCCGGTGTAAGGTGCCGGAGCCCCGGCCGGTCTGTTCCAGGCACCCCCGAGAACCACGGAGTTTCCATGCGCCACCCGTTTCGCATCGCCCTCTTCGCCTGCGCCCTCGCCGCCACCGCCCTGGGCATCGCGCGGCCCGTGGCGGCCGCCCAGACCGCTCCCGAATTCGCCGGCATCGCCGCCTGGCAGAACTCCAAGCCGCTGACCATGCGCCAGTTGCGGGGCAAGGTGGTTTTGATCGATTTCTGGGCTTATTCCTGCATCAACTGCCTGCGCACCCTGCCCCACGTCACCCGCTGGTACGACCAGTACAAGGACAAGGGCCTGGTGATCGTCGGCGTGCACTCGCCGGAGTTCCCCTTCGAGAAGCAGGAAGGCAACGTGCGCGACGCCATCAAGCGTTACGGCATCCGCTACCCCGTGGCCCAGGACAACGACCTGGAAACCTGGGACGCCTGGGACAACCAGTACTGGCCGGCGGAATACCTGGTCGACCAGCGCGGCAACGTCGTCGCCCATCACTTCGGCGAAGGCAACTACATGGAGATGGAGAACGCCATCCGCACCCTGCTCGGCCTGCCGCGCCTGACGGACGAGAAGACCGCCGGCAGCGACAAGGACGCCCCGGATTTCAACCAGCTGGGCTCGCCGGAGATGTACTTCGGCAGCGACCGCAGCAAGAACAACGCGAGTCCGGAAGGCTCGGGTAAAGGCACGCGTGACTTCACGGCGCCGTCGCGGCTGGAACTCAACCAGTTCGCCCTGGTGGGCCGCTGGGAGATCGGCCGCGACAACGCCAGCCTCGTCGGTGCCAATGGCGAGATCCGCCTGCATTTCAAGGCGAAGAAGGTGCACATGGTAGCCAGCGCGAACGATCCGGTGACGGTCGAGGTGTTGGTCGACGGCAAGCCGCAGGCGCCGGTGACGGTGCAGGCGTCGCAGCTGTACACGTTGTACAGCGCGGACGATTACAAGGATCACGTGCTGACGATCCGGATTCCGAAGGCGAATTTCCACGCGTTCACCTTCACCTTCGGGTAAGAGCATCGCCGACAGGGTCGGCGATTCGCTCTTGCAAGAGTGTTTCTTAAGATATATCGTACGACCACTACGTACGATATATCGGAGAACACCCATGCACTTTTTCCACCATGCCCAGCACCGTTTCCACGAGCACCTGGCCGCCATCGGTCGCGGCGGTGGCGGCCGTTTCGGCGGCGGCCCTTTCGGTTTCGACGACCGTGACGGCATGCGCGGCGGACGCGGCGGCGGGCGTTTCGGCGGCCGCATGTTCGGCACCGGCGACCTGCGCCTGCTCCTGCTCGCCCTCATCGAGGAACAGCCCCGTCACGGCTACGAACTGATCCGCACCATCGAGGAAATGTTCGACGGCCAGTACAGCCCCAGCCCGGGCGCGATCTACCCGACCCTCACCATGCTCGAGGAACTGGGCTACGCCCGCGTCGAAGCCGAGACCGGCGGCAAGAAGCTCTACGCCATCACCGACGCCGGCCGCGCCTTCCTCGCCGAGAACCGCGACAGCCTGGACGCCCTCACCGAACGCCTGCAGGTGATGTCCCGGCACATGCGCCGCATGACCGTGCCCAATCCCGTGCGCGAGGCCATGCATGTGCTCAAGCACCAGTTGATGAACCATCACAAGGCCTGGGACGACGCCGAGATGAAGCGAGTCGCCAAGGTGATCGAAGCCGCCGCGAAGGCGGTCGCGGAGCGCCAGGGATGAGCGAACGCCATGCGATCACGCGCGTGCGCCACGCGCTGAAGATGCGCCGGCTCGACGTGGTCCATGTGCGGCGACTCACGCCGCACATGGTGCGCGTGACGCTTGCCGGCACGGACCTGGAAGGCTTCGTTTCCGCCTCGCCCGACGACCACGTCAAGCTGTTCTTCCCCGTGTCCGACGGCTCGATCAATCCGCCCACGCTCGGTCCCGACGGCCCCGTCTATCCCGAAGGTGTCGAGGCATCACCCGCTCGCGACTACACGCCGCGCCGCTACGACGCCTCGCGCAACGAACTCGACATCGACTTCGTCCTGCACGGTGAAGGCCCGGCATCCACCTGGGCGGAAAACGTCGAGATCGGCGACAGCCTCTGCGTCGGCGGTCCGCGCGGCTCGATGGTCGTACCGGATGATTTCGACCACTACGTGCTCGTCGGCGACGCGACCGCCCTGCCCGCGATCGGTCGATGGCTCGAGGAAATGGCGGAGTCCACGCCGGTGACCGTGCTCGCCGAGATCGTTTCCGACGAGGAACGACAGGCGTTGAAGCGCGATGTCCGCTGGTTCGTCGCCGGCGAATCGCCAAGCCTCGACGAGGCGTTGGCCGCGCTGCCGATCCCTGCGGGCGACACGTTCTGGTGGGTGGCGACGGAGTCCAAACGCGCCCGCGCGCTACGCTCGCTGCTGGTCGAGGAACGGAATATCGACAAGGATTGGGTCAAGGCCACGGGCTACTGGCAGGCCGATTGATCGTGCCCGGGTACTCACGCCAGCTCCACCTCGCTTAATCTTCACCTCCCAAGAACACATAACCTTGTCGGGCTTCAGGTTAACTCTGGACCCGTTGCAGGAGCGGAGGCGGCACGATGCGGCGAGGCAGGAAAATTCTGGCATGGGTACTCGGGATCCTGATCCTGCTCATCGTGGCGCTCGTGCTGTTCATCGCCTTCTTCGACTGGAACCGGTTGAAGCCCACCATCAACGAGAAGGTCTCCGAGGCGATCGGCCGCCCCTTCGCGATCAATGGCGACCTGTCCGCGCACTGGTCGCGCGAGCCGGGCGAAGGCGGGCTCGTGGGGCTCGTTCCCTGGCCGCATTTCACCGCGCGCGACATCACCGTGGCCAATCCGGACTGGGCGAAGTCGAAGCAATTCGCCACACTGGCCACGCTGGACTTCCGTCTTTCGCCCTTCCCACTCATCGCCCATCGCATCGTCGTGCCCGAGATCCGCCTCGGCCAACCGCAGATCGCCCTGGAACGCGTGAAGAACGGCGACAACACCTGGACCTTCAAGCTTCCTGAAAGCACCGGTCCGTCCGAATGGCAGCTCGAACTCAATGCCATCGCCTTCGACAAGGGCCATATCGACTTCTCCGACGCGACGAACCAGATCGTCATGGGCATCGACGTGACGCCGCTCGGCAAGGGCATTCCCTTCGACGAGATCATGGCGCAGCAGGAGAAGGATTCGCGCGCGCAGGCCAACAAGATCACCGGGGCCAGCGCCAAGGCGATGTCCAGGAGCGACGCCGACGAAAAGGACCGCCAGGACGAAACCAAGAAGAAGCAGGTCTACTACTTCGCCTGGGACGCCAAGGGCACGTACAAGAAGTCGACCGTGTCGGCCAAGGCGCGCACCGGCGGCGTGCTGGCATTGCGCGACGCCAACCGGCCCTTCCCGGTGCAGGCCGATGCGCGCTTCGGCGACACGCGCATCGCCTTCGTCGGCACGCTCACCGATCCGTTGAACATGGGCGCGCTCGACGTGCGCCTTTGGTTCTCCGGCACGAGCATGTCCCACCTCTACGACCTTACCGGCGTGACCCTGCCGGATACACCGCCGTTCGCCACCGAAGGTCACCTCAAGGCCAACCTGAAGAAGGGCGCGAGCGTCTACACCTACGAGAACTTCACCGGCCGCGTCGGCGGCAGCGATCTCGGCGGAAGCCTCGTCTTCAACACCGGCGGCCAGCGCCCGAGCCTCACCGGCAAGCTGAAGTCCAACCAGTTGCTCTTCAGCGATCTGGCGCCGCTGATCGGCGGTGGCTCCAACGAGGAAAAGGCACAACGCGGCGACTCGGTGAAGCAACCGGCGGACAAGGTATTGCCCGTGGAACCGTTCAAGACGGACCGCTGGAACACGATGGACGCCGATGTGCAGTTCACCGGCGTCAAGATCGTCCACGGCGAGCGCCTGCCGATCGACAACCTCTCGACCCACCTGGTGCTGAAGGATTCCGTGCTGGTCCTCGATCCGCTGAAGTTCGGCGTCGCCGGCGGCACCGTGGGCAGCAACATCCGCCTGGACGGCTCGAAGACGCCCATGCGGGGTGGCTTCAACCTGGGCGCGCGCCACCTCAAGCTGAAAGAGCTTTTCCCGACCTTCGCGCCGATGCAGACGAGCTTCGGCGAGATGAACGGCGATGCGTCGCTGACCGCTACCGGGAATTCCCCAGCTGCCTTGTTGGGCAGTTCGAACGGCGAGGTGAAGCTGCTCATCAACGACGGCGCGATCAGCGGCTCGCTGCTGGAACTGGCGGGGTTGAACGTCGGCAGCTACGCGGTCACCAAATTGTTCGGCGACGAGGTGGTGAAGATCAACTGCATGGCTGCCGACCTGGTCTCGACCAACGGCGTGATGGAGTCGCGGCTGTTCGCCTTCGATACCGAGAAGGCGCTCATCAACGTCACCGGTGACATCAACTTCCGCGACGAGAAGATCAACCTCGACATCGTGCCGCATACGAAGGGCTTCCGGCTGTTCTCGCTGCGCTCGCCGTTATACGTGCATGGCACGTTCAAGAACCCCGCGCCGGGCGTGCATGCCGGTCCGTTGATCCTGCGCGGCGGCGGCGCGGTGGCGCTGGCGGTGTTCGCCGCGCCGGTCGCGGCGCTGGCCGCCCTGGTGGTTCCGGAGAGTGGCAAGGCGGACGCGACGCAGTGCAAGCCGCTGCTGGATGACCTGCGTAGGAATCCACCGAAGGCTCCGGCAGCCGGGAAGGCGTCGCCCGCCGGGAAGGCTTCGGTCGCTGGAAAGGCGCGCGGCTGATCCCGACTGCACTACTGTGGGAGCCGCTTCAGCGGCGATGGGTGCTTGCCGCAACCTGGCCCGCTGCCGCGGGATCGCCGCTGAAGCGGCTCCCACA
>Ga0182006_1000944_pt1 | contig 19370 bp, 15 predicted proteins | sample Sormic07211104_1_FD_123022 | JGI IMG/M metagenome (GOLD analysis project Ga0182006, IMG submission 123022) | Rhizosphere microbial communities from Sorghum bicolor, Mead, Nebraska, USA - 072115-104_1 MetaG | ecosystem: Host-associated > Plants > Roots > Rhizosphere | place: USA: Nebraska...
CAGGTGTTCGTGTTCTTCATCCTCACCGTGGCCGCGGCGGAATCCGCCATCGGCCTGGCTATCCTGGTCCTGCTGTTCCGTAACCGCAGCACGATCAATGTCGCCGAAATCGACAGCATGAAGGGTTGATCCGATGAGTCTCTCGCTTTCAATCCTCCTGACGATCGCCCTCGCGCCGCTGGTGGGTTCGATCCTGGCCGGCCTGTTCGGCAAGGTGATCGGCCGGGCAGGGGGGCACACCGCCACGCTGCTCGGCGTGGCGATCGCCTGCGGCCTGTCGTTCTACGTGCTCTACCAGCTGGTCTGGGGCGGCGCGCAGAACTTCAACCAGGACATCTACACCTGGTTCCAGATCGGCCAGTACCACGCCTCCGTGGGCTTCATGGTCGACCGCCTCACCGCCATGATGATGGTGGTGGTGACCTTCGTCTCGCTGCTGGTGCACCTGTACACCATCGGTTACATGGCGGACGACCCGGGCTACCAGCGCTTCTTCAGCTACATTTCCCTGTTCACCTTCTCCATGTTGATGCTCGTCATGAGCAACAACTTCATGCAGCTGTTCTTCGGCTGGGAAGCGGTGGGCCTGGTCTCGTACCTGCTGATCGGCTTCTGGTACAAGCGCCCGACGGCGATCTTCGCCAACCTCAAGGCCTTCCTGGTCAACCGCGTGGGCGACTTCGGTTTCCTGCTCGGCATCTCGGCGATCCTGTATTTCATGGGCACGCTGGATTACCAGACGGCCTTCGACCACGCCCCGGAGCTGGTCGGCAAGACCTTGCAGATCACGCAGAACCACGCGTGGGACGCCGCCACGGTGATCGGCATCCTGCTGTTCATCGGTGCCATGGGCAAGTCGGCCCAGGTGCCGCTGCACGTGTGGCTGCCGGATTCGATGGAAGGCCCCACGCCGATCTCGGCGCTGATCCACGCGGCCACCATGGTGACCGCGGGTATCTTCATGGTCGCCCGCATGTCGCCGCTGTTCGAGCTGACCGACGCCGCGCTGTCCTTCATTCTGGTGATCGGTTCGACCACGGCCCTGTTCACCGGCCTGATCGGTATCGTGCAGAACGACATCAAGCGCGTGATCGCGTACTCGACGCTCTCGCAGCTGGGGTACATGACCGTGGCGCTGGGCGTGTCCGCGTATAGCGGCGCCGTGTTCCACCTGATGACCCACGCCTTCTTCAAGGCGCTGCTGTTCCTCGGCGCCGGCTCGGTCATCATCGGCATGCACCACGAGCAGGACATGCGCTACATGGGCGGCCTGCGCAAGTACATGCCGGTCACCTGGATCACGATGTGGATCGGTTCGCTGGCCCTGGCCGGCACGCCGTTCTTCTCGGGTTTCTATTCGAAGGACGCCATCATCGAGGCCGTCGGCGAGTCGCATCGCTGGGGCGCGGGCTACGCTTACTTCTGCGTGCTGGCCGGCGTGTTCGTCACCTCGCTGTACAGCTTCCGCTTGCTCTACATGACCTTCCACGGCAAGGAGCGCTTCACGGTCGCCCATGGCCACGCCCATCACGATGCGCATGCGTCGCACGACGACGCGCATGGCGATACGCACAAGGAAGACCCGCATCACGAGCCGGGCATCCTGGAACATGCGCCGCACGAATCGCCGTGGGTCGTCACCGTGCCGCTCGTGCTGCTGGCCATCCCCTCGATCCTGATCGGCTTCTTCACCGTCGGCCCGATGCTGTTCGGCGACTGGTTCGGCAAGGCGATCCACGTGAACGAGGCGAACAACGTCCTCGGCGAACTCGCGCATGAGTTCCACGGCGCGCTGAACATGGCGTTCCACGGTTTCACGGCCGCGCCGTTCTGGCTGGCCTTCGCGGGCTTCGCCGTGGCCACCTACGTCTACCTGTTCAACCCGTCCGTCGCCGACAAGGCGAAGCGCGCGCTGAAGCCGGTGTACGAGCTGCTCAACCACAAGTACTGGATCGATGAACTCTACTTCGCGGTGTTCGCGAAGGGTGGCGTGAAGCTGGGTGAAGGCCTGTCGAAGGTGGGCGATGCCGCCATCATCGACGGCGCCATCGTGAACGGCTCGGCCGGCCTCGTGCAGCGCATCGCCAGCGGCACCCGCCGCCTGCAATCCGGATTCCTCTTCCACTACGCGTTCGCCATGATCCTCGGTCTTATCCTGCTCCTCGGCGGGTACTGGCTGATCGGGCAATAAGGGAAACGAGCTCTATGTCGAATCACTTGCTCAGCCTGCTGATCTGGCTCCCGGTCGTCGGCGCCATCCCGGTGCTGCTGGCCGGCTCCGGTCGCCCAGGCCTCGCCCGCTGGATCTCGCTGCTGGTCGCGGTCGCCACCTTCGCCGCCAGCCTGGCCCTCCTGCCTGCCTACGATGCCTCCACGGGTACCCTCCAGCTCGGCGAATCGATGAGCTGGATTCCGTCGCTGGGCATCAACTACTCGCTGGCGGTCGACGGTATCTCCGTCGCCCTGATCATCCTCACCACCTTCGTCCAGATCCTCGTGATCGTGGGTGCGTGGGAGATCATCCAGAACAAGCCGCACCAGTACATGGCGGCGATGCTGATCCTCGAAGGCATGATGATCGGCGTGTTCTGCGCCACGGACGCGTTGCTGTTCTACGTGTTCTTCGAGGCCATGCTGATCCCGATGTTCGTCCTCATCGGTATCTGGGGTGGCCCGCGCCGCGTCTACGCCACGCTGAAGTTCTTCATCTACACGTTCTTCGGCTCGATCTTCATGTTGATCGGCCTGATCTACCTGTATCACAAGACCGGCGGCAGCTTCGCCATCGCCGACATGGCCAACGTCCACCTGACGATGACCGAGCAGAGCTGGCTGTTCTTCGCCTTCCTGCTGGGCTTCGCGATCAAGGTGCCTATGGTGCCGGTGCACACCTGGTTGCCGGATGCCCACGTGGAAGCGCCTACCGGCGGTTCGGTGGTGCTGGCGGCGGTGATGCTGAAGATCGGCGGCTACGGTTTCCTCCGCTTCAGCCTGCCGATCACGCCGGACGCCTCGCATCACTTCGCCTGGCTTGTCATCGTGCTCAGCCTCATCGCGGTCTGCTACATCGGTTACGTGGCGCTGGTCCAGCAGGACATGAAGAAACTGGTGGCGTATTCGTCCATCGCGCACATGGGCTTCGTCACCCTGGGCATCTTCATCGCCTTCCTGCTGGTTCGCGAGACGAACAACCCCGAGGCCGCGCGCCTGGGCATGCAGGGCGCGATGGTGCAGATGATCTCGCACGGCTTCATCTCCGGCGCGATGTTCAGCTGCATCGGCGTGCTCTACGACCGCATGCACACGCGCCAGATCAAGGACTACGGCGGCGTCATCAACGTGATGCCGATCTTCGCCCCGTTCTACGTGCTGTTCGCCATGGCCAACAGCGGCCTGCCGGGCACCAGCGGCTTCGTCGGCGAGTTCATGGTCATCCTGGCTTCGTTCAGCGCCAATCCCTGGATCGCGCTGTTCGCCGCGTTCACCCTGATCATCGGCGCCGCGTACACGCTGTGGATGGTCAAGCGCGTGCTCTGGGGCGATGTCACGAACAAGCACGTCGCGGAACTGACGGACGTCAACGGTCGCGAGATCTTCATGCTGAGCGCGTTCGCCGCCGGTGTGCTGATCCTCGGCATCTGGCCGGAGCCGCTGGTCCACCTGATGGATGCCTCGGTCGCTCGTATCGTCGAGCAACTGGCCATCACCAAAGTCTGAGCGGGAACTATCCATGCCGAGTATCAACGACATCCTGATCCTGCTTCCCGAGGTCTACCTCGTGGTCGCGGCTTGCGTGCTGCTCCTTCTGGACGCGTACCTCAAGCCGGGCCAGAAGGGCACGGTCCATTGGCTTTCCATCCTGGTCCTGCTGATAGGCGCCTACCTCGTCGTCAGCGGCCAGCCCGCGTCGCCTGTCACGGCCTTCAGCGGCATGTTCGTCCGCGACGGCGTGGCCGAGGTCCTGAAGCTGTTCTCGCTGCTGATCACCGCGGTGATCTTCGTCTATGCGCGTCCCTACCTGAAGGAAAGGGCGATTCCGTTTGGTGAGTTCTACACGCTGACGATCTTCGCCACCGTCGGCATCATGTTCCTGGTGTCGGCCGGTAGCCTGGTCACTGTCTACCTCGGCCTCGAACTGCTGACGTTGTCCTCGTACGCGCTGGTGGCGTTGAACCGCGATTCGCAGCTTTCTTCGGAAGCGGCGATCAAGTATTTCGTCCTGGGCGCGCTGGCCTCGGGCATGCTGCTGTACGGCATGTCCATGGTTTATGGCGCCACGCACAGCCTCGACCTGCACACGATCCATGCGGCCATCGTCGGCACGGAGTGGAAGACCCTGCTGCTGTTCGGCCTGGTCTTCATGATCGTCGGCATCGGCTTCAAGCTGGGCGCCGCGCCGTTCCATATGTGGATTCCGGACGTCTACCAGGGCTCGCCGACGGCCGTGACCGTGTTCATCGGTTCGGCGCAGAAGCTGGCCGCGTTCGGCATGGCCTATCGCCTGCTGTCCACGGGCATGGGCGATGCCGCGGGTGGCGCGACCGGCCTGGCCTCGCAGTGGCAGCTGATGCTCGCCGTACTGGCGGTGCTTTCGCTGGCGATCGGTAACCTCGTCGCCATCGTGCAGACCAACCTCAAGCGCCTGCTGGCTTATTCGACCATCTCGCACATGGGCTACCTGCTGCTCGGCCTGGTGAACGCCGGTCCGGAAGGCTATTCCGCCTCGATGTTCTATGCGGTGAGCTACGCACTGACCAGCGCCGCGGCCTTCGGCATGATCCTCGTGCTGTCGCGCTCGGGCTTCGAGTGCGAAGAGATCGACGACCTGCGCGGCCTCAACCAGCGTTCGCCGTGGTTCGCCTTCCTGATGCTGCTGGTGATGTTCTCGCTGGCCGGCGTGCCGCCGTTGTTCGGCTTCTTCGGCAAGCTGCTGGTGCTGAAGGCGGCCGTCGACGCGGGCATGCTCTGGCTCGCCCTGGTGGGTGCGGTCTTCGCGATCATCGGCCTGTACTACTACCTGCGCGTGGTGAAGGTCATGTACTTCGACCAGCCCGCCGAAGGCACCGACGTCCGCGCCACCGCCGACGCACCAGCCCGCTGGGTCCTGTCGATCAACGCGCTCGCGCTGCTGGTCCTCGGCTTCACCTGGGCACCGCTGCTGGCATGGTGCCAGCGAGCCTTCGCCGGCTGATCCCGCGGGGCAGGGGAAAGATCGAAGGGCGCCGATAACCCGGCGCCCTTTTTTGTGGATGCAGGATGCTTTGGTGGGAGCCGACCTTGTCGGCGATGGGTGCTTGCCAAAACTTGGCCCGCTGCCGCGGGATCGCCGACAAGGTCGGCTCCCACAGAACCTTTTTTCACACGAACGTAAGAAAAGGGCTTGCAAGAATCCGGCCACATCCATATACTTGCTGACTCTGATGCGGGGTGGAGCAGTCTGGCAGCTCGTCGGGCTCATAACCCGAAGGTCGTAGGTTCGAATCCTACCCCCGCTACCAGTTTTCCAAAGGCGCGAACTCCGGTTCGCGCCTTTTCTTTTGCTTGTTCGTCTAGGTATTCCGACACTTATCCCACCGGCTTTTCGCGATTACGTTTCACACCAAGTCACCAAAGGAGCAAGGCATGAGAGCGATAGGAAACGTGTTGTGGTTCGTGATGGGCGGGTTCGTCATGGGCCTGGGATGGTGGGTGGCGGGGCTTCTCTGCTTCCTGACCATCGTCGGTATCCCGTGGGGCCGCGCTTGCTTCGTGATCGGGCAGTTCGCCTTCCTGCCGTTCGGCCGTGAAGCGATCAGCCGCCGCGAGCTTTCGGGACGCGGCGACATCGGTACGAGCGGCCTCGGCACGATTGGCAATATCGTCTGGTTCGTCTTCGCCGGCATCTGGCTGGCTATCGGCCACGTGTGTTCGGCGATCGCCTGCTTCGTGACGATCATCGGCATTCCCTTCGGCATCCAGCACCTCAAGTTGGCCGGCATCGCGCTGGCACCGATCGGCAAGACCATCGTCAGCAAGGAAGTGGCGGAAGCCTCGCGCCGCATGGGCGCGGAAGCGGCCGTGTTGAAGGCTCGCGGAGCGATCTGATTCAGCCGGGTTCGAGGGCTTCGCTACCCGAGACGTAGCGGTTACGTCCGGAACCCTTCGCGGCATACAGGGCCTGGTCCGCCTCGCGTACCAGGTTCTGCACACCTGGTGGCCATCCCGTTGCCACCCCGATACTGACCGTCACCCGGCCGTCGATGCCATGCGCGTGCTCGAGTTGGGCGTCGTAGATGGCGCGATTCATCCGGCGTGCGACGACTTGTGCTCCGAGCCGGTCGGCACCTGGCAGCAGGGCGACGAATTCCTCGCCGCCATAACGGGCGATGAAATCCGTTGGGCGCCTCAGCGTACCGGCGAGCAGGCGCGCCACGGCGCGGAGCGCCACATCCCCCTCGGGGTGACCACGCGTGTCGTTGAACGTCTTGAACAGATCCACGTCGATCATCAGCGCGCTCACTGGCTTGCCTTCTCGTGCCGCTTCCTTCGTGCGCTCGACGAAGGCCTGATCGAAGGCGCGACGGTTGGGAATGCCGGTCAATTCGTCCAGTAGCGATACGCGTTCCACCGCTGCCAGGGCTTCGGACAACATGTCGCGTGTGCGCGCAAACCAGAACTGGGTCTGCGTCACGCGGACGACATAGGCAAGCATCGCCAACGCAAGCACGACGCGGCCGAATGTTCCCTGGGTCTCTCTGATGCCGAGGCTCAGCGCGAAGATCGCCGCGAGCAGCAGGCCCGGCGCGAGACTCATCGACAACTGGCGTGCCCAGCGGTGTCGCGTCGGTTCGAAGGGGCGGCCATGGCGCTGCGCATGCAACAGGCAGACGAGCGCCATGAAGGGTACGGTGGGCAACACGTCCGCCAGTTGCTGGAAGAAGGGAAGGTTGGGATGGAGCTCGTCGTGGTTATGGATGCCGGCGGCGAGCGCATAGAGAGCCAGGAAGACCGTGGTCAGCCTGAAGAATCGGTGCTCCCGCTCCTCCGTGGCCGTCAGGCTGCGAACCAGGAAGGTGAGAAACAGGAAGACGTTTTCGACGTCGAAGGCGATGACCACCCAGACCATGTCTTCGTTCTTGAGGAAACCATTGGCATCGCGCAGGTCACGCACGCCCAGGTAGCACAGGATGACCAGCAGGACGAGCAATGAGCCGTCGACGATCCTCCGTGAGAGCATGGACGGTTCGTCGCGGGTCGAGACGGCGGCATAGAGCAAAGGCACGCCGTAACTGACGAACAGTACGTACGTGGATATCAGGTTTTCGTCGGTTCCCGAGCGGGCGATGGCATAGGCCATGCCTACGAACCAGCAGGCCAGGCCCAGGGCCAGGCAAACCATGGTACGACGCTCGTAGGTAGGCACACGCAGGCAGACAAGTGCGGCCAGGCATGCCGCACCGGATGCGAACAGCATGAGGTAGTAGGCGAGTTCCGGCAGTTCGCGCCCGGCGAGTGCCGGGACGACGATCTGCGCGACGGGCAGCGCGAAGCAGGCCGCCATGTAACCGAGATAACGCCCCGCCTTCTCCATGCCGCGCTTCCTCCCCCGAAAGCCATGCGTGCCGGGGCCATCCTGCCACGCCTGGAGTACGGCGGCTATGTCATTCCGGTCACTTCGGGGCGCTGCCGAAGACAGGGTCCGCGAGCCCGGCGATCGCATGCGTGCCACCGGGCTGCATCTCGAGGACGACGATGTCGTTGCGTCCTTCGTGCAGCCATGACGGTGGCACGTAGAGCGTCTGCTGGGGCCCGATGTTCCAGAAACGCCCGAGGTGATGTCCGTTCACCCAGGCGTTGCCCTTGTTCCAGCCGCGCATGTCGAGGAAGGTGCCCGCGACCTTGCTTACGTCGAAGCTGCCGTGCCAGAACGCGGGCCCTTGCGACGGCGTGCCTGCCTTGAACGTCAGGCCCGAAAGATCGTCGAGGGGCAGGGGATAGACGGTCCAGTTCGTGAGGTCGTTCCCGGCGACCTGCACGGACAAGGTGATGCCCTTGTAGTCCTCTTCCATGCCGGTGCCGATGTTGATCCGGCCCATGTTCTCCACGACGAGGTCGAGGGTGTCGCCGGTCTTCAGGTCCACGGGCAATTCGTGTTCGAGCTTGCGCCGGTCGAGCGTGCCGGTGGGGCGGCCGTCGACCAGGATCGTCGCATAGTCGTGCACGTCGTTGACGTCGAGCTTGCCCTTGGCGTCGGCATCGAGCTTCTTGCGGTAGAGGATCAGGCCATAGTCCTGGCCATAGGTTTCCATGCCGTGCGGCGTCAGGCTCGTTTGTGCCTTCGACAGCAGGGGCAGGGCATCGAGCAGGCTCACCGATTCGTTCAACTCGAAGCGAGGAATGGCGATGGTCGGCGACGACGCGGGTACCTTGGGCAACGACTCGCCCTTGGGAAGGTGGGCGGCGATGACATTGCGCAGCGCCTGGTATTTGGGCGTAATCCTGCCGGCTTCGTCGATCGGCGAATCATAGTCGTAGCTGGTGGTGACGGGCAGGTACTTGCCGTCCTCGTTGTTCGCGCCGTTCATCCAGCCGAAGTTCGTGCCGCCATCGACCATGTAGAGGTTGAACGAGATGCCACGATCGAGCATCCAGCCGACGGCACCGGCCACTTCGTCGGCCGTGCGCGTGTTGTGCGGCTCGCTCCAGCGGTCGTACCAACCACTCCAGTACTCGCCGGCCATCCTGGGCATGCCTTGCATGAGAGGCTCGGAACGATGGAACGCGCGTTCGGTCTTCGCCGCGTCGCCGGTGAAGTTGATGACCGACAGCATGCCGGGCAACGTTCCCCGCGCCATCCAGGTGGGGCCCGGACCATTCGACATGAATAGCGGCAGGTCGAAACCCGCGTCGATCATCTGCCGGCGGATCGCTTCCATGTAGTCGCGATCGTTACCGACGTAACCGTATTCGTTCTCCACCTGCATCATGAGGATGGGACCGCCGCGAGTGCTCATCAGCGGCGCGAGTTCCTTCCCGAGTCGCTTGAACCATGCCGCGCTCGCCTGCAGGAAACGCGGGTCCAGGGAGCGGACACGCAGCCCCGGTGTTCGCAGCAGCCAGGCGGGGAATCCACCGAACTCCCATTCCGCGCATACGAAGGGACCGGGGCGCACGATCACGTTGAGCCCTTCTTCCTGCGCGGTACGCACGAAGGCCGCGATGTCGTTGTCGCCGCTGAAATCGAACTTGCCCGGCTCCGGCTCGCTGGCGTTCCAGAACGCATAGGTGGTGATGGTGTTCAGACCCATCGCCCGCGCCTTGCGCAGCCGGTCGCGCCATTCGGTGTGGGGAATGCGTGGGTAATGCATCTCGCCGGAGCGGATGACGTAGGGCTTGCCATCGAGCAGGAAGTGGTCGCCTTCCATGGCGAAATGCGGCGGCGTGGCGGCCAGGGCGGAGGAGGACAGGGCCGCCGAAGCGACGAGGCAGGTCGAGAGGAACAGGCTCAGACGCTTCACGGAGGGCCTCCATCTTGGGAATCGCCCGACGTTACACAGCACGTTGTTCCCGCGGCAAGGGACGGGGTCACATTCCCGATGGGGGCCTTGAGCAAGGTTCGTTCGGTCGTCCGCAATTCTCACGAGTCCCCTCACGCGGTGTGCCACCGTGTGCCTCGTGGGTTCAACGGAGAAGGCGATGATGGGTACCAGGGAAGGCAACGAGCTGGTGAAGGCTTTTTGCCTCGACGTGGCGTGTGCGGCGCCCATGGAGCGGATCGACCGGGTACGCCGCGGTATCGCACCGGTGTGGGTGAGCCGCCTGGCCAGGGCCATGCGTATCGCGGACGAGCATCTCGTGCTGTACCTCGGCCTGGATCGACGGGCGATGGCAAGGCGGATGGCCGGGGGCGAGCGCCTGGATCCTCACGACTCCGAAGCCATCGTGGCGACGGCGAAACTCCTGGGCGATACCTTCGTGGCGCTGGCCGCGGGTGGCCAGGCCGTGCAGGAAGTCCACATCGCCCGGCAACTCGGCATGTGGTTGCGCACCCCCACGCCGGACCTGGATCACCAGGCGCCGATCCAGTACCTCGACGTGACCGAGGGGCGTGAGCTGGTCGCCCGCTTGTGGATCGGGCGCTACACCTCCGCCGGCCATGGCAAGTCCGTCGAGCCGGCGGCCTGACGATTTTTCCGCAGCAAATTGCGAATAGCCGCCGCTCGGACGGGCAGGTCGTCGCGCATGCACCCGACGTGTCGTGGCCTCGTTTCTCATCCCATTCTGTGGGTCACGTCACGGACAGGCCTGTCCGTGACGCCTGCCGGGGCGCGTGGAAAGCCTGACGAAAGCTCCTTCACCCCATTGCTCGACCCCGCAGGGGGAGTAACGGGCGGGACGGTGGGGGAATTCGCGATTTCCTGCGATGCACGCAGCAGGGGTCCGTCGGACCGGCGGGGAAGGTGCCGCTTAGCCATAACGCCAGCAGTGTCAGGGCTTCCGCCATGGCGGAAGCAATCTACGGGCTAATGGAAGGATCAATCATGAAGATCGATGCATTTGCTTCAGGGATCACGCGCAAGACGGTACTGACGATGGCGATCGCGCTGGCGATGTCGTCCCTTTCCGCGCATGCGGAGGACGCGTGGGTATCCACGCATACGAGGGCGGCGATGCTGCCGGCGGCGGCGTCATCGACGGCGGCCACCGGTTACTCACTCAACATGACGGGGTCTCCGCATATCGATGGCGCGGCGGTGACGGCGATGGCGGCCGACCAGCCGTTGCACGTCACGGTCAGCCTCAAGTTGCGTCATCCCGATCAGCTGCAGACTTTCCTGGCCGGCGTCACCACGCCGGGCAACCCGCTGTATGGCAAGTTCCTCACGCCGGATCAGTTCAAGGCGCGTTTCGCGCCGACCCAGGCGCAGGTCGACGCGGTCGTCGCGCACCTGCGGCAGGCCGGCTTCACCAACATCGACGTCGCCCCCAACAACCTGCTGGTTTCCGCCGACGGCACCGCGGGTACGGCGGCCAATGGCTTCCATACGTCGATCAAGCGCTTCAACGCGAAAGGACGTGAGTTCTTCGCCAACGACACACCCGCGCTGGTTCCCGCCGCGCTCGGCGATGCGGTCGATGCCGTGCTGGGCTTGCAGAACGTGTCGGTCAAACACACGCTGCACCACGTGTACAAGCCCGAGAACGTGACGGTGCCCGGACCGGCAACCAGCACGCTGGCCACCGCGGCCGTCACTTCCCACAACCCGCAGGACTTCGCCGCCATCTACGGCGGTTCCAGCGTGCCGGCGGCGACCAACACCGCCGTGGGCATCATCACCTGGGGTTCGATCACGCAGACGGTCGCCGATCTCAACAGCTTCACGTCCAGTGCTGGCCTCGCCACGGTGAACTCCACCATCACCAAGGTCGGCAGCGGCACGTTCGCCAACGATCCCGATTCCAACGGCGAATGGTCGCTGGACAGCCAGGACATCGTCGGCATCGCCGGTGGCGTGAAGCAGTTGATCTTCTATACCTCGGCCAACGGTGACTCGAGTTCCAGCGGCATCACGAACGCGGGCATCACGGCGACGTTCAACCGTGCCGTGACCGACAACATCGCGAAGCTGATCAACGTCTCGCTCGGCGAAGACGAAACGGCCGCGGAGCAATCGGGTACGCAGGCCGCCGACGATGCCATCTTCCAGCAGGCCGTGGCACAGGGGCAGACGTTCTCGGTGGCGGCCGGCGATGCGGGCGTATACCAGTGGTCGTCCGACCCCGTGTCGGGTTCCCCGGGCTACGTGGCCAACTCCGCGGGTACGGTGAAGATCGACCTCACCCATTACTCCGTGAGCGAGCCGGCCAGTTCGCCCTATGTGATCCAGGTGGGCGGCACGCAGCTGTCCACCAGCGGCACGACGTGGAGCGGCGAAACGGTGTGGAACGAAGGCCTGTCCGCCATCGCGCCGAGCCAGGGCGACAACAACCAGCGCCTGTGGGCGACCGGTGGTGGCACCAGCCTGTTCGAGACGGCGCCGTCGTGGCAGTCCTCGGTCACCAGCTCGACCAAGCGTGTCGGTCCCGACATATCGTTCGACGCGGCGTCGTCCTCCGGTGCGTTGATCGTTGTGAACGGGTCGACGGAGCAGGTGGGCGGCACCAGCCTTGCCTCGCCGTTGTTCGTCGGTGCGTTCGCGCGCATCGAATCGGTCGCGAACAACGCCATCGGCTTCCCGGCCTCGAAGTTCTACCAGGCCTTCCCGACGCAGACCTCGTTGTTGCACGACGTGACTTCCGGTAACAACGGCTACCAGAGCCATGGTTATACCGCGGCCACCGGTTTCGACGAGGCAACCGGCTTCGGCAGCTTCGACATCGGCAAGCTGAACACCTACGCCCAGGCCAATTGGGTGAGCGGTGGCGGCACGACTCCGCCGCCCACCAACGTGTTGCAGAACGGCGTGGCGGTGACGGGCCTGGCGGCGGCGCAGAACGGCAAGCTCAACTACACCGTGGCGATTCCCTCGGGCGCGACCAACCTGAAGATCGCGATCTCGGGCGGTACGGGCGACGCCGACCTGTACGTGAAGTTCGGCTCGGCACCCACCACGTCGAGCTACAACTGCCGCCCGTACGTCACGGGCAACACGGAAAGCTGCTCGTTCGCCTCGCCGCAAACCGGTACCTACTACGTGATGCTCAACGGCTACGCCGCGTTCTCGGGCGTGACGTTGAAGGCGACGTGGACGAACTGATCGACGTGTAGTCGACGCTGTGAAGCAGGCGCCCGCTCGAAAGAGCGGGCGTTTTTTTGTGGAGGGTTTTCTTCGCCGCTTCCCACCTGGTATGGCGTGAATTGTCCGGTGCGTGTCCGCGCGTGGCCTGTCGGGCTGGCTCGGCGGAGCGGAAACTGGCGTTCTCTTCCCGAAGGAATGCCGCCATGTCCGTTACCGACGCCGCCTTGATCGTCATCGACGCGCAGGAGTCCTTTCGACAGCGCCCGTACTGGCGCGATGAGGATGTAGCTGATTATATTGAGAGGCAACAGGCCCTCGTCGATGGGGCGAAGCGAAATGGGATTCCCGCCGTGCAGATTTTCCATGTGGAAGAGAGCGGGGTGTTTTCCGAAGCGTCGGGTTTCGTGACCACCCTGGCGCCGCTTCGTGTCGAGGCCGACGCCACGTTCCGCAAGCGCCGCCACAGCGCGTTGGTGGGTTCGGGCCTCGACGTGTGGCTGACGATGCACGGTATCCGGCGGGTGATCGTTTCCGGCGTGCGCACCGAACAGTGCTGCGAGACCACTACCCGTCATGCTTCCGACCTCGGTTACGACGTCGACTACGTGGGTGAAGCGACGCTCACGTTTCCGATGGTCGACGTGGAGGGTCGCGAGTGGAGCGCGGCGGAGATCCGGGCTCGTACGGAACTGGTGCTTGCCGATCGGTTCGCCCGGATCGCCACGGTGGACGAGGCGTTGGCGGGGCCGCCGCGTGCGGTGTCCTGATGCCGAAGGCTTCGCCGCGATCGATACCGGTTTACGTGGTGGTCCCGCCACGAGTGCTGTTGCTCGATGTCGCGGGACCGATCGAAGTGTTGCGCAGGGCGAATGTGGAACAGGCGCTCGTTCGCTTCGATGTCATCTACATCGGCCCGATGCGAAAGGTCGGCAGTTCGGTCGGCCTGGACGTCGCGGGAATCTTGCCCTTGCCCGCTCGCATTCCGGAAGGAGCCATCATCCTGGTTCCTGGGGCGGCCGATGTTCCGCTGGGTATGGCCCGGACGACGGCGGCCGAGGACGATGCGGGTGAGGTCGCGATCGTCGCCTGGCTGCGCAAGGTGGTGCGACCGGGCATGCGCGTGATCTCGATCTGTTCCGGCGCCTTGCTGGTCGCCCGCGCGGGCTTGCTCGACGGCTACGAGTGCACGACGCATCACGGCTGCACCGCGCAACTGACGCGGGCCGCGCCGGCCGCACGGGTGCGGGAGAACCGTCTGTATGAAGAGGATGGCGAGCGTCTCACCAGCGCGGGGATCACCGCGGGGGTCGACCTCATGTTGCATCTGGTGGCCACTCTCGTGGGGCCGCCGGTGGCGCTCGCCGTCGCCCGTTTCCTGGTGGTCTATCTGCGCAGGGCGGGTGGCGATCCCCAGCTGTCGCCGTGGTTGGAGGGACGCAATCATATGCATGCCGCGGTCCATCGCGCGCAGGACGCGGTGGCGGCCGATCCGGCGCGTGACTGGTCGGTCGGCTCGCTGGCGCGCGTGGCGGCGTCGAGTCCGCGAAACCTCTCGCGTCTTTTCAACGAACACACGGGCATGAGCGTCACCGACTACGTGAACCGCATGCGGGTCGCCCTTGCCCGCGAGTTGCTCACGGGGTCGCGCCTGGATGTCGAGACCGTGGCGGAGCGTTCCGGTTTCGGCTCGTCCCGTCAGTTGCGTCGCGCATGGGCGCGCGTGAACGACCTGCCGCCAAGCCGGATGCGCGAGGCCGAGGTATAAAATGCATCCATGAGCGGCACCTTGCTTGCGCTGATGGTCCCTGAGGCCGAACCCCTGGTCGGCGACCTGCGCGCTCGACTCGATCCCGCCGCACAGCGCGGGCTGGGCGCGCACATCACGCTCGTCTATCCGTTTGTCGACAGCGAGGCCATCGATGAAGTGGCGATCGAACGGTTGCACGAGGTGGCGCGAGCCCATGCTCCGCCCTCGTTCCGCCTGGACTCGGTGCAGGCGTTTCCCTCCACCGTCTGGCTGAAACCATCGCCCGGCGATGCCATCGTGGCGCTTGCCGCGGCCCTGGAGACCGCATTTCCCGAGCGGCCGCGCGACGGCAGGGCGTTTCCCGACTATGTGCCGCATCTGTCGGTGGCCAGGAATGTTCGCGGCGACCGTGCCGTCATCGTAACGGCCTTGGAAGACCGTTTGCATGCGAGCGGACCGATTCCATGCACGTGCCACCACGTCCACGTCATGGAGCGTGCCGCGCGTGCATGGCGCAGTTTGCTGTCGGTTCCCCTCGGACCATCCTGACCGCCGCTGCGGTCACGCCATCTCGACGCGGTTGCGGCCGGCGTTCTTCGCCCGGTAAAGCGCTTCGTCCGCCGCCTGGATCAACTGGTGCACGCGCGTGTCGCTGGAGGCGCACACGCCCACGCTGGTGGTGAAGGCGATGCTTGCATCGAAGTATGGCGCGGGGGCATCGGCCACGCGCAGCCGTAGCGTTTCGGCGAGGCCGGCGGCGTCACCGGGATCCATGCCGGGAACCAGCAGCAGGAACTCCTCGCCGCCGTAGCGCGAGAAAAGCGCATGCGCGGGCAGCCCACCCGAGCGGATGATCTCGGCGAAATGCTTCAGCACCGCGTCGCCGCCGGCGTGGCCCCAGTGGTCGTTGATGGCCTTGAAGTTGTCCAGGTCGAAAAGCAGTGCGGCATTCGGATAGCCCCGGGCCGATTCCAGTTGCCGGCTGGATTCCTTGAGCAGGGCGGAGCGATTCAGCAGCCCGGTCAGTCCATCGACCTCCGCGGCGCGGCGCAGGTCGTGGACCAGACGCTGGGCCAGCATCAAGGTGAACCCGGTGCTGAGCAGGAAGGTGCAGAGGATGCCGAAGAGGTAGTTCGAGGTGGTCAGCACGGTCGCTAGGAGGGCGTGGGAATCCATGTCCGGGTGCAATGAAACCGCACCGCGTGCCAGGTAGAAGAGCGAATCGATGATGAAGATCATCGCGGTGAACGCTGCGCTGGTACGCAACTCCCGTGGCGCACGGAAGAGCAGCAACCAGACCATCCATGCGTCCCATACGATGCTCTTGGCCCCGAACACCGCCGCTTCCACCGCCTGTGGCGGGGGTCCCAGGAGGAAGCCGACCTGGACAGCCAGGAAGAGGAGGATGACCAGTGCCGGCCAGCGCCAGCGCAGCGGCTGCCCGATATGAATGGCTATGCCAAGCACCATCGCACCGTTGGCAAGGGCGATCAGGACACTGCCGACGATGGCGGACAGGAAGGTCGACTTCTCGTCGTAGCCCTCGGCAAGGCCCGCCGCGGTGAGCATCCAGAAAGCCGCTGCCCAGATGTGTAGTGCGAGCATCCCGCGCAGCACCAGGCTGAGCAGGGTGAAACTCAATGCGATGGTCACCCCCACCGCCAGGCCGATGACGCCCAGTGTGTGGACGTCCAGCCCCGATACGTCGTCCATCCCCGATCCCCCGTTCACCCCGCGGCCATTCTAGGCCCAGAAGGCGTCAGCCGCTGTCGTCCCCGAAGAGGCGCCGGTGCTCGCCGTGGTCGTACCAGTGGGTCACGGACTCCGGGACCAGCGAGCGCATGTCGATCCCGGCCGCCTCGAACATGGCCCAGGTATCCAGCAAGGCTTGGCGGAGGCGTACCGCACCCGGATCGCCCGGAGCATTGTGACGGGCCCAGTCGAGCGTCTCGACGATGCGCAGCGACCAGTCGTGGAGCAGGTCCGCGCGGGTCATGAGATGGGCGCGAAGCCAGGGCCGCAGGCCCTCCTGTAACGCCAGGCCTTCCTCCGTCGCGATGCGCCGTAGCAGGCCGGCCACCCCAGGGTGGGCTCCCCGATACCACTCCGTATGTCCGCCCGCCGTGGCCGGCACCACCAGCGGGGCCATGGCGTGATAGTCCGTGAAGGCATCGATCAGGCTGCGCTCGATCCGCCGCGCGGCTGCGACACGCTCGGCATCCACCAGCAGGCCCCGGTCGAGGTCGAAGAACTCGAAGAAGCGCCGGTGCAACGTGGTGAACCGGGTGAAGGGATCGCGCGAGAAGCCCAGCTTGAGCAGGTCCTCGTCCCGGCACGGGACCACATAGACGTAGGCGCGGCCTCGGGAGGCGAATCGGGGGTAGGGCGGTTCATCCGTCATCGTGAAAGTATCCCCGGAAGAGGGGTAGGCCAACTTGCATGAACGGACAAAAATGCGATAGAATTCGTGAATCTTAAGTGGCGTTGACGGCGGTTTCGGCCTTTCGTCGAGCGACGCTTCAAGGAACTTTCTTTTTACAAGAAAGCCTCCTCGTGAGGCTTTTTTGTTGGGCGCAAGGAGGCTCCCTGCGACACACTGTGAGCGCCGTCAGGGCATCGCGGAGGGCGCTGGAGGAGAGTGTCGGGATACATCGGCGACGAAAGGAATGGGCCGTTCGCGCCCTTTTTTTGTTTCTGGCGACCGGAAAAACCGCAAAAACCGCAGGTAACGTGGATACCAACGCACTTTCACAGCGATTCTCGGACATCGTGGCCGATCTCGGTCTCGAGGTCCTCGGCATCGAATTCATCCCGTCCGGCGGGCAGAGCACGCTGCGCGTCTATCTCGACGTGCCCGGTGGCGAGCGCGAGGTCACCGTGGAGGACTGCGAGGCCGCGAGCCGCGAGTTCTCGGCCTTCCTGGACGTTGAAGATCCGATCCCCGGCAACTATGTACTGGAGGTCTCCTCCCCTGGCATCGACCGCCCCCTGTTCACGGCCGGGCAGTTCGCCCGCGTGGCCGGCCAGGAGGTCAAGGTGCTGCTGAAGGCCCCGATCGAGGGGCGTCGGCGACTCAAGGGCAACGTCGTTGAAGTAAACGGCGAGCAGATTGTGGTCGAGGGCGAGGCCGGCAGATTCGAATTCGAGCATGCGGACGTCGAAAGCGCCCGCGTGGTTCCCGACTGGGTGGCCCTCGGCTATGCGCCGCAGCCGAAGCCCACGCCGGGCGGAAAGAAACCCAAATAACGAAACGACGGGGTGCCGCGGGGCATCCTTACGGGAGTAGCGGCAATGAGCAAAGAACTTTTGCTGGTAGTTGACGCGGTCGCCAACGAAAAGGGCGTACCGCGCGAAGTCATTTTCGAAGCCATGGAAGCGGCGCTGGCCTCGGCTGCCAAAAAGCGCTACCCCGATGAGGATCCCGACATCCGCGTCGAGATCGATCGCAACACGGGCGACTACGAGACCTTCCGTCGCTGGGAGATCATCGCGGACGACGGCGAGATGGAGGACCCGTCCTTCCAGATCCGCCTGATGGACGCGCAGGACGAGGCGGGCGAAGACGAAGTGGCCGAGGTCGGTGGCTGGATCGAGCACCAGATCGAGAACGCCGAGTTCGGCCGCATCGCGGCCCAGGCGGCCAAGCAGGTGATCGTGCAGCGCGTCCGCGAAGCCGAGCGGCAGCAGGTGGTCGACGCCTTCGCCGACCGCGTGGGCGAGCTGGTCACGGGTATCGTCAAGCGCGTCGAGCGCGGCAACGTCTACCTCGACCTGGGCAGCAACGCCGAGGCGTTCATCCCGCGCGACAAGACCATTCCCCGTGAGTCGGCCCGCGTGGGCGACCGCGTGCGTGGTTACCTCTATGAAGTGAAGTCGGAAATCCGCGGTCCGCAGCTGTTCGTTTCGCGCAGCGCGCCGGAATTCATGATCGAATTGTTCAAGCTCGAAGTGCCGGAAGTCGGCCAGGGCCTGGTGGAAATCAAGGGCTGCGCCCGCGATCCGGGCGATCGCGCCAAGATCGCCGTGGTGGCGCACGACAGCCGTACCGATCCCATCGGTGCGTGCATCGGCATGCGTGGTTCGCGCGTGCAGGCCGTGTCGAACGAACTCAATGGCGAGCGCGTCGACATCATCCTGTGGCACGAGAACCAGGCCCAGTACGTCATCAACGCGATGGCGCCGGCCGAAGTGCAGTCGATCATCATGGATGAAGAGAAGCACTCGATGGACATCGCGGTGGCCGAGGACAAGCTGTCCCAGGCGATCGGCCGCGGTGGCCAGAACGTGCGCCTCGCCAGCAAGCTCACCGGCTGGCAGCTCAACGTGATGACGCAGGACCAGGTCACCGCCAAGAGCGAGGCCGAGCAGGCCGCCGCCCTGGCGCTGTTCCAGGACAAGTTGGAAGTGGACGAGGAAATCGCCAGCATCCTGGTGCAGGAAGGCTTCTCGTCCGTGGAAGAAATCGCGTACGTGCCGAGCGCCGAGTTGCTGGCGGTCGAAGGTTTCGACGAGGACATCGTCGAGGAACTTCGCGCCCGTGCTCGCGACGCCCTGCTGACCGAGGCGCTCGCCGCCGAGGAAGGCGTGGAGGAAAACGCTCCGTCCGAGGAACTGCTCGGAATGGACGGCATGGACGAAGCGACCGCCTTCGCGCTGGCGGATCGTGGTGTGAAGACGCTCGACGACCTGGGCGACCTCGCCGTCGACGAGCTCATCGATATCGAAGGCATGACCGAGGAGCGCGCATCGCAGCTGATCATGGCTGCGCGCGCCCCGATGATCGCCCGCCTGGAGAAAGGTGGCTAAGCGCGAGACCGGAAGCGTCCTGGACGGACGCCTCGAGGGAGGCCATGAGGTCTCCCGCCATGGATGGAGGCAGCCGTACGGGTCATCGTCGGCACGTA
>Ga0182006_1000945_pt1 | contig 19365 bp, 15 predicted proteins | sample Sormic07211104_1_FD_123022 | JGI IMG/M metagenome (GOLD analysis project Ga0182006, IMG submission 123022) | Rhizosphere microbial communities from Sorghum bicolor, Mead, Nebraska, USA - 072115-104_1 MetaG | ecosystem: Host-associated > Plants > Roots > Rhizosphere | place: USA: Nebraska...
AATATATCCTGTTGCAACTCAGATTTACACCGATTTCGGGTTCGGAGGCATTATAACAGGCCTGTTGCTCATCTTCCTGCAAAACAAATTAAACACCCGGTTATACGACACCTCATTAATTAAAGATCTCAGTTCTCTGCCAATAATTGGTTATATAAGAACAGATACAAAAAGAAGAGCCCTTACTTCAGTTCCTTCCATAGAAGAACCCAGATCCCACTTCTCAGAATCTATAAAAGCATTGCGCATCAATCTCAACTACCTCTGTATAGAAAACAGCAGTAAGGTGATTTGCCTAACTTCAGGTAATTCAGGAGAAGGCAAATCATTTATTTCACTGAACCTTGCTGCTTCATTAAGTTTAATTGATAAAAAAGTATGTATGATTGCTACTGATCTGAGGAAGTCAGCGCTGCATATCGATTTATCCATCAGCAACCATTACGGCCTGAGCAATTATCTTTCCGGACAGCATACCATCTCTCAAATCTGCCACAAGACCTTTATCAGCAACCTCAATTTTATTCCCTCCGGGCCTATTCCACCCAATCCCTCTGAACTGCTGCAACACCCCAGAATGGCTGAACTTATTGCTGAACTAAAGAAGACCCACGATTACATCCTCCTCGATTCAGCACCGGTTGGTCTTGTCTCAGACACTGTACCACTACTAAAAATGTCAGACATTAATCTCTTTATCCTCAGATACGGAATATCCAAAAAATATTCTGCCACCCTGCCGGAAAAGCTCCTTAAAGAGTTCAGACTACCCAACATTTCCCTCATACTCAACGGCTTCGAAAAAGACCATTTTCAGCAAGAATATTACAATCTGCCCGATAATTACAGTAAAGACCTATGAAAAAAAAACATAATGTTCTATTTCTTACCTTAAGCAGTTTTTGTGACACCGGAGGAATTCAGAAAGTATGCCGGACAATGAGTAAAGCCCTTTCAGATATTTCCACAGAAACGAATTCCGCACTCCGGGTCTTTGCCTTAAAAGACCAAACTATACAAGCAGATTCCAGATATATATCTTCCATACAGTTCAAGGGATTTAAAAATCAAAAACTATTGTTCGCCTTTTATGCTATTAAAAAGAGTTCATCACACCCAAATGTCCTTCTAAGCCACATCCACTTGCTGCCTATAGCATTATTGATCAAAATTTTAAGACCAAACACCAGGATTATCCTTCTCGCGCATGGCATCGAAATCTGGGGGAAACTTTCTAAATGGAAAGTATGGTTTATAAAACAACACATTCAAATTTGGTGTGTAAGTCATTTTACAGCAGAAACGATCGAAAAAAAACACGGCATAAAAGGACAAAATGCCTTTGTATTGAACAACTGCCTGGATCCTTATTTCAAAATTCCGGGAATACTTCATAAACCAGACTACCTGCTTTCGCACTATAATTTACAGCCCGAACAACCCATACTGTTAAGTATCTGCAGACTAAGCTCAAACGAACATGATAAAGGTTATTTACAGGTGATTCGAATCCTAAAAAGATTAAGAGAGAGGTTTCCAACGATATGTTATCTCCTGGGTGGACTACCTGACACAGAAGAAAAAGCCTTCCTGCAGGAACTGATCAGGAAAGAAAACCTGGAAAACCATCTCAAATTAATTGGCTTTATCCCCGAAGCAACACTCACAGATCACTATTTACTATGCGACATTTTTGTCCTCCCAAGTAAAAAAGAAGGATTCGGCCTCGTATTCACAGAAGCTGCTGCCGCGGGTTGCAGAATTATATGCGGCAATAAGGACGGCAGTAAAGAGGCAATAGCAAATGGCATTTTAGGCACATTAATAGATCCGGAAGATCCAGAAACTCTTTATCAGGCAATTCTTAGCCAGCTTGAAGAATCAGAAACAATGGAAATGGCCTATGCAAGACAAAATTTATGTCTTATCTATTTCAACTATCCTCAATACAAGTATCACCTTAAAAACTTATTAGACCATGACTAAGAAACCACAAATGAAACTGGCCATATTAATCAGTCATCCCATTCAATACTATGCACCATTCTTTCAATTACTGGCAAAAAGCATCACACTTAAAGTATTTTACACCTGCGGAACAACATCTCTTTACGACAGAAATTTTCTTTGTCAGATCAACTGGGACATTCCACTATTAGAAGGATATGATCATACTTTCTTAACCAATACAGCCAAATACCCGGGAACACATCATTTTTGGGGAATCATCAATCCAGGTGCCCTCTACCAGATCGAAGAATTTAATCCCCAATACCTGTTGATTTATGGCTGGTCAAACCTCAGTCATTTCAAGATTCTAAAGCATTTTAACGGAAAGATCAAAACCATTTTCAGGGGAGATTCGATTTTACCAAATAAACTTCCATTATGGAAAAGACCTTTCAAAAAGATCTTTCTCACCTGGCTATATACTCACGCAGATACCATACTATACGCCGGAACCCATAACAAGGCTTATTTTAAACATTACGGTGTAAAGGATGGGAAACTCTTTTTTCTACCACACAGTATAGACAATGAACGTTTTGCCTCAACAGGCTCCGGCACAATGATCCGCAAAAGACTGGGACTAAAAGAAACCGACATCCTTCTCCTTTTCGCTGGAAAATTCAACAAAGGAAAGAACCCAATATTACTTTTAAAAGCATTCAAAAAAATATGCAAAAAGAACCATCACCTCCTTTATATTGGTTCCGGGCCACATGAAACTCTTCTAAAAAAAGAAGCAAAAACACACCCGAATATCCATATCCTCCCTTTTCAAAATCAAAAAATCATGCCCAGTTTCTATAAAGCCTGTAATCTTTTTTGTTTACCCTCCTTACAGGAGACCTGGGGTCTTTGTATTAATGAGGCCATGGCTTGCGGTAAAGCAATACTGGTATCCGACCAATGTGGTGCCGCGATCGACCTCGTTACAACAACAAATGGAATGATCTTTAAGAGTAATGATCTGGATGACTTAACGGCAAAACTCGGCCAGCTTCTTCAATGTAAAGAAAAGCTTGAAATGGCTGGCACCGCCTCAGCAAAGCTCATCTCAAAATGGAATTTCCATGAACAAGTTAAAAGTATCCTAAAATGCCTTTAACACCCCATACTAAAATCCAGAACCTGCTTACAATCGGCCTCCCCTGGTTTATTTCCCTCGTATTGGCACATCACCCTGTCCTCTCTTATCTGATTGCCTTTTCAGGGTCCTGGTTCATCTTTTACTATACACTTTTTTCACCGTGGAAATACATAAATAAAGACGAAACACAGGGCTTTCAGATCATGCATCCAATTGTTCTTATACAACTCATTTTTGCAGGTTTCATGTGCTGTACCTCTATCTTCTACTTCGCAGATCATCTGGGCTACAAATATTTTGAATCTGTAAAAGGTAATTTCACCACCAGTTCACAAACCTTTTTAATTGCCAGATCCCAACAGATAGCGCTTCTTGGGCATATCGGATTAGTTACAGGTATTCAGTACCAAACCAAACCCTTACTTCAGAAATACCAATGCACAATGCCGTTGGCTCCACTATTGACCCGCATGTATTTCATCTCTTTCCTCTGTACTTTGGTACTGGATCACTACCCCTCGTTTCTGCAGATCAAATATTATTTGCTCCATTTATCTGCCTGCTGCGTGTCCTACCTGTTCATCACCGGTATTCTCCACAGGAAATTAGTGCAGGCAATACCAGCCGGCATAGCCCTCGGCTTACAACTCTTAAATGCCACCATAAGCGGTTACAAAGAAAGTCTCCTGGTCAACCTGCTGTTGATGGGCTTCATCTCCTTCCCCTACTTTAGAAAAACAGTGCTCTTTTTCTTCCTTCCTCTGCTTTACCTCTTATTATACACCCTGCCTACCCTAACTCAGATGATCAGAGCCTCCTCCTGGAAGAATCATAAACCGGTAAAAGAAGTCCGTCAGGAAGCATTAGAATCACTGCTCAATGAATCCAAAGGCACCCAGATCAGTGACAACAACTGGAATTTCTTAACTCACCGTTTCAGTGAAACAGAAATGTTTTGCCAGTATATCAAAGCTGTACCAGATCAGCAACCCTATTATGGCTTTAAAATTTTAAGAAATTCCTTTTATGCCTTAATTCCAAGAACTTTCTGGAGTCAAAAACCCAATACTGAAAAAGTCTCCATGGAAAGGGCATATACCTGTGGGGCAGTAAACCGTTTATCTGCAGCTTCCGCGAAGACCCGCCCTGTAACCGACGCCTATCTGAGTGGAGGAGCTACAATTGTCTTTTTAGCGATGTTCCTTTATGGTCTGATTGCCCAGTGGCTTTGCAATAAAGCTGAAACCCTATTCGGCGGTTATCCATTAGGATGCATCATTATCTTCAATGGCTTTTTTCAACCGCTCTGGCGCGGGAACAATTGGGAATTTCTAATCAATAACATTACATACGGCTTTGTCATAATGCTCCTGTTGTTCCATTTGCTTAAACATTTTCAAATACTTCAAAAAATAAACGATGCTAAAAATCTTCCAGATTACCCCCTCTTATAAGCCCGCTTATATCTATGGCGGAACCACCACCTCCGTTTCCAAATTATGCGAGGAACTCGTCAAAAGCAAATTAGAAATAGAAGTTCTGACCACTAATGCCAACGGACAGTCCGTTCTGCAAACTCCACCAAATCTGCCTTGTCTTGTCGACGATGTTAAGATCTGGTATTTTAAACGTCTTACAAAGGACCACAGTCACCTTTCACCTGCTTTGCTCTGGCATCTTAAAAAGCAAATCAAAAGCCATCGCAAACAGCCTATGATCATCCATATTCACTCCTGGTGGAACCTGGTCTCTATTTTTTCTGTCATGCTGGCTATATGGCACCGTATACCCGTAATCCTTTCACCCAGAGGAATGCTCACTCCTTATACATTGCAAAACAGGAAATCATTGATTAAAAAACTTTTCCATAAGACCATTGGAAGCTGGCTGCTTAAACGATGCATTATACATGCCACCTCAGAAAAGGAAATGGAAGATCTTTATAAAATCAGGCTCCGGCCAAAAGACCACTATATTATCCCTAATTTCATCAATTGCCCAGGCTCTCTTTTTCATCAGCGTCTAACCTCTAAAAGTGATGGCAATACAACAAAAAATGCATTCCGATTTCTATTTCTTTCCAGAATAGACGAAAAAAAAGGAATTGACCTCCTGTTTAAGGCCTTGAGCAGAACTAAATTTTTATGGACTCTGTCAATAGCCGGTCAAGGTTGTCCGGATTATATCTGGTCATTAAAGAACCTGAGTTTTCATTTAAACATACATCAGCACATCAACTGGGCAGGTTACCTTAACGAACAGGAAAAATTTGATTTTATCCAAAGGCATGACCTCCTGGTTTTACCTTCCCAAAATGAAAATTTTGCTAATGTAGTCATAGAAAGCCTCGCCAGCGGAACTCCGGTTATACTTACCAGAGAAGTTGGACTGGCAGCCTATGTGCTCCAACATAATCTTGGCTGGATCTGCAAATCCAATATTGCAGACTTAACAAAGACCCTTTACCAGGCCTATAAGGACATCGGTAAAAGGAGTGAAATCAGGGAATATGCACCAAAACAAATTCTGAACGATTTCTCCGCCCCCCATCTGACCATTCTTTATCAGGACATGTACCAGCAAACCTTAAAAAATGCAAACTGACTATACCTTTATCATCCTCACTTTCAACGAAGAAATACATCTTCCCAAACTACTGGATTCCATAAAGGGACTTCAAGCCCCCATTTTCATTTTAGATTCCGGCAGTACAGACAAGACCCTCAATATTTGCAGCACCTACCAGGTCCAATATACCTGCCGCCCTTTTGACAACCATCCTAAACAATGGCATTATGCACTCAACATCTTCCCTATACGTACACCCTGGGTGATTGGACTTGATGCAGATCAAGTGCTCAGTCCGGAACTGTACATGCAACTCAAAAACTTCAAACACCAGGATCATGACCACCTAACCGGGATCTACTTCAACAGAAAGTACCATTTCAGAGGCAGGTGGATCAAACACGGGGGCTACTTCCCTAAATACATGCTCAAGATGTTCCGGTACAACATCGGTTATTCCGATCTCAGCCAAAATATGGACCATCGTTTCCTGGTTTCCGGACCAACGCAAATATGGAGAAAAGGATATCTGATTGAAGAAAATCTAAAAGAAAACAACATCTCCTTCTGGCTGGAAAAACACAACAGGTATAGTGATCTTCTGGCAGAAGAAGAAGTCAACCGGTTTTTACAACAGCCCGGGAAAATAGGCAGGGCCAACCTGTGGGGCGGTCCCAATGAACGTGCCATCTGGTTAAAACAACGATGGAATACCCTTCCAAGATACCTGAGACCGTATCTTTACTTTTCATTTCGTCTCTTTTTCCAAAAAGGGATACTGGATGGAACAACAGGTATCTTATACCATTTCCTCCAGGCATTCTGGTTCAGGTTAATTGTTGACATAAAAATTGAAGAGCAGTTCAGATTAAAAGGCATAGAACCGCAACCATCCGCAGGCAGGAAATTTACCTTCAGATTTCTTCTGTTTTTCCTGCTCCTCTATCTCGGTAACCTGACCTTTATAGGAATAACAACACCCGGAAGATTCTACAATCAATGGCTGGACCAGCACCTCAACTATATCAGATACTGGCGTGAATTTAATATTTCCTCTGTTGCAACCCTGTTGAACCTGATGGGGTACGAAGTAAAAAAAAGCCTGTTTAACCTCCATGTTACCGGCAGAGCTGGTTTTCGCCTGGTCTACTCTTGTCTCGGTTATGGAATCATGAGTGTATTTACAGCTTTTATCATGGCTTACTCCAAATCCATTAGATCGAAATTACTATTCCTGCTGCTGGGGGCATTAAGCTTCCAAAGCCTCAATTTACTTCGCCTCCTGCTTATTACACTTTACTGGCGACCAGGCTATATGATCAACCTGCATTTTCTATTCAACCTTCTTATCTACAGCATCATGGGGTTCATGATCATAATATGGATACGTTCCGGGAATCAATATGGAAACAAAATTAAGAAAAGCCTTTAACAAAGGATCCTATCATCCGGGAGCCGGTAAACTTAAAATCAGCCTCTGGTATTTGACCAGCTTACTGCTATTTAGGTCCGGGCTGCTTCCAAGCAGCACCCTGCTCGTTGGTATCCTCCAATTATTTGGTGCAAAAATCGGGAAAGATGTGCGTATCAAACCCTTTATCCACATTAAATATCCATGGAAATTGTCATTAGGCAACCACTCCTGGCTCGCCGACTGTTACATTGAAAATCTGGAAGAGGTTCATATCGGGAGAAACGTTTGTATCTCGCAAAAAGCGATACTACTTACCGGAAACCATGACTATACAAAAAGCACCTTCGACCTGCTCAACGCAGAAATAAGAATAGAGGATGGCGCCTGGATTGGTGCTGGAGCAACAGTCTGTCCTGGCCTTACTGTTGGATCACATGCTGTATTGACAGTAGGTTCGGTAGCAACCTCCAACCTGAATACATTTACAATTTATTCAGGAAACCCAGCCATTAAAATTAAAGAAAGAATAATTAAGTAGCCGGTATCAGCCGTTTATTGCTCCCTCAATAATAGTTTTCAACTGACTCGCCTGTATAACCCCAGATTGTCTCCATTTGATTTTCCCTCCCTTAAATAAAATTAAGGTAGGTACACCCTGAATCTGGTAGATCCTCGAAACAGAAGGGTTCTTATCCACATCTACTTTAAGTATCGTTGCCTTATCTCCAATCATCCCTTTAAGCTGATCCAGTATTGGCGCCATCATTTTACAAGGACCACACCATTCAGCAGAAAAATCAACCAAAACAGGCTTATCCGATTTTATAATTTCTGAAAAATTTGCCATCGTACTCTAATTTAGAATTATAAAAATAAGAACAATAAACCAGTTATCTGGTTTTAATTGTTTACAGACTGTCCCAGATTAAAAATCTTATTTTAATATAAAACCCTATTTTTGCCATACGCCCTAAATAAAATATCCTATGCAGAAATCTCCTATTGATAAAATTATAGCCCCGGTTAGCAAATTTATCCACCTGGAGTATACCAGTGGAATTGTTTTACTGCTCAGTGTTGTTGCAGCTATTATTTGGGCAAATTCACCTTATCATGATTCTTACCACCAGGTCTGGGATCTCCATTTGTCAGTAGGCTTTGATAAGCATGTATTCGATCAACCCCTGCACATCTGGATCAACGATGGCTTAATGGCTGTTTTCTTTTTTGTCATTGGACTGGAACTCAAAAGGGAATTCATGGATGGAGAACTTTCCAGTATGAAAAAAGCCTCCTTGCCCATGATGGCCGCCCTGGGCGGAATGATCGTTCCCGCACTGATTTATTTTTTCATGAATAAAGGAATGGAATCTGAACATGGCTGGGGGATCCCCATGGCTACAGATATCGCTTTTGCCCTTGCTTTGCTATCCATGGCAGGAAAACATATCCCTTCTTCTGTAAAGGTATTTTTATCTGCCCTTGCTGTAGCTGATGATCTTGGAGCAGTCCTTGTCATTGCTTTTTTTTACAGTTCAGACTTGAATTTCATTCCACTTGGTATAGCCGGACTTTTTCTGGTCATCATGATGATTGGAAATCTTATGGGCATCAGAAGCAGCGCATTTTATCTGATCATGGGACTAGTCGTTTGGATGGGCTTCCTGCTTTCGGGGGTTCATGCCACCATCGCCGGCGTATTGGTTGCCTTTACCATTCCTGCCTCTACAAAGATCGACGAAATGATGTATGCAAAAAAACTCAAAAAACTCGCCACAGATTTTGAGCAGGAAATACCCAACAATAGTACATTGACCACTCCCCAACAGCACCAGACCATTGAAGAGATCAAGAAATTAAGTACCGCTGCAGCAACCCCATTACAGAAAATTGAATATGCCCTTCATCCCTGGGTGGCTTTCGTTATTATGCCCTTATTTGCACTTGCCAACTCAGGTATGATCATTGGATCCGATTTCTTTACTGCACTGCTAAACCCGGTGAGTATGGGCGTAACCTCTGGCCTCATCGTAGGCAAATTTACGGGCATTTTACTCTTTACCTGGCTCATGGTGAAGTTAAAGATCTCCCGTCTTCCAGATCAGGCCAACTGGACCCACATTACAGGTGTCGCCTTATTGGCTGGCGTAGGCTTTACCATGTCCCTGTTCATCAGCAATCTCGCCTTCACCAGCGAGACCATGATCAATCAGGCCAAATATGGTATTCTGCTCGCCTCTGTTGTTGCCGGCATTTTAGGCACCATCGCCCTCAAAAGAACACCTGCCCCCATAAAGGGCTAATATTTTTAAAATTTATGATCAGTAACAAACAACTTTTCCTTCTCAACAACGCACAAACCTCCACCAGTCCTAATTTACTGGAAATCGATTATGCAGAAGGAATCTATCTATACGATAAACAAAAGAAATCCTATATTGACCTGGTTTCCGGTTTTGCAGTGAGCAATATCGGGCACCGGCATCCAAAAGTAATCGATGCCATAAAAGCACAGCTGGACAAATACATGCACCTCACGGTCTACGGAGAATATGTACAAAGCCCAATGATCTTGTTTGCGCAAAAACTCATCTCGGTCTTACCAGAGACACTGAACAATGTCTACTTTGTCAATTCCGGTGCAGAAGCGACAGAAGGCGCCTTAAAACTCGCCAAAAGATATACCGGCAGAAGCGGCATTATTTCCTGTTTCAATTCCTATCATGGCAGTACTCACGGCGCGCTAAGCGTCATGGGTAATGAGCATTATAAGCAAGCTTACCGCCCACTCCTTCCTGATGTACAATTTATCCGCTTCAATGAAGAAGCACAACTCTCCATGATCACAGAGGAGACCGCTTGCGTGATCATGGAAACCATCCAGGGAGAAGCAGGCATACGCGTTCCCTCTGAAAATTACATGATCAAACTCCGGAACCGCTGCACCGAAGTTGGTGCTTTGCTGATCCTTGATGAAATCCAGGCCGCATTTGGCCGTACCGGAAAATTATTTGCCTTTGAGAATTTTGGTATTGTTCCTGATATTCTATTACTAGCCAAAGCTCTTGGAGGAGGTATGCCAATCGGTGCCTTTATTGCCAATAAGGAAGTTATGGGAGTACTTAAAGAAAACCCCATCCTCGGACATATCACTACATTTGGCGGTCACCCGGTTTCCTGCAGCGCAGGCCTGGCCAGTCTGGAAGTGATACTGGAAGAAGAACTCGTTAAAGACGTCAATAAAAAAGGAGAACTTTTTCGCACGCTTCTTGTCCATCCGCTGATTAAAGAAGTTCGTGGTAAAGGTTTAATGCTGAGCATTCAGCTGGATAGTTTTGAACAGGTAGAAAAAGTGAGTACCCTATGTAGAGAACGCGGTGTGGTCATCGACTGGTTTTTACATTGTGAAACCGCCATGCGGATCGCCCCTCCTTTAATAATTAAAGAAGAGGAAATCCATACAGTTTGTCAAACTATTATAGAGGTATTGGATCTCTTATAAGGTCAGCTAACCTGCCACAGGCAAAGCAAAACAAAAACGACTCCCCTCTCCTAAAGCACTTTCAACCCAGATCCTGCCTTGTTCAGCCTCAATAAAATCTTTCGAGATGGCCAGTCCAAGTCCGGATCCGGATTTATTGTTTCCATCAGTAGGCACCTGAAAATAACGGTCAAACAACCTTTGCTGATATTGTTCTTCGATTCCCTTTCCAAAATCGCGAACCGAAAACTCAACCTCACTATTCTTCTCTAAAACCTGGATAACCAGCTTAGACTTCTCCGGACTGTACCGAAGCGCGTTGGAAAGAAAATTAATCAGTACCCAGGCAGTCTTCTCTACATCAGCATTTACTTTTGGCAAGGAATTTTTACTCACCAACTCTAAATGAATCTGTTTCTGCTCGGCCTGCAATTTCACAGAGTCTATCGCATAATCCACAATTTGTCTGGGATCCGATTTCACAAAATTCAGCTGCAGGTTTCCCGTTTCCACCTGTGCAAGGTCCAGCAATTCGCTGGTAATTTTGAGCAAGCGATCACTGTCTTCATTAATGTGCTCCACCAACTCTTTCTGCTCTTTATTCATATCGCCTACCCTCTCATCCTTAAGCAATTTAAGGCTCATTTTAATCGAAGAAAGCGGAGTTTTCAACTCATGGGACACCGTAGCGATAAAATTTGTCTTTGCCTGGTCCAGTTCCTTAAATTCTGTGATATTTTTCAGGATATAAACCTTGCCTGCCGATTTCCCGGAAGCGAAAATCACATTATTCTCCTGGTCCTCAAAATTAGGGATCACAATTTCCCTGCTCTCCAGCTGGAAATGAGATTCCTTCTCATTGGCATAAATCTTCAGGTTCTGATCTTTCCCCTGACCGTTTAAGATCCGGTTCAGAAGTTCATTCTTTTTTTGCAGATCAACTGCATTCTGACCAACCACCTGGGCAGGAGAAAGACTGATCAGTTGTGCAGCAACTTTATTGATAAACAAGACATCCTGTTTATCGTTCAAACCTATAATTGCATCATCCATTTGTTCAATAATAGCCTCTATCCGCAGCTTCTCCGATTTCAGCTCCGCCAGATTGCTGTTTTCCCATTTATTGAGCTGCAAGGCCATTCCATTAAACGCGGCAGCCAATTCAGAAAACTCATCATTGTTATGAAACTCCAGGCGCTGTTTATAATTCTTCTTACTGATTTCCCGTATGGCCTCTGTAAACTCCTGAAGCGGATTGGCCACAAAACCTGGAAAGTTCACTATAAAACTAAATAAAATTAAAAAGCTAATGGAAGCCGCAAAAACCAGGTACAGCGTCGCTTTAGAAACAGATGCCTGAGCTGCGTCGTTCTTCCTCACAATCGCCTTCATGTTCACGTCTTCAATCGTTCTCAGCTGTGCACGCACCTTTCTTAAGGCCGTTTGTTGTACTACCGCAGTTACCCCGGCAGCCGTCATTTCCTGATAAGCCTGTTTTAATGCCTTTACAGCAGCACCTTCACCAACCTCCGTTATATTCTTTTCTTCTCCTTGTAACTGTTGCTCAAAATCCTGTCGTACAACAGGCGTAAGCGGCAAATCATGCTCATCAAGCAGTGTTCTCATGGCCCCGGTAAATTTCAGTGTTTTATAATTATCCTTCAGGATTACCTTTGCACTGCCGGAGATCTCATTCAAATAGAACAGTGAAATGGAACCGAAGAAGAGTACCATCACGAACAGGAATCCAAATCCGAGACGGAGTTTTGTTTTGATCTTCATTATTATAGATATTAATTATTCTTTGCTATTAACTCAAAATCACCAAATCCGTATCCCTCATGGCCAGACTTCTCAAAAGCTGGTTAAAGATAGCCGTTCGCATCATCACCTGAAAGAGATTCAGATGCGGCTTTCCGATACATATTGTCGTAATTTCTTTTTCTTCTGCAATTTTTATAATTGTTTGCGTCACCTGATCACTCTTTATTTTCAAAACCTCTGCCCCAAGTTCAGTAGCCAGCTTCAGATTATTGATCAAATGACGCTGCTTATCCAGTTTGATTTTATCTCCGCTTTCATTACTGCTCTGCACATATAACACAATCCATGGAGAACGATAATACGAAGCCAGCCTTGCCGTTTTGCGGATCACCACTTTGGCCGTATCTGCATTCGAAGAAATACAGGCCAGGAAGCGTTCCGATCTTAATTTAATTTGCTTTGGCACTTCCAGACTTACCTTGCGCTCTACCTGATGGGCCACTTCCTTCAGCGCCAGCTCCCTCAGCTGCAAAATTCTTTCCGGCTGGAAAAAATTTCCAAGCGCTGTCGCAATCTTGCTCTTATCATAGATTTTACCTTCTTTTAAACGGGTAACCAGCTCATCAGCTGTTAAATCTATATTGACAATTTCATCAGCAATTTCCAGAATTTTATCTGGTATCCTTTCTGTAACGGCAACTCCGGTAATATGTTCTATCTCTTCATTAATACTTTCCAGGTGCTGGATATTCACCGCAGAAATCACACTGATGCCCGCATCCAGCAAATCGAACACATCCTGCCAGCGCTTTGCATTTTTGCTACCCTCTGCATTGGTATGGGCCAGCTCATCTACAATAACAACATCCGGATGGATACTCAAAATGGCATTCAAGTCCATTTCCTCCAGCTCCTTACCCCGGTAAAAAATCTTTCTTCTCGGAATCAGAGGCAGGCCGTCCAGCAAAGCATGGGTTTCTTCCCGCCTGTGCGTTTCAATATACCCGATCTGAACATTTACCCCCCCTCTCAACAAAGCATGAGCTTCCTGCAGCATACGATACGTTTTCCCCACACCAGCACTCATGCCGATATAGATCTTCAACTTCCCCCGTCTCGATTTTTTAACCAGTTCAAGGAATTTGCGTACAGAATCTTCTTTGTTGTCTTCCATCTTACTTCTTAATTAAAACAGCACAAAGAAGATTTTGCTTCTTTATGCTGTCATTTTTTTATTTATTAGAACGAAACCGCAATACTTCCCGTAATCAGGCCATTGTAATTTACCAAATCCTGATCCCTTTTAAATACCTTATCTTTACTGTTGTATAATTTTCCTTCCAGTCTCAGCACCGCATTTTTAACAGGCGCATAATCCAGGTTTAGCGAATATCCCGTTGTCTTGAAGCCCTGAGGCGTTCCTGTCGCTATGAATACTCCATTTTTATCGTCATAATATTCTACTCTGCCTGCAACAGCCCATTTAGGATCAAATTTATACTGAGCAATCGCCACTGGTGCAAAAACATGATGATATGTACTGCTTCCCTTTGATGTTTGCTGTGTACCATAATCAACACCCAGGGTCACACCAAATTGTTCATCCAGTTGGAAGATTCCATATAAATTATGGTAAAATCTTCTCACCCCCACAGAATCGGCACCTTCTTTCCCTAAATAATTACTATAGTTTACAGTAATTTTTTCTGTTGGCTTCCAGGTCAGCTGTACACCACCAGCAGGCTTGCTGTTACCGTCCTGTCTGCTGATCCGCTGCCAGCCATTCAAATACAATAACGACGCACTGAACTGGCCATCAGCAGTTGCATAACTTAGCTTTGCACCTGTTTCAAAATAAGGTGTATTCTCAGAAGAAATATTCCTGGTCAATACCCAGCAATCTTTAGAGATCGCACTTTCAAATCCAATATGTGAAGAGAATACACCCGCATCTAACCATAAATTGGCTGTCTTTGACAATTTAACACCGGCATTGGCCTCATAGATATTTTTCAGCACACCAGATTCCGCACTCATGTTTGCATTGGCGTAGGTACCTGCCATTACTGCAACATTTGCCCGGATACTACCGTCATCGTAGGCTCCTTTAAGATAAGCTAAATTGACATTCACTTCATTACTTCTGTTATGTGAGTAAATAAACCCCGGCCTGTTGTTATCCGAAGGCTTGTTAAAATCGTATCCATAATAGGCTTCTACATAGCCTGAAAATTTAACTTTTGATTCTTCCTGTGCAAATAAATTGACGCTTGCAGTTAAACCTGCAATTAATATGATTATTTTTTTCATTAATATTCTATTGTCTTTCAATGGTAATGAAGCGATCATGAGCTGTTGTTATTTTATTTGGAAGCTCAGGATGGTTTCATTAATATTGTTGTGTAAGTCCTGTGGAGCTACCCGGATCCTGCAACTTGGCAAACGCGTAGGATCGGGTAACTCTTGGGATTGTTTCTATTTCTTTAAGTTATCCAGTGCAACATTCAATTTCAACACGTTCACTTTGCTTGGGCCAAAAAGACCAAATAAAGGATGTTCTGTATTTTGGGCCACCAGATCAGCCACAGTTTTTTCATTTATCTTTCTAAATTCAGCCACCCGTTTGATCTGTATAGCAGCCCCCTGCTCTGAAATATCCGGATCCAGTCCACTTCCTGAAGCCGTAACCATATCCGCAGGGATCTCCCCTTTTTTCAGGTAAGGATGATACTTCAATAAAGAATCCACCCTGTTCTGAACATCCTTTTCATAATCAGGATTAGAAGCCGCTTTGTTAGAGCCTCCAGAACCAGCCGCATTATAGGAAACAGCCGAAGGGCGGCCCCAGAAATACTGGGGTTTGGTAAAGGATTGACCAATCAGCGCATAACCAACCACCTTTCCATTCACCATGATCTTCTCTCCCCCTCCTTTACCTTTGGAGAAACCACCGGCAAAAGAAAGAAATAAAGGATAAGCTCCACATAACAGTACCAACAGTACCACAGTGAGACGTATAGATTGTAATAAGTACTTTTTCATGATATATAATTTTAAACGAACAGGCCAACAGCCAGATCAATGAGTTTAATCCCTATAAATGGAGCGATAACACCACCCAAGCCATAAATGAATAAATTTCTTCTCAGTAAGGCACTTGCACCGATCGGTTTGTAGGCCACCCCCTTTAGAGCCAGTGGAATCAAAATCGGAATAATGATCGCATTAAAGATCACTGCCGACAGGATAGCACTTTCCGGACTATGCAGTCCCATAATATTCAAACTCTCCAAAGCCGGAATAGAAGCGATAAACAAAGCCGGTACAATAGCAAAGTATTTGGCCACATCATTTGCAATAGAGAAAGTGGTTAAAGTACCCCTGGTGATCAGTAATTGTTTACCAATTTCAACAATCTCAATCAGTTTGGTCGGGTCATTATCCAAATCCACCATATTCCCAGCCTCTTTAGCAGCCTGTGTTCCACTATTCATCGCCACACCCACATCTGCCTGAGCCAAAGCCGGCGCATCATTGGTACCGTCTCCCATCATGGCCACCAGTTTCCCCTGCATTTGCTCCTCTTTGATATAGTTCATTTTATCTTCCGGCTTCGCCTCAGCAATAAAATCATCCACTCCTGCTTTTTCTGCAATATATTTTGCCGTTAAAGGATTATCACCAGTAACCATTACGGTTTTAACCCCCATTTTACGCAGACGCTCAAAACGCTCACTAATTCCTGGTTTAATAATATCCTGTAATTCAATCACCCCAAGGGCTTTTTCATTTTCAGAAACCACTAATGGTGTTCCCCCGTTGGAAGCAATGTTTTTTACCTCGGTTTCAATATCAGCAGGAAAATGATTTCCGGCTTTCTCTACTATATTACGTATCGAATCAAACGCACCCTTACGAATTCTTCTGCCATCAGGAGTATCTATTCCACTTGATCGTGTTTCAGCCGTAAATTTAATGAACTGAGCGCCCTCAGGTGCTTTACGCAAAGCCGGCCTTCCATCTGCGCTGGCCAGTTCGATAATGGATTTACCTTCCGGAGTTTCATCAGCAAGAGAACTCAATACACAGGCTTCCACAAAAGTATTCGGACTCACTCCCTCAGTGGGGTGAAAGTTAGTTGCTTTACGGTTACCGATCGTAATGGTACCTGTTTTATCCAGCAACAATACATCAATATCACCAGCAGTTTCCACAGCTTTACCAGACTTGGTGATCACATTGGCCCTCAACGCCCGGTCCATTCCCGCAATACCTATAGCTGAAAGCAAACCGCCGATTGTGGTTGGGATCAGACATACGAATAACGAAATTAAAGCCGCAATTGTAATGGGTGTATTGGCATAATCAGCAAATGGCTTCAGCGTTACACAGACAATGATAAACACCAATGTAAAACTTGCCAGCAAAATGGTCAAAGCAATCTCATTTGGCGTTTTTTGACGGGAAGCTCCTTCTACCAAAGCAATCATCTTATCCAAAAAGCTTTCGCCTGGCTCGGTACTTACCTTTACCTTGATTTCATCAGACAACACCTTGGTTCCACCAGTCACAGAAGATTTATCTCCCCCCGACTCCCGGATCACAGGTGCAGACTCTCCGGTAATAGCGGATTCATCAATCGTAGCTATCCCTTCGATGATCTCTCCATCTGTTGGAATGATATCACCTGTTTCGCAAAAGAACACATCACCTTTTCTCAACTGGCTGGACGAACGCATTTCAATGGAACCATTGGCCAATACCAGTTTAGCAGGAGTTTCCTCCCGGGTTTTACGAAGACTATCTGCTTGTGCCTTCCCCCTGGCTTCTGCAATGGCCTCTGCAAAATTTGCAAACAGTACCGTCAGCAGCAATACCAGAAATATGATAAAATTATATAAAGCAGATCCCTGTCCGCTATGGCTTATGGAATAAACAGTTACATAAGCCATCACGATCGTGCCTATTTCTACCGTAAACATGACCGGGTTACGAACCATTACCCGCGGATCCAGCTTAATAAATGATTGTTTTAATGCAGTTTGCACCAAGGCAGGTTCAAATAATTTATTTGAGGTTTTCATTTTTATTATTTAAATAAGGTAAAATACTCTGCCAAAGGACCTAAGGCCAATGCAGGGAAATAAGAAAGGGCATTCAAAACCAGGATCACCGCAAAGGTCATCAGGCTAAATGTCAACGTATCGGTTTTTAAAGTACCCGCTGATTCAGGGATAAATTTCTTGGCACCCAACAAGCCAGCAATCGCTACAGGGCCTATAATAGGAAGGAACCTGCCCAGCAACAATACAAAGCCGGTAGAAACATTCCAGAATGTATTACCGTCACCCAGCCCTTCAAAACCAGAACCGTTATTGGCATTCGAAGAGGTCATTTCATACAACATCTCCGAGAACCCATGGAAACCAGGATTGTTTAACCAGGTCTTAGGCTGAACAGCCCAGGCTGCACCACCATGATTGGTAAATACATAAGCCGCAATGGCCGTACCTGCAAGAATCAGAAAGGGGCTAAGCAAGGTAATTAACGCAGCAATCTTCACCTCTCTGGCTTCCACCTTATGGCCCAGAAATTCAGGCGTACGCCCTACCATTAAACCAGAAATAAATACCGCTATAATCAGATAAATAAAATAATTCAGCATACCGACACCACAACCACCATAAAATGAGTTGATCATCATACCCAATAACTGCCATAAACCAGTTAAAGGCATCCCGCTATCGTGCATACTGTTTACAGAACCTGTAGAAATAATCGTGGTTACAGTACTCCAGTAGGCCGATGCTGTAGGTCCAAAACGGACCTCTTTGCCTTCCATGGCACCAGTTGCCTGCGACACCCCCATTTTCGCAATAGCCGGATTACCACCAAGCTCGCTGCTCAACGTTGGAAACAACAGCATTAACATACCAATGGTCATTACCCCAAAGATCATCCAGGCCAGCTTTTTGCGGCGGATAAAATACCCGAAGGCAATCACCATAGCTATAGGAATAATTACCTGTGCAATCATTTCCACCATATTGGTCAGGTAATTTGGATTTTCCAAAGGATGTGCGGAGTTGGCACCAAACCATCCGCCACCATTGGTACCTAAATGTTTAATGGCAATAAATCCGGCGGCAGGTCCTCTTGACACATGTACAGTATCTCCCTGCAGGGAAATAAACTGGTCTTTGCCCTGGTAACTGGTTGGCGTGCCACTAAACGCCATTATAAGTCCCATTAAAACAGAAAGCGGAAGCAGTAAACGGGTAATAGACTTCACAAAAAACTCCCAGAAGTTACCAAGAGAGGTGGTTGTTTTGTCTCTGAATGCTTTAAAGAAAACCACAGCTGCTGCAATCCCGGTGGCTGCACTCACAAATTGCAGGAACATCAATACAAAATGCTGTGTGAGGTAACTTACGCCAGACTCACCAGAATAGTGCTGCAAGTTGCAGTTCACCACAAAACTGATGATGGTATTAAAAGCCAGATCAGGAGACATTCCTGGATTACCATCCGGATTGAGTGGCAGTTTATCCTGCTGAAGCAAAACAAAGAAACCATACACCAGCCAAACCAGGTTAATGGTCATCAAGGCTTTCATGTGCTGTTTCCAGTTCATCTGCTCTTTAACATTGATGCCCGAAAGTTTATAGATCCCGTTCTCCAGGGGTTTTAGAAAGTCTGTCCAGACCTTTTCTCCGGCAAATACCTTGGAAAGATAAATTCCCAGAGGGATAGCCAAAACTACCGTTAGCAGGTAGGTTGCTATAATTCCAAATAATTCAGTGTTCATTTTTTAATTGTTGAAAAGCGATTTTAAAATTTTTCGGGTTTGATTAAGACGTAAACCATGTACAGGAATACGGCAATTGCGATAATGAATAATGCGATCATGTGATTTAGATTTTTTCGAACCAGTCGATTGATTTATAAAACACCCAGCAAAAGGCAAGCAGGGCTAAGAGAAGAATAAATGTGACCATAATTGTATATTTTTAATACCAATAACCAATCTGTATACCACACTCA
>Ga0182006_1000946_pt1 | contig 19348 bp, 16 predicted proteins | sample Sormic07211104_1_FD_123022 | JGI IMG/M metagenome (GOLD analysis project Ga0182006, IMG submission 123022) | Rhizosphere microbial communities from Sorghum bicolor, Mead, Nebraska, USA - 072115-104_1 MetaG | ecosystem: Host-associated > Plants > Roots > Rhizosphere | place: USA: Nebraska...
GTTCGGGTGTTTCGGCAAATGTGGTCAGGCCGAGATCTATCATGCGTTGCCAGGGCGCGAGTTGCAGCAGGTAATCATCTCCAAATCCGGCTTTATCCATCGCACGGAATAAGTAAAATTTATAATACAGGGTGCATTCCGTCAAATCCTTGTTATGCAGGATCTTGCTCATTACCTGCTTTTCTTCTGTTGCACTAAACATACCCGTGAGCACAGCTATGATATTAGCATGTTGACTATAGCTATCTTGCTCAGGAGAATCGGCAAGTAACTCCTTTTGTGCGTTCCAGCACAATTGTCTTGTCTTTTCCAACAACAGCTGACTTTGCCTGGTGTAAATTTTTGCCTGATCAGAAAAGCCATTTTGATCAAAAAGTTCTGTGGCAAGCTGCAGGGCATATACATATTGCAAGGTTAAAATCGCAGAGTTTCCGTTTTGAATTCCCTTCGGACTTCCACCTATTGGGTATTGATCATCCCAGGGCTGGAAAGACCAGTCTATGAAGTTCCACCAATCTGATGGCCCAAGAATCCCATTCTGACCAACTTGCGATTCATACCAGGATAGTACATTGCGGATGCTGTTGAACTGTTGTTTTATAAAACTCGCATCGTTTCTATGCATCCAGTAATCGTGTACCATATCTACCCAGTACAAAGAGAAGGGTGGTATAATTTGAGGCTGACGAGCAGGATAACGACTTTGAGTTAAGCCATTGGGAAGCATAGATTGCTGAAATTGACTTATTGCATTGCGCATCAGGCGGTCATCACCAGATACATACAGCGATATGAGCGATTGGATCCTGGTGTCACCAATATATTGCAACTGTTCATAATATGGGCAATCAAAATAGGTTTCTCCTGCGCATAAACGTGCCGTATGCCATCCCGTATCCCATATCTTCTGCAGGCTCTGATCACTGCTTGTAAAGGAGGCATTTTCCTGAAAAGGGTAAGCCGTAAAGTACGCATACAAATCGTTCAATATCAAGGCCTCTCCTTTCGTTTCTATACTGAGCTCCATATACCTGAAAGTTCTAAACCAGAGCGTTTTTAAATGAATATTTGATGGTCCATCGAGTATAAAACTATCCAGGCAATCACTATTAACAGTTTTTCCGGCAATCTCATTTCTGTTTCCCTTAGTACCATTCTCATCTTCGAGCGCCTCGGCATATCCGAGGGTAATTGTAGCACCTTTACCTCCAGAAACCACTAGTTCCGGATATGCGGTAGTCAAAAAGGCCTGGTCCACCAGAATTTTGACCCGTTGGTTTGCCGGAATATAAACAGGGGATTCTCCCTTTAGAAATTGTGGCCTGACAGTAATGTTTTCTGCTTTCCGGATACTGGATAGACGTTGTAATTTGTGTTCCATAAACGGAATGGTACTCGGTACCAACATCCATTCCCAGTCCCCAAATTTGCCATAAGGAATTCCTTGTCCCAGCAATTTAGGCTTACACCAATGCGAATCGCTGTAATCTGGATGCTCCCAGCCATTCGGATAAAGTGTTAGGTTAAGAATCTCCCCCTGACCAACGACTGTGCGTAACGTTTTTTTTTCAGGTTTGATATAGGCTTCATTTTTGAATACCAGCCAGCTGCTATTGGTATTGATTAGCATTTCCCTAGCTGTATTGCCCTGCACAATGAAAGCTGTTTTATTGCTCATTTGTGCCAGGGGCGCGTACTCAGCAAAATTCCAAACCACTGCTGCAAGCGTGTTTTTTCCTTCAATCAGGTAAGGGGCAATATCTATAGTCTCGAATTTCCAATGATTAGGATCGGATCTTGCGGGACCTGCACATACTTCTGTTCCATTGACATACAAACGGTATCGATTGTCACCTGAAACATAAATGATAAAACTTTCCGGGTGTTTTTTTAGATCAAAAGACTTTCTAAAATGAAATATCCCATAATCGTTTAATGATATTCCGGGATAACTGATCCATTCTGCCTGCCATTTACTGTTTAACAGGGCCGGGTTAACGTTTCCATCAACCTGGCCCTTTAAACTTATTGAATTAAATGAGAGTGTACAGAAGAAAATCAGGACGAATAATGAAGTTTTCATACTGATATTCATCTGTTAATTAGCTATTAAGCTTAAATTCTTCACCTGCATCGTTAGTATGTTTAAACCAGGGCATTCAATACCCATTGTAAACAACGAGATTTTATAATCGTTGTAATTTTGCGACTCTGTAAGTATACCTCGGCCCCATGCTTCAGTTAACCCGTTTTTAATCAGTGGGAGTAGGTCTCCATTGATGTTTTTCCATTGTCCAACACTAAGTCCTGAGGCGCTAAATGGTGTAATTCCAACATCATAAATGAGTTTTCCGGTAAATAAATCTGTAGAAATAGATTGTGCCGGGACAGGATAACGGTCGTCAAAAAGCATAACCAGAAAATACATTGACTTTCCATAGCCTGCACTGGCCGGGTTTAGATTTTGGATCAAAAAGGTACAGCTGAACTGCACGGCATGGATAGCCGAATTGTAGCCTGTCTTTTGATTACGCGCGTGGTACAGGAGTTTAGCATCAATGTTGAACTGTACACTACTTAAACTTCCGATAAAAGGCGTGGTAGCACCCATCCATCCATCGGGATCTGCAATTTTCAAATCAGCTAGCATTGCAGGAAAAGGATCAGTTGCCCCTCTGTAAATGTTATTAAATTCGTGTTGTCCATTTATTGCAAAAATCAGACTACCATCGGTAGATGTTGTTGGGCCCATCGTAATTGCTTTATCCGAATTGGCAAACTGTGTAGACCCAGAGGCTAAAGTACTCGGACTCGCACCATAAATACTCGATTGACTATACCATTGGGCTAAATTCCAGATTGGACTTCCATTAGCGGTAGTGTATTGCAATGGCCCTTGTACCGTACCTGTACCTGGATGTAAGACATTAAAACCTCTTTGGAAATTTTGATCAGTGAACAATTGTAAAGGGGCAATTAAAGTACTTAATTGATGATCCACGGAAAACTTAGAAAGCGTTCTTGTTCCCATTTCTGGTGCTTCCAGTTGTTGTTGTTTGCAACTAAACAAACTACTGGAAACGATCAATAAAAGCATAGTAAGACTATTTATTTTGGTTAAACGTATCATGTTTTTTGAAATTTAAAGGGCCAAAAAAATTACACTCGTTAGTATTTTGGGTTTTGATCAATAGGGCTCAGTTCAATTTCTGTTTTTGGAATCGGGTACCAGATTTTATAAGGTTTCATATTGCTTTTTAACAGCGGTACAATTCTGTTCCAACTCCCCAGGTAATCAGTTAAAGCAGCAATGCTAGATTCAAATTTTCCGAAACGGATCAAATCAACCCTGCGCCAGCCTTCAAAGCACAACTCACGGGAACGCTCGTCCAGCAACTCATCAATGAAGTTTGCTTTAAAATAAGCGGTTGTGAGTGCATTAATAGTTGCCGGATTGGCACGTACGCGAACTTCTTTCAACCGTTCTCTTGCTCCTGTCTCATCGCCGGTATAGAATTTGGCCTCTGCATTTAGTAATAAGATATCTGCATAACGCAACAAGGAAACATTACCATCAGACCAGGCTGTACCATTTGAAATTGATTTGCTGATCGGGTCGCGATAGCGGAATTTCCCTACACAATAGTTGCCATTTAAAGGATCCGTGCAGGGTAGGGGAATGAAATAATTGGTTCCTTCAATATTTTCCTTGTCTCCCTGTGGAGCAACATATAAGGTTAGGTTGTTTTTTCTGCGCTCATCAGCGTTGTCATATTTGAAAAATAGCTCACCTGTAGGTCTAAACCAACCGTAACCGCCACCAGCAACGGAGCTGCCAATAGGTATTTGCCAAAATAACCATAAGTTATAATTGCCATTGGCCGAATTGGTTTTAGATTGGATACTGAACAAGGATTCCTCTGCCAATTGAGATTTTGTCGTTTCTCTAAAAAGATAACTGTAGTTTTTTGTTAATCCAAAACCGCTTTCAGCAATGATCTTGTTTGTAATTGACTTGGCATTGGCATACATTTCTGTTTTGTTTACCCAATCAAAGCTGTTTAATGGGTAATTCAGTGATTTACCAACAGCATTTTCATTGCAACTACCCAAGTAGGTATAGACTTTCGCTAAATAGCCAGCTGCTGACCACTTGTTAGCCCTCCCATCAATACCTGCACGGTTAGGAAGGTTTTGATAAGCATTGTTAAAGTCAGCAAGGATAAGTTGATATACGCTTTCCAATTTATCACGCTGTGCTTTTGGATCCTGCTGTGATGTCTCATATACTGGTACACCACCATAAAACGTGGCCAGATAGAAATAGAGCAAGCCTCTTAAAAAATGGGCCTCTCCAATAATCTCTTGTCGCCGAGGCTGAGGTACATTGGCTTTTTCTATGTTTTCCAATAAATAATTGCAGCGGTTAATACCCGCGAACAAGAAGAACCAGTTGTTCCTAATGGTTTCATTCTGACTACTTACCTCTGCAGTCCCAAAGGGCGCATAATTGGGATCCGTGAATCCATCCTGGGTAACCAGTTCATCGGTCCCAGCATTCAGCATGATGGGCATTTTAACAGTAAAAGATTCCCCAAAACCAGTCCCTTGTACATTGGTCGCATTCAAAATGCTATAGCATCCCGTAAGGCCAATTTCAGCATCTTGAGGTGTTTTGTATAAATTTTCTACGGTATTGAAAGAGTAAGGTTTGGTATCTAAATAGTCTTTACAGCCACTGCCCAGCATAGTTAGGCCTATGATTGCAATATATATATGTCTTTTCATGTCTTAATAATTAAAATCCAACGTTTAATCCAATTGTGTATACCCTGGCACGAGGATAAGAAATCCTGTCAAAACCGGCCAATAGGGCATTTTCAGATTGTATTTCAGGGTCATAACCCGTGTATTTGGTCCAGGTGTGTAGATTTGATCCGCTTATATATATCCTTGCACTGCCAACACCAATTTTCTTCGTCAGGTCGTCTGAGAAACGATAGCCTATAGAAACATTTTTCAATCTGAGATAGGAAGCGTCTTCAACAAAATAACTAGATGTTAGCGTTGCTGTCTTATTCAGGTCACCAAAATCACCATAAGTGTTGCTAGGGTTCTCAGTGGTCCAGCGATTATAGAAGAAATCTTTATTGATGTTCATCCAGGTACTGGAAACGCCACCTTCAAGTCTGTATTTCGATTCATTGAAGATCTGATTGCCATAAGCACCTTCCAGAAAAATATTAAGATCAAAGTTTTTGTAGCGGATAGTATTGTTTAGTCCACCAAAAAATTTAGGTGTACTTCTGCTGATGGTGGTTCTGTCATTGTCCAGATCGACAATCCCATCACCATTTAAATCTTTAAATTTAGAAGATCCAGGTCTGATGTTTACACCAGTAACCTGTACTACACCAGGTTTCGGTACATAGAAGCGCTTGTCGTGTGGAATAGTAGGGTCGCTATTGTTATCCCAGGTAAAATCACTGATCTGATAAACGCCATCAGAAACATAACCATAAGCGGTACCGATTGGCTGTCCAACGGTTACACGCCCAACGTTTGTAATCCAGCCACCACCCATAGTAACTGGGATATAGCCAATATTTCCAATGTCCTTCACTTCGTTCCTGTTGCTGCTGATGTTAAAGGAAGTTTCCCAATTGAAGTCTCTGGATTTGATGTTTTTAGTATTGATCTGGAATTCTATTCCCTTATTGTCTACACGTCCAATATTTTGCCATTGCTGGTTATAACCCGTTCTACCAGGTACATAAACAGGTAAGAGCATATTTTTAGTTTGTTTGCTATATACATCCAGTGTAAGCTCAATTCTATTATTAAACAAGCCAAGGTCTATTCCGGCATTGTACTGAATAGTGGTTTCCCATTTCAAATTAGGGTTTGCGCTCGATGCAGGTGCTTGTCCCAGTTCCCCATTGTAAAAGGCATTCTCTAGCCTGGCCAGGTATCTGTAAGATTCTATACGCTCGTTTCCAGTCTCTCCATAACTTAAACGTAGCTTAAGGTTACTGATTTGTTTGCTGTTTTTCAAAAAGGGTTCTTCTGAAATTAACCATCCATATGCAAAAGAAGGGAAGTATCCGAACCGTTTTCCTTTTCCAAATTTATCTGAACCATCTGCTCTAAAAGTACCTGTAAATAAGTGTTTGGTAAGTAGGGTATAATTCACTCTTCCAAAATAAGATAACCTCCTATTTACATCTTTGTAAGAGGCAGATCCCTTGGCGATGGTTCCCTTAGCGATATCATCTATACCTGTCGATTCATCGGCAAAATTAGATTTCTGCACAGAGAAATACTCATAAGTATACTGATTGATCTCTGTAGCGATCATGGCATTGAGGTAATGGTCTTTATTAAACCATTTTTCGTAAGTTAATTGACTGGTACTGAATACAGAAGCTGCTTTTTGGTCCTGGATAATACCCAGTCCGTTGTCACCAACCCCCCAACTTGTTTTTTTACCATAAAACTCCTTGGTTTTTGAGTTGGTCAGAATTCCACCACCAGAAATGTTCAGTGTTAATCCGGGAATAAATTTGTAATTCAGGTAGCCACTAATGTTATTTTGTACGGTAGCTGCAGATTTATAAGCATCATCAATCATGGTTAAGGGAGAGATATAGGCGCCAGCCCTGTCCCAGAGTGGGTCGTAAAATTCTACGGGTTTGGAAATGACAAGGTTTTGGACAATACCATTGAATAGCCCATCACCACCACCGCTTTGACTTGCTCCATCTTGCCCGGTTTGCGATAAACTGATGTTTAAGCCAATTTTGAGTTTGGAATTAAAATCCTGATCGACTCTTAACCTGGCTGAATATCTTTTAAAATCGTTGTTTCTAACAATTGCGCCCTGATCCAGGTAGCCAACACCACCAGCATAAGAGGTATTGTCTTTTTTAACGCTAAAGGAAACGTTGTGATTTTGCGAAATACCAGTTTGCAAAGTTTCATCTTGCCAATCGTGCTTTTCCAGCTTGCTTAAATCCACTGGTTCATCAAGCTCATTGTACAATCCATCTTTATTGGTGTCTTTATAGAATAAAATGGTATTCGGACTCACAATGCGGCGATAATCCAGGTATTCATCCGGACTAAGTACCCCTAGTTTTTTCGTCGCATTGGAGAAACTCATATAGCCATCGTAGTCGATTTTAGGGGTGCCTAATTTTCCAGTTTTTGTAGTAATGATTACCACTCCATTGGCACCTCTTGATCCATAAATGGCAGTAGAAGAAGCATCTTTAAGCACATCTACCGACTCTATGTCGTTTGGATTTAAGTTGGCCAGCGGGTTTGCAGATGTCTTATTCCCTATACTCGCCGTACCCACTTCATTGGCATTGGCATCATAAGGAACGCCGTCAATAACAAACAAGGGGCTGGTGCTACCATAAATGGTGTTTGCACCACGTATCGAAATGTTCATTGCTGCACCAGGTTCGCCGGAGCTTGAAGAGATTTGTACGCCCGCCATTTTACCCTGTATAGCTTCCTGGAAAGAAGTTACTTTGCTTTTAGAGATTTCGTCGGCTTTAATGCTGGAAACAGATCCGGTCAGGTCCTTTTTATTTACAGTCCCATAACCAATTACCACTAAGTCATCTAGTGACTTTACTTCCTCCATTAGGATCACATCTATAACTTTCTCATTGCTAACCAATAGTTCTTTTACATTGTATCCAATAGATGTAAATACCAGAATGCTTGTCGGCTCGGGTACGTCGATGGTGTATTTACCATCCATGTCTGTGGAAGTTCCTTTATTGCTACCCTTAATCCGTATACTCACTCCAGGGATAGGCGTTCCTTTTGAATCGACCACTTTTCCGGTAACCCTTGTTACTATAACAGGGTCTGGTGCATTTGGCTTCTTACGGACTACAATGGTGTTCATCGAAATGATGTAGTCCAGATCAAGATCTCTCAAACATCTATCGAGCAGTGTCTCAATAGATACATCTTTTACTGTCAGGCTAAACGGTTTTGTAGCTTTTATAATTTTAGAATCATAAACGACAGTAAAACTTGTTTGCTTTTCGATCAATTGAAAGACCTCTTTTAAAGAAGTACTTTGTTTATTGATGGAGATATTTTGAGCCCTGGTATTGGCCCCGACTTGTAAAAATACGGCTGTTAGTAAAACAAACGTGAGTTTCATAGTTAAAACGAATTTGGACGGAATAGAGAAATTCCTCCTGCACTTTAATGCAGCATAAATTTTATACATTTGGTTAGTGGTTAATTAATACTCGGTTTTTAGAAGAATTGTCGTTTTTTAACCCATAGCTTTTGAGAAAAAGCTTCGGTCGGGGGCGTGTGAGAAACGCTCCTGACTTTTTATTGGCTCGTTAGAATAGTAGAACTATTGTGTCACAATGATCCTCCTTCCCTCGAGCTTAAAGTGGACTGATCCTGTGAGTTCCAGTGGTTTCAGGACATCCAAAATATTTTTATAACGTGAAATTTTTCCGCCAAATTCTCCTCCGGGGATAGATTTTTTGTAAATAACTTCAACATCATACCATCGTGCTATCTTACGCATAACACTTTCAATTCCTTCATCCTGGAAAAGGAAATAACCATTTTTCCAAGCTAAATCCTCATCCGATTTGGATTCGTTAATGTCAATCGTACTTTGGTTTTTGTAAGTAACCGCTTGCTGGCCCGGTTTAATCACCTTTGTTGTTGTACGCGTATTAACCTGAACCGATCCCTCAAATAAAGTGGTCTTTAATACAGGTTCGTCCTCATAAGCCATCACATTGAAATGTGTACCCAGTACTTTAATTTCAGTCCCGTTTGCACTTACTTTAAACGGTTTCTTTTTGTTTTTTGCAATCTCGAAATAGGCCTCTCCTTTAAGTACGACATATCTTTGGGTAGCTGAGAAGGTTGTCGGGAATGTGAGTGATGAGTTGGCATTTAAAAACACTTTACTACCGTCTGCCAAAATAATTTCGTACTGCCCACCTTTTGGTGTTGTAAACACATTGTAAGTTGATGCTAATTTGGTATCAGTACTGTCTGCGATAACCTGGTAGATAATTTGCCCATTGCTATTCTTTTTGATCTGGATATTTCCATAATTTATGAGGCTGGGTTCAGTAGAATTGTTTAGGTTTATTATAGAACCATTTGCAAGCCTTAGAGTCGCCTTGTTGGTTCCTGGCGTGATGTGATATTTTTCCGGCTTGGCTAATGTGATAAGCCGATTAAGAAATTGGCTACCATTGAAACTGTAAAATGTGATACCCAACAATACAACTGCAATTACTGCTGCAGCCAAGGGACGCCAAAGCCAGTTTTTTTTCAATATAGGGGAATCTTGCGAAGCCATGATTTTCGCATAAATCTTTTCCTGATCAATAGGGGGAAATTCGTCCTGATCGTTGAGCCCGTTCCAAATACTCCGTAAACTCAGTTCAAGATCCTCGGTCGACTCGTAGCGTCCAATTAAACTCATTAATTCCAGTAGTTCTTTTTTGGAACATTGGTTTAACGCATACTGGTTCAATAAGTATTCTAAGCGGGAAAAATTCATTTGGTTAGCTTGCTTATCTACATGACGAAGCAAAATTGAGATCGTACTGCCTGTTTTTTATTTTTTTTAATCAAGCAGGTTGATCAGCATAACCAATAATAGAAAACTTCTGCCTGATTCTGGATCTACCTGCTTTTTTAAATGCTTAAGCGTTTCGGAAAGGTGGTTTTTTATGGTGCTTTTTGAAAGCTGCATTTCCGCCGAGATCTCGTCATAGCTATAGCCTTCTTCTTTGCTCAATTTGAAAATCTTTCTTTTTTGATCGGAAAGTTGTGCCAGAGATTGTTCAATTAAGTTTTTGAGGGCTGTCGCATCGAGTTTTTCTTCAATCTCATTATGAGATTCCTGGATTTGAGCAGTTAATTCTGTAATCAGGTGGGTGTCTTTAGCTAGTTTTCGTAAATAATCAATAGCCTTATTTCTCGCCATTGTGAAGAGGTAGGCTTCAAAGGATTCAATATGATTTAATGATGGTTTGTTTTTCCAGATTTTCAGGAATACATCATTAACCATTTCTTCCGTAGCATCATTAGACTTACACAATTTGTATAAGTAAACAGATAGCTTTTTGAAGTAAGCATCGTAAATGGTTTTGAAAGCAATCTCGTTTCCATTAGCGACTGCTTTCAAAAGCTCCTTTTCATTTGGTGTCTTTTTGATATGCAATTGATCCCTGATTTGATAGCTAAACTAACAAAAATTGATTAAAACAATCATTTATTTGAAATTTATCAGTTATGAAAAGGGAAGCTTAAGCTAGAAGAGGGAAGCTAATCGCCCGTTACTAACTGTTTTTTATTAAATCGACAATTTTACTCTACTAGGGATATATTGCTTTGGTTCGACTCTCTTTAACTCACCCTTCCGGATATCGAACCCTTTTGTAGAATTTTGATTAAAAAAAATAAATCAAACAACTATATATCAGCACATTAAATAAAACAACACTTAAAAATATATAAAAATACTAAGATTTTAGAGTTCAAAAATCAGCCAATCCGGAAAAATTATAACAACTTGATTACCAGACATGTGAATAAAAAAAAGAGGGAATCTCATTGCTGAAATTCCCTCTTTCTAGAGTGCTCCCTTTTGAACTGAACTCAAAAAAATTCATAGATGATTTAAGGAAAATTGCAAGGATTAGTGAGTTGGTTGCGCAAGAACCCCTTAGTAGAGATTTTGCTTTAAAATATAAGCGAACCTGGAAAAAGAAAAAGGATAAAAGATAGCTTTATGCTGAAATTGGGCAGATAATGATTTATCCAAGCACAAGACAATTCAGTTTAATTAGTTCAATCGGGATCTCTAGTAGGGATGTTTTTATGTGTATAATAATCACATTTATCTCTACTAGAGATCTGTTAAAAAAGAAGTTTATCTCTAGTAGAGTAGAATCGACATAACTCAGGAGCTAGGAATAGGTAAAAAAAGCTAATAACCTCATATTAAAAAAGGAAATAGATGCAAAATACAATGTGAGAAAAATTGAAATAATAGTATTGTTTTGGTTTTCCCAATATGGTATCCATTCGCATGAAAAAGTCCGTCACTAAGTATCCTTGTTTATTAACAATTTAGGCCTTTTCAGAAATCTGGAATATTTTTTATTATGTGTATTATCCATACCTTGAAAAGAAAAACGCATGACGAGTCACGATACTATAATTAATAAAGCAAAAAGTATGATTGGCGATTTGGATCAATTGGCAATCAGAGAGAAGAAAAGCATTGATATTAGAGTTGGATTTAACGAAGATGGCCCGGTTAAATTTTATACAGTTAGGTTTTATAGGGATAAGATCGGAAATACATCTGTTTGGGATCATGCTGAGATAATTGAACGTTTTTAGAAGCCATGAGTACTTTAGATGAGCTAAAAAATAACTTCCAGCTAATTGAAGACGTAAATAATCATGTTCCATTTCTATGGGGGCATTTCGATGAAATAATTCGTTTTAAAAACAGAAGCTTTACTGATCCTGATATAGATGATAGCATAAATGTAGTTTTTCAGAATTTTGTCGACATTATCAGTCTTGTACCTTTGATGGCAATAAATGTAGATACTCCACAGGTAGTTAGGGGTCAGAAGAACTGTAAAGATGAACCTATCTTTTCCAGTGAAAAAAGGATATCTTATAATAAGTCGAAAATGAACTTAATAGAGTTTGGACGATTTAATCAAAAGGGGGAACCGCTTTTTTATGCATCATTGCCTACGGAATCAAAAAATGTTGATTATGTTCTTTCATGTGCATTGGAGTGTTGTAAGGAGCTAACAGCGGAAACTCGAAACTACAAATATCAAGACATTACTGTAGGCCAGCAGATCAAACTGAACTACAGGATATTGGTAAATGAAAATATAGCAGAAGAACACGGCAAAGTCTATCTTGAAAGCAAAATCCTTAAACAACTTGGTTTTGATCCCGAGTTCTGTACAAATGCTTATATGGATTACAGAGAAAGACTTTGGAAATCATGCAATAATTATTATTGGCATGAGGAAGGAGATTTCATCACTATCATGCACAGAACAGGCCCATTTAATCGAAATCAGTAGCATCTTCCAAAAGACAGTTCCGCAATCCCGAAAGCATCACCAGACAACACATAAACGAATATTTAATCCTATTAAATGGTAAAGAACTAAACCGCTTAGGAAGCACTAAAATGACTACAACATTATTCTTTTTCCTGCCCGGGAAACATAACCTGGATCAATGCGCTTTTTTTAGATGGTGAAACCTCGATTTCTGCGCCATCATTCATTTCCAATGTTCCCCCGTCCCCTTTTCTATATTTTTCAACATAATCCAGGTTAACGATAACAGACCGGTTCACACGTAAAAAACTTCCGTCCTGCAACATTCCTTCATATTCTTTCAATGTTTTGGAAACAATGATCTTTTTGCGGTCCTGTAAATAAAATGTACTGTAATTACTCATCGCTTCAACTCGCATAACATTCGCTTTATTCACAAAATAAACGCCTTCCGCTGTAGATAAGGCCAGTCGGTTGGGTGCAGCGTTTTGGCCGGACAAATGGGTGTTCCTGGTATAATCCGTAACTCTTTTCTTAAGCCTGAAAATTGCGGTATGGAGCTCATCCTCATCTATGGGCTTCACCAGATAATCTACTGCACTCAAACGGAGTGCTTCCAGCGTATAGGTATCATAGGCTGTGGTAAAGATCACCTGGAATTTAAAAGAGCCTAATTTCTCTAAAAACTGAAAACCGTTCAGACCAGGCATCTCCACATCTAAAAAAAGCACATCAGGGCTCAGTTCCACAATTTTTGAAAGTGCCTTGAAAGGGTCATTAAAAATAGCCTCCACCTGCAGGTCTTCCCCAAACGCTTCCAGTTTACGGTTTAGCAGGGAACTTCCTCTTACTTCATCATCTAATATGACCGCTTTTAACATAACTGATATTCTTAATGTATTAAATCTCGTCTTTTTATCATTAGGGAGCAAATTGATCTCTGGGTAAAAGAGTATGCTTCATACCGGTTCCCCCGTTTTGGACACCAAATCCAGTATTGTCGTAATAATCCTTTAAACTGGCTACAAATTGCAGGTACATTTTCAATTTCGGACATAGACAGCAAGCTTTTAAGGATAGCTTGCATATTCCCTGGCAAAAAAAGTTCTAGGTGACCCGCTTGCTTGAAACCACATTCCCGTACCGTAATTTTTAGAAATAGTACTTACGCCAATACAATCCTCTCCCGAAGGCGATTTTCCTTTCCAGGCCCCTGTTGACACGATATAAAAAGGAGCAAATATGGTAATGACCGCCGGAGGAGTGCCTATGCAAAATTGATTGTTAGAAAAAAACAATAGGCGGGTTTCGCTATAATCTGGGTGCACAATATTGAAATCAAAAACTTTATTTCTAAATTCTTTCACTGCCGATACTTTTTCTATATGGGCATATTTTAAAGAAACGGTATCTAAATCCTGATTCTTATATTCAAAGGAACTTAGAATAATAGGGGCATTGATAAAATTTCTTGTTAGCTTAAATTTATAAACCTTTTTGCCATCGCCATCAGCATCAAACGTTAGTACATTATTTTTCAGATCAACTGGATGGATTCTCCTTCCCTGAACATTATCCATTGTTGCTTGTACCTGGTTACCTACTTTTGTAAAATACAAAATACGAAGACTACTTTTTTCATTTATGATCAGCGTAAAATAATAACTTAAAAGCTCGGTACTTGCTACAGGTATATTTGCAATTATAGGTTTATCTGTCGGCTGGCTTGGAGACAACTCTTCTCCTTTCTCTTTTTTATCGCAAGATGCCCATGTTGCAACTATGGCAACAGCAAGCACTAGTTTTCTAAAAGTTTTCATCTTTATTCTATCTATAAAGTTTAAAAAGTATATTTCATAGCGATCCCGCCGTTTTCAGCGCCAAATCCCGTATTGACATAATGATCCTTTAACAGGTAAACTTTACCGGTAAAACACTATTTTGTTTTGGGTATGCTGGGCCGATAGCAAGCCATATCCTTTATCGGTTTTTACAAAAGCAATCCCGAACAATTCTCCTGAGCTTTTAATTTCCTTGGTGCAGCCGCTATAAACGGCATCGCTGGTTTTAATCTGACCGCCATTAAACAGCGTGATGGTACTTGCCGCCGGACTGGCTATTGCAACAACATTGCCATAGGCAGCCACATCAACAGGTGTGGGTGAGTTGATGATGACCGTCTCGCCCAGCCCACCGGCACCGGTCAGGCCGCTTTTGTACAGCCTGTTGTGTTTATAGCCTGTGAGGTACAGTGTCATTTGCTATGGTCAGCCCTTTGGGCTCACCAAATACACTTGCCACCACCGCGAAAGTGCTGCTGTTCATCGGATCATTAAACCGGAGCAGCCTGTCCTTACCATCATCAGCCAGGTATAAGCGGTTCTTACTGTCGAAGGCAATACCCCTGGGGTTTTCAAAACCCTCCTGGATCTGCCGATGGTACTGGTAGTCATCCATTCCGTTGACTTTCGCTTTTTTATACACTACAATACGCGCGTTTTGCTCGGTTTCGGTAACATACAGGTTTTCATTATTGTCAAAGGCTACCGCCTCGGCGCCTATGTGCTGTAGCAGCTCCACAGGGGGCTTCCCTGCCAACAGATCACTATAGCTGTTCCATATTTTAGTAAAGCCGCTTGAACCATAAGGTCGCTTGTACTCGGTTACAGCCACTTTACCATTTACCGATACAGCAATGCCGCATGGGTTTGGCACATCAGCCGATGACACCATTTTAAGTTCAGGGATGCCGCAGGTATCTGCCGGCGCGTCCTTCTTGTCTTTCTTGCAGGAGGCAAGTCCCGCTGCTGCTGCAATTACCAGCAGCAGTGCGATGCGGAATAGGTGTTTCGTCTTCATAGATTTTTTTATTAGATCTTTTTAAGTGTACCTTTAAACTGGCCTTTTAAACTTCCTTTCCCCGTAGTCACATCCAGGTCAATGGTATATTGCTCAGCATCTTTGGCAATCTTGACCGTACCCCCATTGAACTCATCGTTTACATTATCAATGCCCACCTGGCCTCCTTCAAAGTTTTTCGCCGGGTCGTAAGGATTTATACTGGCCTTTGATTTATAGCTGAAGCTGCCGGTTGGAATTGCAAAATTTGCAAGTCCTTTGAAGCGGACCTGGACAATACCTGTAAAGTCCTTACTTGTAAAATAGATCCAGCCGCCCTCTCCATTACCCTCGCGGTAATCGGCACCGCCGACCACAATGGTTTTACCCTGATAAGTGAACTTGCTGGATGAATCCGGTCCATTTTCAGCGTCTTTGTCCTTTTTGCAGGAACTGAGTGTAAACAATGCGACTAGTATTAGTAGCGTAGATGATAGTTGTTCTAAGTTTTTCATGATTGTAGATTTAAGTTTATTTTACTGTGATTTATTGCTGGTTAAAACTGCCATAGTAAAGGACATCGCTATTCTTTTCGTAGTAACTCACCTCCAGTTTCCCATTTACCAGCACCATAAATTCCAAATCAGCATTTCCCACAACCGCTACCCGGGCGCCTATATTACCTATTGTGCTGTAATTTTCTGTTCGTGATGCCGTTCCTACTGTAAAGCCTGCACCCACTTTGTTATCTTTACCGGCAAAGCTGTAAAAGAAATTCTGGTGCAGTACGTTTTTATCGGATTTATAATAGGTACCCACAAATGTTTTGCCTGCCAATTGGTTGGTTTCAGCACCTTTAAGCAGCGCTAAGGTTTTGAAGTGCAGATAATTGCTGGTTACCTGCCCATTTTCAATAGTAAATTGAAGATCAGAATCGGTAAGCGACACCACATTGCCGTTAACTACCTCATAAGGTAACAGACGACTATTATTTCCGTCAGATGTTGGTTCATGTCTTCTTATCTTTTTTTCTGGCAGGAATTCAAATAACCCCTGTAACATCCCAGTACCGCCATCACTTGCTTGTACCTGCTGCTTTACATAGATAAAATATCCTACAGGATTATTAATATCAAATTTGTCCGATTGAGCCACTTTATCTTTTTTGCAGGAGGTAAAACTGATCAGCAGGATGGCTGATATTATTATTAGTTTTTTAAAGTTTTCCATACTTTTCTATTTAAAATTCACTTCGCATAGCCTTATTAACTATTTTTGTGTAAAAGTGCCGTAGTATTCACTGTAAGGCTTGTCCTGATAATAACCTACTTCTAATTTCCCATTTACCAGCACCATAAACTCTTTATCTTCAGTTCCGGCAACATCTACCATAGCGGCTATATTACCTATGGAGGTGTAATTTTCGGTACGGGTTACCGTACCTGTATTAAGGCCTGCTCCCACTTTGTTCTCGTTACCAGAAAAATTGTAAAAGAAATTCGGGTGCAGCACACTTCCATCGCGCTTGTAATAAATACCTGCAAAAGTTTTTCCAGCCAGCTGGTTGGTTTCCTCTGCTTTTAAAAGCGCCACTTCTTTGAATGGGACAAATTCAGTGGTTATTTTACCATCTTCAATAACAAAGCGATAATCGTCGAGGCCTACCAAATTGATAACATTCCCATCAATCACTTCATAAGGGTAAGTCCGGCTGCCCATAGCGCTATAATCTTTTAACGTTTTTCCAGGCCTGAACTCCATTATCGTTGGTCTTATCCCTGTACCATCGTCATTACCCAGCTTCAGGTATATAAAATATCCAACAGGATTATTAATATCAAATTCGTCTGATTTCGCCACTTTATCTTTTTTGCAGGAGGCAAAACTGATCAGCAGGATGACTGATATCATGGTTAGTTTTTTTAAATTTTCCATACTTTTCTATTTAAAATTCACTTCGCATAGCCTTATTAACTATTGTTGTGTAAAAATGCCGTAGTATTCGCTGTAAGGCTTGTCCTGATAATAACCTACTTCTAATTTCCCGTTTACCAGCACCATAAACTCTGCATCATCATTTCCAGCAACATCTACCATGGCAGCTATATTACCTATAACAGTATAATTTTCGGTACGCATTACCACATCTGGTTTAAAGCCTGCCCCTAACTTATTCTCATTAGCAGAAAAACTGTAAAAGAAATTCTGGTGAAGTACACTTTTATCGGGTTGGTGATATGTGCCTGTAAAAGTTTTTCCCGCCAGCTGGTTAGTTTCTTCTGCCTTTAAAAGGGCAATTTCTTTGAATCGGGTAACCTCAGTACTTATTTTATCATTTTCGATAACAAAGCGATAGTTGAAACCTACTATATTGATCGTGTTTCCATCAATCACTTCGTAAGGGTAAATTTGATTCTTGTCTTTAGAGCTGTAATACTTCAGGGTTTTTCCCGGTCTAAACTCCATTAACGCTGGTATTACCCATGTACCATTGTCATTTGCCGACTTTAAGTATATAAAATATCCAATTGGATTATTGATGTCAAATTTAGGTTTGTCTTCTTCCTTTTTGACTTCATTCTTTTTACAGGACATGAAAGTGATCAGCAGGACCACCAAAGCCATTGTCTTTGTGTTTATCAAATGTCTCATCTCTTTAGAGTTATTGGTTCTTCTTATTTGTAGTCTGTAGTATTAGAAAATGTTCTTGGTTTAATATTTTCTAATGTTATGCCTGTTTTAAAATTACTGGGTCGGAAACGGTGGAATCACTCCGCCACCCCCCTCACCCTGTGCAGCGTTGATCAGGTCTATGCTGTTACAATCACCACCGGCCTGTGCATATTTGAAAATGAACCGGGAGCCGTCCAGGTTTTCTTTTTCTGTAAAATATTGAATGACATTCCTCACCCTGTTCCAGCTTAATTTTCTATCTTCAAGTACACCGTTGCAGTATCCGGTAACAACGACCTTACAGTTTGGGCTGCTTCTCAGGGTTTGCGCCACGGAAGATAAAATAGCCTTCTGATCATTGGCGATATCTGTTGATCTTGATTTAAAAGTTACGCCCGGAAGTACCAGGTTACAAGCGGGCTGTGGTATTTCAGCATCATGCTCTTTAGCCACATACAGCGCATCGTCTTTTTCAACCAGCAAAACCGGCGAGTTTACGCCGTTCCAATTTGGGGCAGTTACACCCAAAAATCTGTCGTTATTTGTTTTAAAGCCAATGTTTGTAAGTCTATAATATGAATTAGGATCGCCTGGCCAGTTTAATACTTCGTTTCCCCCATTGCTGGTGAAACTGAAAATGGTATTGCCTGTTTTAAATGATTGGTTTGCAAACGCAAATGCCTCCGCTTTTTTAACCATTATTGCATAGGCCAGTTGATTACCGGCACCATTATACTGGAAATCATAGGACTTTAACTTCAAATTTCCTTCGGCATCTTTTTCAAGGCCAAAGCTGTACATCGATTTTCCATCCCCATTGTAGTCAATACTAAGTATGGAATTTTTAATGACGGCTTCGCTTGCCCGAAAATAACCCTGCAGATGCGCATTGGCTTTGACTGCATCACCCTCTTTTGTAAAATACAACACCAGTAACTTATTGCCCCCTGTTACATGTTCAGCAACAATGTAATAATTCAACAGCTCGCTGTTTTCAATTTGGTTGGCATCTGGAACGGTAGACTTCTTTTTACAGCTTGCCACTGCTATTAATAGTAGTATGGGTATCAGTTTGTAAATGTGCTTTAAGTTTTTCATGATAATTCCGATTTAATTTCCAGAAAGTGTGCCGTTGTAAACACCCGTTAATTCGCCATTTTCAGCTATTAGGTTTAAGGTAACCTGATAACCCTTATCTGTTTTCTTAATGGTTATAGTCCCCCCGGCAGCTACATTATCCAATCCATTTGCGCCAAAAATCACCGATGTAAAATGTTCTGCAGGCTTATAGACCCCGGTACTTTCGTTACGGGTCAGCGTACCTTCTGGTAAAATACCACCTACATCATTAAACTGTATCCTGACATACTGGGCCGCATTGGCGGTTTTAAGATCAAGTGTCAGGTTTTCGTGATAAGTAAGAAGCGCTGCGCTTATAATTTCGTATTTCTGACCGCCATATTGATAATAGCCTTTGCCACCCATATCAGTTTTATCTTTTTTGCAGGCCGTAAAACTCATGAGCAATACAAAAATGTATGCAACTGTGGCCTTTGTCTTTAGTGTTTTCATCAGTCTCTAATTTTAATTACCTGCCGGAATGAATTTCCATAAAAACTTGCCTGTGTTTTCAGCCGCCTCAAAACGGATCTCTGTTGGTGTATTGGGGCTGAACACAAAACTGCGCAGGGCATCACCATTATAAAAAGTACTTTTTA
>Ga0182006_1000948_pt1 | contig 19346 bp, 4 predicted proteins | sample Sormic07211104_1_FD_123022 | JGI IMG/M metagenome (GOLD analysis project Ga0182006, IMG submission 123022) | Rhizosphere microbial communities from Sorghum bicolor, Mead, Nebraska, USA - 072115-104_1 MetaG | ecosystem: Host-associated > Plants > Roots > Rhizosphere | place: USA: Nebraska...
ATGCCAATGAAAACCTGGCCGCGGCCGTGGTCGTCCCCCCGTCCATCGATCCCGCCACGACAGGTGCCACGGTGACGATCGCGCCCTACGAGAACATGGCCGAAGGCGACCTGGTCACCGTGCGATGGAACGTGGAAGGCAATGATGTCTCCTACGGGCCGGTGAGCAAGGACGAGGCGGACAATCAACGACCGCTCACCGTCTCGATCGACAGGGCCACCATCGACAAGGGTGGCCCGGGCGATCCCGTGAACATCACCTACGAGGTCTACGACGTCGTACGCAACTGGTCGCTATGGTCGCCATACGCGACGGTGACCGTCGACGATCCGAATGCACCCCAGGCGCCGTGGGTGGAAGGAACGGTGAACGACGGGGGCAAGGTCCTGGACGTCGACCAACTCGCTGGCGATGCCCTCTCCGTGCTGGTGGAAAACAGCAAGGCCCTGGTCGGCGACGAGGTCACCGTGCATTGGGCGGGTGTCACGGGTGCCGGTTTGCCCCTCGCTCACGACACGGAACCGCAGGTACCGGTCCGGGTCGGCCAGACACTGTTCTTCTCGATACCCAACGACAAGGTCAGGCCCCTGGCCCAGGGTACCGCTCACGCGTGGTACACGATCGATCCCGTCGCCGGACCGCCGCAACGGGCGTCCGCGAAACGCAACCTGGAAGTCACGGGCCAGGCCGTGCGGCTGCTCGCACCCACCGTGGCGGAAGCCAAGGGCGACGTTCTCTATCCCGAGGACATCTCGCCGACGGGAGCAAACGCCACGGTACCGGCGTGGACCGGCATGCAGGCCGGCGACCGCGTCGAACTGTGGGTGGAGGGCAAGCGCTTCAACGGCGATCCAACCCAATGGAGCAAATCCGAGGACATCGCGAGCGACATGCTCGGTCTCGACGTGGCCTTCAAGGTTCCGCTCGACCAGGTCATCCCGCTCGTGGATGGCAGCATGCGGGTCTACTACCTGGTGCGGCCCATTGGCAGTACGCGACAGGGCCGGACCGGCCAACGAGCCGTCTCCGCGGTGCTACGCTCCGATCCACTCGACCTCCAGGTCCGCGATGCCTCCTCGCTGCCGCTACTGGAAGCTCCGACGATGCCCGAACTGGAGAATGGCGTACTCGATCCGGACACGCACCCTGCCCCGAAATTCAACATACCGGCCTATACGGGTATCGCCGTCAACGACAGGATCGACATCGCCTTGCGCGGCGGCGCCGTGCCGCATGACAGTTTCATTCCGGTGAGTTCGCCGACCACGCCCCCGGTCTTCACCATTCCCGCCAATGTCATCACGGCCAATCGCCACCAGACCCTCACGGGTACCTACACCGTGAGCCGAGCGGGAAGCGGAGTGGGTCTATCCCGTCCCCTGGTCTTTCGTATCGACAGCGTGGCGGCCGAACTACCCGCGCCGGGTGTCGACGAGGCAACCGGCTCGAATCTCGATCCGGTGAACGCCGTCGACGGCATCACGGTGAGGATTCCTCCCACGGCTGGGATCAGCGCGGCCGACGACGTGACGGTCACCTTGACCGGCACGGCCTCCGGGTCCGGCACGACGCCGCCGAAAGATGGCAGTCCCGATGGCATGGTCTTCACCCTCGGCGCGGTGCTCATCGCCCATGACCTGGGCACGCGCATCGTCATCCACTACACGGTCACGCCCAAAGGGGGTGGTACGTCGCGCATCTCCGCCGAGCTGCCACTGGATGTCCTCGATTTCCAGGCCAACGATCCCGGCGTGAGCAAGCCCGCCTTCGTCGAAGCCCTCGGCGCCTTCGTGCTCGACCTCGCGACCTTCACGGGAGACGCGACGGTGTCCGTGGCCAGGTGGCCGCTCATGGCGAGCGGGCAACGGTTCTGGATGAGTGCCGTCGCCGGGGCGAACAGATGGCCCATCGCCGTGGGGGAACCCGTCACCAGCGTCGGCACGCTCACCCGGCCGTTGGCCCGCGCGTGGCTGGATGCGTTGGCCGACAACACCAGTATCACGCTGGAACTGAAGATCGCCTTCGGGGGAGGCGACGAGACCAGCGCCAAGGTATTCACCTCGCAGCCCTACAGCCTGCGTGCCGCGGCGACGACGTTCCCCGCGCCTTCGGTTCCCGAGGCGACCGGTGGAACGCTTGCCTGGGATGTTCCCTTCGCCACGCTGCGCGTGCCGGCCACTGCCGGATTGCAGACGGGCGAACTGGTCACGGGCTACTTCGCCGGCAACTCGCTGGGATCGAAAACGGCCACTGCCGGCGTACCGCTGGATTTCAACATACCGTCGGCGACCATCGTCGCCCAGCAGGGAAACGCCATCGCTTGCCATTACACGGTCCGCCGGGCCAATGCCGACCTGCCGTCGGCCAACCTCGCGCTGACGGTGACGGCGAAGCCGAACGAGTGGGACCTCGAGTACGACTTCGACCAGGACCGCCTCCGCTACATCACGCCGACGGGAGGCTCCCTCTATTTTCCCGAGGCGCATGGAACCATGGACTTCCAGTTCGATCCCGACACGGTGCACGTGAGTACGGAGCGCCTGGGCGTGGAGCGCTATCCCTTCGCCGCCACCGTCGATTTCTCGGGCAACGACATCTACATCGGCTATCCCAGCGGCACGACGAACAAGAACGTCGTCTTCATCAACTTCGACCAGTCGTGGGATGTCGCGCGCTTCGCGGTGACATCCGCCAATCGCGAGGTCACCGTGTCGTTCAAGGATGCCGGCCTCAACGTGATCGGGAACATCGTGACCATTCCGCCCGGTGCCGAAGAACGGCAGACCGAGGTGAAGTACGACGACCAGGGCCGCGGCCGCATCAGGCATGTGGAGATCCGTTCGCTCGAAGTGATCCGGCTGGATTCGTTCAAGTTCCGCTCGACGAGATAGGTTCATTCCGGTGGGAGCCGACCTTGTCGGCGATCCCGCGGCAGCGGGCCAGGGTGATGCAAGCACCCATCGCCGACAGGGTCGGCTCCCACCAGAAAGAACCGTTCCCTCGGCCATTTGCCCAAGGCGGCTAGCACGCCAGTTGTATATGCCCCCAACGACCCGGGCGATATAAAGATTCCACAGACGCGGAAGGGTCATCCGGCCCGCCACGCGTGACGGGGGATCGCATGAAAGCCGAAGGCACGGCGAGATCGTCGAAAGACGGCAGGGGCAAGCGGGCAAGCGGACGTGAAGCGCAACGCGCCTCGTCCGGCCGCGCCATGGCCGCCTCGACCGTTCGGCCTATGCCTTCGCGCTCTCCCAACGGGTACGAGGCCGCATGATGAACCAGATATTTTCCACCGCCGCGCACGACACCGGCACCGTCCACGGCCGCTTCGCCATGATGGCGAAAGCGTACCCGGAGCGGACCGCCGTGGTATCGGATGCGTCCAGCCTCACCTACGCCGAACTGGATGCGTGCAGCGACCGCGTGGCGGCCGGCTTGGTGGCGGCGGGCGTGGAACCCGGCAGCTACGTGGCCTTGCTGATGGAACGTTCGGTCGAGGCGATCATCGCCCTGTTCGGCGTGCTGAAGGCCGGCGCCGCCTATCTGCCCATCGACACGCGCTGGCCGACCGAGCGCGTGGCCTTCGCGCTGCGCGACGCGGACGTCGCGGCCATCGTCGCGGACGAAACGCTGGACTTCGTTTCCGATGAAATCCCGCTCTTCACGGTCGCTTCCCTCGAGACCCAGACCGCCAGTTGGTCCACCCCCTTGTGGGAGCCGGCCTCGTCGGCGTCGCCCTTGTGGGAGCCGACCTTGTCGGCGATCCCGCGCAGCGGGCAAGATTCCGGCAAGCACCCATCGCCGCTGAAGCGGCTCCCACATGCGGGGCCGGTCCCACATCCTGGGTCGGGCGATGACTTGGCGTATGCCATGTATACCTCCGGGTCCACGGGGACACCGAAGGGTGTCGAGATCCGGCACACGTCGATCCTGCGTCTCGTCCTGCGCTCCGACTACGTCGACTTCGATGCGCCGAAGGTGCTGCATGCGGCACCGCTGGGCTTCGATGCCTCCACTTTCGAGATCTTCGCCCCGCTGCTCAACGGCGGCACGTGCGTGGTCTACGCCGAGCGCGTGCCCACGGGTTGTGGCATCGCGCGCACCGTCGCCCTGCAGGGTGCGGAGATCGCCTGGCTCACCGCCGCGCTGTTCAACGCCATCGTCGACGACGACGCTTCCAACCTGGCGGGACTGCGCGTGGTGCTGACGGGTGGCGAGGCGCTGTCCGTGCCGCACGTGCGCAAGGCCTATGCCGCGCTGCCCGCCACCACGCTGATCAATGGCTACGGTCCGACCGAGTGCACCACCTTCGCGACCACCTACGCCATTCCGCGTGAACTGCCCGATGACCTCCGGGCCATTCCCATCGGCAAGCCCATCGGCGAAACCTCGCTGCACGTGCTCGACGATGCGGGCAACGAGGTCGCCGCCGGTGAAACCGGCGAACTCTTCATCGGTGGCAGCGGCGTGGCCCGCGGTTATCTCAACCGGCCCGAACTCACGGCGGAACGCTTCGTCGCCGGTGGCATGCTTTACCGTACCGGCGATCTCGTGCACTGGCTGCCCGACGGCAACCTCGCCTTCGTCGGGCGTGCCGACGGGCAGGTGAAGATCCGCGGCTATCGCATCGAGACCGGCGAGATCGACATCGCGTTGCGCGCGCTTCCTGGCGTCACCGCCGCCACCGTCGTCGCACGCGAGGATGTTCCGGGCGAGAAGCGCCTGGTCGCCTATTACGTCGGCGACGACGGCGTGAGCGCGCGCGACCTGCGTGACGCGTTGGCCCGCACGCTTCCCGAATACATGCTGCCCGTGGCCTGGATGCGCCTCGATGCGCTGCCGGTCAACGACAACGGCAAGCTGGATCGACGCGCCCTTCCCATCCCAGGTGCCGATCGTCCCGAACTGGCGGCGCCCTTCGTCGCCCCGCGTGGCGATATCGAAACCCGGCTCTGCGCCATCTTCGCCCAGACCCTCGGCCTGGACGCGGTCGGCCGCGACGACAACTTTTTCGACCTCGGCGGCAGCTCCCTTCTCGCGACGCGTGCCATGACTCGCGTGCATGAAGAACTGTCGCCGACCCCAACCCTGGTCGGCTTCTTCGCCGAACCGACCCCGGCCGCCGTGGCGGCCACGATCGAGGGGCGCGCCACCCGGCAAGCGTTGGCAGGACGCCTCGCGGGTGGTGCGCCGGCGGTGGGGGAAGCGGTGGCGATCATCGCCATGGCGGGACGTTTTCCCGGTGCGCCGGACGTCGAGACATTCTGGGACAACCTCTGCGCCGGCCGTGAATCGATCCGTTTCTTCGCGCCGGGCGAACTCGATCCCGCCGTGAGCACGGCGGACCGCGACGATCCGGCCTATGTCGCCGCGCGCGGCGTTGTCGACGGCGTGGAGCAGTTCGACGCTGGCTTCTTCGGCATGTCCCCACGCGAGGCCGAACTGACCGATCCCCAGCAGCGCCTGTTCCTGGAGCTCTGCTGGGAATGCCTGGAGCGCGGCGGCTATGTGCCCGACGCGCAGCAGGTGCCCGTGGGCGTGTTCGGCGGCATGCACAACGCGACGTACTACCAGCGGCATATCAGTGGCCGGCCCGACCTGATCGACAAGCTCGGCGCCTTCCAGGTGATGCTCGGCAACGAGAAGGATTACCTCGCCACGCGCGTGGCGCACAAGCTCAACCTGACCGGACCGGCGATCAGCCTGAACACCGCCTGCTCCACCTCGCTGGTCGCCATCGCGCAGGCCTTCGACGCCTTGCGCGCGGGACGTTGCGGCATGGCGCTCGCGGGTGGTTCGTCGATCGCGTGTCCGCCGAACAGTGGCTACGTCGCGCAGGAAGGCTCGATGCTCTCGCCCGACGGGCATACGCGTGCGTTCGATGCCGATGCGCAGGGCACGGTGTTCAGCGACGGTGCCGCCGTCGTCCTGCTCAAGCGCCTGTCCGACGCCTTGCGCGACGGCGATCCCGTTTATGCCGTGATCCGTGGCGCGGCCGTCAACAACGACGGCGGGGTGAAGGCGAGCTTCACCGCGCCGAACGCCTCCGGACAGGCCGCCGTGATCACGATGGCCCTCGACGATGCCGGCGTCTCGCCGCGCGACATTTCCTATGTCGAGGCGCACGGCACGGCCACGCCGCTGGGCGACCCGATCGAGCTCGAAGGACTGACCCAGGCGTTCCGCCAGGGCACCACGGACAAGGGCTTCTGCGCACTGGGGTCGTTGAAGAGCAACGTCGGCCACATGGTGATGGCGGCCGGCGCGGCGAGCGTCATCAAGACCTCGCTCGCCCTGCACGAACGCCGCCTGCCGCCGTCCCTGCATTACAAGGCCGCCAATCCGCGCCTCAACCTGGCCGACTCTCCTTTCGTGGTGAACGACACGCTGCGTCCGTGGCAGACCGCCGGTGGCCCGTTGCGCGCAGGCGTGAGTTCGTTCGGCGTCGGTGGCACGAATGCCCACCTGGTTCTCGAGGAAGCGCCGGAACGCGCTCCGTCCGACGCGGCCAGCGGCGCGCAATTGCTGCTGCTGTCCGCGCGCACGCCGACGGCGCTCGGCCAGGCCGCCGCCCGTCTCGCCGACCATCTCGCGGCACATCCCGACGGCAATCTCGCCGACGCGGCCTGGACCCTCGCCTGCGGCCGCAAGGCCTTCGTGCAGCGCACCCATGTCGTCGCCCTCTCCACCAACGACGCGGTGGCGAAGCTGCGCGACGTCGCGGCCGCGGCGATGTGCCGTGCCTGCGCGAATCCATCGCCGGGCATGGTCTTCCTCTTCCCCGGCCAGGGCTCGCAATACGCCGGCATGGGTCGCGAGCTGCATGCCACCGAGCCGGTGTTCCGCGCCGCGCTCGACGAAGTGGCGGGCGCACTGCGCGAGGAACTCGGCTTCGACCTGCGTGACCGGATGTTCGCCGGCGACGCCGACGCGCTCAAGGCGACCGCACTGACCCAGCCGGCGACCTTCGCACTGGAATACGCGCTGGCCCGCCTTTGGATGAGTCTCGGCGTGGAACCCGTCGCGATGATCGGCCATAGCGTCGGCGAGTTCGCCGCCGCCGCGCTGGCCGGTGTCATGCCGCTGGCCGACGCGGCCCGGCTCGTCGCACGCCGCGGCCGCATGATGCAGGCGTTGCCCGGCGGTTCCATGCTTTCCGTTCGTCTGGGAGCCGCCGAGCTTCGTGCCCGGCTTCCGGACGCTCTTTCGCTCGCCGCCGAGAACGCGCCGAACGCGAGCGTCGTCTCCGGCGATACCGACGCCATCGAAGCCTTCCGCGCCACGCTCGAAGCCGAAGGCGTCGCGTGCCGCCTGCTGCACACCTCGCATGCCTTCCACTCGGCGATGATGGACCCCGTGCTCGACGCGTTCCGTGCCGAGGTCGCCGCCGTGCCGCTGGCCACGCCACGCATGCGCATCGTCTCGACGCTGACCGGCCTGCCCCTGACCGATGCCGAAGCCACCTCGCCCGATTACTGGGCGCGGCACATGCGCCACACGGTGCGCTTCTCGCCCGCGTTGTCGCACGTACTGGAAGACGGCACGCATGCCTTCCTGGAAGTCGGTCCGCGTCCCAGCCTCGCGCTGCTTGCCCGGCAGCACGCGCAAAGCCGCGGCCGCACCATCGTCGCCTCGCTCGGCGACGGCCCCGCCGACGAGCGGACCGCATGGCTGGGCGCCGCCGGCGCGTTGTGGTCGGCTGGCGCCGCCATCGACACCTCCGCCTTCGACCATCGCGAAAACCGCCGCCGCATGCGGCTGCCCACCTATCCCTTCGAACGCAAGCGGCACTGGATCGACGCGCGCCTTCCCGCGTCCGTCACACCCATCGCCGCGGTGGCGCCCGTTGCGCCGCCCGTCACCGACACTGCCGCCGTACCGGAGCTTCTCCCCATGCCGACGCCTTCCGCACCCGCCACCACCGCTCGTCCGCAACGTCTCGTCGGCGAACTCGCCGCCTTGTTCGAGGATGTCTCGGGCACCGAGCTCGAAGGCGTGGACCCGGCGGCGACCTTCGTCGAACTGGGACTCGATTCGCTGTCGCTGACCCAGGTGGCGCTGCAGTTGCAGAAGACCTACGCCTTGAAGATCACCTTCCGCGAACTGATGGACGGCTGTTCCTCGTTCGAACGGCTCGCGGCGCATATCGATCGCCTGTTGCCGGCTGAAGCCCAGCCGGTGGCGCCCGTGGCCGCGGCTGTCGCCGTGCCGGCCGCGGCGGTGGCGCCGGTGGCAATGGCCTCCGGTGGCGGGTTGGTCCAGGACGTGATCGCGCAGCAGATGCAGATCATGCGGGAACAGCTGGCGTTGCTGGCGGGAGCCACCGCTTCCGCAGGAGCCGGATCGCAGGGAGCCGCGCCTGGTGTGGGAGCCGCTTCAGCGGCGATGGGTGCTCGCGACAACCTTGCGGCCGCTCCCGCGGCCATCGCCGCTGAAGCGGCTCCCACACAGAGCACGGCCCTCGCACAGAACACTGGTTCCACACAGGGCGCGGCTTCGGCGCAGGGCCAGGGCGCTGCGGCCAACGACGAGGAAGCGGCGCTCGCGCACACCACCTACGATGTGAAGAAGGCCTTCGGCGCGATCGCCCGGATCCATTCCACGAACACCAGCCTCTCCGCGAGGCAGCGTGCCCGCCTCGACGCCTTCATGCGCCGCTACATCGAGCGCAGCAAGGCTTCCAAGGCTTATACGGAAGAACATCGCCCGCACCTCGCCGATCCGCGCGTGGTGAACGGGTTCCGCCCCTTGCTCAAGGAAATCGTCTACCAGATCGTGATCGAGCGTTCCAAGGGCTCCAAGGTCTGGGACCTCGACGGCAACATGTACGTCGACGCGCTGAATGGCTTCGGCATGAACCTGTTCGGCTGGCAGCCCGACTTCGTGCTCGACACGGTGCGCAAGCAACTGGAGGCGGGCTACGAGATCGGCCCGCAGCATCCGTTGGCCGGCGTGGTCGCGAAGCAGGTGTGCGAACTGACCGGCTTCGACCGCGCGGCACTGTGCAACACCGGTTCGGAAGCGGTGATGGGCTGCGTGCGCGTGGCGCGGACCGTCACCGGCCGCGACACCCTGGTGATCTTCACCGGGTCCTACCACGGCATCTTCGACGAGGTGATCGTCCGCGGCACCAGGAAGCTCAAGTCCGTGCCCGCCGCGCCGGGCATCCTGCGCAACACGGCGGAAAACGTGCTGGTGCTGGATTACGGCACGCCCGAGTCACTGGCGATCATCCGCGAGCGCGCCTCGTCCATCGCCGCCGTGCTGGTCGAGCCCGTGCAGAGCCGGCGTCCCGATTTCCAGCCGGTGGAATTCCTCCAGGAACTGCGCGCGATCACCGAGGAAGCGGGCTCCTTGCTGATTTTCGATGAAGTGGTCACCGGCTTCCGCTCGCATCCGCGCGGCGCGCAGGCGATGCTCGGTATCGACGCCGACATGGCCTCGTACGGCAAGGTGGTCGGCGGTGGCTTCCCCATCGGCGTCATCGCCGGCAAGCGCCGCTTCATGGACGCGCTCGATGGTGGCCACTGGCAGTTCGGCGACGACTCCACGCCCACCGTCGGCGTCACCTATTTCGCCGGAACCTTCGTTCGCCATCCGCTGGCCCTCGCCGCGGCGCACGCGGTGCTCACGCACCTGAAACAGCAGGGCCCGGACTTGCAGGCCACGCTCAACGCGAAAGTCACGGCCATGGCCGACGAACTGAACGCCTTCTGCGCGAGCGTCGGCGCGCCGGTCAGCATCGTCCACTTCTCGTCGGTGTGGAAAACCATCTTCACCGAGGACCATCCGCTGCAGGACCTGCTCTTCGCGATGATGCGCAGCCGCGGTATCCATATCCTCGACAACTTCCCCTGCTTCTTCACCACGGCGCACGACGAGACGGATTTCGCCGCGATCGCCAGCGCCTTCCGCGAATCGATTCTTGAAATGCAGGAAGCGGAATTCCTGCCGCGCCGCCGCGAGACGGCCACCTTCGATGCCGAGCATCCGCCCGTACCCGGCGCGCGGCTCGGCAAGGACCCCGAAGGACGCCCCGCGTGGTTCGTTCCCAACCCGGATGCGCCGGGCAAGTACCTGAGGGTGACCGCATGACGCACAATGAGCTGGCCGCCGCCACGGCGGTCGACTACGATCCGTTCGCAGGCGCGCCGCTCACGCGGCTCGTCCCGACGACGGCACCGCAGCGCGAGGTGTGGCTGGCATCCCGGCTGGAGCCGGAAGCCTCGCTGGCTTATAACGAAGCGGTTTCGCTCGACCTCAAGGGCTTGCTCGACGTGCCGGCTCTCGAAGGGGCATTGCAGGCGATCGTCGATCGCCACGAAGCCCTGCGCGCGACGTTCAGCGGCGATGGCGAAGGCCTGTTCGTCGCCGGCCATGCCACGTTGCCGATCGCTTTCCACGATCTTTCCCTGCTGGCTCCGTTCGAGAGCGATGCACGGATCGTGGCCGCGTTCTCGCGCATCGTCACCACGCCGTTCGACCTCGAGAACGGCCCCCTGGTCCGCGCGGAACTGTTCCGCCTCGGCGCCGACCGGCACCTGCTGACCATCGCCGCGCATCACATCGTTTGCGATGGCTGGTCGTTCGGCGTGATCGTGAGCGATCTCGCCGCCCTTTACGCGCAGCGGACAGGCCAGGGCCCCGGCCCGGCACCCGCGGGCGCGTTCTCGAACTTCGCGTTGGACGAGGCTGCGCACGCCGGCAGCGAGACGGCCCGGGAGGACGAACAGTACTGGCTCGACCGGTTCGCCGGCCCGGTCCCCGTGCTGGACCTCCCAACGGACCGCTCCCGCCCCCGCCGGCGGACGTTCACCTCACGGCGCGAAGACCGCATGCTGGACCCGACGGAAGTCGCCGCGATCAAGCGCCTGGGCGCGGCCCACGGCGCCAGTTTCTACGCGACCCTGCTCGCCGCGTTCGCCGTCCTGCTCCGCCGGTTGGCGGGGCAGGACGACGTGGTGATCGGCATCCCCACGGCCGGCCAGGCGGCCGAAGGCCAGCAGACGCTGGTCGGCCATTGCGTGAACGTGTTGCCCCTGCGTGCGCGCATCGACGACGAAGCGAGCTTCGCCACCGTGCTGGGCGGCGTGCGCAACGACCTGCTCGACGCCTTCGACCACCAGCGCTACACCCTGGGCAGCCTGCTCGCCCGGCTCTCGCTGTCCCGCGACCCCTCGCGCCTGCCACTGGTGGCGGTGCTGTTCAACCTCGACGCGCAACTGGACGAGACCACGGTGCGTTTCCCGGGCCTTCGCTTCCATGTGGAAGCGGTGCCGCGTGAGTACGAGAACTTCGAGATCTTCATCAACGCGGTGCAGGTGGACGGCGGACTTCGCCTCGAATGCCAGTACAACGCCGACCTCTTCGAAGGTGCCACGGTGCAGGGCTGGCTCGACGCGTACGCGATGCTGCTGCGCCACGCCGCGCTGGACCCGAGCGAAACCGCCATCGCGCTGCCCGTGGTTTCCGACGCCGTCTACCGTGAGCTGGCCGCGCTGCAACCCGCGCCCACCCCGTTCCCGGAACTCCGCCTCGCCCACGAATTCTTCGAACAACAGGTGGACCGCGCGCCCGAGCGCGCCGCCGTCCGTCACGCCGACCGCTCGCTCAGCTATGCCGCGCTGGAATCGCGCGCCAACCGCATCGGCAACGCGTTGCGCGCACGTGGCATCGGCCACGGCGCCCTGGTCGGCCTGTCGCTGGCACGCGGCCTGGACATGGTCGCGGCCGTGCTCGGCGTACTGAAATCCGGCGCCGGCTACGTCCCGCTCGACCCGACCTTCCCCGCCGACCGCCTCGCCTTCATGGCCGAGGACGCGTCGCTCGCCGCGCTGGTGGTGGACGACGATACGCCGCTGGCCTTCGATTTCGATCCCGCGCGCGTGATCGCGCTGAACAGTGCCGACGTGGTCGACGCATCCTTCGAACGGCCCGAGCGCAACCGCCGCGCGGCCACGCCCGACTCCGTCGCCTATGTGATCTTCACCTCCGGTTCCACCGGCCGGCCCAAGGGCGTGCGTGTGCCGCACCGGGCGGCGGCGAACTTCCTCACCAGCATGCAGCGGGTGCCGGGCATCGCCCCGGACGACCGCCTGGTCGCGGTCACCACGCTGTCGTTCGACATCGCCTTCATGGAACTGATGTTGCCGCTGACCAGCGGCGCGGAGATCGTCGTCGCCGGCCGCGACGACGTGCGCGACGGCGGACAGCTGCGCCGGCTGATCGAGGAAAGCGACGCCACCATGATGCAGGCCACGCCGGCCGGCTGGCGCCTCCTCGTGGACGCGGGCTGGCAGGGCCGGCCCGCCTTCCGGGCGGTCTCCGGCGGCGAACCGTTACCCGTCGACCTGGCGGAAGCCCTGCTCGACCGTTGTGGCGAAGTGTGGAACGGTTATGGCCCCACCGAGACCACGGTGTATTCGACCTACTGGCGCGTGTCCGATCCGCGCGGCGGCATCTACATCGGCCGTCCGATCGCCAACACCACCGTGCACATCCTCGATGAACGCGGCAACCACTGCCCGCTGGGCGTGCCTGGCGAAATCCACATCGGTGGCGCCGGCGTCACGCTCGGTTACCTCGACCGTCCCGAACTCACGGCCGAGAAGTTCGTCGTCGACCCCTGGTCGGAAGCGCCCGATTCGCGCATGTACAAGACCGGCGATCGTGGCCGCTGGCTCAGCAACGGCTTGCTCGAACACATGGGCCGCCTCGATTTCCAGGTGAAGGTGCGCGGCTACCGCATCGAGCCGGGCGAAATCGAAAGCGTGCTCGCGGATGCGCCGGATGTCGCCCGCGCCGTGGTGATGGCGCGCGAGGATCGTCCCGGGGACGTTCGCCTGGTCGCCTACGTCGTCGGCCGCGACGGCGCCGCCGCGCCCGACGAGGACGACCTGCGTGCACGCCTGCGCGCACGCCTGCCCGACTACATGGTTCCGCAACATATCCTGGTGCTCGACGCCATTCCGCTGCTGCCCAATGGCAAGACCGACCGCAAGTCGCTGCCACCGCCGATCGCTCATTCCGTCTCCACGTCCGGCGAGCGCATCGCGCCGCGCAACGAGGACGAGCGCCGTGTCGCCGCGGCGATGGAAAGCGTGCTCTGCCTGCCCGATCTCGACATCCGCGACGACTTCTTCGCCCTCGGCGGTCACTCGTTGCTGGCCGCACAGCTCACCGCCCGCCTCAATCGCGAGTTCGGCGTCACCTTGTCGTTCCGCACGCTGTTCGATGCGCCCACGATCGAACGGCTCGCCTCCGCCATCGGCGCGCAGGTGGCCAGTGGCAGCGCGCCGGCCACCCCGCCCGTCGACCATCGCCCCGCCACGGAGCAGGACCACGCCCCGCTGTCGCTGATGCAACGCCGGTTGTGGGCGTTGGAACGGATGCATCCCGGCCGCGTCACCTATAACGCGCCGTCCGCGCACCGCCTGCGTGGCCAGCTCGACGAACACGCCTTCGACATGGCCTTCCAGGCCCTGATCCAGCGGCAGCCGATCATGCGCACCGCCTTCCACGACCACGGCAACGACATCGCGCAGGTCGTGGTGCCCCAGCTGGAGTATCCCCTCTTCCCCGCGGAAGACCTGAGCCACCTGCCGCCGGAAGAGCGCGAGACCCGCCTGATGCAGCGCCTGCAGGAACTGACCGATACGCCGTTCGATCTCGGCGCCGCGCCGCTGTTCAGCGCGCGCATGTTCCGCCTGGCCGATGACGAGCACGCGCTTTTCTTCATGCCGCACCACATCATCTGGGACGGCTGGTCGTTCGACATCCTCTATAACGAGCTGTCCGCGCTGTATCGCGCCTTCGCCGCCGGACAACCTTCGCCGTTGGCGCCTCTGCCCGTGACCTATGGCGATTTCGCCGAATGGCATGCGCAGTGGCTCGAATCGCCCGCGTTCCAGGCCCAGCTCGGCTACTGGCGCGAGCGCCTCGCGCAGATGGGCGACATACGCGCGCTGCCCACCGACCATCCGCGGCGTCCCGGCATGTCAGGTCTCGGCCGGACCGAATGGATACGTGTGTCGCGCGAGGACACCGACGCGATGCACGAGGTGGCCCGCCAGGCGGACGCCACGCTCAACATGACCCTGCTCGCCCTGTACTTCGCGATGCTTTCCAGTTCGGCCGGCCAGCACGACCTCGTCGTCGGCACGCCGGTGCGCGGGCGCAACCAGACCGAGCTGGAATCGGTCATGGGCTACTTCAACAACCTGTTGCCGCTGCACGTGAGCGTGGACCCGGCACTGTCGTTCCTGGAGTTCGTCCGCCACGTGAAACGCACCACCATCGAGGCCTTCGGCCATCCCGACGTTCCGCTGGAATACCTGCAGCGCGAACTGAAGGTCGGCCACGGCGCGAGCGCCACGCTCTACCAGGCGCTGTTCTCGTTCCAGGATGCCCGCCAGCGCGTGGTGGACTGGGGCGGCCTCGCCCATGAACAGATCCTGCTCTTCCAGAGCGGCGCCACGGAAGACCTCGGGCTCTGGTTCCTCGAAGGACATGCGGGCATGGTCGGCGGCGTCACCTACAACGCCGACCTGCTGCAGGCGGATACGGCGCGGCTGATGCGCGAGCGTTACCTCGGCATGATGCGCAAGGTCGCCATCGATCCCGCGATCGCGGTGGGCACGCTCACCGCGGCCACGGCGGCCGAACGCGAACGCATGCGCGACTGGAACGCGGCCGGTGCCGAAGCGCGCCTGCCCGCGGACCTCTACGCCCTGGTTGCCCGGGGCGCCGCGATCTCGCCCGATGGCGTCGCCATCGCGCAAGGAAACCGCGAGACGACCTATGCTTCCCTGCTGCGTCGTGTCGACCGCATGGCCGTGCTCTTGCGCGAACGCGGCGCGAAGAACGGAAGTGTCGTCGGCCTCTGCGTCGACCCCGGCACCGAGCGTCTCGCCGCCCTCCTGGCCATCGCCAGGACCGGAAGCACCGCCCTGCTGCTCGACCGCGCCGACCCCGCGGCACGGCTGCGCGACATACTCGCCGATGCGCGGATGACCGTCCTGGTCGGCGACGCCGCGCTCGAAACGACATTGGACTGGCCGCGCGCATGCGCCCTCTGGCTGGACGCGGACCATGCGGAACTCGATGCCGCCCTCGTCGGCGACGGCGATTTCGCCGCGCGTCCGGATGCCGATGGCGCGGCCATCGCCTTCCACATCCTGGGCCCCGACGGCAAGGCGCGAGGCACGGCGCTTTCGCACCAGGCCGTCGCAGCCGCCGTGGAAGGGCTTGCCGACGCACTCGCCTTCGACGTCGGGCAACGTGTTTCCGGGGATGCCTTGCCCATCGATCCGATGTCGGTCATCGCACCCCTGCTCGCGCTGGGCCATGGCGCCACCTGGCGGATCGTGGACGCCCACGCCCTCGCGCATGGCGACCTTGGCGATCTCGATACCTTCATCGCCAGTCCCGAGACCTGGCACGCGCTCGTCGACACGAACTGGCCGGGCGATCGCCGCCTGCGCGCGGTCGTCGCCGGCGGTACGCCCACGCCGGACATGGCGGTTCGCATCGCCGCTTCCACGGCGGAGCTGTGGACGCTGTTCGGCGATGCCTCATCGGCTCCCGTCGCGACGTGCGGCCGTGTCGAACACATCGCCGACGCCTTGCACGAAGGCCGTCCGGCCACCCATGCGGAAATCTGGATACTCGACGACGACGGCGAGCCCTGCCCGATCGGCGCGACCGGTGAACTCGGCGTCGCCGGGCGCACGCTCGCCATGCCTTTCGGCCAGCGCGCCAACGCGGAACGGCAACCGGGAGAAGGCTGCCTGCTGCGTACCGGCTATCGCGGACGCTGGCTGGCCGACGGCCAGTTGCAGGTGATCGGGCGCGACGACCGGCGCATCCGCCGCCGCGGCCTGGACGTGGAGCCGGCGGCGATCGAAGCCCTGCTCGTCGCCCAGCCAGGCATCGTGCGCGCCATGGCGGTGCCACGGACCGACCATGCCGGCCTCGTCCGCCTCGATGCCTATGCGGTCGGCGCGCCGGGCAATCCGCCGGACGTCGACAACCTGCGCGCCGCGCTGGCCACGTCGCTGCCGGCCTGGTCCATGCCCGCGCACCTCGTCGTGCTCGATGCCCTGCCGCTGCTGGCGACGGGTGAAGTGGACGTCGCGGCCTTGCCGCTTCCCGCGGAACCCCGTGCGGGTGCGTCGGTGGAAAGCACGGAACCGCGCAGCGAAAGCGAGCGGCTGCTGGCGTCGGTATGGACCGAACTGCTCGGCATGTCGCGCATACGCACCAGCGACAACTTCTTCGACGTGGGCGGGCATTCCCTGCTCGCGGTGGACATGGCCGTCCGCGTCCAGAAGCTCACGGGGGTGCAACTCAACCTGCTCGACATCGCCAATGGCACGCTCGGCACGCTGGCCGCGGAACTGGCGGTCGCCGTCCCGGCCGCCACGGCGTCCGCCACGAAACGTGGCCTGCTCAGTCGCCTTCTTGGGCGCGGTTGACCTGGCGCCCGGGGGGAACGCCGACATGACACACATCGCCTGGTTCGTCTGCTGGAGTTCGGCGGCGCTGCTGCTACACGTCTTCGTCGGCTATCCGCTGCTGGTGTGGATGCAGGCTCGCCTGCGCCCCTTGCCGGTGGCGCGGCGCGCGATCCTGCCCACGGTCAGCATCGTGATGGCCGTGCACGACGGCGAGCGTTTCATCCGCGCGAAGCTGGCCAGCCTGAAACAGCTGGACTACCCCGCCGAGTTGATCGACATCGTCATCGCCTGCGACGGCTGCCACGACACGACGGTGACCACGGCACGGCGCTCGACCGATCCCCGGGTGACCGTGCTGGACTTTCCCAACCGGCGCGGCAAGGCGGCTTGCCTCAACGATGCCGTGGCGCTGACACGTGGCGAGGTGCTGCTCTTCACCGACGTCCGCCAGAAGCTCTCCCCGGTGGCCTTGAAGGAACTCGTGGCCAACCTCGGCGACCCGACCGTGGGCGCGGTGGGCGGTGAACTGCACATGGAAAACGTGCGCAGCGGCTTCGCCCAGGGCGTCGACTTCTACTGGCGTTACGAGAAAGGCATCCGCCATGCGGAAAGCCTGTCCGGCTCGACGATCGGCGTCAGTGGCGCCTTGTACGCGATACGCCGTTCACTGTTCCAGCCACTGCCCGCGGGCACCGTGCTGGACGACGTGCTCGTGCCGATGCGCGTGGCGGCGCAAGGCAAGCGCGTGGTCTTCGAGCCCAAGGCGATGGCCTGGGACCAACCCTCGCAGCTGCCCGAGGAAGAGCGGCGGCGCAAGATCCGCACGCTCGCCGGAAACTACCAGTTGATCCAGCTCGCGCCATGGTTGCTCGCCCCGTGGCGCAACCCCCTCTGGTTCCGCTTCGTCAGCCACAAGCTCCTGCGCCTGTTCGCCCCGTGGCTGATCCTGGCCCTCACGATCAGCACCGGCCTGCTGTTCACCCGCCATCCCATGTACGCCCTGGCTTTCGGCGCACTGATAGGAGGATTGCTGCTGGTCGGGCTCGCACGCCTGCAACCGCCGTTGGGACGCCTGCTGCCCCTGCGTATCGCGGTCGCATTCTTCTACCTCAACCTCTTCGCGGCGCAGGCGCTCGTGGCCTTCGCGCGCAATCGAAGGCTGCACTTATGGTGACCCCCATGCCCCCGCGCGGAGCGCCCGGTATTCGTGGCCGTCTCGGCGAGTTGTGCTATTCCAGCGGCCTGCTGCATTCGCTGCAACGCGTGCGCGCGTGGTGGCAACGCGACCTGCGCATCCTCGCCTATCACCGCGTGATGCCGCTGCCGGACCCGGACACCTTCGGCTTCGACCTCGAACTCATCAGCACGCCGCCCGCCGAATTCCGCGAACAGATGTTGCGGATCAAGAAATACTTCCGGCCGATGCGCCTGACCGACATCGTGGCCGCCCTCGACGCCGGCGAGGCCTTGCCGCCGGACACCGTGGCGGTGACCTTCGACGACGGCTACGACGACAACTACCGGATCGCCGCACCGATCCTGGACGAGATCGGCGTGCCGGCGACGTTCTTCGTCTCCACCGGGCACATCGACACGGGCCGGCCGTACGCGTACGACTGGCTGGTCCACATGATCCTGCTCACGGCGGCGGCGCGGCTGGTCCTTCCCGAACTGTCGATCGACGTCGCGCTGCCGCCCGACCGGCCGGCGCGCCGCCGCATCGCCGGCAACGTGCTGCTGCGCATGAAATGGCTCGACGCGTTCGGGCAGAGCGCGATGATCGAGCGGCTGGAGGTGGAATGGGACATGCCCTCGGCGGCCGCACGCCCCGTCGACTGCCGCCCCATGACCTGGGACCAGGTACGCGAGATGGAGGCGGCCGGGTTCGAATTCGGATCGCACGGCGTGCACCACCGCATGCTCGCACGCCTTCCGCGCGACGAGATGGAACGCGAGATCCGCGAATCCAAGACCACGCTGGACCGTGAACTGCGCCACCCCGCCGTGCTGATGTCCTATCCGGTGGGTGGCGACCGCGCCTATAACGACGACGTGATCTCGGCCACCCGCCACGCCGGATTCCAACTCGCCTGCAGCTACGTCTGCGGTACCAACCCGGAGCCCAGCGAGAACCGCTACTCGCTCTACCGGCTGCCGGTGGAGAGCAACATGGGCCCCGGCTGGTTCGCCGCGATGCTCGCCTTGCCGCAGCTGATGAGCTACCCCACGCCCGCGCACCAGGCGGCCGGACCGAGGGAACAACCATGTTCCCCCTGATCCTTCTCTACGTCGTACTCACCATCATCCGTCCCCAGGACTACGTACCCGGCCTGGAAACCGCGCCCATCCTCCCCGTGGTGCTGTTGCTGGCCTTCGCCATGTGGCTGGCATCGCGTTCGAAGACCTTCGAAGCGCCGCAGTTCGTGATCCTGCCCGCTTTCCTGCTGATCCTGATGATCTCGCAGATGAGCAACGGCTGGGCCGGCGGCGCGCTCGACGAGCTGGCCCGCTTCGGCCCCGTGGTGATCGCCTTCTTCGTCTTCGGCGCCGCGTGCGGCACCCAGAAACGGGTACGCATCGCCATGGGCGTGTTCGTGGCCTGCGCGACGGTGCTCGCGCTGCACGGCGTCGAGCAGGTGAGCACCGGCGTGGGCTGGACGGGCACGCCGCTGAGCGAAGGCGGACGCATCCAGTACGTGGGCATCTTCAACGATCCGAACGATCTCGGCCTCCTGTTCGCGGCGACCCTGCCCATGGCGGTGTTCCTCGGCCGGCGCGGCACCGGCGCGATGCGCCCGGTGTGGCTGGTGGCGGCCCTGCTCCTGCTCTACGGCACCTATCTCACCAACTCGCGTGGCGCCATGCTGGCGGTGCTGGTCGTCGCCG
>Ga0182006_1000949_pt1 | contig 19287 bp, 15 predicted proteins | sample Sormic07211104_1_FD_123022 | JGI IMG/M metagenome (GOLD analysis project Ga0182006, IMG submission 123022) | Rhizosphere microbial communities from Sorghum bicolor, Mead, Nebraska, USA - 072115-104_1 MetaG | ecosystem: Host-associated > Plants > Roots > Rhizosphere | place: USA: Nebraska...
CACGGCCTTGATGCCCAGCGCCAGCGTGATGTTCTGCCACAGTACCGAATGCGCCCGGCGCGACAGGCGGATGGTCTCGGGGATGCGGCGCAGGTCGTCGTTCATGATGACCACGTCGGCCGCCTCCATCGCGGTGTCGGTGCCGGCCCCGCCCATCGCGAAGCCGATGTCGGCCTGCGCGAGCGCGGGGGCGTCGTTGATGCCGTCGCCGGTCATCGCGGCGGCGCCGTAGCGCTGCTGCATGGCCTTGACGGCGTCGAGCTTCTCCTCGGGCAGCAGGTTGCCGCGCACGTCGTCGATGCCGGCGTGGGCGCCGATGGCCTTCGCGGTGGCGGCGTTGTCGCCGGTGAGCATCACGGGCACGACGCCGAGCGCACGCAGTTCCTCCACCGCGGCCTGCGACGATTCCTTGATGGTGTCGGCCACGGCGAACAGCGCGAGCACGGCCTTGTCCGATGCCAGCAGCGTGACGGTGCGGCCCGCCTCTTCATGGCGCTTCAGTTCGGCTTCGAGCGACGGCGTGCACAGGCCTCGCTCCTCGATCAGGCGGTGGTTGCCGAGCACGTAGGCCTGCCCCGCGTGCGTGGCCTGCACGCCGCGGCCGGGCAGCGCGGCGAAGTCGCCGACTTCGTCCTGCGGCCCCTTCAGGCCTTCGGCGATGGCCTTCGACACCGGGTGGTCCGAACGGCCCGCGATGCTGGCAGCAATGGTGAACACCGTGGCCTCGTTGCCCGAGGTGTCGACCAGCACCGAGTCGACCAGCTTCGGCTTGCCTTCGGTGACGGTGCCGGTCTTGTCGAGCGCAACCGCCTTGAGCCTGCGCGCCTCTTCGAGGTACGTGCCGCCCTTGATGAGAATGCCGCGCCGCGCGGCCGCGGCCAGCGCGCTCACCACGGTGACAGGCGTCGAGATCACCAGCGCGCACGGGCAGGCGATGACCAGCAGCACCAGCGCCTTGTAGATGGCCTGCAGCCACGTCCAGTCCATGAACAGCGGCGTGAGCACCGCCACGGCCAGCGCCAGCACGAAGACGGTGGGCGTATAGATGGCGGCGAACCTGTCGACGAAGCGCTGCGTCGGCGCGCGCGAACCCTGCGCCTCCTCGACCGCGTGGATGATGCGCGCCAAGGTGGTGTTGGCCGCCACCGCCGTCACGCGGAACTCCAGCCCGGCGGTCTGGTTGATGGTGCCCGCGAACACCTGGTCGCCGACGGTCTTGTCGACCGGAATGCTCTCGCCCGTGACCGGCGCCTGGTCGATGGCGCTGGTGCCTTCGGTGACGACACCGTCCAGCGGCACGCGCTCGCCGGGGCGGATGCGCGCAATGGCATCCAGCACCACCTCGCTGGCCATCACGGTGCGCCAGCTGCCGTCGGCCTGCTTCACCTCGGCCTGCTCGGGCGCGAGCGCCAGCAGGCTCTGGATGGCATTGCGCGCACGGTCCACGGCGCGCGCTTCGATCAGTTCCGCGATGGCATAGAGCGCCATCACCATCGCGGCTTCGGGCCACTGGCCGATGATGAAAGCACCGGTGACGGCCACGGCCATCAGCGCGTTGATGTTCAGGCGCCCGCGCACCAATGCGGCAAAGCCCTTCTTGTAGGTGTCGAGGCCGGCGAGGCCGATCGCGCCCAGCGCCAGCACCATCTCGGCCGCCATGAAGCCCTTGCTCTCGAACCCCATGAAGGAGATCGATTCGGCCGCGATGGCCAGCAGCAGTGCAGCCACCAGGCGTGCAAGCCCGATGCTCATGCCGGCGATCTTCGCGGGCGCGGCTGCCGCGGCACCCTCTGCGTTCAGCGGCTCGGGCTTGAAGCCGGCCTTGCGGATCGCGGCGAGCGCCTGGGGCAGCACGCCGTCGTCGGTGGTGATGGCCATGGTGCGTTCGCCAAGCCGGAAGCGCAGGCCCTTGACCCCCGCGACCGGCTCGAGCGCACGGCGGATCTCGGATTCCTCGACGGCGCAATCCATCGTGGGAATGCGAAAGAGCAAGGCGCCCTTGGGAATATCGGCCGCGTCGATGGCGGGCGACGAGCCGCAGACCGGATCGCCGCAGCAGGATGTTGCGGCAGGGGAATGCGCATGCCCGGGCGCGTGGTCGTGACCATGATCGTGGTCGTGCGGATGAAGGGCCGGCGTCACCGGCTTCAGGGCGTTCTGATTCGTCATGGCATCGATTGGAAACCCTGAAGCAGGTGTAGAGTCAAACGCTCATTCCCACTCGTTCATTTGCCGCATCATGAAAATCGGGGAACTGGCCAAGGTCGCGAACACGCCGGTCGAAACCATCCGGTACTACGAGCGCGAGCAACTGCTGCCCGAGCCCGCGCGCACCGATGGCAACTACCGCATCTACGACGAAGACCATGCCCAGCGCCTGGGCTTCATCCGCCGCTGCCGCTCGCTCGACATGACGCTCGACGAGATCCGCAGCCTGCTGAAATTCCGCGACGCGCCACAGGACGACTGCGGCGAGGTCAACCAGTTGCTGGACGACCACATCGGCCACGTGGCCACGCGCATCGCCGAACTCAAGATGCTGGAGAAGCAACTGAAGGCGCTGCGCCAACAATGCTGCGGCCCCGAATCGGCCAACGCCTGCGGCATCCTGCAGGAACTGGACACCGCCTCCCTCGCTCCCGAGACCTTCGGCCAGCACGCAGGCCATGTGCACGGGGCGCTGCACGCGCCGGCCAAGCGGGGCGGCTGATCGGGCTTCTTCTTACTTGCCCACCAGCTGCGTGAGCTTGTCCGCCTCGAAGTTCTCGTCGCGCGCCGCATCGCCCGGCACGCAATCCTTGGTGCCCGGCTGCGCCGACAGCTTCTCGATGGCCTGCCACAGCAGCGCGATCTGGTGCTCCTGGCTCGATGCGCTGTCGATCAGCCCGCGCAGCGCCTGGCTCAGCGGGTCGTCTTCCTGCGTGATGCCGTAGGCGGAGAACTTCTGCGGCGCGGCCACATCGGCGCTTTCGCCGGTCTTCGACGGAATGATGCGTGCGGGAATGCCCACCGCGGTCGCCCCCGCCGGCACCGGCTTGATGACCACCGCGTTGCTGCCGATCTTGGCGCCATCGCCCACGACGAAGCCGCCCAGCACCTTGGCCCCCGCGCTCACCACCACATCACGCCCCAGCGTCGGGTGCCGCTTGGCGCCCTTGTAGAGCGAGGTGCCGCCCAGCGTCACGCCCTGGTAGATGGTGCAGCCGTCGCCGATCTCGGCCGTCTCGCCGACCACCACGCCCATGGCGTGGTCGAAGAACACGCGCTCGCCGAGCTTGGCGGCCGGATGGATCTCGATGCCGGTGAGCCAGCGCGCCCAGTGCGCGATGAAGCGCGCGGGCCACTTGAAGCCATGCGTCCAACAGGCGTGCGCCCAGCGATGCAGCACCACGGCATGGAAGCCGGGGTAGACCGTGATCACTTCCCATGCGCTGCGGGCGGCCGGGTCGCGTTCGAGGATGCACCGGATGTCGGCGCGCAGTCGAGTAAACATCGCTGCCTTCTGTCTGTTGTCGTTATATCGATAGGGGCGAAGCAGTCTAAGGCCGGGGGTCTTCGCGTAGGGCCGAAGGGGTTTTTTATTCAGGAGCTTTTGCCGGCCTTGGGTGCCTTGGCGGCGTCGGCCATGGCCTTGGCGATGCCACGCAGGATGTGGATTTCCTCCGGCGTAGGCTGGGCGCGGTTGAAAAGCTGCTGCAGCCGCGGCATCAGCTTCTTGGGCGCTTCGGGATCGAGGAAACCGATCTCCACGAGCGAGCGCTCCCAGTGGTCGAGCATGCCGCCCACCGCCTGCGCATCGGCCGCCTGCACGGGGTTGATGGCTTCGCGCACCTCGTAGCCACCGAGCGCGAGCCGCCACTCGTAGGCCACCACCTGGATCGCCGCGCCCAGGTTGAGCGAGCCGAACTTCGGATCGGTCGGGATGCTCAGGGCCACGTTGCAGCGGTAGACGTCCTCGTTGCGCATGCCGAATCGCTCGGAGCCGAACAGGAAGGCCACGTGCTGGTCGCCCTGTTTGGCCAGGGGTTCCAGGTGCTCCCGGGGCGTGCGCGTGGGCGGGCCGAAGTCGCGCGGGATCATGGCCGTGGCGCACAGGTGGGTGACGCCGTCAAGGGCTTCGTCCAGCGTTTCTACGATGCGGGCGTTGGTCAGCACGTCGAGCGCGCCGCTCGCGCGCTGGATGGTTTCCTCGCGCCGCAGCACGTTGGCCCAGCGCGGCGCGACCAGTACGAGGTCGGAAAAACCCATGGTTTTCATGGCGCGGGCGGCGGCGCCCACGTTGCCGGCGTGGCTGGTCTGGATCAGGATGAAACGGGTGCGCATGGCGGATTTGGAGACACGAAACGGCGGAGCCGGTAAAATCCCCCGATTCTCGCTGCCCGCATCGCCGGGCCGCCTCCGGGGGCCTCCCCACCGTTCTTCCCACAATCCAATGTCGTCCCCCAACCTGCATCCCATGCTCAACGTGGCCGTCAAGGCCGCACGCGCCGCCGGCGCGATCATCAACCGCGCCGCCCTCGACGTCGAGGCCGTTCGCATCTCCCAGAAGCAGGTCAACGACTTCGTCACCGAAGTCGATCACGCCAGCGAAAAAGCGATCATCGAGACGCTGCTTGGCGCGTACCCGGGGCACGGCATCCTGGCCGAAGAATCGGGCACCGAACACGGCGCCAAGGACTCCGACTACGTCTGGATCATCGATCCGCTCGACGGCACCACCAATTTCATCCACGGCTTCCCGGTGTACTGCGTGTCCATCGCGCTGTCGGTGCGCGGCAAGATCGAGCAGGCCGTGGTGTACGACCCCACCCGCAACGACCTGTTTACCGCCACCAAGGGCCGCGGCGCCTACATGAACGAGCGCCGCATCCGCGTCTCCAAGCGCACCCGCCTCAACGAGTGCCTGATCTCCACCGGCTTCCCGTTCCGCACCGGCGACAACTTCAAGCAGTACCTGGCCATCATGGCGGACATGATGCCCCGCGCGGCCGGCCTGCGCCGCCCCGGCGCCGCCGCACTCGACCTCGCCTACGTGGCGGCCGGCTTCACCGACGCCTTCTTCGAGACCGGCCTGAATCCCTGGGACGTGGCCGCGGGTTCGCTGCTGGTGACCGAGGCCGGCGGCCTGATCGGCAACTTCACGGGCGAGCCCGAGTTCCTCGAACAGCGCGAATGCCTGGCCGGCGCCCCGCGCATCTACGGCCAGCTGGTGCCGCTGCTCGCCAAGTATTCGAAGTTTGCCAACGTGGACGACAAGCTGCGCGCCAGCGACCGCGTGCGCGCCGTGTCCGCCTCGACCAAGTCGAATGCCGCCGACGCCTCGGTCGACCTGTACGCCCGCAGCACCGTGGTCGACTTCGCGGATGAAGCTGCCGAAGGCGCCGCCCCGGCACCCGCCGCCGCACCCGCCCCCCGAAAGCTCACGCGCATCCGCCGCGACGCACCCGCCGCCGGTGGCCCCTCCGAGGGCGACACGCCCGCCAAGTGACGATGCTGGGGCCCCACGCCGCGCCCCGCGTTCGTGCCGCTCTGCGCATCGCGCTAAGCCACTACGTCGCGAGCGGGCTCACCGTTGCGCTGGGCCTGCTGTTCATCTCGGGCGGCATCCACCTCTGGCTCGGCACCATTGCGGCCTCTGCGGCCGCCACCGGCGTGATCGTCACCGCGCCGCCCGACTTGCCCGGCCCACGCCGCGGCAAGTTCCTGCAGATGCTGCCAGCGCCGCTCATCGGGCTGCCGCTCTTCTTCGCGGTGCAGATGCTGCACAGTGCCCCCATCCGGCTCGGGCTGGTGCTGGTGCCCGCCACCTTCGTCGCCTTCCTGGCCATGGCCTGGGGCAAGCGCGGCATTCCGATCGCCATCGCGGTGATGTTCTCGATGGTGTTCTCCATGGCCACGCCGCCGCCCGCCGGCATGGCCGACGCCATCGAGCGCACCTGGCACTTCGGACTGGGCGCGGGCCTTTACGTGATCTGGGCCACGCTGGCCAACCTCGCGCTCAACGGGCGCTTTCGCACCCAGTCGGTGGCCGACGTGCTGTATTCGCTGGCCGCGCTGATGCGAACCGAGGCCAGCCAGTTCCTGCCGCAGGACGAGACCCGCGACGTGCGCGACACTCCCGCGCCCTTGCTGGGCCAACTGCTGCGCGAGCAGGCCGCGCTGGCCGACCAGTTGCAGGCCACGCGCGACATCGTGCTCGAATCGCCGCGCACTCCGCGCCGCCAGCGCCTGGCCGCCATGCTGGTGATCGTGCTCGAGATGCGCGACCAGCTGCTGGCCAGCGAGCTCGACCTCGACACCCTGCGCGCCCACCCCGCGCACGCCGAGGCGCTGATCGAGATGCGCCGCGTGCTCGAAGAGCTCGCCGACGAGACCATCGCGCTGGCCGACGCCCTCATGATGGGCCGCCACCCCGAGGCCATAGCCGACCGCCGCCCACGCCTGGCGGCCATCCACGTCTCGGCCGACGACAGCGCCGACATGCACGGCGGCAGCGGCGGCCACATCGGCCCCACGGCCGCCATGCTCGCGCGCGGGCTGGCCAGCCGCATCGGCCACATCAACGACGAGGTGCTGCGCCTGTCGGCCATGGCGCGCGGCGACGCCGAGCCCAACCTCGCCGTGGTGCGCGCCAACTGGCAGCTCTTCGTGAGCCCTACCGACTGGTCGCTGCGCCCCTTCTTCACACTGTGGAGCTGGGACCAGCCGCCGCTGCGCCACGCCATCCGCGCCGCGCTGGCCATCGCAGCCGGCTACGCCATCGCGGTGTCGATGCCCTGGGGCTCGCACGACTACTGGATCCTGCTGACCATCGTGGTCGTGCTGCGCGGCAGCCTGTCGCAGACGCTGGAGCGCCGCAACGCGCGCGTGGCCGGCACGCTGCTGGGCTGCGTGCTCGCGGTGGGGCTGCTGTCGGCGCACCCGTCGGCGCTGATGCTGCTGGTCATCGTCACGGTGGCGCAGGCCATCGCGCACAGCTTCGCAGTGCGGCGCTACCTCATTACCGCCGTGGCCGCCACCGTGCTCGGCCTGGTGCAGGCCCACATGCTGAACGTGGGCATCGCGCCCATCTTCGCGCTCTTCGAGCGCATCGCCGACACGCTCATTGGCGCCGCGCTGGCCTGGGGCTTCTGCTACGTGCTGCCCTCGTGGGAGCGCACGCAGATTCCGGCGCTGGTGTCGCGCGTGCTCAGCGCGCAGGCGCGGCATGCACGGCTCGCGCTCGGCCTGGGTCAGCTCAAGGCCATCGACAGCAGCCCCGAGCTCGAATGGCGGCTCGCGCGCCGCGAGGCCTACGACAGCCTCTCGGCGCTGGTGCAGGCCACGCAGCGCTCGCTCTCGGAGCCGCGCGCGGTGCAGCCGCCGCTGGAGCCGCTCGAGCACCTGCAGGCACACAGCTACCAGCTGCTTGCGCAGTTGAGCGCCGTGAAGTCGATGCTGGTGCTGCGGCGTGACCGCCTCACGCCCGCAGAGGTCGAAGGCCCGATCAGCCGCACCGCGCAGCGCATCGAAGCGGCCATCGGAACCATCCCTACCACCGGCCCCTCTCAACCCGAGAGCGCCGGCTCGACCACCGTGGGTGGCCCGATCCCCCTGCCCGACCCGTTCGACAACGACATCAGCCCCTGGCTGCTGCGCCGGCTCGACCTCGCCACGGCACTCGCCACGCAGCTGCGCGACGACGCGGCGCGCATTCTTCAACCCCTGAACGAGACAACAGCAGCCACGACGACCACCGCCTGATGACCAAAGAGATACTTGCCCACCCCTGGTTCGGCACATGGATTGCCATCCTCGTCGCCATCCCGCTCGCTCTTCTGGTTCACCGCATCGGCGGCCTTGTCCTGAAGCGCATCACCCGCCCCGTACCCACGGTGCACGCGATGGTGATCAACTGCAACGCGCCAGCACGGCTCGTGCTGCCGCTGGTGGCGCTGCTGCTCATCTTCCAGGCGGCGCCTGACGACCTTCGCTTCATCGGCAACGTTCGCCACCTCAACGGACTGCTGCTCATCGCCGCCGCCACCTGGCTCACGGTGAAGGCCATCAGCGGCTTCGCCGAAGGCGTGCTCGCCCAGAACCCTTCCGACATCGACGACAACCTGCAGGCGCGCCGTGTGCTCACGCAGACGCGCGTGCTGGCGCGCACCGCCATGACGGTGGTGCTGGTGGCCGGCGGCGCGATGATGCTCATGACCTTTCCGGGTGCGCGCCAAGTGGGCGCGAGCCTGCTGGCTTCGGCCGGCGTGATCGGCATCGTGGCCGGCCTTGCGGCCAAGCCGGTGTTCAGCAACCTCATTGCGGGCCTGCAGATCGCGCTGGCGCAGCCGATCCGCATCGACGACGTGCTCGTGGTCGAGGGCGAATGGGGCCGCGTCGAGGAGATCACGGGCACCTTCGTCGTCCTCAAGATCTGGGACGAGCGCCGGCTGATCCTGCCACTCACCTACTTCATCGAGAAGCCGTTCCAGAACTGGACGCGGCACTCGGCGCAGCTGCTGGGCGCCGTGTTCATCTACGTCGACTACGGCATGCCGCTCGCGCCGCTGCGCGCGGAGGTCGAGCGCATCGTGAAGGCCGCACCCGAATGGGACGGCCGCTTCTTCAACCTGCGAGTGACCGATGCGACCGAGCGCACCATGCAGATCCGCGTGCTGTGCACCGCGGCAACATCGGGCCTTGCGTTCGACCTGCGCTGCAGCGTGCGCGAAGGGCTGATCGACTTCATGCAGCGCGAGCACCCGCAGTTCCTGCCGAAGATGCGCATCGCGAGCGACGGCGACCAGGAATACGGACAACAGCAGCAACGAGCCGTGGCCTGATACGGCGTTGAGGCGCTCGCCGATGAAGGCGGCGCCGCAGCGCACCGCCTGGCAAGCAACCAGGTGCGCTACCGCGGCATCGTCAAGGCGACCGTGATGAAGGTGGCCTGATGCCGCCCGCCCCGCGGCGGCCCCGGTCCGCCTTGGGCAGCACGGCCACTGCCACCATGCGCTCGGCCTGCGCCTGCAGGAGGTGCAGGATTTGGTCCAGGCGCGCCGCGTCTTCGCCGCTCAGGGCGCTTATCAGCTCGGCATTGATCCTGGTGACCAGCGGAAAAAGCTCCGCGTACAGCGCGTGCCCCGCCTCGGTCAGGTCCAGCAGCACCTGCCGCCGGTCGCCCACGCGGGCCACGCGCGAGACCAGCTGTTTTTCGACCAGCGAACCAACGGCCTTGGAGGTGCGGGCGCGATCGAGCTGGGCATGCTCGGCCAGCTGGGAGGAGCCCAGTTCGCCGCGGCGCGCGAGCACCACGATCAGCCGCCATTCGCGCCGCGTGATGCCGAAGCGGCCCTCGCACAGCCGGATCACCATGCCACCCGCCACGCCGACCACCCGCGACAGCCGGTACAGCAGCAGGTCGTCGAGCGAACGGTGCTGCGTGGTCATTGGGGGTTAGTCCGGGGGTTGGTTGATTAGATCAATCGACTGTAGCGTCTCTACAGTCTTCGGGATCGAACTCCAACCCCGAGAAAACCCCGGAGACGCCGCCCCATGCCCACGCCCCTTTCTTCGTTCGACCGCCGCCACGCACTCGCCGCCCTGGGCGGGTTTGCCCTTGCGCCGCTCGCCCTCGATGCGCGGGCCCAGGCCTTCAGGCCCGGCCAGCCCATCAAGGTGCTGATCGGCGTGCCCGCCGGCGGCACGCAGGACGTGCTGACCCGCGCCATCGCGCAGCAGGTGCGCGAGGCGCTGGGCCCGCTCATCGTCGACAACCGCGCGGGCGCGGCGGGCCGCATTGCGGCGGAAACCGTCAAGACGGCCACCCCCGACGGCCACACGCTGCTGCTGGGAACGGCCAGCATGATGACCATGTACCCGAGCGCCTACCGCAGCCTCTCGTACGACCCGTTCAAGGATTTCGTGCCGATCATCAACGCGGCGCGCTTCGAGCTGGCGCTGACCGTGCACAAGGACGTGCCTGCCAACACGCTGGCCGAGTTCATCGCCTGGGCCAAGGCGCAGGGCGACAAGCTGAGCTTCGGCTCCTACGGCTCGGGCACGCCTTCGCACTTTCTAGGCGAGATGCTCAACCGCACGGCCGGGCTGAAGATGGTGCACGTGCCCTACCGCGGCTCCACGCCCGCGCGGCAGGACGTGATGGGCGGCACCATACCCGTGTACTTCGACACCGTCGGCGGCGCGCAGCAGATGATGCCCTCGGGCCGCGTGAAGGTGCTGGCCACCAGCGGCGAGAAGCGCTCGCCGCTCATGCCCAACCTGCCATGCTTCGTCGAAGCCGGCTACAAGGACGTGGTGGCCACCGCCTGGTTCGCCTACTACGCACCGCTCAAGACACCACAAGCCACCGTCGACAAGCTGCGCGCGGAATTCGCCCGCGCCGTCAACTCGCGCGAGGTGCGCCAACAGTTGCTGCAGAACGGCATGTACCCGGTCGGCGACGGCAGCGACGCCTTGCTGAAGACCATGCGCGAGGACACCGCGCGCTGGGCGGGCATCATGAAAGCCGTGAATTTCCAGGCCAACGACTGAACAACCAAACGAACGACCGAAACGAGGAGGAACCCCGATATGCCGAATACGCCCCCCATCACCCGCCGCCTGGCCACGCTGCTTGCCGCAGCCGGCTTCATGGCATCCATCGCCGCCACGGCACCCGCGGCGAGCGCGCAGACGTTCGACACCCCGCTGCGCATCGTCGTCGGCTACGCCCCCGGCGGCGCCACCGACCGCGTGGCGCGCATCGTGGGCGACAAGCTTTCCTCGCGCCTGGGCGTGCCCGTGGTGGTCGACAACAAGCCCGGTGCGGGCGGCCGCCTCGCGGCGCAGCAGGTGAAGACCACCCCGGCCAGCCAGAACGTGCTGATGCTCGCCAACCCCGCCGTGATGGTGGTGGCGCCGCTGGTCTTCAAGGACAACAACTACGACGCCGAGCGCGACTTCGTGCCCGTGTCTTACGTCAACGACTACAACTTCGCGCTGGCGGTGTCCCCCACCCTGCCCGTGCGCGAGCTCAACCATCTGCTCGCCTGGATGCGCGCCAACCCCAACCAGGCCAACGTCGGCGTGCCGGCCACCGGCAGCCTGCCGCACTTCTTCGGCCTCATGGTGGGCGAGAAGGCCAAGGTGCAGACCCAGGTGATCGGCTACCGCGGCTCCGCGCCGCTGCTGAACGACCTGATCGGCGGGCAGGTGCCCATTGCCGTCGACACCGAAGACGTGGTGATCCCGCAGCACGCGGCCGGCAAGCTGCGCATCCTCGCGCTGTCGGGCGCCAAGCGCTCGCCCTTTGCGCCGAACGTGCCTACCTTCAAGGAAGCAGGCCTCGACCTGTCCGCCACCGGCTGGAACACCTTCTTCGCGCCGGCCAGCATGCCCAAGGACAAGGTCGAGCGCCTGTCCAACATCATTCGCGAAGTGATGCAGGACCCGGACACGCAGCGCAAGTTCAAGGACTCCGGCATGACCCCGGTAGTGAGCACGCAGGCGCAGACCGCCGCGATGCTGAAGTCCTACCGCGCGCAGTGGGCCCCGGTGGTGCAGAAGTCGGGCTACCAGCCCTGAGCTCCGACGACGCCAAAGAGACATGAACAGACCCAACATCATCTTCATCGTTGCCGACGACCTCGGCTACGCAGACCTCGGCTGCTACGGCGGCCGCGACGCCGTGTTCGGCCCCGTGTCGCCCGTGCTCGACGGGCTGGCCGCCAACGGCCTGAAGCTCACGCAGGGCTACGCCAACTCGCCCGTGTGCTCGCCTACCCGCTTCGGCATGATCACCGGGCGCTACCAGTACCGCCTGCGCGGCGCCGCCGAAGAGCCCATCAACAGCAGGAGCCGCGGCAGCGCCACGCTTGGCCTGCCGACCGACCATCCCACGCTGCCTTCATTGCTGAAGGCCAGCGGCTACAGCACGGCGCTCATCGGCAAATGGCACCTGGGTTACCCGCCCAGCTTCGGGCCGCTGCGCTCGGGATACGACGAATTCTTCGGTCCGATGTCGGGCGGGGTCGACTACTTCACCCACTGCGACTCCACCGGACGGCACGACCTGTGGTTCGGCGAGGAAGACAAGGTCGAAGAGGGCTACCTCACCGACATCCTCTCGAAGCGCGCGGTCGAGTACGTGGAGCGCATGGCGAAGCAGGAAGCGCCCTTTTTCCTGAGCCTGCACTACACCGCCCCGCACTGGCCATGGGAAACGCGCGACGACGCGGCCAAAGCACCCGCCGTGAAGGACAACCTGTTCGACCTGGCCGGCGGCAACATCCACGTGTATCGCCGCATGATCCATCACATGGACGAAGGCATCGGCTGGATCATGGCCGCGCTGCAGAAGCACGGCATGGCCGACAACACGCTGGTGGTGTTCACCAGCGACAACGGCGGCGAGCGCTTCTCGGACAATTGGCCGCTGGTGGGCGGCAAGATGGATTTGACCGAAGGCGGCATCCGCGTGCCATGGATCGCGCACTGGCCTGCGGTGATTGGCAAGGGCGGCGAGAGCACGCAGCTGTGCATGACCATGGACTGGTCGGCCACCATGCTCGACGCGGCCGGCGTGGCGGCGCATGCGGACTATCCGCTGGACGGCGTCTCGCTGATGCCCGTGCTGAAGGACGCGAAGCAAAGCTTCCGCAGGCCGCTGCACTGGCGCATGAACCACCGCGGGCAGGAAGCCATGCGCGATGGGGACTGGAAGTACCTGAAGGTGGACGGGAACGAGTACCTGTTCAACATTCCCGGGGATGAGCGCGAGCGGGCGAATCTGGCGAAGAAGGAGCCGGAAAGGCTGGCTGCGATGCGGGCGGATTGGCAGGCTTGGAATGCGACGATGCCGGCGATTCCGGAGGATGCGACTGTGAGCCTGGGGTATTCGATCAAGGACATGCCGCAGAGGTGATGAACGGCGGGAAGGACCGCTGCCGTGGGAAACGCGCGCATGCGAATTCCTGCGCCACAGGGATCACTGGCTTGAATCGGCAAATGTGATGGGGCTGTCTTTTCCGGAACTGCGGTGAGCGGGTGGTGCGGCCGCTCGCCGTCGGTGAATGACTGTTCGAGCTGCGCGGACCATCCGTGGTGCACTCCTAAAGTCTGGTTGTGGCCGACGCTCGAATCCATCATCCAACGCCGGGCATCGCGCTGGGCGATCTCCGCGACCCAGTCCATTTCCGATCGCTACCCAGCGCGGCATGGCAGGCCGGATTCAGTTAATGATCTCCCCCATACCCACGCGTACGCGCTCCCTGAGCTGCAGGATGTACTCCGCGTCAAAGAGCTCCCAGGTCGCCAGTTCGCCCACGATCCGAAGCGGCTCCCGGCTGCGGTACGAGCGTGTGGGATTGCCCGGAAACTTCTTGTCGGTGACGTTGGGGTCATCCTCGAAGGCACCCGTGGGTTCGACGATGTAGACGCGGCGACGGCCCTCGCCCTTCGCCATTTCGGCGGCCAGCCCGGCGCCCTTTGGCCAGGCGGTGAAGTAGATGTGGTTCATGACGACGCGGCCGTCGTAGTTCGAGCGGAAGCCTGCGGTGAGCAGGTCGCCCACCTGGAGGTCCGCCCGCGTACCGTGGAAGTAAGGGCCAGTGCCGAAGACAGCCATCGCGGGTCGCTCCTCTGCAGAACAGAAAGCCGCGGAGTCTACTCGGGTCGATTTCCACGCGAGCACCCGCCCCCGCCCTCTGTACCAGGCCGGCTTCGCTTTCGGCTTGCGCGCACTGCGACCCGAGGCGCGGGTTCTGTGCGCCGGCACCTTGGGCGAGTCATTGGCAGTCGCCGAGGAGCAGCAGACAGTCGGGCTTCCGGCTCGAACTATCGGCCCAGCGAAATGAGGCTCCACACGATGGCCACGAGCTGGGCGATGTTGATCAGGATCGCAATGACGTGGGTTCGGCGAAATCCCGGAATGGCGTCCATGTAGTTCGCCTGGATCTGCGCCCCGAGCGAGTCCATCCTGGGGATGATCTTCCTGCGCAGGGCGACGGCAATCAGCGCCAAAACCACGGCACCCGCGGCGAGCCCCGCGCGCCCTGCAAGTGCAAAGCTGATGGCTGTTGCAGTCGCGGTAATGAACGCGGCGTTGTAGTAGATGTTGAAGAAGCCGCGCACAAAGCGGGCGTCGAGCGGTGTGTCGTGCTTCAGGACCAGAAGCGGGATCGAACCCATGATGAAGTAGGCCGTCGTGACGAGGAGCGCGACCGTGAAGCCCAGGGCGGCGAACATTGCAACAGGCATCTGGATTCCTCCATGCGGTGGGCCTGAGATGCGCCGGCCCCGGCGCGCTGCTTACGACGGGTCGTGGCCCGGGGCCGAGCTGATCTCGGTGGGCTTGTAGATCTTGTGCTGCGCGGTCGGGCTGCCCGCGTCGGTCACCACCAGCAGACGCCAGAGCGGTTCGCGCACGGAGCATGCGCTTTCTTCTTCGCTGAGCTTGAAGCTCGGCACGCCCGGCGCGGTGCCCTTGACCACGACGCGCAGCAGCGTCTGGCCCTTGGCGTTCGACACTTCGAGGTCGTAGCCGATGTTCTTGTCGGCGAGGTTCTCGGCCTTGTAGCCGTAGCCGGTGAAATGCTTGATGACATACGCGATGGCGGCGGCCCGCACTTCTTCGGGCGACGCCTTGCTTGCGGCGCCATCGGCTGCACCGGCGGCTGCGGCCAGCTGCTGCGGCACGTTGCTGCGCGCCCTGGCGGTTTGCACTTCGGCCTCGGTCGGCACCCAGCCGCGCGGGCCGCGAACCAGCACAGCCAGCTTCTGCTCGGGCTCCCAGCTGGCGACGTGCCATTCGTCGTCGTCGCGCACGCGGGTGGACACCTTGGCGTCCTTGTTGCTTTCCACTTCGACGATGGCGAGGCGGTTGGTCTGCACCACGGCACGAAAGCCCTGGCCGGCGTCGAAGGTGCGCTTGAGCAAGGCCAGGCGGTCTTTGCCGCGCTGGACTTGTTGCGCGTTGCGCTCGCCGCCGCCCGCACGGTGGTGGATGTCGAGCGACTCCAGGCAGAACCAGCGCCCGCCGGCCCCCACGTTCACCCATTCGGCCCAGATGGTGGCGATGACGTTATCGCCGGTTGCGAGCCAGGCGTGGTCGAACGGCTTTTCGCGCGCGTCGAACACGCCCATCTTGGCAACGATTTCGACCGGCGTGAGCCGTGGTCCGGACAGTCGCTTTTCATTGATGACTGCGAGTACCTGGGGGTCGACTTCGTTTTCCATTCGGCGGGGTTCTGGGAGTTTTTAGGGGCTGGCAGTATGCCGCATCGGTTGCGGGGGCCGCCAGGCGCATGCGATCGTATGGCACGATCAAAGGATGCATGAGCCGTCACGCCGCATACCGTATCGCACCTGGCCGGGCGCGCTGGCGGTGCTCCTCGCCATTGCCGCCTATGTGGGCGGTCTCACCTTCTGGAACCGTCACACGCCGGGCAACCGGCCGTTGCCCGTGGGACAGACGGTGGACGCCGGCCAGGCCAGGTTCGTCCCCGCCGAGGGATGGGAGATGGACGTTTCCCGCTCGAAGGCAGGCCAGTCGCTGATGCTTTTCAAGGGCAGCCACAAGTTCCTGGTAACGACGCAGCCCTGGGCCGGCGGGCCGGATGGCTCGCTGATGCGGCAGCAGCGGCTGATGGAGCGCGGCCAGCGCCTGCGCATCGATGGCGACGTGTCCGACTTCGTCACGTCGTGGGGGCTGCAGGGCAAGACCTTCGCCTACTACGGCTCCAAGCTGGCGGGCCGGTTCTGGCAGGTGGTCGACCTGCAGCGCAAATCGCTCGTGCAGATCGACTTCTACGGCGCCAACGAAGGCATGGACGACGCGCTGACCGAAGCCCGCGGCATGCTGGACTCGATGGACCTGGAGGCCGCGCAGTGAGGCCACCCGTCTTCGACCAGGACCGGGCCCAGTGGCCGGTCGGCACCGACTCGTTCTTCCAGCCGCGGCGCGCCGCTTTCTGGCTGCTGGCGGCGCTGATCGTCAACGGGCTGTTCTACACGGTCCAGATGTTCTCGATGGGGTTTCGCGTGGTGCCCATCACCGCATTCCTGGGGCTGCTGGTGTGGGGGGCCTACACGCTGCTTTTCGTGCTGGCCTTTCGCACGCTGGACCTGCTCGAGCAGCACCCGCCGGAGGCCTACGTGCTGGCCTTCGCATGGGGCGGCATGGGCGCGGTGTATTTCGCGGCGCCGGCCAACATCGCCATCCAAAGTCTGTGCGCCAAGCTGGTGTCGCCGGAGTTCGTCGCGGTGTGGGGGCCGGCTGTTGCGGGGCCGGTCACGGAAGAGTTCCTGAAGCTTGCCGGGGTCGTCCTCCTGGTGCTGGTGGCGCGCAACCAGTTCCAGACCTACCTGTCGGTGCTGATCGTCGGCGCGATGGCGGGACTGGGCTTTCAGGTGGTCGAGAACCTGAGCTACACGGTCAACGCCTCCATGCACTTTCCGCTGGAGAACCAGGTGTATCCGGTGCTGCTCAACCTGCTGACGCGCGGGCTGCTGAGCGGGCTGTGGAGCCACGCGGCCTACACGGCGATCGCGTCTTTCGGCGTGGCGTGGTTCCTGCTGCATCCGCATCGGCCGATGGCGGTGCGCATCGCATGCGCGCTGCTGTGCTTCATGCTCGCATGGGCGATGCATTTCATCTGGAACTCGCCTTTCCTCGAAGATCTCTTCGATGGCGGGTACGGTGAAATGGCCATCATGCTGGTGATCAAGGGGCTTCCCGCGATCATCGTGGCGGGGCTCTTCTGGCAGGTTGCCGCGCGCGAGAACGGCACGTACCTGCACGCACTGGCAGCCTGGTTCGTGCCGGAGCGCGAGCTGATCCGCGACGACGAATGGGTGCGGCTGGGCGCGCCCATGCAGCGGTACAAGCTCCGCAGGGAAACGGGCTGGACCTACGGCTGGCGCGCAAGGCGCCTGAAGACACGGCTGCAGCGTGAGCAGTTGCGGCTGATTCGCAAGGCCGCGACCTACGGGCGCGGCGCGCAGACGCTGCGGCACGAAGTGGCGGTAAAACGCCTCCGCGCCGAACTGGATCCACTCATCGAGGTACGAACATGAAGCAGTCGGACACGAAAGCAGACCAGGGCCAGCCGGCCTCGGAACTCATCTCCGAAAAAATCGCCGGACTCGGCGACTGGCGCGGCGCAACACTCGCCAGGATGCGCAAGCTCATCACCGAGGCAGACCCGCAGGTGATCGAGGAGTGGAAGTGGATGGGCACGCCGGTCTGGTCGCACGACGGCATCATCTGCACGGGCGAGTCGTACAAGAGCGTGGTGAAGCTGACCTTCGCCAAGGGTGCGTCGCTGAAGGACCCGGCCCGACTCTTCAATTCGAGCCTCGACGGCAACGTGCGCCGCGCCATCGACATCCATGAAGGTGAAGAGCCGGACGCAACCGCGTTCAAGGCGCTGGTTCTCGAAGCGGTCGCGCTCAATGGGGCGGGCAAGGCGAAGTCTTCGAAGAAAGCGAAGTCCTGAGTCTTCCGGCGCGACGTCCCTGACCGGCTTTCCACGGTCCGGGTGGGTGGCTCGCGATCACGCCGCCGCCAGTGTCGGCTCGCCCCGCGACGGCCGCATTTCAGGTGCGCGGCGCGCCAAAAAGTCAGGTGGCAGTCAGCCCTCCTGCACGCCGTTCGTTTCGGCTTTTCCTGTGCTTCTTTCGACGTGGTCAGGTCGCGGGGCCTCGCTAATTCGCTGCTAAGTCTTCTGCCTTTTGACTGACATGCGGCGCTCCTAGATTCATCCGCGATCCGCAGTGCAAGCGCAGCCATCGGCTGCGCCGCTGCTTCACGCTCCCCTCCACGCTCGAAAGAAGAAATTGAAAGCCATTCAAAAAATCAGATCCGGCTTGCTGTGTCCCACCCTGACCGTGCTCGCAGCTTCGCTGCTGGCTGCGTGCGGAGGCGGAGGCGGCGGCTCGGGGCCGGTTGCATTCCTCCCGCCGCCCGCGAGCCAACCCGCGAGCCAGCCCGCGGGCTCCGGCAACACCACCTTCAGCGGCGTGCTCGCCGCCACCGCCTTCAAGGCCGGCAGCAGCACCGATCCAGTGATTGCGGCCGGCTACTACGCAGGCGCCACGGTCTGCGTCGACAGCAACAACAACGGCCGCTGCGACAGCGGCGAGCCCGCCGCCGTGACCGATGCCAACGGAAAGTTCAGCCTCTCGCTGTCCGCCGCGTCCGCGCTCATTGCCGACATCGGCACCAACGCGAAGAACACCGCCACCAACGCCAGCGTGCCCAGGCGCGAAGTGCTGCGCGTGGCGCTCGACCAGGTGAAGGAGCAAGGCACGGCCGTGGTGGTGAGCCCGCTGTCATCCGAGGTCGCGCGCCTGATCGAAGCCAACGGCACGAGCTACGCAGTCGAGAAGCAGAACCTGGCCACGCGCCTGGGCGTGCCGGTCGACGCCCTGCTTGCCGACTTCAATGCCGCGGCCGCCAATGTGCAGACCGCCTTGCTCGGCGAGGCCAATGCGCTCAACAACCGCTTCGCCTACGCGACCACCAAGCTTGACCGCGGCGACCTGTACCCCGACGCGCTGGCCAACCCCGGCGGCGACCCGCGCCTGAGCGGCATGGCGGGCGTGACGGTGGCGACGGCAGGCGTCGCGGACAACCGCAAGCCCATCACCTTCCTGCAGGCGCAGCAGGCCGCATTCAACGTCGAGGGCATTCCGCGCTACGACAACATCTTCATCGTGATGCTGGAGAACAAGGCCACGATGTCGATCCTGAACTCGGCCTACGCGCCCAAGATCAACGGCTACCTCAAGGCCGGAAACCAGCTGGTGAGCTACTACGCCACCGGCAACCCGAGCGAGCCCAACTACACGGCGCTGGGCGGCGCGGACGACTGGGGCATCAGCGACGACAGCCAGTGGAACTGCGACGCGACCGGCGCCAATGCGGTGCAGGACACGCCCGTGCCCGACAACACGCAACCGGGCCTGGCCAAGTCGCCATTCGCGGCCACCTGCACGCAGGCCGCCGCGGTGAACCACAACATCGTCGGCAAGCCGAACCTCTTCAACGCGATCACGAGCGCCGGCCTCACCTGGCGCACCTACAGCGAGTCAATGAACCCGGGCCAGGACTTCCGCACCGACAGCGTGGCCGACGCCGCCGTCACCGCGAAGGACAACGTCTACCCGCCCGGCACGCTCGGAGGCAACAACGCGACCATCGGCGACGCCACGCTCACGCTGCCGCTGCCCGCGGGCCTGTACAAGACCAAGCATCACCCCGGCATGGCCTACCAGAACGTGCGCAGCGCGCCCGAATGGAAGTAC
>Ga0182006_1000950_pt1 | contig 19285 bp, 14 predicted proteins | sample Sormic07211104_1_FD_123022 | JGI IMG/M metagenome (GOLD analysis project Ga0182006, IMG submission 123022) | Rhizosphere microbial communities from Sorghum bicolor, Mead, Nebraska, USA - 072115-104_1 MetaG | ecosystem: Host-associated > Plants > Roots > Rhizosphere | place: USA: Nebraska...
CCACACATGTCAGCAGTTCGCCATGCCTTGGGCCTGCCCGCGCCCGCGTCCGTGCGGTCTAATGACACCGCTGGACGATGCCGTGGTTATGGCTGCTACCGATGACAGGGGAATTCGCTTTGAACATACGCACCCAGGCTCCTGGCTGCCACTGGACTTTGGCAATAATGCTGCTCGTTGGCCTGGCGTTTTTTGGCCATGCCACGGCAGCCCGAGCCGACGATGCAGACGACCCTTACGCCTGTGAGACCGGGATGTTCACGGAAACCGCCAAAGCTATCGGGTTCGCTGGCGGTGACGCCTTGTGGGGCGACAGCATGTTCAATGCGTGCCGCTACGACCCAGGCCGCGACAACCGCATCATCGTTGCCCTGACCTATCTCGCGGGCGAGGAAAAGATCGGCCGGAAATCCAACGACGATTCCAAATTCATGCGCGATCTCGATGTCGTTGTCCTTGAACCAGACCAGCACACGGTCATGGCACATGCGCACGAAGACACGGCTGTCGAAGACGGCGGTGCCCGCCTGGAAGGCATCACCATCGATACGGCCCGGTACATGCTGGCCCCCGGTCTGCGTGCTTTTGGCGTGAGTGTGAGTAATGGAACTCACTGCACCTGCGCGAACAGCAACTCCACCAACCTCAAGCTGTACCTGCAGCATGGTCACCGGCTCGACAACGTCGCCACCATCGAAACCTCTTCCTGGCAGGCCGGCTACGAGACGGGTACGGAAGCTCCGCCCGTTTGCACTTCGACCGCTACGCAGAAGAAAACCGTCATCAATATCGCCAAAACCCGTAGCCACGGTTTGGCCGATCTGCAACTCGTCACTACAGTGACGGCGGAGTACGACTTCGACGAAGATCCTTCGAAGTGCCCGGTCATTAAACCGACGAAAACGACCACGACACTTCGTTTCGATGGTGCGACGTATAAATAGGGCGGACGCTAGAACGCCCCACCCGACGCTACTTGCGCGCGGCGATGATCTCGCTCAGGTAGTCGGGCGTACCTTCGATACGCACCAGATGCGGGTATTGCAGACCGCCGTGATAGTCCACCGGGATCGTACGGAAACGGCCCTGGTACTTCACCGTCAGCACGATGGGTGTCTTGCTGTCCTTGGCGGCGGTGATCGCGGTGGTCAGGGCATCCTTCGAATAGGTGTTGCCGTCGACGGCGACCACGGTGGCGCCGGTGCTTACGCCCGCCTTGAACGCAGGACCATCCCAGCGCACGTCGTTCACCTTGCCACCGTCGGTCATCGTCAGGCCGATCGACCATGTGAAGTTGAGTAGATGGCGAGAGGATTCGGGCCGTCCGTCCGCTTGCTTCTCGTACTCGCTTTCCTTCTCGTCATAGACCAGCTTCCAGCCCGTGGCGGCGAGGCCGTCCTGCAGCGGGGGATCGAGTGCGTTGACATGCGCGGTCAGGAAGTTTGCCCAGTCGTACTTGGCGACACCGTTCAGGGCCGCCACCACGTCGTCGAACGTGTAGGTCTTTGGCACATAGCTACCGTTGTCGACACCGAAGAACGCGCGTGCGAAGTCATCGAGCGACTGCTTGTCGTGCGTCAGGTTGCGCAGCTTGGCGTCGACGGCCAACCACATCAACTGGCCGCCGCTGTAGTAATCCTCACTCATCTGCCAGCTTCGGTAAGGCAGGGCCGAGCGCCTGGCGACGGTCGGGTCGTTGGTGGTGTCTTCGAGCGTGCGCCAGTGGAAACCCTCGCGGTTGCGCTCGTAGTTGGCCGCGACCATGGCCAACCCGTCACGGAACTGTTGCGGCGTCCACATACCGGCGCGTGCGGTCAGCACGAAACCCCAGTATTGGGTCTGGCCCTCGTAGACCCACAGGAGCGAATCGCCCATTGGTACGTTGAAGTTTGGCGTCCACAAGTCAGCCGGGCGACGGAACTTGCCGTTCCACGAATGCGTGTACTCGTGAGCCAACAGGTCGCGCTCCGACGCTGCATCCTTCCAGGCCGTGAAGTAGTCGGCACCCAGGCCGTCTTCGCTGGACTGATGGTGTTCCGTACCGTTGCCAGCCAGTTGATCCGATAGCGAGAACAGGAAGTCGTAGTGATCGTAATGGTGCGATCCGAAGAGCTTCACCGCCTGTGTCACCAGCGCGCGATGCACCGCGACCTGCTCAGGCGTGATCTCCAGGTATTTCGGCTCGTCGGCGACGACGTCCAGATAAACCGGTGCCTTGTCGCCCGGGTTGAGCGCGACGCGCTTGAAGTACTGGCCCGCGTAGACCGGCGAATCGACCAGGTTCTCCAATGTCACGGGCTTGAAGGTCGTGGTGTCGCCCGACTTCGAAGCCGTTTCCAGTGCGGTACCGAGTTGCCAGCCGTGCGGCAACGTCAGGCTCGGCGCGAAGGTGATGCCACGCGAATAGTAGCCCGCGGGGTATAGCGCCACCTTGCTCCATTCCATGGCCATCATGCGGTCGGTGATTTCGAAGTCCGCGCTGTCTTCGCGTTCCGACAGGTACTGGAATTCCGCTTCGACCGTTGAGACGCCCTCGGGCACATCGAGGTGGAATGCGTAGACGTTGTACTCGTCGCGCTTCCATGCGAGTGGCTTGCCATTGGCGCTCAGCTTGAGGCCGGCGAGCATCGCGATCGGGCCGGTCGGTGAGTGATCGCCGGGAATCCACTGCGGGTATAGCAGGGTCAACGCGCCTGCCTTCACTGGGATGGTTTCATGGATGCGGAAGATGCCCTGCACCGTATCGTTGGCATCGACGTGGATCGCCACCGTTCCGACGTATGGCGAGTCCTTCGGCGGTGGCACTTGATCGGAACCCGCTTGTTGCGCATCTGCGGTGATCGCTGCGAGCGCCATCGACAGGGCTACGACAGGGCGCAAGAACTTGCGGCGCGCGCTAGCCGGCGAACCAGCAGAAGTGATTGGGTGCATGAAGGACTCGCAGTGAGTGATGAGGGACGCGAAGCGAACGATGCGTCGGCTGCTCATCATAAACCGGCTGAGTGGATTACTTCGCTTTCTCTCGTTCCTGGAACAGGGCGGCTTCGCGAATAAATGCGGCCGCAGACGCATCGATTTGAGCTTGATTTCGCCCCCGCTGTGTTTCAAGACGCTCATAGTAGGGGCGCGACAACTCTTCCTGACCAGCTGCACGAAAAAGGTATGCAGTCTCCGGCGCGCGGTAGTCGCGGCTAACGTGAACATCTGAAAAAACACCTGTTGCTCTCAGAATTGCTGCGTGCCAAGGGAACATCAACGGCCAAGCCGCATCAGGTCTTGCCGCAACCTCATTAGCCTCTTGCATCAGTACGGCCGCTTCAGCCACACGTCCCTCCCGATACCGCGTAATCGAAGCATTTATCAAGTCCTCGCGAAAACCGATAGATTCGTTGTAAGACCAGACCGGACTGGCATACCAGCAAAGAGTGACTCCGGCTGCTACTCCAGAGAGAAATAGAAGCACGCCAATGAGTAACTTATTTGTCAACGCCACTACTCCTTGCAATCGATGCGAACCAGTTAGTAGAAATCGGCGATGATTATGACGGTCGGAATCGCAATCAAGGCTGTAGCCAATAAGGAACGCTTTCTTGCTACCGCAAACGAGCGACCGGAAAGCCAGAGTGAGGCAATCAGGCAAGTGACCCCGACTAGCAACGCGGTGTTCGAAACATGTCTATGGCTCTCAATGGCGTAACGGGGGGCCGTTGATGCTGGATCGCCAAGCTGAGACATGACGCCGTAGAGCGCAAGCAACCAGCCGAGGGGCACTAATGCTAAAGCCAGGTTAGCGAGTTTAGTTATGCTCATCGCCTTCTCCGAAGACACTGACCACAAGCAACTGAGGTCTTCAGTTCCACGCAGCGAGACCTGTTTGCCAGGGAAGCCTGCCGTACCCAAATGTCTTGTACTTAGCCATTCGTATCCGAACTCGTGCTAGCCGGAGGAAAGTGAGTATATGCAGCGGTGGTCTTAGAGTCCCTGTTCGATAGTGACCTGGCCGTCTCTCTTTGTGGAAACTATCCAATGCACTCCGGGTCCGCTGTACTCAGCGATGCCTCAGAGTCGAACCACGCACACATCCTTATCGCTTAGTTGCGAAAAACTGCCTGCAACGACCAGTTCGCCGTTAACTTCACCAGCGGTCGATGTGCATGCAAACAGTGTTAGGCAGAGGCCCAGTGCTCGTTTCATGTCGGCAAGACTTACTGGCATAGAGCTCTCCCTAGGCATGGCAATAGTTGAGATTGTGCTACTAACAAGCCGGCCACCGATAAAGCCACCACCATGGCATAGCTAATCGCCCAGGTCAGTCGAAAACGGGTGTGGAAGATACGGCAGATGAGCGACGCGATGCAGGCGGCGATCACAGCACCGCCCACGATGACACCTTGTGCCCTCGGGTCATCGCCGGGATATATCGCATAGGTCCGCACGGCGGTGATCAGCAAGAAGGGCAGACCGATCAGGGTGAAGGAGAGCCAGGAGATGTCTTGTTTCGCTGTGCCCGCAATGGGGCGGGTACTCTTGGAAAGACTAGGCACAATTAATGTAGGGATCGCGCACGACACACACTCGTTGGCGAACGGCGCCAATTCAGCACCACACTTAGTGCATAGCATTTCACGCCCCCTGTGTCGTCCATTACCACGCCGGCAGCCCACCCCGATCGTATCGGGGCACTGTCAAAATGACCAGGCTCACGATGCGCCTCAGAACAGTTCCCCCTGGGGTGAAGTGACCCTAGGCGCCGCAAACCGCGACGTATCCAACACCGTATCCCAAGCTCGATCCAACCCCGCCTTCCGCATCGCCACCTGCACCCGCTTCCGAATAATGTCCGCAAACACCCCCTGCCCACGCATCCGCGTCGCAAAGTTCGAGTCGTAATCCTTCCCACCATTCATCTGCTGGATCAGGCTGATGATATGCGCCGCGCGATCCGGGTAATGCAACTCCAACCACTCCCGGAACAGCTGCTTGAGCTCGTGCGGCAAGCGCACGCACGTATACCCGATCGAGTTCGCCCCAGCCGCACCTGCCTGTTCGATGATCGCCTCCAGGTCACGCTCGTTGAGCGCCGGAATGATCGGTGCAACGAGCACACCCACGGGAACACCCACCTTCGCCAATGTCTCCACCGCCTTCATCCGTCGATGCGGCGCACTCGCCCGCGGCTCCAGTTTCGACGCCAGCTTGTTGTCCAGCGAATTGATCGAAACGAATACCTGTACCAGCTTGCGTTCCGCCATCGGTACGAGGATGTCGAGGTCGCGCTCGATCAGCGCGTTCTTCGTGACGATGGTGCACGGATGATTGCACTCGTTGAGCAGCGCCAGCGCGGCGCGAGTGAGACGCCACTTCTTCTCGATCGGCTGGTAGGGATCGGTATTGCTACCGATATTGATTGGTTTGCACACGTAGCTACGCTTGGACAATTCCGCGCGGAGGATTTCCTCCAGGTTGGTTTTGGCGAACAGCTTGGTCTCGAAGTCGAGGCCCGGCGAGAGGTTGAGATAGGCGTGCGAGGGACGCGCATAGCAATAGATGCAGCCGTGCTCGCAACCCCGATACGGATTGGTCGCCTGCTCGAAGCCGACATCCGGCGAATCGTTGCGTGTGATGACGCTACGCGCCAGTTCCTCGCGCACCTCGGTGGCCGGCCGGTGCTCGTCTTCCTCGCGGTGCCAGCCGTCGTCCTCGGCCTGGTAGCGCGTGGTTTCGAATCGGCCTTCCGGGTTCGAGGCGGCGCCGCGGCCCTTGTGCCGGCGAATCATGGGGATTGGATCTGACATCGTACAAATGTACGACTCTCCCGTCTCAAATAACGCGATACAGCGATGACAGGGCCAAGGCCGAGCGTAAATGCGACAAGAAACCCTTCGCGGGCGAGTGCTCCAATCGACGCCCATCGTTGGCCGACGTGCCGCGATGTCCGTCCCCCCAAAGGAGATCCGCCCCATGCTGCACCGCTCGCTACTTCGTATCGCCACACTGGCTGCCCTGGCCGCCAGCCCGGCGGCCTTCGCCGCCGACAAGCCCACCGTCGTCCTCGTCCACGGCGCCTTCGCCGATGCCTCCAGCTGGAATGGTGTCATCGAGCAGCTGCACAAGGACGGCTACACGGTGGTCGCCGCGGCGAATCCGCTGCGTAGCGTGAAGTCCGACGCCGCCTATATCGCCGACGTCGTGAAGGGCATCAAGTCGCCCGTCGTGCTGGTCGGTCATTCCTACGGCGGTTCGGTGATTACCGAGGCGGCCGAAGGGCAGGACAACGTGAAGGCCCTGGTCTACGTTTCCGCGTTCTCGCCGGAAGTGGGCGAATCCGCCGCGAGCCTCTCGGGCAAGTTCCCCGGCAGCACGCTTGGCCCCGCCCTGGCACCGCCGGTCGACCTGTCCAATGGCGACAAGGATCTCTACGTACAGCAGGACAAGTTCCCGGCGCAGTTCGCCGGCGACCTCCCGGCGAAGCAGGCCACCGTGATGGCCGCCGAGCAGCGTCCGATCACCGCGTCGGCCTTGAATGAAACCGAAACCGCGGCGGCGTGGAAGCACATCCCGTCGTGGCACATCTACGGCGACTCGGACAAGAACATCCCGCCTGCATCGATGGCCTTCATGGCCGAGCGCGCGAAGTCGAAGAAGACCGTGGTGGTGAAGGGCGCGTCACACGTCGTGATGATCTCGCACCCGAAGGACGTGGCCAGCCTGATCGAGAAGGCCGCCAAGGGCGACTGAGCCAGACACGCTAGCGCTTCGCGAGATCCGGTGAGTCGTAACTCACCGACTTGAGCCCGTCCACCTGGCGTAATACATCAGCCAGCGCGGCAAGCTGGTCGTGGCGGACGGGTTTGGCGAAGAAGATGGTGACGACGTCGTCGCCATCTTCTTCACGACGCAGCACGGTCTTGGCAAACGGCAGGTGCTGTTCGGCGAGCGCCCTTTCACACGCGGCCAATGCGTTCGTGCCGGTCAGTCTCGCAACGAGGCGTGGCCTTCGACCCTTCCTCCCCGTGAAGCGCCGCTCCACCGGTTTCAGCAGGGCGAGGATCACCCAAATAATCGCGGTGGCCATGACGGCTGCCGCATAGAGGCCGCTACCGGCGGCAAGTCCCACCGATGCCACGGCCCACAAGCTCGCTGCCGTCGTGAGGCCACGCACGATCTGGTCGCGTTCCACGAACAGGATCGTGCCTGCGCCGAGGAAGCCGACGCCACTGATGACCTGGGCGGCGATACGCGATGGGTCCAGCACGACGTGCGGTGCGTTGATGACGTCGGCGAAACCGAAGGCGGACACCACGATCGCCAGCCCGGCACCCACACCGACGAGCATGTGCGTGCGCAACCCGGCGGTCCATTCCAGCCTTCCACGGTTGAGGCCGATGATGCCGCTCAGGACGGCGGCGGTGGCCAGGCGAAGGAAGATGTCGATGGGGGCGAGGCTCATGAAACCAGCGTACGGCGCGGCCGATAAAGACGCCGTGACCTGCGACAGCATTAAATGCCCGGTGTAACCAATGCTGTGGTGGGAAGCCGCTTCAGCGGCGATGGGGCTTGCCTCGACTTGGCCCGCTGCCGCGGGATCGCCGACAAGGTCGGCTCCCACAAGGTCTGTTCCTGATCCCGCAGGTCTATTCCTACCTGATCTACTCGATGCTGTGGTGGGACCGATGCTGTGGTGGGAAGCCGCTTCAGCGGCGATGGGTGCTTGCCGTGACCTGGCCCGCTGCCGCGGGATCGCCGACAGGGTCGGCTCCCACCGGAAAAAAACCGGCGGCCTTACGGCCGCCGGCTTGTATCACTCACGACGCAGCGTGGCTCAATGCTCCAGCGGAACATCCTTCGTTTCGCGGACGCAGAACAATCCGACGATGAAGGTCATCAGCGCCACCGCCACCGGATACCAGAGTCCGTAGTAGATGTCGCCCTTCCAAGCTACCAGCATGAAGCCGATGGTCGGTACGAAGCCGCCGAACCAACCATTGCCGATGTGATACGGCAGGCTCATCGAGGTGTAGCGGATACGCGTCGGGAACATCTCCACCAGCCATGCGGCGATCGGGCCGTAGACCATCGTCACGTAGAGCACGAGGATCGCCAGCAGCAACACCAGCATCGGATAGTTCGATTGCGCCGGGTCGGCCTTTTCCGGGTATCCGGCGGCCTTGACCTGTGCCGTCACCTTCGCGGTGAACTCCTTGCTCTGCGCGGTGAATGCCGCCTTGTCCAGACCGGTGCCTTCGAACGATTCGATCACGTCGTCGCCGATCTTCACCGTGGCCAAGGTGCCCGCCGGTGCTTCCGCGTTGCTATACGGAATGCCCTTCTTGGCGAGAACGCTCTTGGCCACGTCGCACGAGCTGGTGAAGGTCTTCTTGCCGACGGGATCGAACTGGAACGTGCAGGCGTTCGGGTCGGCGGTGACCACCACCGGCGCCGAGGCGGCGGCGGCTTCCACGGCGGGATTACCGAAGTGGGTAAGGCCCTTGAAGATAGGGAACATCGTCAGCGCGGCGATCAGGCAACCGGCCAGCACGATGGTCTTGCGACCGATCTTGTCGGACAGCCAACCGAAGAACACGAAGAACGGTGTGCCGATGAGCAGCGCGGCGGCGATCAACAGGTTCGCCGTGGTGCCGTCGATCTTCAGGCTCTGGGTCAGGAAGTAGAGCGAGTAGAACTGGCCCGTGTACCAGACCACCGCCTGGCCGGCCGTGGCGCCGAGCAGGGCGAAGATCACCAGCTTGAGGTTCTTCCACTGGCCAAAGGCTTCCGTGAGCGGCGCCTTCGACTGCTTGCCCTCGGCCTTCATCTGCTTGAACACCGGCGACTCTTGCAGCTGCAACCGGATGTACACCGACACGCCGACCAGCACCGCCGAAATCAGGAACGGGATGCGCCAACCCCAGGCTTCGAACTGCTCGGTACCCAGGCCGAGACGCGTACCCAGGATCACCAGAAGCGACAGGAACAGACCGAAGGTCGCGGTGATCTGGATGAAGCTGGTGTACAGGCCGCGCTTGCCCTGTGGCGCATGCTCCGCGACGTAGGTGGCCGCGCCACCGTATTCGCCGCCGAGTGCCAGGCCCTGCAGCAATCGCAACAGGATGAGCAGGACGGGCGCGAGCACACCCATCGTCGAATATCCAGGTAGCACACCGACCAGAAAGGTCGAGGTACCCATGATGACGATGGTGATCAGGAACGTGTACTTGCGTCCGATGAGGTCGCCGACGCGACCGAACACGATCGCGCCGAACGGGCGCACCGCGAAACCGGCGGCGAAGGCGAGCAGCGCGAAGATGAACTGGCTGGTCTCGTTCAGGCCGGTGAAGAACTGCTTGCCGATGATCGCGGCGAGCGATCCATAGAGGTAGAAGTCATACCATTCGAAAACCGTGCCGAGGCTGGACGCGAAGATCACGCGCTTGTGGCTGGTTCCAATCGTGCCGTCGGCTCGAAGGCCGCCTGCGGTAGTCGCCATATCGGTCTCCAATCAGAACCGGTAGTTGCCGTTGAGGGTGAACTCGTTCGCCGACGTCTTTTGCCGGCCGAGGCCGTTGGTCGTGGTCGAATCGAGATTGGAATGGATCCATTCCACGCTGAGGTCGTACGAGCCGGCGGTGTATTGCAGGCTGAGCGCCTGCTGGCGGTTCTTCAGCAGACCGGCCGTGTTCGGCGCACGCCAGCGCAGCACGTCGCCCTCGTCGGGCTTGCTGGCCGAGGCGAAGCCGTAGACGCTCCAGTTCGGGGTGAACTTGTAGCCGACCTGGAGGTAACCGCCCTTGTCCTTGATGTCGCCGAACTGCGAGAGGTCGCCGAAGATCTGGCCGATGGCATTACCCGTATAGAGAGCGCTCTTCACGATGAAGTTGCCCGGCATCCACATGCCGCCCACTTCGAACGCCGTGCTCTTGATGTTGCTCTTGATCGGCGTGATCACCGTGCCGTCCACGCCATGCAGGTCCATCTTGCTGTAGTGGCCGGCGGCGAAGGCCTGCCAGTTGCTGCCCTTCGCCGTGATCCTCGCTTCGACCTGCGGCTTGAAGCCCGCATTGCCCGCCGTGAGGTAGTTCGTGGTCAGGCCGGGGCCGTTCCAGCTGCCTTCGAGCACGGCGAGGTCGAAGCGCCACTTGGTGCCCGTCGAGCCGTGGTTGAGGTCCTGCATCCAGATCACGCCCGGATAGCGCCAACCGATGACGCCGGTGCCATAGCCCAGCGGGAAGGCGATATGCGAGAGCGACTGCGGCACGTAGTCGAGCGGGAACATGAGGTCCCACATCTGGCCCACGCGGAAGGTGGTGCCCGTATTCGCGTTGGTGATGTCCATGTACGCCTGGCGCAGGCGCGGTGTCGGCTGCTGCTGGCTGTAGGGACCGGTACCGTTGAAGCCGCCGAAGAAGTCCATCTCGATGCGGCCACCGCCACCCCAGTTCTCGGTGAACTTGGCGCCGGTGAAGTCGAGCCAGAAGCGCGTGTTGCGCACGTCCACGCCGCTGAGCGAATCGTTCACGCGGCCGCCCTGGCCGGGAATCGGATATTCGGCGTTGGCGCCGTTACCGAAGGTATATCCCTTGCTCTGGGTGAAGGCGTTGGCGTTGATGAAACCGTGCAGCGCCACGGATACGCCAGGTGCGGAGGTGAACGTGGGCTTGGCCGGTACGGCGGCGACGGTCTTCTCGACCTTGGCGACCTTGTCGTCGGTCTGCTGCGCCTGCGTCTGCGCGGCTTGCGCCGTGGCCGTGGCCTGCGTGGTGGCCGCCTTCTGTTCCTGAATCATGGCTTTCAGCTCGGCGAGCTGCTGCTCGAGCTGGTTCACCCTGGACTCGAGTTCCGCTTCGCGGCTGGAAGCCTTCTTCGACTTGGACTGGGCGTGGGCCGTGTCCGGCACCGCCGCCATGGGCAGCATCAGGGCACAGGCCACACTCAGGGCGATGGCCTTGCGGCCACCGGAACGGATCGTCTTCATCATGGTCTCCCCAACCATTGGCGAGCCGAGCATGTGACACACCCGGGTGGGGTGCCATTCGCCAAAGGTCGAACCTCGACCAAAGTCGTAGCGGAGTCGCAGCTTTATGTTGCGCCGCGAGGCTAAACTTCGGGCATAGCCCCACGCACCCTCGTCTCCAGGAGCAAGCATGTCCGATATCCATCCGGTCGATCCCGCCTTCGCCGCCCAGGCGCGCGTCCGCAAGGGCGACTATGAGCGCATGTACGCCCGTTCCATCCAGGACCCCGAGGGCTTCTGGAAGGAAATGAGCGAACGGCTGGACTGGATCGTGCCGCCGACGAAGATCAAGGACGTGTCCTTCGACCCGGCCGACCTGCATATCCGCTGGTATGAGGACGGCCAGCTCAACGTCTCGGCCAACTGCCTCGACCGGCACCTGGACCAGCGCGGCGACAAGACGGCCATCATTTTCGAAGGCGACGATCCGGGCGAGTCGCGCAGCATCACCTACCGGGAGTTGCACGCCGAGGTATGCAAGTTCGCCAACACGCTGAAGAACCTGGGCGTGGCCAAGGGCGATCGCGTGGTGATCTATCTGCCGATGATCCCCGAGGCGGCCGTGGCGATGCTCGCGTGCGCGCGTATCGGCGCGGTACATTCCGTGGTGTTCGGCGGCTTCTCGCCCGATTCCCTGGCCAGCCGCATCGCCGATTCCGGCGCCAAGCTGATCGTCACCGCCGACGAGGGTTGCCGCGGCGGCAAGAAGATTCCGCTCAAGGCCAACGTCGACGAGTCGCTGACCCGGCCGCGCACCAACAGCGTGGAAACCGTGATCGTGGTGCGCCGCACCGGCGGTGCCATCAACCTGCAGTCGCCGCGCGACCGCTGGTACCACACGCTGATGGAAGGGCAGTCCACCGACTGCGCCTACGAGCCGATGAACGCGGAAGATCCGCTGTTCACCCTTTATACCTCCGGTTCCACCGGCCAGCCCAAGGGTGTGTTGCACACCAGCGGCGGCTACCTCGTCTATACCAGCCTGACGCATGAACTGACCTTCGACCTGCGCGAGGACGACATCTACTGGTGCACGGCCGACGTGGGCTGGATCACCGGTCATAGCTACGTCGTCTACGGCCCGCTGGCCAACGGTGCCACCGTGGTGATGTTCGACGGCGTGCCGAACTACCCGGACTTCAGCCGCTTCTGGCAAGTGGTCGACAAACACAAGGTCACCCTGTTCTACACGGCACCGACGGCCATCCGTGCGCTGATGCGCGAGGGCGAAGGCCCGGTGAAAAAGACCTCGCGCAAGAGCCTGCGCCTGCTCGGTACGGTGGGCGAACCGATCAATCCCGAGGCATGGAACTGGTACTACCGCGTGGTGGGCGACGAGCGCTGCCCGATCGTGGACACCTGGTGGCAGACGGAAACCGGCGGCTTCCTCATCACGCCGTTCCCCGGCGCGACCGACCTGAAGCCGGGTTCGGCGACGCTGCCGTTCTTCGGCATCGTGCCGGCCATCGTCGATGCCGAAGGCCGACAGCAGGAAGGCGCGTGCAGCGGCAACCTGGTGATCACGGATTCGTGGCCGGGGCAGATGCGCACCGTCTATGGCGATCACCAGCGCTTCATCGACACTTATTTCAAGACCTATCCGGGCAATTACTTCACGGGCGACGGCGCGCGCCGCGACGAGGATGGCTACTACTGGATCACCGGCCGCGTGGACGACGTGATCAACGTGTCCGGCCACCGCATCGGTACCGCCGAGGTGGAAAGCGCGCTCGTGGCGCATCCGAAAGTGGCCGAGGCTGCCGTGGTCGGTTGCCCGCACGACATCAAGGGCCAGGGCATCTATGCCTTCGTCACCCTCAATGCAGGGGAAACGGGCAGCGACGAGCTGATCAAGGAGCTGATCGCCGGCGTGCGCAAGGAGATCGGCCCCATCGCCGCGCCCGATCACCTGCAATGGGCACCGGGCCTGCCGAAGACACGATCGGGCAAGATCATGCGCCGCATCTTGCGCAAGATCGCGGAGAACCAGCCCGATCAACTGGGCGATGTGTCCACGCTGGCGGACCCCGGCGTGGTGAAGAACCTCGTGGAAGAACGGTTGATCAAGTAGCCCATGTCCGATGTCCTGATCGCAGACGACCATCCGCTGTTTCGCGACGCTTTGCAGCGTGCGGTGCTGGCGGCGCTGCCGGACGCCACCGTGCATACCGCTGACAGCGTGCCCGCGCTGTTCGCCCTGATCGAATCCCTGCCCGACGCGGACCTGCTGTTGATGGACCTGCACATGCCGGGCGCCCGTGGTTACTCGGCGCTCGCGCATATTCGCGGGCAGTACCCGGGCTTGCCGACGATCGTCGTATCCGGCCACGAGGAAGGGCAGATCGCCCGGCGGGCGCTTGCACACGGCGCATCCGCGTACATCCCGAAATCGGCGGCGGTGGAACAGATCGTCGAGGCGGTGCGCACCGTGCTCGATGGCGACGTATGGCTGCCGCATCAGCTGGTCGGCGGCAGCGTGGAACTGAAGGCGGACGAGGCCGACGTGGCCGCCCGCGTGGCATCGCTCACGCCGCAACAGTTCCGCGTGCTCACGATGATCGCGGAAGGTTTGCTCAACAAGCAGATCGCCTATGACCTGGGTGTGTCCGAGGCGACGGTGAAGGCGCACATGACAGCGATCATGCGTAAGCTGGGCGTCTCGAATCGCACGCAGGTGGCGCTGGCGGCAAGCCATCTCGACGTGGAGAAGGAAACCTTCCCGGGCGTTTCCCAGGAAGGTTGATTCAGGCGGCGTGCGTGCCGGTTCGCTTTGCCAGCGCGACCAGCAAGGCACGAAGCGCGGCGGGACGCACCGGCTTGTGCAGCAGGGGATAACCCAGCGTGCGTGCGCGTTGCTTCAGTTCCGTGCTGCCATCCGCCGTGACCATCGCCGCCGGTGGCATCGGCGCGATCTTCGTGCCGAGAAGATGCAGTGCCTCCAGCCCATCCATCTCGTCGCCGAGATGATAGTCGGCGAGGATCAGGTCGACGTGTGTCGTGGAAAGAATGTCCATCGCCGTATCGACATCGACGGCGAGACGACAATCGACACCCCAACGGCCGAGCAGCGCGCGCATGCCCTCCAGGATGGTTTCGTCGTTGTCCAGGCAGAGCACGGTGAGCGGCAACTGCTCGCCACCACCTGGGCGAACGACGGCGGGGGCACGCTTGCGCGACACGGCTTCGGTACGCGGCACGGAGATGCTGAAGCAGCTGCCGTGTCCCACGCGCGAACGCAGGCCTAGCGGGTGGCCGAGAATCCCAGCGAGGCGGTCGCAGATCGATAGCCCCAGACCGAGGCCTTTTTCGCCCCAGGGCGATGGCCGTTCCAGTCGCTGGAACTCACCGAAGATCCGCGCTTGCTGTTCGTGTGCGATACCCGGGCCGCTGTCCCAGACTTCGATGCGTGCCTGCTCGCCGTTGCGACGAACGCCCAACACGACACCACCGGCGCGCGTGTACCGTAACGCGTTGGAAAGGAAGTTCGCGACGATACGGCGCAGCAGCTGTGCATCGGTGCGTACGGACAGCGAGGTCGGCACGACGTGCAAGGTCAATCCGCGCTGCTCGGCGACCACGGCGAACTGTTGTCGCAACGAGTCGAACAGATCGGCCAGCGCGAAGGGAGCGATTTCGGGACGGTAGCTTCCGGCATCGAGTCGCGAGACATCGAGCAAGGCATCGAGCAGGTCTTCCGCGGCGCGGAACGAGGCGTCGATACGCTCCGCGAGTTGGGCCGCTTCACTGTCGAGTCCCGGGTGTTGTCGAAGTGCCGACGTGAAGAGGCGCGCGGCATTCAGGGGCTGGAGAAGATCGTGGCTGGCCGCGGCGAGGAAGCGTGTTTTCGACGCGTTGGCCGCTTCCGCCTCGCGGCGCGCGATCGCCGTCGCGGTCAAGGCTTCGGACAGTTCCGCCGTGCGCACGTCCACGCGTTGCTCCAACGTTTCGTTCGCGTCGATCAGCGCCTGCTCGACCGACTTATATGCCGTGACATCGGTGAAAGTCGTCACGAAGCCGCCGCCAGGCAAGGCGCGTCCGCGCATTTCGATCACGGTACCGTCCGGCCGCACGCGCTGGAACACGTGTGGCGAGCCGGCGCGCATGTAGCGGATACGCTTGGCCACGTGCTCGTCTACCTCACCGGGACCGCACTCGCCGTGTTCGGCATTCCAGCGGATCAGGTCGGCGACGGGCAGGCCGACGTACACCATGCCTTCCGGGTAATCGAACAGTTCCAGGTAGCGGCGGTTCCACGCAACCAATCGCATCTCGCCGTCGACCACGCTGATGCCTTGCGAGACGTTCTCCAACGTCGTCGACAACAGCTCGCGGTTGAAGCGTAGTTCCTGCGACGCTTCGTCCATGAGTGCCATGGCCTCGGCGATATCCAGGCCCGTGCCGGACAACGCGCCCATGAGGATGCGACGCGCACTGGCCGCGCCCACGGCACTGGCGAGGAGGCGTTCGGTGAACTGGATGAGCGGGCGGTCGGCGGAGTCGGTGGGGGAGAGCGTCACGCCATGACGTTGGCCGTACTCGTTGAATGCGCGCACCGTCACGCGGTCGCCGACGATCCGGCCGGCGATCGTGCCGAGGTCACGCACGGTCACGCGGCCACGCCAGTCGCCCGCGCCGGTGGCGCTGCGCACGAAGGGATCGACGAAGAGTGCCGCATGCAAGCGTTCGGCCACGCTCGGGCGGAAGCGCAACGAGATGAAGATGAGACAGCCCACGTTGAACAGCAGCGACCAGAATGTTCCGTGCGTGACGGACTCCCATCCTGACAGGTGGAACAGCTCGGTCGGTTTCAGCCAGCCGATACCGAAGGGACCGTCGTCCATCCATGCAGGATGCAACCATCCCGCACGCGTCATCGCGGGAAGCAGCAAGGTGTATGCCCAGACGATGAAACCCGCCAACAAGCCGACATATACGCCTACTCGGCTCGCGCCACGCCAGTACAGCGCGGACACGATGGCGGGTGCGAACTGTGCAACGGCGGCGAACGACAGCAGGCCCGTCGCGGCAAGATTCTCGGCATCCGCAATCACGCGGTAGTACATGTATGCGAGGCCCGCGAGCGCCACGATGGCGATACGACGAACGAGCAACACGATGTTCGACAGATCGCCGCGCCGCTCGAGGTCGAGGCGTTTCACGCGCAGCAAGGCCGGCATCACCAGGTCGTTGCTGATCATGGTCGCCAGCGCGACCGCGGCGACGATCACCATGCCGGTGGCGGCGGAGAATCCTCCGACGAACGCGAGCAGGGCCATGCCGTTGTCGCCGAGTGCGATCGGCAGGTTCAATACCCAGGCGTCCACGTGGCCCTGTGTCACCTGCGGCAGGTGGAGGCCGGCGCTGACGATAGGCAGCACGGCCACCGAGATCAGGATCATGTAGATCGGAAAGAACCAGCGCGCACGGCGCAGATCGCGCGGGTCTTCACACTCGACGACACCGATCTGGAACTGCCGGGGCAGGCAGAACATGGCGCAGAAGGCGAGCAGGGTCTGTGCGACGAAGCCCGGTGGCATGCTGCCTTTCTCCACCTGGAGCATCGGCGCGCGCATGGTTTCGACGATGCCCGGTCCATGCAGGTAGGCGTAGATGCCGATGGCGACGAAGGCCAGCAGCTTCACCAGTGATTCCACCGCCACCGCCAGCATCATGCCGTGGTGATGTTCCGTGGCATCGATGTTGCGGGTACCGAACAGGATGGCGAAGACGGCGAGAAGGGCGGCGCACCACAGCGCGGTATCCCCGAACCACCATGCGGTACTGCCCGAACCCAGCACGGAGAACGACATCGCCACGGCTTTGAACTGCAGCGCGATGTACGGAATGATCGCGACCACGGCGATGATGGCGACGAGCGCGGCGAGACCGTGCGACTTACCGAAACGTGCGGCGATGAAGTCGGCGATCGAGGTGATGTTGCGCTCGCGAGCCACGAGCACCAGCCGTTCGAGCAGGCCGAAACCCAGGACGAAGAGAAGCAGGGGCCCGAGGTAGATCGGCAGGTAGGACAAGCCCGAACGCGCGGCGGTACCGACCGCGCCATAGAACGTCCACGACGAACAGTACACCGCCAACGCCAGGCTGTAGACGACGGGACGCAGCTTCGGCTGTCGTGGATACAGCGGGCGTCGATCTCCCACATAGGCGATCGCGAAGAGAAGCCCCACATAGAGCAGCGACACCAGCAGCAAAAGCCAGCCTGCGATCACGAATGGCGCTCCCCGTATGACACGGGCTCATTCTAGGGCCTGATGGCTGCGTGTTGCAGATCCGTTCCATTCAAAGCACGATCAACCGAATGAGCGATGCCCCGCCTCCCGTCCCGGCCCTGGGTCACGATGAAATCCACATCTGGCGCACCCGCTGGTCCGGCGGCGCCGGCGAAGTGGCGTTCGCCAGCCTGCTCGCCACCTATGCGGGCGCCGGTTCGCCGCCCATCGAACGCGGCGAACACGGAAAACCCCGATTCCCGCCGCCGTTCGACACCCTGGGTTTCAACTGGTCGCACAGTGGCGATGTCGCCGTGCTGGCAGTAGGGCGGGGGCCGGCGGGCTTCGAGGTGGGTGTCGACGTCGAAACCGTCCGTCCACGGGCGCGCGCCCTCGAGCTTTCGAAGCGATTCTTTGCATCGGATGAGACGGCCGTGCTCGAAGCGTTACCCGACGTGGACCGCCTGGCTGGCTTCCTCTCCCTGTGGACGGCCAAGGAAGCCGTGTTGAAAGCACACGGCGGCGGGCTTTCCTATGGTCTGCATCGCGTGTCGTTCAGTTTTTCGGCCGGCGTCGCCACGCCAGCCTACTTCGATGGCGACGTGGGACCGGCATCAGGATGGCGCATTCAGCCACTCACCTTGGGCGAAGGCCTGGTGTCCGCCGTTGCCTGGCGCGGTCATGAACGGCGCGTCCGCGTCTTCACATTTCCGCTTTGAACCTTTTCCCCGCGGGCCGTGTCTGATTCAACGTGTGTGTGACCGTGGAGTGCGCCACAGGGACGTGGCGAGTTATGCTGGGATGACAGTCATTACGCACGTTGCAATGGCGGCGTGCGTTTTTTTATGGACCGTCGATGACCCTACTCAGCGTCAACCTCAACAAGATCGCCGTGCTGCGCAACTCGCGCGGTGGCGATGAACCGGATATCGCCACCGCCGCGAATACCTGCATCGATGCGGGCTGCGGCGGTCTCACCGTGCATCCGCGCCCCGACATGCGCCACGTCACGCCCGACGATGTACGCACCTTGGCCGGATTGCTCCGCGGCCGCGTCGAGTACAACATCGAAGGCAATCCCTTCGCCGGGCCGCGTGGCGCATATCCCGGCCTGATCGAACTCGCCCGCGAAGTGAGGCCCACCCAGGTCACCCTGGTGCCCGACAGTGACGGCCAGATCACCTCCGACCATGGTTTCGATCTCACCCAGGACATCGAGCTGCTCAAGCCGGTGGTCGCCGCGTTCCGCGAGCTCGGTTGCCGGGTCAGCGTGTTCGTCGACGCGGGAGGCGAGGGCTTCGCTCAGGCGAAGGCCATCGGCATCCAGCGCATCGAGCTCTACACCGGTCCTTATGCAGCCGCTTTCGGGAAAGGCGATGCACGGGCAGAGCTCGCATCGTTCGTGGATACCGCGACGCGTGCGCAACAGGCGGGGCTCGCGGTAAACGCGGGGCACGATCTCAGCCAGGCGAACCTGGGTACGTTCAAGTCCGCTATTCCTGGCCTCGCCGAGGTATCGATCGGCCATGCGTTGATCGGCGAAGCGTTGTACCAGGGCTTGGCCAACACCGTGCGCGCGTACCTCGACATTCTTTCCTGAGCGAACGCACCAAAAAAACCCCGCCGAAAGGCGGGGTTTTCGGTGTTACCGGACGACCGTTGCGATCAGTTGTTGACGAAACCGATCTTGGTCAGGCCCTGGCCCTTCGCGTCGGAGAGCACGCGTGCCACGACCTCGTACTGGACCGCGTCATCCGCGTCGATCTGCAGTTCCGGCTGGTTCGACTGCTGGGCGATCACCGCGATCTGAGCCTTGAGGCCCAGTTCGTCGACCGGTGTGTCGTTCCAGTACAGCGAGCCATCCTGGCGAATCTGCAGCCGGACGGGATCCGGCGGATTCTCTGGGTTGACGATGTTCGGGTTCGGCTGCGGCAGATCGATCTTGATCTTATGCGACAGCATCGGAGCCGTGATCATGAAGATGATCAGGAGCACCAGCATCACGTCGACGAGCGGCGTGACGTTGATGTCCGACATCGGGCCA
>Ga0182006_1000958_pt1 | contig 19176 bp, 17 predicted proteins | sample Sormic07211104_1_FD_123022 | JGI IMG/M metagenome (GOLD analysis project Ga0182006, IMG submission 123022) | Rhizosphere microbial communities from Sorghum bicolor, Mead, Nebraska, USA - 072115-104_1 MetaG | ecosystem: Host-associated > Plants > Roots > Rhizosphere | place: USA: Nebraska...
GGCAGAGCGTTTAAACAAGACTTCCTCGTTCACATCTGCGCTGGCTTCTATAATTTTATCAAGTTCACTGCGTTCCTTAGCATTCAGTTGCTTTACAAAAGCTTTTTTATAAGCAGAATCGATCTGAGCATCATCATATTTATTGCTTTCAATCATATCATGGACCCGAACTGATCCCATCGAGTCTAAACCATAGGATTCCATATACCTGCTGGCGACCAATCTTACGCTGAAATCGGCATCTTTGGCCTTTAGCTTTTTAATACTGGGGTCTTTATCTTTACGATATTGATTGCTAAGAGCAGATTTATAAGCATTCATTTTCGCTATAAAAAGTTTAACTGGCATTGCATACAGCTCATATTGAAAATTTCCCTTAAACATGGGTATATACTGCGCCAGCGCAATTTCCTTATCTGGAAGCAGATCATCTTTTAAAGCAGTTTTACCCGATTGCGCATGGCATACCATACTGAACAGCAACAGCTGAGCACAAAATATGATTCTCATGGCCTTACTCAATTGATGTCCATATTTGGATTGAACTTTCTTACTCTGGCAGGAATTTGTAAAGTATATGCTTTACCCTGCGGTTTTAAAGTAGCCAGCACCTCTCCTGTGCGCCTGTTGATCCGCTGCAGCTCTGGCATCCGGCCTTCTTTATCCAGCCGCTTCATATCCATCCATCTTAAACCACCAAAAACAAGCTCCCTCCTGCGTTCTGCAAGTACAATTGCTAATGCAGCTTCTCTGTCTGGGGCGGTTAAGGGCTGATAAGCTGCTTTCTTAATTCTGACCATCCTGATTTTATTCACCAAATCCATTGCCTTGTTCAGCTGACCTGAACGGGCAGCTACCTCTGCTACAGCCAGGTAAAGCTCTGGAAATGTAACACCGAAGTTGGTTCTTCCCGGAGGCGAGTTGCGGCTTATACCCTTGGAACTTGATGTGGTTAAAAACACATAGCGGAGATCATTACTTTTAAGGGGGTCAGTTACATCAAATTGTGCTTTCAGATGATCCGAGTACAACATCTGCGTGGGCAAAATAAATTCTTCGCAGGCTCGCTGCCAAAGTATTTCCGGATTAAGATCGGAAACAGGAATCCCATTTTTATTGGTAATGGTATTGTAATCTATCAACTGATGATTGGTTTGAAGCGCCAGATTCGCATATTTATCAACGTTTGGATAATCTCCTATATACAGATAAACCCTCGCCAAAAAACCATAGGCTGCAGCTTTGGTCCCGCGGTAACGGTTGATATTGGTTAATGGCAAATCATTGGCAGCCTGGACAGCGTTGTTAAGAATGGTATCTAAAGTGGCTTTTAAACGAGAGCGCTGAGGGGCTGTCTCCGTTACATCATTAGAAGTAATCAGCGGAAGCCCCGGGTCAGTACCTGCTGTTGCCGGATCATAAGCTTTGGCAAAAGCTGTCAATAAAGAAAAGTAAGCGTCCGAACGCACCAGCAATGCCTCGCCAAGCACCTCTTTTTTGCGTTGTTCAGACTCGCCATTTGTGCGCATGGCATTTTTGATAATCACATTTGCATCGTAGATCACACGGTATAGCTGGCCCCAGATTGCCGGACTTACCTCATCGTTTACATCCGCTTCCTGACGCCAGAAATACATATTGGCAGCAGTACTCCGCTCAATTGGTGCATACTCTACATAATAATCATCCGTGTTGTACAGCAGCGCTGATGGAAAAGTCTGCATCATAGTTAATGAGTTCAGCAGACTTTCGTAATCTGAAAGCTTTTCAGGAATAATCACTCCTTTTGGTTTTACATCTAAAAAACCATCTTTACAAGAAGCTATACTAAGCAATAGAAATGCACTAAATATGCAGTATAATATTTTTTTCATTGATTTGTATTTAATGATGAACCGATCATAACTTGTTAAAAATTAGTAGAAAGGGTTAAACTATAAAATGCCGGTTGCGGCAAAGTTCTCAGACCCGTTCTTTTATCAATAGATTCCGGATCTACATCATTACCGCTAAAGGTGTACTTAAAAGGATTTTGGGCCTGGAAACGCAACTGTGTATTATTAATACCGGCCTTTTTAAGCCTGTTGCTTTTTAGGTTATAGGTGAGCACAATATCTCTCAACCTGATGTAGTCTGCCTTTTTAACATAGCGGTCTGCATAGGTAAAACCGTATATTGCCGCATAACTAAAACCCTCCGGCGATTGATAAGTCGGAAAACCAGGAATATCCGTGTGTGCTTCATCTCCTTTTTGTTTCCAGTAATCGGAAGACCCTTTTAAGGTAAACGAAGTGTTGACGGCATTAGGATCTGGCTGCTGAACACGCATCACGTGACCGCCATAATACATAAACAGAAATGACAAATCAAAAGCGCCGACAGAGAACTGATTGTTTAAGCCGATTACATATTTTGGTGTCGTGGTCCCGCTGTATTTCAGATCGCTAAAATCCACGTCTATAATGGCATCATCATCTGTGTTCATCACTTTAACATGACCATTCTTATCGTATACGCCTGGCTGCCCCAGTTCATTTAAACCAGCGTACCTATAGCTAAACACAGCATTCATCGGGTACCCTTTCTGAAGATCGGTTCCGGAAACAATGTCGTACGACAGTTTCTTGTCTTTTGGCTGTACTTCCAGTACCTTGTTCTTGTTAAAAGAAGCGGTAATACCTGTTCGCCAGCTGAAACCGGTGGTACGTACGTTTACACTGCTGATCATCAATTCAAGCCCTTTATTTTCTATAGAGGCCGTATTGGCATTGTACTGGTTAAAACCCAATGTTGGATCGGCAGACATCGTTCCAAACACATCATTCGTTTTCTTATAATAAAGATCAATACTTCCGGAAAGTCTGTTTTCAAACAAACCATAGTCCAGCCCCAGGTTGTAATTATTGGTTGTTTCCCAGCGGATCGATTGGTTTTCCGGCGACAATACATCATAATAAGTCAGCGTAGAATTCAGCATGGTGTTCAATTTCGAATTCAATAGCAAAAACGGACCGTTAAAACTACTCGGAACATTTCCATTAAAACCAGTTGCCGCCCTTACCTGTAAAGTGTTGATCCAGGTAATTGGCTTCATAAAACCTTCTTCTGCTAATACCCAGTTTACACCGGCCGACCATAGTGGCTTATTTTTATATTTTGGATCTACCCCGAAAAGATTTGACTGATCCACCCGCAAGCTACCTGTGGCTACATAACGGCGGTCGTAAACATAAGTTGCCTGCCCGTAATAAGAACGGAACCTGCGGTCGCTGTAAGCTTCTCCAAAATAATTGGCACTGTTGAATCTCGATCCATTGTCGCCAACTTCCGGAAAGGCAGGTGTAACCGTTGAATTTAATACCTGAAAATTAACTGGTTTATTGACCAGCGATTGCCCGTCGTAACCAAAGAATGTACTTTTATAAGAATCTGATTGTGTTTTACGTTGTTCTACACCAAAAACTCCGGAAACGTTGTGTTTGGTATCTTTAGAATAATAATTCAGGTTAAACTGGCCCCGTAAAGTATAGATTGTACTTCTTAGGGTCTTCTTGGTCAAAAAATCGCCCTGCGGCAAATCTGTAAACAATGGCGTTCCTTTAGAAGGGTCTTTCCTTGCCTTTGAATTGACCATATAGCGAACCCTGTATGCGTCATCCGTTATCAGATTGTCTGCTACGCCCTGTTCATTTTCATAAGCGCCGCCCAGGTCTAAATTTAACCAGCTGGTAATTTTGGTATTTAGACGCCCCTGACCTCTAAAAGAATTGATGTTACTTTTATTTGTATTTGCATAAAGTTCTGCATAGGGATAATATCGCTGATCGTACAGGCCCAATGCTTTTGCCTTATCGTTATAGGTGCTGTTAATGGAGTAAAAGCCTTCCTTTGCCTCACCAAAAGTTGCCGGTAATGCATTTCCATTATCATCCACCAAACGTTCGTAAGGAAGCAAGTCTGCATAAGGAGCCGTACTGCCCGATTTAATTTGATTATTGGTATAGGTACCCCTGAAATCCAAAGAAAAGAGTTTGCTGAACTGATAGGTATTGGCTACATTTAAAATCACCCTTTTGTTATCAGAACCCACTTCCTGAGGTTGCTCTTTCATATAGTTTAAGCCCAGCAGGTAAGTTCCTTTATCGCCGCCGCCGCTTACATCAAGGTTTATGTTTTTGACCTGTCTGCGCTGATAAAACAGGCGCTGATAATCTGCAAGGTTATTGTAAGCACCAAAGGCAGCCAGCTTTTGATCGGCCTGACCGCTGGTAATCAAATGATCTTTCAGATCAAACAAAACCAATTTTACAGGATCTATGGGCTGATAGTCGCTGTAATAAGCACGATCGTCATTTCCACTATTCACAATATCTTTTTGGATCTGGATCACTTCTTCAGAACCGGCATATTTCATGTAATTAAAATCAAGCTTCGATTCAAAGCCCAGTGTACTTCTGAAATTAAAAACCGGCTTCCCTGATTTGCCCCTGCGTGTTTCGACCACAATTACCCCATTAGATGCCTGCACACCATAAATGGAGGCTGCAGCGGCATCCCTCAATACAGAAACAGAAACAATATCATTTGGGTTGATGGAATTCAGGTTGATTTCAGTCGGAAAGCCATCTACGACAATCAATGGTTGTTTAACGGCATCAAAAGTACTGACCCCACGAATGGAAATGTCTCCCGAAACCCCATTATAGACCAGCCCCGGCACTTTTCCCTCCAGATTTTCCAGGAAATTGCCAGTTACAGCCACGCGCTGCTGATATTCTTTTTCTCCTATCGTTGCCGCAGCACCTGTCAGCTGATCTTTCTTTATTTTTTGATAACCGGTGCTGATGACCCCGACTTCCTCCAGTCTATTTAAGTTTTCGGCAAGTACAATCTTGAGTACTTTACCGCTACCATCTACATTTATTTCTTGTGTGGTATACCCCACATAAGTGATCACCAGTACAGCATGTTCTGCGACTTCCAATGAAAATGCACCATTGTTGTCTGTACCCGTACGGTTCTTGGTCCCTTTCTCCATAACCCCGGCACCAGCTATGCCTTTCCCTTTATCATCAGTAACTATACCGTTTAGCTTAACTTTCCTGAAGCCCTGATCCGGATCAGACAGTCCCGGACCAATGTCCGGATTACGTTGTATGACTACAGTTTTACGTTTAATGGTATATTTTAAACGGTAACCCCTAAATAACTGCTCCAATACGTCATTTATCGTGGCGTTCTTAAAATTCACATTTACGGCCTTGGTTTCGCTGAGCATCTCATTGGTATACAAAAAATCGTAACCGCTTTGCTTGCTAATTTTATCGAGCAATGCGGGGAGTTGAATATTGCGTTCAGACAGGTTGATCTTTTGAGCAGAAGCACCTACGCTGACCTGCATAAAGACGGAAACCAATAGAAACATAGTTAGGTTTATTCTCATTATTAATTTTCTTTTATTGGCCGCTTTTATTTGATAAAAAACCAAATTAATGGTCAACAGAAATTCTGATGCGCAGCTCAAAAGCAGGCACATCATTCTACTATAAAAATTCATAAATTTGTGGTTGTTTGGATTTAGTTGAAATGGTACTTAACAGATTAGTTCAATTGGTTGATCCAGATAAATTACCGGGGGTATTTGCACTACTCCCGGTTCCTTTTTTTTGATCACCGTTGGGGCTGAGTAAAGGTTTAAGGCATCACGGTAATCCTCCTTCCTTCAACTTTAAAATGGACCAGTCCTGTTAATTCGATCAGGTCAAGCACTTGCGACAGCTGTTCAAATTTCGATATCTTTCCGGCAAATGTTTCTTTAGAAATATTTCCTTTAAATACCACATCTACATCGTACCATCTGGAAATTTGACGCATAATACCCTCAATATGGTTACCGTCAAACATGAATTTATTGTCCTTCCATGCTACCGCAGATTCCGTATTGACTTCCTGAACTTTAAAACCGCTACCGGAAACAGTACTTTGCTGCCCCGGGCTCAACAGGCGAAACTCCTTAGAGCTTAAGCTGGAAACCTTCACGCTTCCTTCTAACAAGGTAGTTTTGGTACTGGCTTCGTCCGTATAGCTATTGATGTTAAAATGTGTTCCCAGTACTTTTACCTGTTGTGTTGCAGTCGTTACGATGAATGGTTTATTCATTTTCGCCACTTCAAAATATGCTTCTCCAACAAGTTTTACACTTCTTTCGGCACCGCTAAACGTGGCTGGAAACGAGATCGACGAAGCAGCGTTTAACCATACTTTTGTTCCATCTGGTATGTTCACCTGGTAATTGCCGCCACGAGGTGTGGTTACTATAATTTGTTTTCCGCCTGCTGCAGAAAGCTCCCCTACTTTGCTGCCGTCGCTATAACTCCATTTACTGGCATCAATGATCAGGCCTGTCTTTGCCCCGCTTAAATTGATCACTTTACCATCGGCCAATGTCAAGGTGGCCTTGTTCTTTCCAGGTAAAACAGGACTGTTCTTTACAAGGGGTGCTGAATTGAGATCGCTTCGTTTAAGGTTTGGCGCCAAAAAAAACAAGCCTGCTCCAAGGACCAGCAACAGGACTGCCGCTGCTGCAAAATATTTAAAGCTCCAATTGGTCTTAGTTGGCTTAACAGATGTTTTAACCTGCATAGGCCGATCAACTTCAAAGAAACGTTCTTCCAGCTTTTGCTGTAATTTAAAATCTACTCGATCTACAATTGCATGGACAGCTAGCGCATCTGCATCGTCTTTATTTTCGACCTCCAGTTGCTCTCCTATTAGCTTTTTCAGAAAAGCTTCATTTTCTTCCTGCCCAAAATACCGGAACAGAACTTCCAGCTCTGGTTCTGAGATCTGATTGTTCAAATATTTTTGGTGTAATTCCTTGAGGTGTCGATTCATTTCCAAAGCGTCTTTTATAACATATACGCTTAACTCCAAAAAACTACCTGCTCAGGAATATTTTTTTTTTATAAAAAATATAGAAAATCACTAGATCCCAGAAAGTATAATTGCTGCAAGCACCGAGGCAAGGGTTTCGGCCCCGGGATTAAAATGCTGTTTTAAAAACTTATTGGCTTTTAACAAGTGATCGTTAATCGTAGAATGGGAAATACCAAGGACCTCACTTACTTCTTTGTAAGATTTGCCTTCCAGTTTACACAATGTAAATACGTGTTTTCTTTGTGGTGGAAGTAAGTCAATGGCACTTTGCAATAACAATTGATTTTCCTTATCAAAAATATGCTCTTCGATATGAGAATAACTCTCCCGGGCAGAAGCCATCAATCTTTCCCGGATTTTTTGGTCCCTCGAAGCTTTACGGTAATAATCCATGACCATATTTTCCGCAATGCGAAACATATAGGCTTTAAATGACTTTTGGGGATCAATAGCTGATCTGGTATCCCAGATTTTTAAGAATAAATCTTGTAATACCTCCTCTGCTAATTCTTCCGATTTAAGCATCCTGAGTAAATTACCCGCTAATCTGTATTTATAGCGGTAATAAATCATTTCAAAGGCACATTTATCTCCTTTGCTAAGTTTAATCAGCAACTCCTTTTCTTCGTAATCCTCTGCTGACTTTTCTTGCATCGAATAAATATGGCGCAATATTTTTTTTAAAGCTACTATTATTTTGCAAATTTCATCTCGTTTGGCAATCTTTTCCAAGGTCACCAATGCCACAATAAGATTAAACATTGAAACAAATCGTCACAGTGGCTAAACAGAAATTATTGGAAAAACTGAAAGAAGAGCCTATATTTAACCTATTGTTTTACTGAAAACGAACTCTGGTCATATTAAACAGTTAAGGTTTGATTTATATGAAGACAAGATTGATTTCATTTTGGCAAAAATATGGTCCTCACGTAGAATTTTTATGGATTATACTTTTGCTTATCGGAAATACCTATATGAAACACTCCAGCACTTTTAAAGGCATTGCTGTTGCTGGGTGGATGATCTGTTTAGTGCTTTACATTATTTCTGAACAAAGCCATCGAACAATACGGTTTTGGTTCTTCCTGATATTTGGCTTATTGCTAGCCATTAATCAGACTCTTCAATTTATCAATATGATGAATTAAGGATTTATATCTTAAACAAAATGATAGTTACAAGAAGAATACAGTCAAATTTCACCAGCATACTTCGTGCTAAAATCTATTTTTTTCTAAAAAAAAGCTTATGGATGTATTTAACAGGTACATTTCTTCTTGGCTATGCCATTCCTATTTCCTCGTTTGGCATTTTTTACTCATCGTTAATTTACTTTGCTTTCCTGATCATTATTTTGGTTCCGCTATATTATTTCAGTACAAAAAGAATTGCGAAAAAAAATGACTTTGATGCTGATATAGAATTCAACGATAAGAATATTATCATAAGACATCGAAACAGGGAGATGATGGAAACAAAAGAATGGACCTGGGTAAAGAAATTAGATATCAATAACTTGGGTGTTTTTCTTGTTGTGAATAATCCTCATCGCTTTTTGATCTCATTTAGTAAAAATGAGCTGTCTGAAAACGAGCTTGAGTTTTTTGAAAAGAAGAATGGAAATATTTAATTCCGTTTATCCAGATACATCTTTCTGAATATTATCTAAATATCAACCGGGCAATAAAGACCATATAAAAGTTGACCAAAACGCAGCATCATCAGTTAAGAATGTCAATTGTTTGTTCCATTATGTTCTTTTTGGTTGGTTTGTAATGTTTTACGGCTTGGGTGGTCAATCCTGTTTTGTTTAACTTATACAACGGCTTTCCAAGGCTTATCCTTTTGATATGTTTAAGTCTACTAATGTTATCTTTTGTTAAATAAAATCTTATTTGATGTTTGAAATGATACATTTATTCCAAATTTATTTATGGAATTTTAAACTAAATTGAGTCCTGATATTAAAGATATGGAAACAACATTTAATAAAAAACCGGCCTTATCGCTCTCCACAAAAAAAAGGGAAATCATTTTCGATGTGATCACCTTTATATTTATAATGCTTTTTGTATACACTGCGTCAAGTAAGCTGATGACACATGAAAGCTTTATGAAGGTATTAGGGAGATCGCCATTGCTAGGTTCATTTCATGTGCTCCTATCCTACCTGATTCCAGCAGTGGAAATTATTTTAAGCGGTTTACTGCTGCTGAATAAGACCAAAAGGCTTGGGCTTATTCTTTCACTTGCATTGATGCTTGTGTTTACGGTGTATTTGATCTATATGATCAATTCCGGAGCGACATTACCTTGCATGTGTGGGGGCGTGATTAGCTCACTGAGCTGGAAGCAGCATATTTTCTTCAATCTTGGATTTATTGTACTTGCGATTATCGGGCTTCGGTTACACAAGTAAATAGGAAATTTCGTGAGAGATACAGGGAAATGCTGTGCCCTGTTTAAAGAAATGCAGCAAGTTTTAACCAACATTTTTTATACCCCTTATTATGAAAAGATTATTATTTGGTCTTTTTGCAGCTGGCGTTGCATTAAGCATGAGTGCTTTTACCACTTTTACGCCTAAAAAGAAGTTTAATGCTTTTTTTTATGTGCTTGTTGATGGTTCGACTTATCACAAAGTGAATTTTGTTCCTGATCCTGACAACTGCTTAGACAATGCTTCCTATAAGTGCTATTTAGGCTATTTGTCAGATCAAGGAAGCTCTTTTTTAGTTACATCCATTCCCCCTGCACCTTTTGTGCAATCAACAACCAAAGGTTTATATACACAATAAATAATTAAGGAAGGTGTATCATTGTTTGATATACCTTCTTTTGTTTACCGAGGATTTTGCGCTATTCCGCTTAAAGTAATCTCATCATTAGGAATTGGAAATACATAGCGGGGATCATTGGGTGATAAAGTGTAAGTTGTTCCATTAAGTACACGCGATAGGGTAATATTGGCCCCTTCTTTATTTAGTCTTTTGAGGTCATTCCATCTTATTCCTCTCCATACCAATTCCTTTCTTCTTTCCAGTATAACCTTTGTTAATGCATCGGTAGATGAAGATGCAGTTATAGGGCGGTAAGTTTTGGTTTTATCAAAACGAAGTATCAGCAACTGGTTCAGTTTATCCATTGCAGATTTTGTTTCATTCCTTCTGGCCAGGCATTCTGCTTTGATCAGATACAGTTCATCTGTTGCCAAGCCAGTAAAGGGATAGGCCCCAGTCCCACTATAGCCACGTTTTTTATAATAACTACCATCTGCATTCTGGCCAAACACAACCTTTAGCCTTAGGTCGTCGGGTGCATATAGTGAAATGAGAAGTGGAGATACTCTGACTGGAGATTCAATATAATTTGAGGTCATAAAAGAATAACTTCCCCCGCCCTGTGTGTAACTACAAATCAATTCAGCATTAGTTCTAGAAAATGGCGTAATTGAGGTTTGACTAACGGTATTGTAGTCTATCAAGGTACTGTACAGCGTTAGTGCATGATCTGCATACTGTTCGGCGGCTGCATAATTTCTCATTTCTAACGACATCCGCGCCAATAAGGCATAAGCTGCAATCTTTGAAGGCCTGTTTAAATTTGCCGAAGGTCGTTCCTCAGGCAGCAAACCTAGACTTCCGTTTAAGTCTGCAAAAATCTGATCGAAACTTTCTTTTAACGAAGCTCTTGGCTTCAAATAATCAATTGCAGAAGCTAAGCGTAAAGGTATACCTAGATCAGTGGCAGCGGAAGCTGCATCGTAAGCTTTACAGAAATTTCGAGTCAAGGTATAAAAAGCAAAGGCGCGGGAAAAGAGCGCCCAACCTTTTAAATATTGCGCTTTTGCTGAAGAAGCACTATCTGACTTCAGCAAGCCCTCTAATACGACATTTGCATAAAAAACTGTTTGATAAGGAAAGTTCCAATCTGAGATTCCTGTGTCACCACCATATATCTCTTTGTTCCAGATATAAGCATTTCTTTCCGTAGCCGTTGCAGCCAGGTAATTTGTATAGCTTACAATTTGATCATCGGCAGAAACTTGCGCCAGGCCACCAGTTGAGTTCATCGCCTGAGTATTGTCCAGCAGTTGCTGAAAATCTGTTAGAGTTGTGGGTTCAGTAATATCGGTGCTTGGTTTTTTATTCAGAAAATCTGACTTTTTACAGGAAATGCATATAGAGAGCAGTACCGCTATACAAATCAAATTTTTAAGTATTCTCATCATTAAATAATTTAAATTCATTATAAGCCTGCTCTAAGTCCAAATGCGATTGTTCTTACTTCCGGAAAACGTGTAGGATAATCCGGATTTAAGTGATAGTGATTGGCCCGCCAAAGTATCCCAACATTATCTATATAGGTAAAGACATTTAAATATTTAAATGGCAACCTGGACCTTTGAGGAAAGGTATAATCTAAACGAATGTCTTTTAAACAGATATTATCTGCTTTTTCAACAAGGACATCAGAATATCGATAAAAATCCTCTCTTTTATCCGCGGATGGATAAACCAGAGCAGGAACTGTAGTGTGGTTTTCATCGCCAGGTTTCTGCCAGCGAGCTTTATAGTCACCATAAGAATAGTCCGTACCTGCTATTCCTGTGCTCGTGAATGAATTTCTTCGGAAATAATAACCTAATCTATAAGAGATGTTAAAGGAAAGGCCAACTCCTTTGTAATTAAATGTATTCATTAGGTTACCAAAACTAGTGGGCGTTGCTGAACCATTGTACACCAGGTCTTTTCGGTTGGTAGAACCAAACAAATCTGCATAGTTTGTTGTCGGCACTCCATTTAGATAGCCTTGCGGATCACCATTCTTATTTAAGCCTCCATATTTAAAGCTAAATACAGAATAAAAAGGGAAGCCTTCTATCGGGTTCATATAATTTGCAGAGATCACATTAAAGTTGGATCCGTTTGATACTTTATAAGATGTGACTCTACTGGTTACATGGTTATACAATAAAGTGGTATTCCATTGTACAGCCCCCATCAGGTTCCGGCTACTGATTTGAAAATCCATTCCTTTGGTTAGGGTATTGGCTGAATTTCCCATATACATAGATATCCCGGTTTGCGGTGCAACACTGGTATTTCCAATCAGGTCCATGCCATTTTTCTGCCAAATATCTACGCTTCCACTGATGCGGCCATTTTTAGTCATGAAATCGAGGCCAAAATTTGTGTTTCTTACTTTTTCCCAGCGAAGAGAAGGATTTGGAGGATTGACCACGCTTGCAAAGGGTGCATTGTAAGTATTTATGCTTATGGAGCTAGTCTGGGTGGTTAAAAAAGCAGACAAATTATTGTCTACATTACCGGTATAACCATAAGTGCCTCTTAATTTTAAATAGGACAACCAATCTATATCATAAAAACTTTCCTTGTTTAGTATCCAGGATAATCCTGTACTCCATAAGGGAACGCCTTTTTGGTTGGTGCTTACTCCAAATAAATTGGATTCGTCCTGCCTGACGCTCAAGGATATTATATACTTGTCGGCATAAGTATAAGCACCATTGAAATAATAGGAAAAGAAACGGTTATCGGTTTCGTATGAACTGTAAAAACGAGGAATCTTTCGAACGGAACCGTTAAAAAGAGGATAATCTTCTTTAAAATCAAGACTGGAATTTAAATTTGTACCCGTTTGAGTATCATAACCGAAAAATGTATCTTGGCTTTCACTTGTATTCAATTCTCTAATCTCCACACCTGCAATGGCATTCAGCACATGTTTTCCAAATTTAACTTCTTCATCAATCTGAAGTCTTCCACTCTGGGATCTACTTTCGGTAGGTTGACTTAAATAAATATCTCCAAGAGGTATAGGACGAATTACCTTTCCAGTTACCGGATCAATTTGGGTATAAGTGTTGATCAAATTCCGGGTGTAGTAAGAAGCTTGTTCATATAGTGTACTACGCTCAGATTTTCCTTTTTCATAGTTGTACACCGTTGAAAGCTTTAAACCAGCAAGCACCTTGTAACTTAAGGCCAGATTAATCCTATAATTATCCACATTAGTTTTGATCGTATTATACCTGTTTTGTAATTCTTCCAATGGTTTATACAGCCAATTGAGTAATTTCCCATTTCCTGCTGTTTGGGCATAAGGCAAATTCAAATCCCCCGCTACAGCAACGGGCTTGCCATTACTATCAGCCAACTGATCGTAGGGGTTGTTAGGTACAAGAATTGGCAATATCCTATTTTTACTACCAGTATACCTCAGGTTAGAAGAAAGCTCTAATTTGTCTTTGAAAAAGTAAAAACTATTACTGGCATTTAAAGTGATTCGGTTATAGCTATTTCCTACTGCGCTGCCCAGGTTATGGTCATATCCGGCAGAGAGTGCATATTTCTGGTGTTTTCCTCCCCCACTTATATTGGCCTGGTATTGCTGGGCAATGCTGGTCTGGTAGAAATACTTAGACAGCTGGTCCCTCAGGTCATTATTTCGCAATGCATTCAATTTCGCTTCATAATCCGGAGAAGAAGGATTTCGAAAAAGCTCCACCGCAGGTGGAAGTGGAAGATAACCACTACCAATGTTATAATCGTATGCACCTTGTTTGTACAGATACTGTTGCGTATCTATCACTTCCGAAGAGCTGGGTTGAGGATTATAATAGAGGTTTGGCTTTTGACCAAAAGTCACATTGGCATTGAAGCCAATCTTCGGTGCTGTATTCAGGCTTCCTTTTTTGGTCGTGATCACAATCACCCCATTACCGGAACGTGTACCCCAGGCAGAAGCTGCCGCTGCATCCTTTAAGATCGTAATGGTTTCTATGTCATTCGGGTTGATGTTGTTCAGATCTCCATCATAAGGAAAGTTATCCAGAACAATCAATGGATCGGCATTGCCAAATAAGGTGGAACGGCCATGAATCTCTATAGCGCTCTGTCCAACCTGCCTTGTTACGGGCGAAGTAAAGATCAAGCCGCTGGTTACGCCATCCAGGCGGTCAAGTATGCCTGTAGAAACGGAACGGTCTAATAAGTCCTTGTCTATCCGAACAAAAGAACCGGTAGCCCTTTCCTTGGGTAAGGTTTGGTAACCCGTAGATACAATCTGAACTTCGTCCAGGTTTCCGCTGATCATCATCAGTTTCAAGGTACCTACATCTGTTTGTGCACGAATCTCCCTGGATTGAAAACCCAGATAGGAAACAACCAATGCAGCATCAGGCCGAACTCCTTCTAAAGTAAACCTGCCCAGACTGTCTGTATGTACATACTTGTTCTTGTTTTTAACTTTTATGGTCGCTGCCCAAAGTGGTTTGTTGTTTTCATCCCGCACTACACCGCTGACATTAATTTCCCGGAACGGGCTCATGATCCTATCCAGAAAAGAAACTTCCTTTTGGGTAACAACTATGGTTTTATCGGTAATGGCGAAGCTAAGTGAAGGATTGGTCAGGGCTTTGCTCATGACCTCATTTAAAGAGGCGTCGTGGAAGTTTACGCTTATGCTTTTTTCTGCATTGAGCTTTTCTTCATTCCAGATCACATTAAATCCGGTTTGTTTTTTAATCTCTTTGAAAAGCTGTGCAAGGGTTACTTCTTTTTTAACATAAGTTATTTTCTGGGCAAACGCAGATACACCGGTAAACAATAACAAAGTAAAAATAATAGAAGTAAGTATGCGCATGTATCAACAAAATAGGAATAGACCTATTTTCCAATAAGCCTATTTTTTGTTGCAAATTACATAATTTTGATGATTCTGTTAAACAGGAATAAAGATTTTATTGTACAAAAACTTTTCTTCCCTCCATTTTGAATTTAACATCGCCGGTCAATTCCAGCATGCGCAATACTTTGGAAATGTCTTTGTACTTAGAAATGGTACCTCCAAATAACTGACTTCCCGCCTGTTGGTTCTGGTAAACAACATCTACATCATACCATCTCGACAATTGTTTCATGATCCGCTCCAATGGTTCGTTTCTAAAAGAGAACTCACCATTTTTCCAGGCAATGACACCATCCGGATCAACAGACCTCACTTTAATCAGGGAGCCTGAGTTAACAGCCTGTTGTCCGGGTTTAAGTGCAACCATATTAACCAACACGCTTCCTTCAACTAAAGTTGTTTGCGTACTGGCATCATCTGGATAACTACTAATATTGAAATGCGTACCCAGTACTTTTACCACCTGGGTTTTGCTTTGCACCAAAAAGGGATGCATTTTATCTTTTACTACCTCGAAGTAGGCCTCGCCCTTCAACTCAATTCTACGTTCTTTACGTCCGGCGAAAGAAACGGGGTAGGTTAAAGTTGAAGCAGCGTTGAGCCATACTTTCGTGCCGTCTGGCAACGAGAGCTTATATTGTCCACCACGGGGTGTAATCATGGTGTTTACATTTTTTGTTTCTGATTCCTGGTTCCGGGCCCCGTTGGTGTACGGGGCCGGGTCAGGTCGAGAGGTGTAGATAATTTCTCCGCCTTCGGACTTGATTACTTTCATGGTAGATTGTAGGGCCAGCACACCATTCTTCGCTTCATTTAAACTAATTTTATCGCCATTGCTTAAAATAAGCGTGGCTTTATCAGTTCCGGGAAGAATGTTGTTGGCAAACCTATTGTCCGAAGGTTCTTTAGTGAAAAAATATATACAAATGCCAAGTATAGCGACCACTGATGCTGCTGCAAGTACAATGCGCAAAGGCAGCCTGGTGGTTTTAACTGTAGTTGTTGGTTGAGTTTGGAGAAGAATAAATGACCACATTTCATCGTGGGTATCCCTAAGAAACGTTTCTGACAGATCAGAAGGTTGATCTTCGTGCAGATGATGCAGCCAATAGCGCACTTGCTGATTTTCCTGCGGGGAGTCTGTCCCTGCCTGAAATCTTTCTAATACTTCTTTTGACTGTTGTTCGTTCATCTTTTTCTAATTATCTATATCAAGATAATCACAACAAAGACACTTCAAAAAATGTAATCGGGTACAAGAAAGTGAAAAAAAATTCAAATATTTTATTTAGCACTGATAATCAGATATTTAAATTAATAATATGTCACAACAAAAGTACCATCAATGCTTGGGTAAGTCGAGTGATAATTCATATATTTAAGTCCCTATTGATATAAGTTATGTTAAAACCGATTGAAACTGATGATCAGTATACTTCTGTATTGTCTTTTGCTTACGAATTGATACAGATGGATCTGGAAAAGAATTTAAAAGCTGCTTACGATCTGGACACCTTGCTCTTATTGATTAAAGAGTATCCAGCAATTCCCGATGCGAATTAAAGAAGGGCTGATGGAGGACTAACTTAACAAACCTGTTAAAAGCGCATATATATAAAGCATTAGCCCCAGTTTTCCTCTCAGTACCTTTAACGCCCTTTTGATTTGGGTATGAACGGTGTGTTCTGAGATGTCCAAACGCTCGGCAATTTCTTTATTGGAAAGATACTCCTGACGTCTTAACTGAAAAATCTCGCGCATTTTTTCTGGCAAGTTATTGATCTCTTTTTCAATTAGCGCGGCCAGATCTTTTTCCCTGATGCGGTAATCAGTACCCACCGGAGCCTGATCAATGGTTTCTTTAAAAGATGCTACATGCTCCTGTGTAATGGCAACATGTCTAAATACATTCAGTATCCGGTTTAAAACTGCTTTGTATAAATATCCGGAAAGGGTGGTTTGAATCTCCAGGCTTTCTCTCGAATTCCATAAATACACATAGACTTCCTGAATGATATCTTTTGCGCTTTCTGTATCCTGAAGTTTCTTGTAAGCGTATATATATAATAAAGTATTATATCTGTTATAAATTTCCGTAAACGAACTATGGTTACCTTCTTTCAAAAGTTTGATCAGCTGAGCGTCTGAAAGTGATTTACAATCAGTCATGTGTAGTCTTAATTTTCAGCCTGAAGATGGTGGTTAGAATTCATTGGCCCAAACATAACCAATATTTTCCTTTTTTGAGAACTTAGAAGGGTTATTTCGAGATTCTGACACAGGTCTGGATTAAAATTACCTTTCATTATCATTTTTATGCTTTTCATTACACATCTCCCCCGTTTACTATGTTATTGTGGCTATTTTGCATGTTTAGCTGTAGGATGTAACATCAATATGTGTCTTTGCGGGGAACCTTTGTGGTTTTCTTATTCTTAGCTTTGAATTAGATAAACAAACATTTTATGACAAAGAAAATACTTACGTTTGGTGCGCTTTTAGCTGCTCTCACTTTCGCCAACACTAAAGCAAATGCGCAGGCAGTTTCTGGTACTGTGGCGGTAAACCTTATTCTTTCGGATGCCTTTTCAATTGTATTAGGACCAACCCCTGATGTTACTTTTACTTATGCTACTGCAGCGGATTATGCAGGAAGTAAAACCGTTGCCAAGGCCAGCCACTTCACCGTTGTGAGCAACAAACCTTACAGTGTAGCTGTAAAAGCAAATACTGTTTTTAACACTATTTCTACCACAACGCCGCCACTGAGCGCGGTGCAAATTTCTGTAGATCCAACAACGATCACAGGAGCAACCTATACGACTGCGGCACTAAGTACAGCCAATCAGACTATTGCTGCTGCTGCCAGTCCTACAATTGGCACTGCTTACAATATTAATTATGCTATTCCTACGGCAGCACCATTATTGGCAATGTCGGCAGGCACTTATACAACCAACGTCGTTTATACGGTAACACAGCCATAAATTGCCTGAATGAGATTAAGCTTTATCTTTATCTTAAGCCTTGTTTCTGCGCTTTTAACTGATGCAAAGGGACAAGGCTTTTCCGTATCCCCTTCACGCCTCGTTTTTAGCGGCAGCTCTGGCGAAACCGTTAGTCAGTCCATTACCTTTAGCAATAATTCCCCTACCGTCCTGTCTTTTATTAACCGGATCCAGGACTGGGACCGGGACTCTCTGGGTAATAAATCCTATTATGATGGCGGTACAAAACCGCAATCCAATGCAAAATGGATCAATCTTTCTTCAAATTCAGTGGAGATCCAGCCGGGAGAAACCAAGCAGGTGATTGTTTCGCTGAATATTCCTGCGGGCGCAAAAACATTAACACACAGCATGATCTTTTTTACCCAGGTCAAGCAGCAGCAGTCTGAACAGACCAAGGGAACTTCGATAGGGATAAATGTCCTGATGGAAGTAGGTGTACAGGTTTATTATGCACCAAAAGGTTTAGATGCAGGGGATTTCGAATTCCTTGCTTTTGACGATCATGGAATCACAGAGCAGAATGGTGTAAAAATACGGACATTAGCGCTGAAGATCCATAACCGAGGCGACATTAACAAGGATGCCACTGTTAAATTCGAACTGACTAATAAAGAAACGGGGGAAGAAATAAAACTGGCCCCGCAAATTATTGCAATGCTACCTGATGCTACGCAATGGGTATTGATGAAAATTCCGGCAAACCTGAAAGGGAAATTCCTGGCCGTAGGTTTATTAGATGCAGGATCCACTTATGACTTGAAAGTTGCTGAAAAAGAGATTACATATAGCCCTTAGTATATTGCTCTGCGGTTTTACCTCAGCAAGTACCTATGCACAGATCACTGTGACCATTCCGGCAGCTAACATCACCGGACAGAGCGATTATACCACGACAGTTTCTAATGGTACAGCCAACGCAATCGTTCTCCTTGGGTCCATTACCGTCAAAGCCAATACTGCTAATTTTCCGGCAACAACCACAGGTACATCTGCACCACTGGCACTTGGGGTTGTACATCCTAAGGTAAATTCTGTAGGCGCCGTAAATCTGCTTGGCTCGGCCACGGAGGTTCAGCTCAGTCAAACAGCCCAAGCGATCTATAGTACCGTTCTTGGGTTGGGCGCAGGGGCTTTAACAGTCGATTACAGGATCGCGATAGCTGGTACCGCCTGGCTGGCCGGAACTTATACTACATCTCTTACATTTACCGGTGTCACTTCGCCCCCATCAACCCTTAGCGTGGTTGTACCTGCATTGCTTACGCTCAACACTCCCGTTGCTACACCAGCCGCAATGACTGTCAATACCCTATCTGCTTTCAGAACAGGCGGTGGGGTATCTGCCACCAATACCTTTGATTATTTTTCTACGGTGCCTACAGATGTATCTCTGAATTCAACCGGCAGTAATTTTTCTTTCTCCACCACACAACTCTTCAATTCGACTCCTGTTGTACCAGCAGGCAAACTGACCTCATTGCTTTCCGGAGCTTATGCAGGGCCGGCAATTAAC
>Ga0182006_1000959_pt1 | contig 19152 bp, 17 predicted proteins | sample Sormic07211104_1_FD_123022 | JGI IMG/M metagenome (GOLD analysis project Ga0182006, IMG submission 123022) | Rhizosphere microbial communities from Sorghum bicolor, Mead, Nebraska, USA - 072115-104_1 MetaG | ecosystem: Host-associated > Plants > Roots > Rhizosphere | place: USA: Nebraska...
AGCTGCCATCGCTCTGCCATCCCGGCTGACCGTCGGCTTTCGGCGCGCCCTTGCCGTCGGGGTACGCGTATTCGACGCTATAGTGAAAGACTTCGCCCAGGCCGGTCGATACCGGACCCATCTGCGGCTCGGTGCCTTCGGGCAGTTGTGGGCGGGCCTGGGCGAGACGCTCGGTGACCTGTTGGCGCATGAAGTACAGGTTGGCGCTCTCCTTGAAGATCACCGTCACCTGGCTGAATCCGTTACGCGACATCGAGCGGGTGTTTTCGACGCCGTCCAGGCCAGCCATCGCGGTCTCGATGGGGTACGTCACGCGCTTCTCGATCTCCACCGGACTCAAGGTCGGTACCACGGAGTTGATCTGCACCTGCTTGTTCGTGATGTCCGGCGTGACGTCGATCGGCAGCAGGTTCAGTTGCCACGCACCGAATACCGCCACCACGAGGGTGATGAAGAGGATGAGCCAGCGCAGGCGGACGGCGCTGGAAAGGATGTGGTCGATCATTCGTCGTCCCCGCCACCCTTGGTCATCTCAGCCTTCACGAGGAAAGCGTTGCGAGTCGCCACGCGGTCGCCAGCGGCAATTCCCGAAAGGATTTCAGCCTTGCCGCCACTGCGCGCTCCCACCCGTACGGGCTGGGCGCGGAACCCATCCTTCGTGCGCACGAACACGGTGTCGCCGCCGTCGATGTTCTGTACGGCTTCCTCGGGAACCGCGAGTCCACCCGTCGCGTTACCACGCGCCAGCAGGCGCACCTGGACACCATCGCCCACCACCAGGTCGTCGCCATCCCCGGCAGGACTTATCACGACGGTTCCCGCGCGGGTGATGCCATCGACCGTCGGCGTCACGGCGCGGACCTTGCCTGCGACGGTGCTGCCATCGGCACGAATGATCGTCGCTGGATCACCGACGCGAATCCGTACGGTTTCCGAAGCACGCACCGATGCCTCGATCTCATGACCCTTCGCTGCCGCGATTCGATAAAGCACCGACTGCGGATCGACAAACTCGCCCAGCGTGATGTCCGTGGCGGTGATGGTGCCGGTCAATGGGCTGACCACCGAAACATTGCCTGTCTCATCGACGTGCGCAGCCGCCGCCACCGTGCGTGCACGGTCCGCTTCCGCCTGCGCCGCCGCCGCCGCGGCCTCGCTGGCCTCCGCATCCTGGCGGGCGAGCACGCCCTGCTCGAACAGATCGGCATCACGCATGTGCGCCCTTCGCGCCGCATCGAACCGGGCTACGGCGGCGCGGCGCTCGGCCACCATGCGCGCGCCGGTGTCGCTGGCCACCCGGGCGAGCACCTCACCCGCCTTGACCGGCTCACCCAGTACACGCAGCACCTGGGTGACGTTGCCCGAGGCCCGCGCGACGACGGTCGCTTCGCTGCCGGGCTCGGCGACCACGGCGCCAGGCGCCAGCACTTCGGCGCCGACGTTGCCGGTGTCGACCGGCTCCACCACGATCTTCGCCGAGGCGACATATTCGTCCGGGATCGCCACGATGGCGGGGCCGGTGCGCGGCGTGGCTTCCTTGGCGCCGGCCGATGGCGGCGCCTTGTCGGCCGGAGACGTCCAGCGTGCCACGGCAAACCCCAGGCCCAGGGCCACGACGCCAACGCCCATGACCACCGGCCAGTTGTGCTTGTTTTCCACGCGGTTCATTCCTCAATCTCCGAAAGCGATATGGCCATTGGCCTTGGCGAACTCCGCGACCGCCCGAACGCGTGCCAGCTGCGCATCCACCGTGGCCAATCGGGCGTCGGTCAAGGCACGGCGCGAGATCAGCACTTCGACGAGTGGGGTGCGGCCAGCGTCGTAACCGATACGTCCCAGGCGATACGCTTCGGACGCGGCGGCCTCACCGGCACGCGCCGCGGTCAACCGGGATTCACTGGCCAGCACCTGTGCCGCCGCGGAACGGCGTGCCGCGTTGCCTTCGAGCCGTGCGGCCGCCAACCGCGCATCGGCCGCGTCGAGACGCGCCTGCGCAGCGGCGATCGCCCCGCTGTTCTGGTCGAAGATCGGCAAGGTGGCGGACACGCCTACGACCAAGCCGCTACCGCCGACGCCACCGAACCGGCGCGTCCCGGCCGTAAGCCCGAGATCGGGCAGCCGCTTCCGGCGCTCGACGGTCACCTGCGCGGCTTGCGCGGCACGGTCGGCTTCCGCGGTGATCACAGCCAGCGAAGCACCGTCCGATCCGGCGGCCGACGGCGCTGTGTCGAGCAGGGAGACGGGGACGGCATCGAACGGTGCCTCGGCGCCCACCAGGGCCGACAAGCGTTCGAGTGCCGTCACCGCGTCCGCCCTCGCGCCGGCTTCCGCGGCCTGCGCCGCGCTCACGCCCGTCTGCGCCTGGGCCTGACGCAGGCTGGCTTCCCTGCCCGCCTTTACCAGTGCCTTGGTGGCGCGGAAGTCGTCCTGCGCCCGTGCAACGTCCTCCGCGGCCAGAGCGTGGCGGCGAACGGCGGCTTCCGCGGCGGCATAGGTCACCGCCAGATGCGCGGCGAAGTCCACTTCGGCCTGGTGCTGGCGAGCCTCGGCCGCCGCGAGACCACGTTCGCCAGCTTCGATCCGTGCACCGCGCTTCCCCAGTTCCAGGGGCACGGTGAGCGAATAGGTGATCTGGCGTTGATTGACGCCCCCTTGCTCGGGCGCGTTGACGTTCTCATCGAGCACGTCGACGCTCGGATTGCGCCACGCATGCGATTGACGCGCGTCACCGGCGGCGGCGGCTACATTGGCCGCCTGTTCCAGCAAAGCGGGCGCATGGTTCAGGCTGCTTCGCAGCAGTGTCCGATAGGGCGGCGCATCGGCACCTCTTGCAAGGGGCGATGCGATGAGCAGGACGGCGATGGCCGCGCGGGAAACATGGGCACACATGGCGATGTAATAGGCCTCGGTGGAGAGGTCGCGAAGGACCATCCTTTCTCTACGCGGCTCGTCCGCCCATCCCCTCATGTCGCCCGCGTCTCAGCGATCCATCAAGCCTGAGAGTTTGTTCCGGGCGCGCAGGACGCGGCCTTCGATGGTCTTCAGGCTGACACCCAGCGTGGTGGCCGCCTCCACCTGGGAAAGACCCACGAACGCGGTAAGCACGATGGCCTCCCTCAGATCCGGCTCCAGCCGCTGCAGGATGCGCGTCACCCGGATCAGGTCCCACCGCGCGATCGACGCCTGTTCCGGACTGGCCGCGTCGTCAGCCCATGCGTGCCATTCCGATTCATCCATGGGCACTGCGTTGAACAGGAAAAAACGCACGCGGCGAAAGCGTTGAAGGTCGCGGACCTTGTTGACGCCGATACGGATCAGCCACGGCCGGAACGGCCGGCCGCGGTCGAATTCGGCCAGGGAGCGCCATGCCGCCACCAGGGTGTCCTGGACGACATCGTCAACGTCCGTCTCGGGTACGCCCATGCCGCGTGCGAGTTGCTTGAGCGCGGCGCCGTGGCGACGCACGCAGGCGCCAAAAGCCGCGGTATCGCCTGCGATCGCCTGGGCGATCCAGTTGTCGTCGCCTCCTGTCACCGGGACCCGCGGCGAAGGGCATCCACGAGCACCTTGTCATAGGCCGCCCGGTGCTCCGGCTTCAACCCTGCGCGCATTTCGAACAGATGTTCCAACGTGATGCGCTGCAGATCGCCCGCCGCCCGCTCGACCTCGCGGCTGGCTGCTTCGACCTGTGGGGACCATTGCGGATCGGTGGCGATCGCGTCGGCCAGCTGTGCGTTGGCGACACGCAGCCGCGCTTCGATCGCTGCCCGCCGTAACGTGAATTGATGTTCCTTGTCTTCGAGTACGCGTTGTTCGGCCGCGTCCAGTGGAACCGCATCGTGCAGCAACTCATGCAGGTCGTTGTGCTCGCGATGGAGGCCATGCCACGCCCAGGCGAGCGCCAAGGCACCGCCGATGCCGATGAGGGCTCCCGCCAATGTAGCCATGGGCAGACGAAGGCTCGGCACCATCAGCGTTCGACCAGCAAGGCATAGGGCGACGACGCGGAAGGCGCGGCCACCCAGGTCGGGCGCGACCGTGCGAAACCGTCGGTGGCGAACCATCCAGCACCGCCGAAGGTCAGCACCGCCGCCATCGCGGCGCAGACGATAGCGCGCCGGCTTTCACGGCGAGCCGCCCATGCGGCCGGGGATCGCTCGCCTGCCAGCCGGTTCAGCAGGGCCGCCTGGGCGTCGATGCCCAGACCTTCCCCGGTCACCCGGGCCGCATGTACCAGCCAATGATCTAACGATGCCATGGTCGTTCTCCTGTGTACCTGCTTATACGTCCCCGGCGGGGAGACCCCCTCGCCCTGACCATGGGACCGCTTCGATCACACTATCGAAGATTTTATTTGTAGAATTTACTACTCAATTGTAGAGTATCTAACTATGACTACGGCGCGCCAATGGCTGTTGCTGATCCTCACGTTGCCGACGGAGAACGCCACCGCACGCATGCGCTTTTGGCGTGCCCTGAAATCCATGGGCTGCGCGGTATTGCGCGACGGGGTGTATTTGTTGCCTCGGGACCGGGCGCACGAAGAGGCGCTGGGCGAACTCGCCAACGCCATCGCGGAAGCCGGCGGTACGGCGATGGTCATCGAGGTGGCGAGCCGGGATCCGGAACAGGAAGCATTGTTCCTCGGTCTTTTCGACCGTAGCGAAGCTTACGCGGAGTTCACCCAAACGCTGTCAGCGGCGCGAAAGTCGCTTTCTGGCCTGTCGGTGCCCGAGGTCAACCGCCTGTTGCGCCGCTTGCGCCGCGAGTACGAGGCATTGCGGTCTATCGACTATGTTCCTGGCGAAGCCACGGTTCGTGCGGAAGCTGCCTGGAACGATTTCGTGGGCGTGGTCGACAAGGTGTTATCACCCGACGAGCCGCATGCTTCCGCAGGCTCCATGGCCCGGTTGGATATCGAGGATTACCAGCACCGTGCCTGGGCCACGCGACGTCACCTATGGGTCGACCGCGTCGCCAGCGCGTGGCTGATCCGGCGCTTCATCGATCCGGAAGCGCGCTTCCTCTGGCTGGAAAAGCCTGCCGCGTGTCCGGACGATGCACTGGGTTTCGACTTCGACGGTGCCGCTTTCACGCATGTTGGCGATCGGGTGACCTTCGAGGTACTCCTTGTCCGCTTCGGGCTGGACCGCGATCGCGGCTTGGCACGACTTGGCGAGATGATGCACGCGCTCGATGTCGGTGGAACGCCGGTACCGGAGGCGGATGGCTTCGAGGCCTTCCTCAGCGGCATGCGTGAACGCGGCCTCGGCGACGACCAATTCCTTGAACAGGCCAGCTACGTGCTGGATTCCTTGCATACCCATTTCGGCAAGACGGATACCCGTCAAAAACGCCCCTGAACATCATGCACACCAAGGAGACAGCGCCATGAACGATGCTTCCCGCCGCCAATTCCTGCAGACAGCTTCGGTCGCCGTGGCCGGAGCCATGCTAGCCGGCACCAGCCTGGCCGCCGAACAGACCGCCACCGCAGGCGGACCCGTGCTCGCCAATCCAGCCTTCCTTCCACAGCACGAACCCCGGCCCTTGCCGTTCGATCCAGCCAAGCTGCATGGCATATCCGAGAAGCTGATTCGCTCGCATTGGGAAAACAATTACGGCGGTTCCGTCACGGCATTGAACACGGTCAAGCAGAAACTCGCGCGGGTCCTGGCCGACAAGGACACGCCGCCATACATCTACGACGACCTCAAGCGCGAACACCTGATGCGTACCGGCTCCGTCGTGTTCCACGAACTCTATTTCGAGAATCTCGGCGGCGATGGGCAGGTCGACGATGCGTCACGCCGCGCCCTCACCGGAGCATTCGGCAGCTACGCCGCCTGGGAGGCGGAGTTTCGTAAGATCGGCGCAGGCCTGGGCGGCGGCTCCGGTTGGGTGATACTCGGCTACAACCTGCACACCGGACAGATCGAGAACTATTGGCTGTGGGACCACCTGCATGGCCCCGCCGCTACCTGGCCACTGCTGGTCATGGACATGTACGAGCATTCGTACCAGATGGATTACGGCGCTGCCGCACCTAAATACGTCGAGGCATTCTTCCAGAACATCCGCTGGAGCGTCGTCGCCTCGCGGCTCGCCAGCGCCCAGCGCTTCATCGAAGCGGATATGACCGCTTAAGCCATCGCGGGGTATCCAGGCAACGATCATGTCATCCCCGGCCATGCAGCCCGAATCACACGACGCGCGTGCCATTCCCCCGCGCCGCGTCACCCTTGAGGAAGCGAACCGTGTCTGGGCAAAAATCGGTTGCCTGAGTTTCGGCGGACCTGCCGGTCAAATCGCCCTGATGCATCGCGAGTTGGTGGAACAGCGGCGCTGGATCAGCGAAGAACGGTTTCTGCACGCATTGAACTACTGCATGCTCCTTCCCGGGCCGGAAGCGGCACAGCTTGCGATTTATATCGGCTGGCTGATGCACCGCACCGTCGGTGGCCTGATCGCCGGCCTCTGGTTCGTCGTGCCAGGCGCGCTTGTCATGCTCGGCCTGAGCATCGTCTACGCCGCGTTTGGCCAGACACCGTGGGTCGAAGCAATATTCTTTGGACTGAAGGCCGCCGTGTTGGCGGTGGTTCTCGAAGCCGTGCTGCGAATCGCACGCCGCGCCCTGAAAGACGGCTTCGCCATCGGCGTGGCGATAGCGGCCTTTCTCGGGATCCATCTTCTGGGCGTACCGTTTCCACTGATCGTTGCAGCCGCGGCAGTGTCGGGCATCCTTGCACAACGCTGGAAAGGCATGAAACCCACCGTCGCAACGTCGATACCGATGGTGCCTACACGAGGCTTCATCGTCGATGAGTTGATCGATGAAGGCGGCATGATCCACATCGTGCCGTCCTGGTCACGCGCGCTGCGAACCTTGGCGATCGGACTGGCGCTCTGGGCGACACCGGTGATCGTCGCTGTCGCCACCCTGGGCCCCGATAGCGTCCTGGCCCGTCAGGGTGTGCTTTTCAGCGAAGCGGCCGTGGTGACCTTCGGTGGTGCCTATGCGGTGCTGGCCTATATCGCACAACGTGTGGTGATTGGATATGGCTGGCTTTCCCCGTCGCAAATGGTCGACGGATTGGCCCTCGCCGAAACGACACCAGGCCCCCTGATCATCGTCCTGCAGTTCGTCGCGTTCATGGCCGCCTTCCAGCATCCGGAAGGAATGTCGCCGTGGACGGCCGGCATCCTGGGTTCGCTGTTGAGCTCGTGGGTCACCTTCGTTCCATGCTTTATCTGGATCTTCATGGGTGGACCGTACATCGAAGCTTTACGCTCGAATCGCGTACTTCAGGCGGCGTTGAACGCCGTGACCGCCGCTGTCGTCGGCGTCATCCTGAACTTGTCCGTCTGGTTCGCCGAACACACCTTGTTTGGAACCGTTTCGAAAGTGAGAGCGGGATGGGTGCACATGGATTTACCTGTCATCGCGACGGTGAATCCGGCCGCGGCCGTGCTTACGCTTGGAGCGATCCTCGCGATGTTTCGCTTTCGTCTGGGTATGGCGTGGACGCTGTTGCTATGTGCCGTGGCGGGCGTCGCGTGGCGCCTTGGATTTGGTTGAAACATCGGACGAGCGGTAGCGAAATGTGGATACAAAAAACCCCGCAGCAGCGGGGATTTTTGTATCCATTTTGGTTATCGTTGGCCGGAATCGCTACCGCCGCTCAAGGTTTTTACGACTTTGCCATGTTCGTCGAGAAACGCGATCTGGGGCGTGCCGGTGGCAGGCACGGACAATTGGATTCGTTCATGCCCCGCGGCATCCATCAAAGATAGCGACGCCGATCCGTCATCAGACCGCCCCACCCATATACGGCGATGGTTCGGACCATTTTCCTGGCTGTCCGAGATGGCCAGGCCCGCGAAACTATCCGTCTTGTCGTTGACGCCTATGAGCTTCACGACTTCATTCGCGTTATAGCGATCGAACGACAGGCTTCCTCCGGCATCCACGACGTCTCCGTTGGCGAGCCGCTTTCCGCCAAAGATAAGGCCACCGTTCTCCGAGCCTTCGTCGTTGTAGAAGATCATTCCAGCCTGTGGTCGATCCACCTTAGGCTGTTCTTTGCCCTTGACGATCACCCCTGGCATCCGGGCGCCGTTCGTGATGATCATCCGAACCGTGCCGTCAGCTTCGCGCACGTTGATCCGCTGCACATTGATTTCATCGAACGACGTAGCAGAGATTTTCGTAAAACCTGACAGCATCGACACCGCAAAAACCGCCGTGAGTACGCCTGAATAGATCACAAGAAATCGTTGACCGAACATACCTGTCTCCATGCCGAAAGGATGCGTTCCATCTCGCCGTCCTGGAGCCGGATGGCAATCAACCGCGAGAGGCAGGGAGAAGCTGTCACGAAGTGTCCTGTTCGCCATGTGCCAAAGGTGGCGGGCACAAAAAAACCCGCCGGATGGCGGGTTTCTTTGTGGTCTCGATACGGAGTGACTCCGTCGAAACCCTTGTTGGTGCCCAAGGGGGGACTCGAACCCCCACAGCCTAAGCCGCTACCACCTCAAGGTAGTGCGTCTACCAATTCCGCCACCTGGGCATAACTTTTACAGCGTGTCGCGTGTGTCGCTGATTATTTCTTGGCCGGTTCGGCGGGAGCCTTGGTGGCTTCCTGCTTCGGGGCCGGAACATCGTTGTTCGCTGCCGGAGCCGGCGCCGTGGCGGCCGGGGTGTCACCGTTGGCTGCGGCGGGTGCGCGAGGCACGTCCGACGCGGCCGGGGTCACCGGAGCGTTGTTGGCGGGAGCGGCCGGCGTGGTGGCGCCGGACATCACACCAAGATCCGCGGCCGGCTGGGGGTTACCCGAGCGACCGAGGTAGATGCCCATGCCGAGGCTGAGCAAGAAAAACAGAGCTGCGAGGACGGCCGTCGCGCGGGTCATGAAGCTCGACGAGCCACGCGCACCGAACACCGTGGCGGAAGCACCGCCACCGAAGCCGGAACCTGCCTCCGCGCCGGCACCGCGCTGCATGAGAATCAGCACGATCATCGCCGCGGCGATCAGGATATAGAAAACGCTGAAGAGAATGAACATGTCTTCTTGGTTTGCCGTGTCGCGATTATCGCGCCGCGGCGCATATATCCAGGAAATCGGGAGCCACCAGGGCGGCGCCACCGATGAGTCCCCCGTCCACGTCCGGTTGGGCGAAAAGTTCGGCCGCATTGGCCGGCTTGACGCTTCCGCCGTAAAGCACCCGGGTCAGGAGCGAGATATTAGCATCCTTTTTTGCCAGTTGGCTACGGATGAAGGCATGAATTTTTTGCACCTTCGCCGGGGTCGCCGTCAGCCCCGTGCCGATGGCCCAGACCGGTTCATAGGCGATCACGGCCTCGCGAAACGCGCCGATGCCGTTGTGCTCCAGCACCGCGGCCAGCTGGCGGCCGATCACCTCCTCGGCCCTGCCCTCCTCGTGCTCTTCACGGGTCTCGCCCACGCAGAGGATCGGCGTGAGCCCGGCCCTGCATGCCGCCTCGAACTTCTTCGCCAGCAACGCGTCGCTTTCATGCTGGTACTGGCGCCGCTCGGAATGACCCACCAGGACCCAGCGGGCACCCACGTCGCGCAACATCTCGCCCGCTATCTCGCCGGTATAGGCACCCTGCACGTGGTGCTCGGAAAGGTCCTGCGCGCCGAAGCCCAGGCCGCGGTCGCCGTACTCGCGCGTCAGGCCGTCCAGGTACACATCGGGCGGGAAGACGACGACATCCACGCCGTCCGGCCGGTTCTCGACGATCTCCCTGACCAGGGCGTCGGCCATGGCGCGGGAGCCGTGCATCTTCCAGTTTCCGGCGACCAGCTTCTTGCGCATGGGGCATTCCAGGCGTGGAGAAAGGGGCGGCAGGATAACGGCGGCACCTCCCACGGCAAAGCTGCATTGCCGCATGGAGGGCGCCGCACGCGCCGTTCACCGAGGGTAACGCATGCATCGGGCATTTGACCTGGTCGACACCGGCTCCGATGATCCCTTCATGCGTACCCTGAGAATCCTCTTCATCGCCTTCCTCCTCGCCGGTTCCGGCGGCGCCTTCGCGCAGGCGGACGGCCCCGACACGCCGCAGCAGATCGACGACCTGCGTGGCCGCCTCGACCAGATCGAGAAGGCCATGAAGGACGACAAGATCACCAACACGATCATCGACGACCTGCGCGGCAAGTCCGGCGACGTGGCCGGTGACGCACAGAAGCTGTCCTCCTCGCTGCAACAGAACCGGGACGCGGCGAAGGCGCGGCTGGACCAACTGGGCCCGCCGCCCGCCGCGGGTACCAAGGAAGCGCCCGAACTGGCCGCCACCCGCAAGGACGCGCAGAAGACCTTCGACGCCGTGGATGCACAGGTCAAGCAGGCCGACGGCATCGCGCTCGAAGCCCAACAGACGGCGAACCAACTCTCCGACCTGCGCCGCATCCGCTTCCAGGAACTCATTTCGCAACGCACGAACTCCCCGCTGTCGCGACCGTTCTGGTCGGAACCAGCGGCGGCCTTCCCGCGTGACTCCGCCAACCTCAGCGACTTCGCCGGCACGGTCAGGACCGATGTCGCCGCCAGCTGGAACGTCGGCAACCGTACGGCCCTGATCACCTGCGCCCTGCTCGGCCTGCTGCTGATGACCGGCGTGCGCTTCTACATCGAACATCGCGTTCGCCACCTCACCGCCAACCGCATGCCGCCCGGAAGACTGCGCCGCTCGGCGTTGATCCTCGGCATCGCCCTCACCTCCACGCTCACCACCGGCCTGGGCACGCAACTGCTTTACCTCGGCCTGAACTGGAACGACACCTTCAGCCAGGAAACCGACGAGATCGCGCGCACGATCGTGCAGCTCGTCTTCTTCGGCGCATTCATCGCCGGCCTCGGCAGGTCGCTGATCTCGGCGAAACGGCCGTCGTGGCGCTTGCCGGCCATTCCCGACCAGACAGCCATCGACCTGCGCCGCTTCCCGATGCTGATCTCGCTGGCGGTGGTGCTGTTCTACTTCCTCAAGCAGCTGAACCACACCATCGGTACCAGCCTCGCCGCCACGGTGCTCACCAGCAGCTTGCAGGCAATCGTCTTCACCGCGCTCAGCGCGCTGGCGTTGCTGCGACTGGGACGCACGCATCACCATGACGAAGACGGCACGCCGCCCACGCCCCGGCCGATCTGGGCCAGCGTGCTCATCGCGGCGGCATGGATCGCGATCGTCTCCTCGTGGATCGCCCTGCTGACCGGCTTCATCTCGTTCGCCTCGTTCATGGCGGGCCAGGTGGTCTGGACGGCGATCGTGATCGCCGCGACCTATCTCGCGATGCGCCTGGTCGACGACCTGTTCGAGACGCTGCTCTCCGAAAAAGGCCCGATGAGCGCCCGCGCGCAGGCCATCTTCGGCACCCACCCGAAGTTGCTCGACCAGGCCGGCGTACTCCTGTCGGGCGTGGTCCGCCTGGGCCTGTTCCTGTTCGGCATCACCGCCGTGATGTCCGGGTTCGGCACCGGCGCGACGGATCTCCTCACGCTCGGCAGCAAGCTGCAGTCGCTGAAGATCTACGACGTCGAGCTGAAACCGAGCCAGATCCTCACCTCGATCGCGCTGTTCTTCCTCGGCCTGCTGGCCGTGCGTGTGGTCAAGAACTGGATGTCGGAGCAATACCTGCCCAGGACGAACCTCGACCCGGGCATGCGCAGTTCGCTCACCACCCTCCTCGGTTATGTCGGCATCGTCATCGTGGTGGCGATCGCCCTGCTGGCGATGGGTCTCTCGGTGCAGAACGTGACCTGGGTGGCGTCGGCGCTCTCGGTGGGTATCGGTTTCGGCCTGCAGGCGATCGTGCAGAACTTCATCTCTGGCCTGATCCTGCTCGCGGAGCGGCCGGTGAAGGTCGGCGACTGGGTGGTGCTGGACGATGCGGAAGGCGATATCCGCCGCATCAACGTGCGTGCCACCGAGATCCAGGTGGCCGACCGCTCGACCATCATCGTGCCGAACTCGTCGTTCATCACCAAGCCCGTGCGCAACATGACGATGGCCAACCCGCAGGGCCGCGTGCTGATCAAGCTGCCCATGCCGCTCGACAGCGATCCGGTGGACGTACGCGAGCACATGCTGGAAGCCATGCACGCACACCCGTCGGTGCAGGAGACGCCCGCGGCCTCCGTCACGCTCGACAACATCGACCGTGCGGCGATGACCTTCGCCGCCGTCTGCTACGTGGGGAGCCCACGCGACGTCGGCGGCGTGAAGAGCGACCTGCTGTTCGACATCATCGCGCGACTGCGCGGCGCCGAGATCCCGCTGCTGCGGCCACAGGACCTCGTACTGCGCTCGGGCGGCAACGTGGGCGACCTGCTCGGCCCGACCGGAGCGGGCGCGCCGAAGGCGTCGACCGATCCGGACCCGGCGAGCTGACGCTTACTTCGTCGCCTCGACCGGAGCGAGGCGCAAGTCCTGGAAATCGAAGCTGAAGTCGGTGAGGGGCGAGACCGGCTCCATCCGCACCTCGCGCACCTTGCCATCCGGATCGAGCGCGAAGTTCACGAAGGCGTCGCCGTTGAGCGAACGGTCGTTCCAGCGGGCGATGAAGGTATCGTGCTGCCACGGCTCCAGCGTGCCGGTGAGTTGCGCGGTCTTGGTGAAGGTCATCACAAGCTTGCCACCCTGCTTCGCCACGGTGACGTCGCCGTACCAGGGATCGCGATAGGTGCCGGCATAGCCGTCCAGCGGCAACGAAGGCTTCGAGCCTTTCGCCCGCGCCGCTTCGTGCTTCTTCATGCTGTCGTCGGCGTTGCCTTCCATCTTCTTCACGCTGGCCGCATACGCCGCGATCCAATCCGTCTTCGGCGCGTCCATGTACGCATCGAGCGCGCGCATCGTCACCGCCTGGAACGCGGCGCCGGTTTCCTGGTTGGTCAGCACGACGATGCCGAGCTCGAGATCGGGCACGAGGGTCAGGCGCGACACCATGCCGGGCCAGCCGCCGGTATGCCAGACGAGCTTGTGCCCGCGATAGTCGGAGACGAACCAGCCCTCGCCATAGCCGGAGAAGTTCGGCTTCGCCGCCTTGAGTTCCGGAACGTTCGGTTCGGAGATGGCGATCGGCGTGATCAACGACCACATCTCGGCCTGGCGCTTCTCGCTGAAGAGGCGCTGCTCCTTGCCGGAGGCGTCGGTGTACTTGCCGCCGGCCAGTTGCATGTTCATCCACTTGGACAAGTCGTGCACGCTGGTGTAGATGCCGCCCGCGGTGGGATTGTTGCTCCACGACATCGATGCGACCGGCTTCAGGTCCTTGAAGTCGAACTTCGCATGGCCCGTGGCGATGTCGTCGTTCGGCCCGATGGTGTCCGGTGCGTGCGACTGCGATTCGGTCATGCCCAACGGCACGAAGATGCGCTCGCGCACGAAGTCGGCCCACGGCTTGCCCGAGAACTGCTCGATGACCAGTCCGGCCACGGCGAAGAGGATGTTGTCGTAGGCGTAACCGGCGCGGAAGCTGTTGGCCAGGGGCACGTAGCGCAGGCGCTGCACGACCTCTTTCGTGGTGTACGAGGTGGCCGGCCAGTACAGCAGATCGCCTGCGCCCAGGCTGAGTCCGCTGCGATGGGCGAGCAGGTCGCGCACGCGCATTTCGCGCGTCACGTACGGATCGGACATCTGGAACCACGGCAGGCGATCGATCACGCGATCGTTCATGTCGAGCTTGTGCTCGTCGGCGAGGATCGCCAGCGAGGCGGCGGTGAACGCCTTGGTGTTCGATGCGATCGCGAACTGCGTATGCGCGTCCACCTTGGCCGGTTCGCCCAGCTTGCGCACACCCGAGCCCATCTCCAGCACCACCTTGCCATCCTTGACGATCGCCACGGCGATGCCCGGCACGTCGAACTGCTTGCGCGTGGCGTCGACGTAGGCGTCGAAGTCGGCCAGCGCGGCGGGCCGCGCTTCGGTGCCGGCGGCGACGGATGCCGGCGCGGCATCCTGCGCATGTGCGGTCAGGGCGAAGGCGAAGCTGGTGACGCCGAAGGCGAGGAGGTGGCGAAGACGCGGCATGTCGTGTCCGGTGGCGGATGAGGTGCCGGGACTATTCCACGTCGCGAGCCCCGGCGAAAGGGCTCGCCCGCCGGCGACTCACGCCGATCGCTTCTGGCTCAGGATCACGCTGCCGAGGATGATCGCGCCCGCCAGCGCCATGGTCGGCGTCAGGGCCTCGCCAAGGAACATCCACGCCCAGCCCACGCCGAACAAGGGAACGAGATAGGTGGACGTGGCGGCACGGGGTGCGCCGATACGCTGGATGAGGCGGAAGTAGAAGGCATAGGCGAGTCCCGTGCAGACCACGCCGAGCGTGATGACCGCGACCCACGATTTCGCCGGAATGGGCGCATCAGGCCAGGTCATCAGACCCAGCGGCGCCATCAGGATCGTCGCGCCCAGCAGGCAACCGGCGGCGACCGCGGTGGGCGCGATATCCGACAGGTACTTCTTGATGAGGTTGGCGGCCAGGCCATAACAGAACGACGCGGCGGCACCGGCGAGCGCGGCGGGAGCGACGTTTTCCCCCGCCGTGCGCCCACTGGCGAGGATCACCACGCCGACGAAGCCCGCCAACAGCGCAATGGCCTTGCGGGTGCCGATCTTTTCACCGAAGCCGATGAACGCCACCAGCGCGGCGAACAGCACCGTCATGCTGTTGGCGATCGCACCGATGCCCGCCGGTGCCCGCTCGGCACCCCAGGCGAACAGGGTGAAGGGGATGGCCGCGCTCAACGCGCCCAGCACCAGCATCTTCCACAGATGGGCGGGACGGATCGTCTTGCGGGCGCGCAACAGCAAGGGCAGCAGGATCACCGAGCCGAACAGCAGGCGCGTCGCCACCATGGGGAACGGCCCGAAATCCTTGGCCGCCACTCGCATGAAGAGGAACGAACCACCCCAGATGGCGCCGAGGGCGACGAGCTCCACCGGCGTGCGCCAGTCCCTTTCGGCGGCGGGCACGAGGGAATCGACAGGGGTATCGGCGGCGGACATACGAACCTCGCTTGTGGCTGAGTCTTATTGTCGCTGGAACCGGAGGCCGCACAAGCGCATCCTTTGCAAGCCAGCCTCTCATTTGATTCATCCCTACGATGCGTTCCGCCCTGCTCCCCGCCCTTGCCGCCTTCGCCTCCGCCGCCCGGCACCAGAACTTCGCCCACGCGGCCGAGGAACTGCACCTCACCGCCAGCGCGGTGAGCCACCACGTGCGCAAGCTGGAGACCGCGCTCGGCGTGAGCCTGTTCCAGCGCCATGCGCGTGGCGTGGCCCTGACCCCTGAAGGACGTTTGCTGGCCGACGCCGCGGGCTCGGCCCTGGCCGAGGTCGAATCGGTGCTCGACAGCCTGCGCCAGCATCGCCGCGACAACGGGCTGCGCCTGAGCGTGTTGCCGTCGCTCGCGGCCAACTGGCTCACGCCCCGCCTGCGCCGATTCATCGATGCGCATCCCACGGTCCGTTTGTCGATCGATACCGACCGCTCCCTGGTGCGCTTCGACGAGGGCGGCCCGGATCTCGGACTTCGTTACGGCCTCGGCCAATGGCCCGGCCTGACCTCGCGCTTCCTCATGGATGATTCGTTGCAGCCACTGGCGTCGCCGGAACTGGCGTCGCGGGTGCAGACCACCGAGGATGTCGCCGGCCTGCCCCTTCTCACCGATATCGCGCCCGAGGGTTGGCGCGAATGGTTCCGCGCCGCCGGCGTTCGCTATCCGCGTGGCGGCACGATGCATACGATCAGCGATTCGGCCGACGGCTTGAATGCCGCGGCGGCGGGACTGGGCGCGGTACTCGCGCGCACACGGCTCGCCGCCGCGCATCTTGCCGACGGCCGCCTGGTTCGTTTGCCCGGGCCGGAGTTGCCGACGCGCTATGCGTACTACCTGGTGCATTCCGCGCACAGGCCGCCGTCCGCGGCGGCGCTGGCCTTCATCGGCTGGATCGAGCGGGAGGCGCAGGAACCGCGGGGCTGAAGAGCATCGCCGCTGAAGCGGCTCCCACATTGCCTCTTCGCAAGTGGCGATAGTGTGGGAGCCGCTTCAGCGGCGATAGCGGCAGCCGAACCTACTCGACCCCTACAAACCCGCCCGTCTGATGCGCCCACAACCGCGCATACAAGCCGCCGCGCGCGATCAACTCCGCATGCGTGCCGGTCTCCACGATCGCACCATGCTCCATCACCACCAGCCGGTCCATCTTCGCGATGGTCGAGAGACGATGCGCGATGGCGATCACCGTCTTGCCGCGCATCAAGGTCTCCAGGCTTTCCTGGATGGCCGCCTCGGCCTCGGAATCCAGTGCCGAGGTGGCTTCGTCGAGCACGAGGATCGGCGCGTCCTTCAGCAACACGCGCGCGATCGCGATCCGCTGGCGCTGCCCACCGGACAACTTGACGCCCCGCTCGCCCGCATGGGCGTCGTAGCCGGTGCGCCCCTCGCCGTCGGACAGGCCCGGAATGAATTCGTCGGCCCGCGCCTGGCGCACCGCCTCGGCCATCTCGGCGTCGCTGGCATCCGGCCGTCCATACAACAGGTTGTCGCGGATCGACCGATGCAGCAGCGACGTGTCCTGCGTGACCACGCCGATGCTCGACCGCAGCGACTCCTGCGTGACCTTCGCGATGTCCTGGCCATCGATGAAGATGTGGCCATCCTCGAGGTCGTACAGGCGCAGCAACACGTTGACCAGGGTGGACTTGCCCGCGCCGGAAGGACCGACCAAGCCGATCTTCTCGCCGGGACGGACGATCAGGTCCAGGCCACCGATGATGCCGCCGGCCTTGCCGTAGTGGAAATGGATGTCATCGAAACGGACCTCGCCCTTCGTCACGCGAAGGGGAAGCGCATCGTCGCGGTCCACCACGGTGCGCTCCTGGGCCAGGGTGGTGATGCCATCCTGCACCGTGCCCACGTTGTCGAAGATACCGTTGACGACCCACATGATCCAGCCGGACATGTTGTTGATGCGGATCACCAGGCCCACGGCGAGTGCCACCTGCCCCGTGGAAACGGTGCCGCGCGACCAGAGCCACAGCGCCAGCAGGCTCGTGCCCGCGATCAACAACCCGTTGAGCGAGGTGATGGAGACATCCATCGACGTGATCATGCGGCTGGAGGAACGCACCTTGTCGGTCTGCTCCTGCATCGCTTCCTTCGCATACGCCTCTTCACGGTGCGTGTGCGCGAAGAGCTTCAGCGTCATCACGTTGCTGTAGCCGTCGACGATGCGGCCCATCAGCTTGGAGCGCGCTTCGGAAGCTTTCCACGAGCGCTCCTTCACCCTGGGGACGAAGAACACCAGCATGCCGACGTATCCCGCGATCCACAGCACCAGCGGCAAAGCCAGCCAGACATCGGCCTTGGCGAACAGGTAGATCGATGTGCCCGCGTAGACGCTCACGTACCACAAGGCGTCGACTACCTGCACCGCGGACTCGCGCAGCGCCGGCGCCGTCTGCATGATGCGGTTGGCGATGCGGCCGGCGAAGTCGTTCTGGAAGAACGACAGGCTTTGCTTGAGCACGTAGCGGTGGTGCTGCCAGCGAACCATGTTGGTCATGCCGGGGCTGAGCGTCTGGTTCACCAGGAGATCGTGCAGGCCCATCGTCAGCGGCCGCAAGATCACCACCACGAACCCCATCCAGGCCAGCGTGCGCCAGTGCGTCTGGAAGAACACCGCCGCGGGCGTCTTCTGCGCCATGTCGACCACCCGCCCGAGGAAGTCGAACAGCGCCACCTCGATCAAGGCCACGGCCAAACCCACGACCAGGGCGGCGGCGAATATCTTCCACACCTGGCGCAGGTAATAGGCGTAAAAGCGCACGACGCCCTTGGGCGGGGCGCGGTCGGGCGCCTCGCGGAAGATGTCGATGAGGGATTCGAACCAGCGGAAGATCATTCGCCGATTGTAGCCCGGCAGGACGCGCACGGCATGTGCACGGAACCGGGCCCGGTATACGAACCCTTCCGCTATCCCGCCCGGCTCAGCCTGCGCTACTAGCGCAGGCGCCCGTCGCCGCTGAAGCGGCTCCCACACAGGATACGGTCGAGCGCGACGAAGGCCGTTCCCAGCACGAGGAACACACCGCCGACCAGCAGGGTATTCACAAGCGCCGTTCCGTAGCCGAGGCGCCCCACGTCCAGGAAGGGATACGGATATTCGCGCACGATCGCGCCACGGACGAAGGTCCACAGGGCGAAGAACAGCGGGAACCACAGCCAGCGCAAGGCGTCACGCCAAGCGAGCGCGCCATGGGGAAGCAGCGCGGTCCACCACACGAGGTAAAGCACCGGCACCACGTAGTGCAACGCCCTGTCCGCCACGAGTTGCGGGCCCAGCGGCTCCCATGTCGACTGCAGCACGGTCGCATACACCAGGCAGGTGACCGTGATCGACACCGCGGCCAGCCCGCGAACGCGCGGACGGCGCCAGAACGCCAACGGCCCCCAGTTGCCTCCCATCGCCGCCGACGCGGCCACGAGTCCCACCAGCACATTGGAAAGGATGGTGAAGAAGCTGAAGAAGCGCAGCAGCGCCAGCCCCTCGAAGCCGGACCACATCATCAGCCAGTATTGCAAGACGAGCGCCGGCCACGCCACCGCCGCCACCACGATGGCAAAGAGGTTGGAAATGGCGGTGACGCGCGGAGACACCGGCCGCTCCGTCAACGTGGCCACGTGTCGTTCGAACGGTCGCGATCGGGAATCGCATGATCCGGATCGATCTGCGCACGCACCACCTTGCGCCCGCCCGGCACGCTCACCTCGAAGCTCTTGTGCTGCTGCCAGGTTTCCACGGGCACGCGGATATCGCGTGTCGTCTTGTCGTCGAAGGTGACGCGAAGCGTCGCCGGCATGACGAGCTGGTCGCGATTCTCCACGGTGACGTTCGATCCATCGACCTTGGTGACGGCCATGTCCAGCTGCCAGTTGTTTTCGAACCAGCCGCGCCAGAACCAACCCAGATCCTCGCCGGTCTCGCTCTCCATCAGGCGGAAGAAATCCGAGGGCGACGGGTGCTTGTACGCCCAAGTGGCGATGTACTTGCGGAAGGCCGGATCGAAGCGCTCCGGACCGACGATCTGTTCGCGCAACAGGACGAGGCCGAGCGCCGCCTTG
>Ga0182006_1000960_pt1 | contig 19151 bp, 17 predicted proteins | sample Sormic07211104_1_FD_123022 | JGI IMG/M metagenome (GOLD analysis project Ga0182006, IMG submission 123022) | Rhizosphere microbial communities from Sorghum bicolor, Mead, Nebraska, USA - 072115-104_1 MetaG | ecosystem: Host-associated > Plants > Roots > Rhizosphere | place: USA: Nebraska...
CAAGGGCAAGGTGGTCGCCATCGCCGCAAGCTGGCGGCACGCAAGCGCCGGTCGCAATCTACGAAAGAGCAGAAGATTCAATCGCCGCTGCGCCTGCGGCAGATGTGAAAACGAATCAGCTCGCGTCGGAATCAATAGACGTTCCGGCGTGATGAACTCCTGGCGCGGTCCGTAGCTCTTAACCAGGGCCGTGAAGCTGCGGCTGCAGTGGTGGGATCAAACGAGCGCTGTTCCACCATCCCAGTAGGTGTCCGCCCCCCCCGAAAAGCTTCCGTCGGCATGGCGCTTCGCGACGTGCAGGACGCCGAAATGATCACCGTCGCTTCGTCCTACCATTCGAGGAGTGACACCTATTCGTTGCAAGTGCATCCGCACTGATGGGTCGAGTTCCCGCGAAGCCTGCACATAGCCGTTGTGGATGACGCAGGCGGGTTCGGCAACGGCTTGCTGCGCGGTCATGCCGAGATCGACGGTGTTGACAATGGCGCGCAAGACCGCCCCGCGGATCTTGTCGGCCCCTGCGGCTCCCAAGGCAACCAGCGTCCCATCGGGCGATCGCAGAATGGTCGGCAGCATCGATGTGACGTCACGGCCGTCCGGGTCGGGCTGGCCACTTGCCATTTGGTAGCTGTGTGCGAACAAGTAGCCGTTAGGCGACGCGAATCCCGTTCCGAAGTGCGGTCCGATGGATTCCGTCATCGAAGCGACCATGCCTTGCGCGTCCACGACAGAGATGTGAGTCGTGTCCTGAGGTATGCCAGGTTTGGTTGGTGGAACCTCGAACAGGCCCGAAGCATTGCTCGACTGCAAAATCGCCCGAACACGTTGGGCGAGCATTTGGATGCGATTGCGATCCAGAAGTGACGAAGCGTTCGATCCCAAAGCTTCATCGCGCTGGCCCTTGAAGGCCACTTGTTGAGCCACGAGCATGGTTGCCCACCGATCGGCGGCACTCATCAATCGGAGGTCGTACGCCTGAAGAAGTTCCAGCGTCTGCGCCACAAGGAAACCGTAGCCTTGTCTGCCGATGGTCCAGACGTCCCATCCGCGGTACCGAGTGTGGATGTATTCGGCGTCGATGGGACGATACGCCAGAAAGTCTTCCGTGGTCAGCTTGCTTCCCGCTGCCTGCAACAGTGCTAAGTCGCGAGTCAGTGCCTGATTCAGAAATCGATCCGCGCCACCCTTCGCATAGAGAGACAGGGATGCAGCCAATTCCGGTTGTCGGAAGACTTCCCCCTCTCTGTACGGCAGGCCGCCCTCTTTGAGGAAGAGCTTCGCCGCCACGGGGTTGCGCTGCAGGACCGGAACCCGGCGAGACCAGACCCGTGCCAAGTTCGAAGGCACCTCGAAGCCATCGCGCGCCAAACGGATGGCCGGCGCGCAAACTTGTTCCATCGTCAGACGGCCAAATCGCTGCAGGGCATGTTCAAAGCTCCGTGGGTTGCCTCCCACCGGAACAACGCCCGCCCTGTCGGTCGCTTTGTCCCCGGCGTGCCACGCTGCCGGGACCATGGAGCGGCCGTCGATCGCGTCACACTCACCGGACGCATTCAAAACCAGGAGATGGGTCCGCCCCATGATGCTAGTGTTCGAAGGATCGACCACGGCCATTGCAATTGCCGTCGCGACGATGGCATCGACTGCATTCCCGCCTGCCGAAAGTATGGCCGCGCCTGCGTCGGCAGCTGGCTTCGCCCCCGCTGCGACGATGCCGTGCAACGGCGCCGTGGTGGATGCGCTCGCCCCTTGGGTCGATGCTCCCGATTGCGCGCATCCACCCGTGGAGATAGCGGAGGCCAACATGGCGAGCGCCCCTGCCAGTTCACGACGAGTGAGTCCTGCGCGGACGCCGTCTACGAAACTGTTGGATTCCATGGGATCCCAATTGCCTTCAGCCATTTTCATTTTCATTTTCATTAGAACCTGTGGCGAATGCCCATGTCGTACCCGGTCGAAGAGCCGTTGGCCGCCGTCGTCGCGCCGTTTAGTGCCTGTGTTGCACCGCCGCCGTTGCTCAGGCGCGCGTACGTGACGTAGAGAGCCGTGCGCTTAGACAGGTTGTATGCGTAGCCCAGCGCCCACTTCTTGGTGATTCGATCGGGCGCGGGCGCCAGATTGACCGCGTACTGAGAGTAGGAGATGCGGATGTCGCCGGCGCCCACGGGTACCAAGCCGCCGACCAGCCAACCCTTGGCGTTGCGCATCGAGCCGTTCACAACGCCCTTGTCCCGTGAGTAGTGGGCCATGATCGTCGCCACTCCCGCGTCCCATTGCCCTCCGATATTGCTCTGTCGCGGACTGCCTGCGGCGTTCGTGGTGCGACTGGTTGCAGCGGCGACGTCGAATGGACCGCTTTTGAATCCGAGTCGCACGCCCCAGCCGCTGCCGTCGTTCTTGGTGCTGACACCACAGCCAGCGGGAACTCTAGGCGAGGTACAAACGACGTTGACGGCATTGCTGTTGTTCTCACCCAGGTAGTACATGCCCTGGCCGTAAAAGCCATTCAGGGTCTCTTTGGGCAGGAAGTAGCCGATGCTGTTCGAAGCGCGGACCTGCGTTGTGCCGGTGATGATGGAGTTGAGTGTCTGGGTCGTGCCGTTGCCTGTAGTCCCGAAGGGATCAAACTCGCTCAAATTCCAGAACTGCGGAGTGAAGTCCCGCCCCAGACGCAATTCCCCCCAATTGCCGGACAAGCTCACCGTCGAGCGTCGGCCGAAGACCATTGCGCCACCACCAGCGGAACCGCTGGATTGGTTGTTAGTGTTGGTTGTGCCAAACGAGCCATCGTCGACGTTCACGGCCGATTCCAGCCAGAACGAAGCCGACATGCCATCGCCCAAGTCTTCTACGCCGCGAAAGCCCAGACGCGAGGCATTCATGCCGGAGCTGGCCAACTGGGTCTTTTTCGCCACGCTGCCCGAGCCGTACGCCACCCTGGCGTCCACGACTCCGAAAATCGTCACCGACGATTGAGCGAAGGCGGCGCCGGCAAAAGTCATGGCCGCCACCGCGATCAGGGACTTGTGCATACGATTCCATTTGAAACCCGACCTCGCGAGGCCGGTGGCGATGGATGTTCTCGTCGAACTGATGTTCGTGGTCGTGTGGTCCGTCAATTTCATGTCCACTGGTTGCGCTTTCATGTTGAGTTGATGGCTGGCTAACGGAACGCTCCTGAGAGACAGGCGAAGGTGCCCCTCTGGCGCGCTTGAACGTGTGAAGCAAATGAGCCAAAAACTAATGTTTTGATTCAAACGTTTGCGCCATGTTATGGAGTTATGAAACGTATGATGCATGGTGGTTCTACCTAGATCACGCGATGCAACACTTCCAGTGCGCAGATGACCCGCGCCCAAACTGCGCATCAATCAATTGATCCGCGAATGTTGCATTCAGAGCATTTGATCCATATACTGGGACGTACACGGAGGTTTGGATGTACGAGACAGTCATGTTTTCAGCTGCCGACGGGATCGCGCAGATCCGATTCAATCGCCCTCATCGGCTCAACGCTGTCACGCAGCAGCTCTACGATGAGCTCGGCGAGGCACTCGTTGAAGCCGAGCGGGATTCCGAAGTGCGGGTTGTCCTGCTCACCGGAGCCGGCCGCGCCTTTTGCGTTGGAGCGGACCTGAAGGAGCACAAGGCAGGTCGTACGCCGTATGACCGGCGACAGTACCTGCAAGGTGAACAGTTACTCTGCAAGCGCCTTCTGCAACTCAAGAAGCCAGTTGTCTCGGCGGTCAATGGCTATGCACTCGGCGCTGGTGCTGAGATCGCGCTCGCTTCGGACTTCATCGTGATGTCCAGAACTGCGCAGATCGGTCTTCCGGAGATAAGCATCGGCAACTTTCTCGGCGGAGGCGTCACCTGGCTGCTGCCGCGGCTTGTGGGCCTTGCCAAGGCGCGGGAGCTGGTTTTCCTGGGTGAGCGTATCGGAGGCGAAGAAGCGGTACGGATCGGATTGGCGAATCGCGTGTTCGACGATGAGGTGTTCATCGAATCTGCGCTCCAGTTCTGCCGTCAACTGGCCACTAAGGCGCCGCGCTCAATGCAACTCGCGAAGGAGCAATTGAACTTTGCTTCGGAGTCAACGTTGGATGCGGCCTTACGCGCAGAGCTGGAGGGCATGACCTTTGCCAGCACAACGCGTGACTGGCAAGAAGGGGTCGACGCGTTCGCAGAAAAGCGAGCACCTGTGTTCCACGGAGACTGAAATGAACACCTTGTATCCAGTTTTCTATCCCAAGTCCATTGCGGTAGTCGGTGCTTCAAAAGATCCTACGAAGCGCGGTTTTCGGTCAATCCAGAAATTGATCGACGACGGATTTCCCGGGGAGATTTACCCGGTCAATCCGCGGGAAGTATCGATCCTCGGCAGAATTGCATACCCCACTCTGGCGCACGTTCCAGATTCGATTGATTTGGCACTCATCTGCACGCCGGCGCGAACGCTACCGGACGTCATCGCTCAATGCGGAGCAAGAGGTGTGAAGGGTGCCGTCGTTCTCGCCGGTGGCTTTGCTGAAGCGGGTGAGGAAGGCGCGGAACTTCAGGCGCGGATGGTCGAAGAAGCCGTGCGATGCGGGGTCCGAATTGTTGGTCCGAATACGTCCGGCATTTTCAACACTCATGCGCAGGCGAATATTGTCGGCTTCTCGGATCTGAAGCGGGGTGGCATAGCCTTGGTGTCGCAATCCGGGAATATGGCGCTGTCACTCGTTACTGAAGCCCAGGCCAACGGCTATATCGGCTTATCGATCTACGTTGGCATCGGAAATGAGTCGGACATTCAGTTCCACGAGTATCTCGAGTTCCTGCGTGTCGATGAAAACACGCAGGTAGTCATTGCGTACATCGAGGGTTTGAAAGACGGTCGGACATTTCTCGAGAGCCTGCAACGCATCACGCGAGAGAAGCCTGTCGTCATCTACAAGTCAGGCCGCACCAACGCCGGGCGCAAGTCAGCTCAATCTCACACGGGCGCACTCGCGGGTAACTACGCCGTTAGCGAAGGAGTGCTGAAGCAGGCAGGCGCCGTGCTGGCGCGCAAGTCGGACGAAATCCTCTCGCTCGCCGAGACGTTGTCGCTTTTGCCCCCGATGGCGGGGCGGCGGGTTGCCGTGCTCGCGGATGGTGGCGGTCATGCCACGATCGCAGCTGACGCCCTCTCGGAACAGAACCTGCAGATTGCGACGCTGAGTGACGCCACAAAGGCGCGCCTGAGTGCGATCCTGCCGTCCTCTGCGACTATCGCAAACCCAGTAGATGTCGCTGGCGGAACTGATTCAAACCCAGCACTCTTCGCGGAGTGCGCGGCCATCTTGATGGCCGATCCAGCCGTCGATGCACTCCTGATTACAGGATTGTTTGGGGGCTATGGCGTGCGTTTTTCTCACACGCTGACGGAGGTGGAGCTCGAGACGTCCAGGCGTGTGGCGAGCATTTGCACGGAGTCCGGCAAGCCAGTGATCGTGCACAGCTTGTACGGTAGCCTCGGTGCGGACCAGCGGCCCCGACCGTTGTCGATAATCCGTGAACTCGGTGTCCCTGTGCACGACTCACTGGAACTGTCGGTGCGGTGCCTCGAGGCGCTCGCCGCTTGGGGGGAAGCTCGCCGTCGCCCGAATCTTGGAGCGAACGATGTCTCGCCCCGGTCCGGGAGCTTTCAAGGCGTCATCGAGAACTGCCGGCGCGAGGGTCGCCACGTCGTCCTGGAGCACGAGGCGCGCCAAGCGCTGGAAGATGCCGGCGTCAAGATGTTTACGGCCGCGCGGCTCGCCTCATCTGCAGACGATGCGGTCGTTGCCTTCGAATCGATGGGTCGAGTCCCCGTGGCCATGAAGATCGTTTCCTGTGACATCGTTCACAAGACGGAAGCAGGTGGCGTCAAGCTGAACATCAGCAACACGTCCTCGGTTCGGGGTGCGTATGCCACGATCCTCGCGAATTCGACGACGTACGCACGCGCGCACGGCCAGGAGAACCCTAACGTGGCAGGTGTGCTCGTTACCCCGATGGCCCCCTCTGGTGGCGTTGAAGTCATCATCGGCGTCGTGCGAGACCCGTTATACGGCCCCGTCCTGATGTTCGGTCTGGGAGGCGTGTTGGTGGAAGTGTTGCGCGATGTGGTCTTTCGATCGCTTCCGCTCACCGAAACAGACGCGCGGTCTATGCTTGGGGAAATTCGTGCCTCGCAGATTCTCGATGGCGTGCGAGGCTCACGCCCCGTTGACAAGGACGCACTGGTTCAGTTGATGCTTGGCGTATCCCGCCTGTGCACAGCGTTTCCTGAGATCGCTGAATTGGATCTGAACCCTGTCATGGCTTACCCAGAGGGGATCAGGGTTCTTGATGTACGAATCCTGCTCGATCCGAAACCGCCGTTGACCTCACGGGAGAACTAAGTAAACCAGCTACCGACGCTTCACGACGCGCTTCTCACAATTGACAATCGCGTCGCAACGCTCACCCTGAATCGGGATGACGTGCGAAACGAACTGGCGGGAACCCGACTCATTGATGACATCGAAGAGAACGTTCGCTGGACCAATCGCGATGAGAGCGTTTCAGTGCTCGTGATCACGGGCAATGGGAAGGCCTTTTCAGCCGGCGGCAACATCAAGCACATGCTCGCCCGGCAAAGCAGCTTTGCTGGTGACGTCCACGAGGTTCAGACGCGTTATCGGTCCGGCATCCAACGCATTCCCCTGGCACTCAGTCGCATCGATGTGCCGACAATAGCCGCAATCAATGGACCAGCCATTGGCGCCGGCTTCGATCTGGCCTGCATGTGTGACATCGGCTGGCCTCCGACGTCGCCGTCATGGCCGAGAGCTTCGTCAACATCGGGATCGTGCCTGGCGATGGCGGCGCCTGGTTCCTGCAACGATTGGTGGGACAGCAGCGCGCCGCCGAACGCTGTTTCACGGGGGCGATCCGTGAGCGCATCAGAGGCTTTGGCGCTTGGGCTCGTTCTCGACGTGATGAGTCCGGAAAAACTGATGACTCGTGCTATCGAGTTGGCCCATTCGATCGCGGCGAAGCCGCCACAGGCCTGCGTCTCACGAAGCGCTTGATGAAGAGTGCGCAGGGCATGGAGTTTCCGGAGTTCCTGGACATGTGCGCCGCCTTTCAGGGGATGTGCCACAACACCCAGGATCACTTGGAAGCGGTTGGGGCAATGCTCGAGAAGCGGCGCCCCCAATTCGTCGGGCGGTAGCTGCAGCGGTCGCCTCAGCGCTTTGGTCGCGCTGTGAGGTCCGTTCTGGAACCGATGCACTCTTCGCGTCGGTGGGTGTAGCATTCGTTCCATTCACACGAGGAGAACGCCCTGAATATGAGCGCCCGAGGAAAGCTACTGGAGCAGTTTGAAGCCCTAACGCCGCGCCTGCAGGCCGCAGCGCGATTCATTGTCGACTACCCCAATGAAGTCGTCATCAATTCGATGCGAAACATCGCTGAGAAGGCGGGGGCACAGCCGACAACCTTGGTGCGACTTGCGCAGCAACTGGGATATGAAGGCTGGTCCGAACTCAAGTCAGCGTTTGCAGAAGACCTTGGGTTACACGATGACTCTTATGGGCAGCGCGCCAAGACCGTCGCCCGGCGCGGCCGCACGCACGATCTTGTCAGCGAATTGTTTGCTGTCCACCACGGCAACATTGACGCCACTGAAAAAGGAGCCAGCCCGCAGCTGAGGAACGCGGTGAAGGCACTGAGGAAGGCCAAGAGCGTGCACATCGCTGGTCTTCGGGCCAGTTTTCCCGTGGCCTACACCCTTTTCTATGGCTATCGACTATTCCGAAATTCCGTTCATTTGATTGACGGCTCGAGTTCCGGCCTTGAACTGCAGCTGAGGCCCATCGAGAAGGGCGACGCCGTCGTCGTGACCAGTTTTGCGCCGTACTCGCGGGAGTCGCTGGAGATCGCCAACCATGCGAAAAGGGCTGGAGCGACGCTGATAGCGATGACTGATAGCAGTGCGTCACCTCTGGCGCTTCAGGCTGACATCACCTTGCTCTTTGCCGTGCACAGCTCGTCGTTCTTTCCATCCGTTGCGGCGGGCGTCGCACTGACGGAAGCATTGCTGGAGCAGCTCGTCGCAGACTCTGGCCCTCAAGTCGTTGAACAAATCGAACGCGTCGAGCGCCAACTCTTCGAGTCAGGAGCGTATGTGCAGGCGTCGGCGACCAAGCGCGCGCGCGCGTGAAGCGCGCCCTGCAGATGCCTTCTGGCGCTTACCTCGACCGAATGGGCGGCTGAGAAGCATTCCGGCAGGTCACTAGGGTGAATCGACATTCGGCCTGGCACCCAAGTCAGAGGAGCTGCCAGGCAGAGGAAGGCCATGAAGTTGGCGTCCTTCTGGTCATAGCGTAAGCGGTCTATCAACCATACCCTCGCGCGCGGCGCTGGTGCCGATCCGCAAGCCGCGTTCTACAGCTCGCCGAGCACGATGTTCCAGGGCAACAGAGCCTCGTAGTCGTCCACCGTCTGGGCCAGCGCAGCTTCTTGAAGAGCGCGACGAGGTGGCGGTAGGGCTCGATGTTGTTGGCCTTGGCGATCTCGATCAACGAGTACAGGTTGGCGCTTGCGTTTGCGCCGCCCACGGTGTCGGCGAATAGCCAGCTGCGTCTGCCGACGAACGGCCGACTGGTGTTCTCCACCGGGTTGGAGTTCAGCGGTCAGGTGTCAGTGTCCAGGAAGCGCACGAGCTTGGGCCACTGCTCGTGCAGGTAGTGCAGCGCCTCACCCAGCAGGCTGGACGGCGCGACACGGTGCAGGTGCGTGAGCAGCAGCCGTTCGATCTCGCGCACGACCGCGCGGCTATAGCGCGAGCGCAGCCGCAACCGGCGTTCCGGGCCCAGTCCTTGGCCAGCGCCTCGGCGCGGTACATACAGCTTGCCAATGAGCTGCACGCATTGCCTGGCGACCCGGTCCTGTGAACGTGCGGCATTCAGGATGGCGTCTTCGGCCTTGAGGAACGGTCGGCGCGCGTGAACCCAACGCCCCAGGTGCGCGAGCCCACCGGCCCTGGCGATGTGCAGGCGCTGCGAATGCTTGTGCGCCACCGCCAGGTCGATGCCATCGAGCAGCCAGTGCAGCTGCTCGACTGTCAGTGTTGGCTCACCACCCGCAACAGTCCACCACGCTCAGCCGCAACACTGCCGCCCGACCGGGCCACGGCAGCTCGAATCTCGGTTCATTTGTTTCATGGTTTCCACCAATGAATCATTCGCTTCTTTTGCGCTAGGATTAAGTTAAATGGTGAGCGAGTCTTGATGCTCGCCGTAACGAAGAGACAACATGGCCCGTAAATCCAATGTTCACGTGTGAAATGAATCGCTCAACCGCACTTGCGTCAGGCGTCGACTTAGGCAGCTCAGCAGCAGGGAAACCTGTGATGCCCACAGGCGAGGACGCGTCACGCATCGACCCATCGGTCCCCGTCCTCAGCGTGCGCGATCTGTCGGTGCGCTATGACCTCGAGGATGGACAGATCCAGGCGGTCGTCGAGGTTTCTTTCGATCTCGAGCCTGGCGAGACATTTGCCATCGTGGGTGAGTCCGGCTCCGGAAAATCCACGCTCGCTCTTTCGCTGTTGGGGATGGCGCCAGTCACGGCAGGTGACATACGACTCGACGGACAAAGCATCGCCGCCCTGGGGCGTGCGGCGTTGTCGAAGATCCGCGGGCATCGCATCGCGATGATTTTCCAGGAGCCGATGACCTCGCTGAACCCTGTGCTGACGGTGGGGTACCAGCTGACGGAAGCGATACGGCTGCACACGAGCTTAGGTCGGCGCGAAGCAACGCAGCATGCAGTTCTCATGCTATCCAAGGTCGGCATTTCGGATGCTGAGCGCAGGCTGAGGCAATACCCCCACGAACTGTCGGGCGGTATGCGACAGCGCGTCATGATCGCCATGGCGCTGTCCTGCAATCCGGCGGTGCTAGTCGCCGATGAACCCACAACGGCCCTGGACGTTACGGTGCAGGCTCAAATACTCGACTTGATCGCGGACTTGCAGCGTGATCTGGGGACGGCGGTCGTCTTGATCACGCATGACATCGGTGTCGTGGCCGAAACGGCAGATCGAATCGCGGTGATGTACGCCGGAAGAATTGTCGAGGAGGCACCGACGGCTCAACTCTTTGCCCATCCAAGGCACCCGTACACACAAGGGCTCCTCAGATCGGTTCCACGGGTCGACGTTCCGCGCACTGACGAGCCCCTGCCTTCGATGTCGGGCAGTGCGCCTTCGATGCGGCATGTCCCAGCGGGCTGCCCGTTCCGTGATCGTTGCGACCAGGTCCACGACCGCTGCAGCGAAACTCCACCCTTGGTGCGGATCGGCACCGACTCCGTGAGGTGCTGGCTCCATGCTTGACGTATCAACACAAAGCGAAATCCTTCAAGTCGAGAGTCTCACGCAGCGCTTTCCCATCGAAACAAATGCTCTCGGACGCCCGACGCGATGGCTCCACGCGGTCGAAAACGTTTCCTTCACACTTGCGAGCGGGGAAACGCTCGGTATCGTCGGCGAGTCGGGGTGTGGAAAGTCCACGCTTGCCCGAAGCATCCTTCAGCTCTATACGCCGACCTCTGGCCACGTGCGCTTTGACGGAAGCGATCTGGGCAGCGCAAGCGCCAGAGACATGCGCGAGCTGCGAAAGCAGATGCAGATTGTTCTTCAGGATCCATTCGGGGCCCTGAACCCGCGAAGGAGCGTTGGCTCGAGCATCGCAGATGGCCTGGGCGGCGGCAACATACGCGCGCGCGTAGGAGAACTTCTTGAGCGCGTGGGTTTGCGAGCGGAAGACTACGCTCGCTATCCTCACGAATTTTCAGGTGGACAACGCCAACGCATCTGTATTGCTAGGGCATTGGCGCCGCAGCCGCGGTTGTTGGTCGCGGACGAAGCCGTTTCTGCGCTCGATGTATCGGTTCAGGCGCAAATCCTCAACCTTCTTTCGCAATTGCGAGCCGACTTTGGGTTGAGCTTTCTTTTCATCAGCCACAACCTCTCGGTGGTGCGTGCGTTTTGCGACCGCGTGGCAGTGATGTATCTGGGACGCATCGTCGAAATCGGGCCGACCGAAAAGTTGTTCACGGATCCAGCGCACCCTTACACGCGTGCCCTGATGTCGGCTGTCCCTGTTCCGGATCCAACTCGACGTCATCAGCACGTGCCTTTGCGTGGTGAGTTGCCAAGCCCCCTGTACCCTCCGGCGGGTTGTGCATTTCGCACCCGCTGCCTCTATGCCGCCGACGCCTGTTCCCAGGTCGTGCCACGACTGAGCACGCAGGGCGATGGCCGAGAAGTTGCATGTATCCGGCTCAATGACGTTGACCGCGGCCCAGTCTGGACGCAAAGCAAGGAGTCCAGTCTATGTTGAAGTTCATTTTGCGCCGGGTACTGCAACTGGTTCCGGTCTTGGTGTTGCTTTCCATGCTCGTATTTCTGCTGGTGCACCTCGTGCCGGGCGACCCCATCGAGGTGCTGATGGGCGAAGGGAACAGCGATCCCGTGGTCGAGGCCCAGATGAGAGCTAAGTATGGCCTTGACCGCTCGCTACCTGCACAGTACATCACCTGGATCGGCAACGTCGTTTCAGGTGACTTCGGGACATCGATATCGACAAAGCGCCCCGTGCTGGAAATGATCGCCGAGCGCTTTCCCGCGACGTTGACACTCGCCTTTTCTTCTGCATTGCTCGCAGTTCTGATCGCGATACCGCTTGGCATAACGGCGGCACTGTTCCGAAACACCGCCGTTGACTTTCTCGCTATGGGAAGCGCCTTGATCGGCATCTCGGTACCCAGTTTCTGGTTCGCGATCCTGTTGATCCTAGTCTTTGCCCAGTACCTGGGTCTCCTGCCATCGATGGGGTATGCGCCATTTTCTCAACCATTGGATGCGTTGCGTCACCTCATCTTGCCGACGCTCGTACTAGGAACCGCCATGGCGGCGAACATAACCCGTCTGGTACGCGCCGAGGTCATTGAGCAGCTGGGGCGCGACTATGTCCGGACGGCCCGCGCAAAAGGCGCACCAGAAAACATGGTGATCGGATTGCATGTGTTGAAGAACGCGATGATTCCAACCGTCACGTTGATCGGCATTCAGTTCAGCGGTCTGCTTGAAGGCGCCGTCATCGCTGAAACGATCTTCGCATGGCCGGGTCTCGGCAAGCTTGCGGTGAGCGCCGTTGCGGAACGCGACTACCCCATGATCCAAGGGATCGTGCTCGTTATGGCCACGGTCTGCATGCTCGTCAACTTGCTGGTCGACCTGTCGTACCGACTCCTCGATCCACGCGTGAAACTCCATTGAACGCCCAGGAAACATAACCATGAAACTCAAGCACCTCGCTGCCTCGCTGGCCCTGGTTGCCGCCGCAGCATCAGCGCAATCGCCAGGGGCACCTAAGAATGGGGGCACCCTGAAGGTAGGTCTAGAGACAAGTTCACTGACCAACGGATTCGATCCAGCGGTTATCCAGGGTGACAGTACGGGCTGGATTCTCGGCCAGATCGCCGAAGGCTTGCTGAACCGCGATCTCAAGGGCGATTTTGTCCCTTGGCTGGCGCAATCCTGGACGGTGTCGAAAGACAAGCGCGTCTATACCTTCAAACTCCGCCAGGGCGTGAAGTTTCACAACGGTCGTGTTATGACCGCCGGTGACGTGAAATTCAGCCTCGACCGAATGCTTGACCCGAAGACCGGCTCACGCCGTCGTGGTGAACTGTCCGTGATCGACAAGATCGAGGTGGTGGACGCGAACACGGTCACGGTGCATCTCAAGGAATCATTCGCTCCGTTCCTGACGACGCTTTCGGGCGTGTGGGCCGCGATCATTCCAAAGGAAACCCTCAATCCCGATGGGACGATCACGCATCTGATCGGCACGGGCCCCTTTGCGCTGACGGAAGGCAGTAAAGAGCGCGTCACGATGAAGAAATTCGAAGGCTACTGGCGCAAGGGCGAGCCGTATATCGACTCATTGACTTTTCTGCCGGTGCCCGATGACGCCGCGCGGATGACCGCGCTGCGCACCGGTGCGGTCGACCTGATCACGTCTGTGCCCAATCAGTTGCTGCCGGCCCTTGCGCCCAACAAATCCCGTGGATTCGAACTTCTCGTTGCCCCCAGCGCGGTCTGGCACACGGCGATCATGAACACGACGAAGCCGCCTTTCAATGACCCACGGGTTCGGCAGGCCGCCAATCTGGCAATCGACCGCAACATGCTCGTTCAGGCTCTGACATCCGGATTTGGGCGAGTCGACAACCAGAACTGGGAAAAGGGATCGTTCTGGCGACTGGAGGGTGATCCAGTGAAGAGCAACCCCGCGAAAGCCAAGGCACTTCTGGCGGAAGCAGGATTCAAGAACGGGCCTCCCATCACGATCGAGTGCAAACCGGAGTACCGACGCGATGCTCAGGTGATCCAGAGCCAGTTGAATGCAGTCGGCTTCCAGGCGACGATCCGAGTTTCCGATTGGGTGGCGCTGAACCAGCGCATGAAAGCCTACAACTTCCAGTTCGCGATTTCCGCGGCCAGCGGCTACAACGACCCCGATTTCCGCTTCAGCCGGTTCTACCTCAAGGCGGGACCTGCGAACTACTTGGCAGGCGGATACGAAAACCCCAAGGTTACCGAATTGCTCAATGCCGCCCGAGTCGAGTCTGATCCCCTGAAGCGCAAGGAGTCGTATCAGCAAGTCTTCGACATCATCGGGCGCGACGTGCCCAGCCTCATGCTGTTTTTCGAACCGCGAACACTCGCGTGGCGCGAGGAATTGAAGGACTTCAACACCAACGCAGACGGTGACCTGTCAATTGCCGACGGTGGTCTTGCAAAAACCTGGTTGAACCGCTAAAGGGACTTTTGAATATGCTCTCCTCGGAAACAAAGGCGCTTGGGCTGCGCATCCTGCGTAACCGGCTGGCCTTCATAGGTGTCGCATTGGTCCTGCTCGTGGTTGCGGCCGCGCTCGTCCTTCCCTTGGTTCTGCCTTGGGACCCGAACGGCATGGACATTGACAATGCGCTTGGTGCGCCAGGCAATGGCCACTGGTTGGGGACAGACCAGTTCGGCAGAGATCTGCTGACTCGCCTGGTCTACGGCGCCGGGATTTCCTTGCAGGTGGGATTGCTCGTCACGCTCTGTTCGCTGGTTCTCGGTGTCGCTCTGGGCGGCACTGCAGGCTACGCCGGCGGCGCCACCGACGCGTCCCTAATGCGTGCCATGGACGCATTGCTCGCGTTTCCCGGTCTTCTGCTCGCCCTTGCTCTGGTGGCCGCGCTTGGCGACAGCCTCTGGGCCATCGTTCTTGCGCTGACGATCGTTGGTATCCCTCGATTTGCCCGGGTCGTTCGCGCGACAGTGCTGCAGCGCAAGGAAGAGGACTACGTGCTCGCCGCCCGAGCTCTGGGGAAACGGCCCGTGAAGATTCTGGTCCAGGACATCCTTCCAAACTGCTCTGGGCCGATCCTGATTCAGACGACGCTCGTCTTCCCTGGAGCCGTGCTGGGTGAGGCTGCGCTCAGCTTCCTGGGTCTCGGCTTGCCGCCACCTGCCCCCTCCTGGGGACGGATGCTGCAGGAAGCTACGACGGTGATGGAAATTGCGCCCTCTATAGCGATCTACTCCGGATTGGCGATCTTCGTAACCGTCCTCGGTTTCAATTTCCTGGGGGATGGCTTACGCGACGTCTTCGACCCCCGGACAGCTCGACAAAATTAGGAGGCAGAAACATGTCTGCGCGTGGTCAAACAGATTCGAGAGGCGGCGTCGTTGCTACGGGTTCACCGGCGGCAACAGCGGCCGGTGAAGCGATCTTCAGGGCGGGAGGCAATGCCACCGATGCAGCGGTGGCGGCTGCCCTGACGCTCTGCGTTGCAGATCCTGCAAACGCAAGCCTGCTCGGTCGCTGCCACATTGTTGTTCGAACCGAACAAGGTGGCTTCTTTGCGATTGACGGGGCAAGTTCGATTCCTGCCTCGTTGCCGCGCGATCTAGGCTCAGGGCCTCTGCGGTGGGCGGGCATTCCTGGCTTGCCGCACGCCCTCTGCAAGCTCCATCACGATCATGGCCGATTGTCTTTGGCGGAGGTCGTCGCGCCGGCGGCTCGGCTCGCGGACGAAGGATCCTCTGCACCTCCCCACCTTGCCGCCGTTTGGGCGCTTCGTGCGTCGGAACTGATGGAAGCGGGAGCGGGTCCGTATTTGGATGGGGGAAGCCCGCCAGCGCTGTTCCGGCACGAGAAGCTTGCGGGCCTGTTGCGGGCCTACGGTGAAGGTGGCGCCCCCGCCATCATGTCAGGTGCGACCGCGAACCGGCTCGTCGATGGCATTCGTGCCCGCGGTGGGCATTGGCGGATTGAGGACTTGGAAGCTGCCGATGCACGGGAAGGTGAAATCCTGCATTGCCAATTCCGCGACTGCCAAGTCACGACCATTGGCCGCCAAGGCTGGGGGCACACGCTGTTGGAGATGCTGGCGATCCTCGATCGCCTCCCAAAATTCGGCCCTGCGCTTACCGGCCGTGAAGCATGCACTTTGGCTGCAATCATCGAAACCTGTTTCGAAGACCGCCCACAACGACTGGGATCGCTCGAACCTAAGCCCGACGGACTGCCCTTTGAAGCGCTCATCGACCCGCACTTCGTTGCCAAGAGGGGGGATGCAATTTCACAAAGCCTGATCAATGGGAGTGTCCCGCATGCCCGCGTTGCGTCCGAACTCCCGACTCAAGCGCTACGCGAGGACCAGGACACCACGCACTTGTCGGCACTGGATGCGAGCGGCATGGCTGTCGCTTTGACCATGTCGATCGGACCTCACTTCGGCCTTCGCAGCACTGACACCTCCTTCGGTCTGTTTCCTGCAAAGAGCTACCGCATGGGCTCCGACCCGGTGCCAGGTGCCCGCGATGTGACGGAAATGACGCCGGCCATCGTTTCGCGTGGAGGTCGCGTGCTTCTGTCCCTTGGTGGAGCCGGAAGCGAACGGATTCCCGGTGCCGTCGCCCAAACCATCGTCAACGTTGTGGACCGAGGGCTGGGGTTGCCCGAAGCCTTGCGAGCGCCGCGCGTTAATTTCAAGGATGGCTGTCCAAGGGTACACGCAGATGCAGGCCACGAGGTCATCGAGGCACTGCGCGCTCATTGGTCGCGCGTGGAAGTCCATGCCCTTGGGCACGAGAGCCACCTTGGAATCGTCCAGGTTGTCGGAGAACGCGCGGATGGACGCCTCGACGGCGCAGCAGACCCCTCATGGGATGGGACATGTCGGGTCGCATAAGCGGCTGACGGCAGACGACAGGTCGCGACGCTCTACGGCCTGGCGGTGCGGCAGGAACCATTTTGAACTCGTACTTTGATATCAGGTAGGACCAACTTGAGAAAAATCATTCACCGTTCTTTGCGCAGCCTCCCGCCGACGGCGCTCGCTGCCCGCGGCATTGAGATCTTCGGCAATTAAGGCCGGCGCTACATCGATGCATCCGGCGGTGCCGCGGTGTCATGTCTTGGGCATGGGCATCCCGACGTCCTGGCGGCGATGCACGCGCAGGTCACCACTCATGGCCCGCTGCACGGTGCGGATGATGTCGCCACGCTCGCCCAGGGTGCGCAACGTCTTCTCGGCATCGGCGTGAACGGCCCAGGTGCACCTCATCGGCCAGACTTAGGCGCTGCAAACGCTGCAGGCGGCCGATCAACAGCAGGCGCTGGCGTTGCAGCCGTAATTCGTTGAAGCGCTCGATCTGCACCCGGCCGTCGTCACCAGCCTCACGCTTCAAGGTTCGATCTAGGTTCGTCCACCGCTCTTGTTCCACCTCGCGCCGCAACGTCTGCTGGATCTCCAGCTCGGTGCGCGGCCCCACCCGCACACCGCCGACATCGATCTCGATGGTCCCGGCAGGTTGGCGAGGCGCCGTATGCGGTCAATGGCAAGAAACAACTCCAAAAGGCCGCGCAATTGACGTTTTTTACTATGCTGAACGGCGTCGTTACATACTCCCGCGGGAGTAGCCCCCGATCATGGTTAGGCTAGACAGGTTAGCAAGCCACCGCGGGCGAACGCCTCGTCGCTGACAAGTCTGTCGGCGGTAAAAAAAACATCAAACGCCAGGTGCCTGTCCTTCCTGTGGATTACATCCCCCGCGGAAGTCCTGCGCGCGCAGCGCCATGTACGGACGTCGATCACGACACTGCGCCATCGACTGAGCTATCAGCTGATCGCTCGTCTCGGCCAGTGCCCCTGCTGCGGAAGGGCAAGTGCAAAACTACTCTTGTGACACAGTAAGACTAGAGTTCTTCGCGTTCGGTGTACGTCAAAACCAGCATCGCTTTAGGTCTTCCGCTCATTGCAGCCTCGTTGAGTACGTACGGTACAGGAGAGGCCGCGATGCTCAAGAATAGGTCAATGAACTTTTAGCTCATCACACTGAGAGTGCCAAAGCCGTCCGCGAAGCTTGGAATCACTCCGTCCAGAGCTCTCAGTACGGCGGCGATGGCTGGCCGGCGAAAGGTCCCTTGGGCCATTGCAACGAAGATTCGTCGTGCCATCAGTGGCTGTAGGGGAATGACGCGGAATGCGCTGTCTGCGACCACCGCCCTCAGCGCCAGCGCCGGCAAGACGGTGATGACATAGCCAGTGCGCACCATCGCCAGCGTCGCAGCCATGTTTCGGCAACTTGCAACTACGCGCGGGGCGAACCCGGCTTCATGACAGGCATTCACGATTTGCGTCTTATATGTCTGCGCATTTCTGTTGATGGCCCAGTTCTCGGCCTTGAGGTCAGTCACGCCGACCGAAGAAGCTCCCGCGAGTCGATGACTCGCGGCCATCACTGCGGCGAAATGATCCTCGTAGACGGGGCGGAAGTACAGCATGCTCGAGAGGGCCTCGGCACTGATGGAGTCATCGACCAGTGCTAGGTCGACTTGTTTCGCAGCGGCAGCCTTCAGGCTCTCGCCGGGCTCGAGTTCCTCGAAACGAAGGTCAAGCTGGGGGTATTCGCGTATCAACGATTCGAACACCGCCGGGATAAAGGTCGTCGCAACCGAGCCGAACGCCGATATCCGGACTTCGCCCGCCACGGAGCCCTTGGCCGACGCGAGGTCCGATTCGATCTCGCTCACCAGATCCAGCACTTTTCCGGCCCTTGCAACCAGGCTTTCACCCGCCAGCGTCAGTTGAACACCTCGGCCTGAGCGCTCAAACAGCACCGTGCCCGTCTCCTGTTCCAGGATGGCCAGTTGCTGCGAGACAGCGGGACGTGTGAGGTTCACAGCCTCCGCCACCTTGGCGATGGTCCCTAGAACGGCAAGTTCGCTGAGAAGGTGAAGGCGAGACAGGTTGAGCATCTGAACGACAGAAAAGCTAACGCCTCCACTCTCGCAGCAATATCCCTCGAGCTCTTGGCATCAGGGTATTCCCCAATGAAATGACGCAAGGGGGCCTACGCATGCAATTTTGATGCCTCTATACACGCACCAACTTGGAGGACCACAATAGGAAAGAAATTCTAACGATTCCCGTAAGCATTGGTGGTCTTATCCACACGCCACGCTCTCCCTACAGTCCATCGCATCCAAACAGGAGCGCTTAGGAAATGAAGAACGTTGCATTTATCGGTATCGGCAAGATGGGCGCGCAAATGGCTGCGCGACTGGTTTCGGCGGGTTTCCAGGTCACTGTGTTTGACCCGAACCGCAGCGCTGTCGACGAATTGGTATCCAAGGGGGCGGCCGCGGCCGCAAATCCCAAGTCAGCCGCTGAGGGGGCTGATGCAGTTCTGTTCAGCTTGCCTACGCCCGCCATCCTCAAGTCGGCAATCACAGGCGCCGACGGTGTGCTCGCGTCGCTGACCAAGGGGGCGATCCTGATCGATTTCAGCACCGTCGACCCTGAAACGACCAAGGCTCTGGCTGCCGAGGCAGCCAAGAAGGGTGTCGACTTTCTCGATGCGCCCGTCAGCGGTGGCGTTGCGGGTGCCACGAGTGGAAAGTTGGTCGTGATGGTCGGTGGCGATGCCGCTGTCCTCGAACGCGTCACGCCGATGCTGAACAACCTGGCCGGACGCATCGTCCACTGCGGCGCTATCGGTGCCGGCCAGCTCACGAAGCTGAGCC
>Ga0182006_1000962_pt1 | contig 19095 bp, 20 predicted proteins | sample Sormic07211104_1_FD_123022 | JGI IMG/M metagenome (GOLD analysis project Ga0182006, IMG submission 123022) | Rhizosphere microbial communities from Sorghum bicolor, Mead, Nebraska, USA - 072115-104_1 MetaG | ecosystem: Host-associated > Plants > Roots > Rhizosphere | place: USA: Nebraska...
CCCGCCGACGATGCCGCTGATGCCGGCGATGCGGCCATTGAGCAGCACGAACATCGCGGCGGCCGCGCCAACGAGCACGCCGCCCGCCAGGGCGGTCCAAGGGGTGAATGCAGGCCAGTCGATCGTCATCGTCATTCTTCCTTCGGGCAGTAGATCCGGTAGAGCAGGGCGAGGATCTCGAGCAGCGCGGGGTCCGCCACGGCGTAGAAGACGTTCTTGCCCTGGCGGCGCGTGGTGACCACGCCCTCGTTGCGCAGCACGCCCAGCTGCTGGGACAGCGTCGGCTGGCGGATGTCGAGCTGCGCTTCGAGTTCGCTCACGCACATCTCGCCCTGGGACAGCTGGCACAGCAGCAGCATGCGGTCCTCGTTGGCCAGGACCTTCAGCACGCCGACCGCGCGGGAAGCAGCGCCGCGCAGGATCTCGGGATCGAAGACGGGGTGGCGGAGTGATTTCATGGTTGACTACATTATACAAATATATATATTATTAATCCATAGATCATTGGTCGACCCTGCGAGCTCTCCATGAACAACACCCCAGCTTCCATCCAGGCCTTCTTCGATCCCCGGACCGGAACCGTCTCCTACCTCGTGTGGGACCCGGCCAGCCTGCGCGCCGCCGTGATCGACCCGGTGCTCGACTACGACTTCAAGTCGGGCCACACCGGCACCGCGTCCGTGGACCGGGTGCTGGCCTGCGTGGCCGAGCACGGGCTGCAGGTCGACTGGATCCTGGAGACCCATGCCCATGCCGACCACCTTTCGGCAGCCAGCCATCTGCAGCAACGCGTGGGCGGGCGCATTGCCATCGGCGAGCACATCCGCACGGTGCAGGCCACCTTCAAGACGCTCTTCAACCTGGAGCGCGGCTTCCTGCCCGACGGCAGCCAGTTCGACCACCTGTTCAAGGACGGCGAGACCTTCCGCATCGGCGCCATCGAGGCCACGGCCCTGCTGGTGCCCGGCCACACGCCCGCCGACATGGCCTACCTGATCGGCGGCGCGGTATTCGTCGGCGACACGCTCTTCATGCCGGACCTCGGCAGCGCGCGGGCCGACTTCCCGGGCGGCGATGCGCGCCAGCTGTACGCATCGATGCGCCGGCTGCTGGACCTGCCGCCCGAGACGCCGGTGTATGTCTGCCACGACTACCCGCCGCCATCGCGGCCGGCGCAATGGCAGACCACCGTGGCCGAGCAGCGCGCCCGCAACATCCATGTGCGCGACGGCATCGGCGAGGACGAGTTCGTGGCCATGCGGCGCGCACGCGACGCCACGCTCGAAGTGCCGACGCTGATCCTGCCGTCGATCCAGGTCAACGTGCGAGCCGGCCGGCTGCCGCCGCCCGACGGCAACGGCGTGTCCTACCTGCGCATTCCGATAAACGCGCTGCCGGTTCGCCGCACCGCCGCCGACTGAGCCCTGGAGACTGCGGGCTTGACGGGCATCAAGTCCCGGCTGTGCGGCGCATGCCAAGCTCCGTTCGGAAAAGGAGCGCCATGTCGTCACCCAACCGCCTGCTGGCCCGCCGCGCCGGCATCGACACGTACCAGCAGGCCGTGGTCTACATGCGCAGCGACTGCGCCGTGTGCCGTGCCGAGGGCTTCCAGTCGCAGGCGCAGGTCGAGGTGATCGCCAAGGGGCGCCATCTGTTCGCGATCCTGCACCAGGTGAACAGCGACTGGCTGCGCGGCGACGAGATCGCGCTGTCGGAGGCGGCCTGGGCCCTGATGGGCGCCGCCGAGGGTGAAGAACTGGTGGTGCGTCACCCGCCGATCCTCGATTCGCTGGCGCACCTGCGCAGCAAGGTGCATGGCGGCAGGCTGGACTACGCCGCGCTGCGCGCGCTGATGGAGGACGTGAGCCGCGGACGCCTTCCCGACATCCACCTGGCGTCCTTCGTGACAGTCTGCGCCGGCCGCGGCCTCGACCTGGACGAGACCGTGGCGCTGACCCGCGCCATGGTCGACGTCGGAGAGCGCATCGACTGGGGCGTTTCGCCGGTGATGGACAAGCACTGCATCGGCGGCCTGCCGGGCAACCGGACCACGCTGCTGGTGGTGCCGATCATCGCGGCCTGCGGCCTGGTGATGCCCAAGACCTCGTCGCGCGCCATCACCTCGGCAGCTGGCACGGCCGACGTGATGGAAACGCTCGCGCCGGTCGACCTGGACCTGCCGGCGATGCGCCGCGTGGTCGAGCGCGAAGGCGGCTGCATCGCATGGGGAAACGCCATGCGCATCAGTCCCGCGGACGACATGCTGATCCGCGTGGAGCGGCCGCTCGGCATCGACAGCGAAGGCCTCATGGTGGCCTCCATCCTGTCCAAGAAAGCCGCCATGGGTTCGCAGCGCGTGCTGATCGACATTCCAGTCGGCCCTCTGGCCAAGGTACGCAGCGATGCGGCCGCCGGCCAGCTCTCGCACAGCCTCGTATCGGTGGGCGCTGCGCTGGGCCTGCAGGTGCAGGCGGTGTTCACCGATGGCAGCCAGCCGGTCGGCCGCGGCGTCGGCCCTGCGCTAGAGGCGATGGACGTGATGGCGGTGCTCGAACGTGCCGCCGATGCGCCGGCGGACCTGCGCGAACGCGCGCTCTTGCTGGCTGGCCTGCTGCTCGAACTGGCGGGCAAGGCGGCGCCGGGCACCGGCAATGCGCTGGCGCGCGCGGTGCTGGACGACGGGCGCGCGCTGGCCCGCTTCATTGCCATCTGCGAAGCGCAGGGCGGGCTGCGCGTGCCGCCCAAGGCGGCCCACACGCACTGCGTGACCGCGCCTGCGGCCGGGGCGGTGGCGGGCATCGACACCCGCCTGGTGGCGCGCATGGCCAAGCTCGCCGGTGCGCCGCGTGATCCGGCGGCGGGCGCCTCGATGCACGTGCGCGTGCAGGACCGTGTCGCTCGCGGCCAGCCGCTCTTCACCTTGCACGCCGGGAGTCTCGGCGAGCTCCAGTACGCCTTGAGCTTCGTGCGCTCGCAGCTGCCCGTCGTGCGCATCGGGGCCGTTTCCTGAGGCGTGCCTGGGTGCAAGAGGGCGAGGGTGGCAGCGGCCCCGGGCCGCGAACATTCGAGGAGCTTTCCAGGCCGCCCCGAGTGGCCCGCGGGCCGGCAAGGCCGGCTGGTCAGCGTGCAAGAACGTAGGTGCCCGGCGCGTCGCCGATCGGTGGGTAGCCGCGCCGCGGCGACCCCATGGCCGGCCGCCGGCGCCGGGGTCCCGAATGGCCGGCCAGCCACTGCTGGAAACAGGGCCACCAAGAACCCGTCGTTTCCTGTGAGCGCGCGAGGAACTCGTCCGGTGCGAGGTAGGGCGCGTTTTTCGTCCGCTTGAGCACCCGGTGGCTGCGATGCGTGTGGCCCGGTTCGCTCAGGATGCCGGCGTTGTGGCCGCCCTCCGTGAGTACGAAGGTGACTTCGGCATCGCACAGCAGATGGATCTTGTACACCGATCGCCAGGGCGCGACGTGGTCGGTGCGGGTGCCGAGCGCGAACACCGGCACGTCGATGTCGTTCAGCGAGACCGGCCGTCCGTCGACCAGGTAGTGCCCTTCGGCCAGCGCATTCTCGAGGAAGAGGCTGCGCAGGTAGTCGGAATGCATGCGGTAGGGCATGCGCGTGCCGTCCGCGTTCCACGCCATCAGGTCGGTCATCGGCACGCGTTCGCCCAGCTGGTAGTTGCGCACCATCGGCGCCCAGAGCAGCTCGCCGGGGCGCAGCGCCTGGAAAGCCGCCGCCATCTGCCGCGCGTCCAGGTAGCCCTGGCGCGACATGATGTCTTCCAGGAACGCCAGCTGGCTTTCGTCGATGAAGAGGCCCAGTTCGCCGGGCTCGGTGAAGTCGGTTTGCGCGGCCAGCAGGGTGAGCGTGGCCAGGCGGTCGTCCCGGTCCCGCGCCATGGCGGCCGCGGCGATGGCCATCAGGGTCCCGCCGAGGCAGTAGCCCACGGCATGGACGCGGCGTGCGGGCAGCACGGCCTCGACCGCGTCGAGGCTCGCCATGATGCCCAGGCGCAGGTACTCGGCCATGCCGAGCCGCGCATCCGCCGCCCCGGGGTTCTTCCAGGAAATGGCGAAGACCGTATGCCCCTGGGCCACGAGATGGCGGATCAGCGAGTTGTGCGGCGAGAGGTCGAGCACGTAGTACTTCATGATCCAGGCGCTGACGACCAGGACCGGCTCGGCATGCACCGTCGGCGTGGCCGGGGCGTACTGGATGAGCTCGATCAGCTCGTTACGCAGGATGACCTTTCCCGGCGTGAGCGCGACTTCGTGCCCGGGCCGGAACGATGCGGCCTCTGCAGGCGGCGGGCCCCATGCCGCGCGGCCCGCGTCCTCGAGCCAGTGCATGGCGCCATTCGCCAGGCTGGTGCCGCCGGTGGCCGCGGCCTTGCGCAGCACCTGCGGATTGGTGATCGCGCCATTGGCGGGCGAGAGCAGCTCCAGCCATTGCCTTGCCAGGAAGGCAACCAGCTGCTCGTGGTGGCGGTCCACGCCGGGCACGCCGTGAATGAAGGTGCGCAGGCGGTGGGCGGCAGCTTCGTGGGCCTGGCGGTAGAAGCTGAACGGCCAAGCGTCCCATTCGCCGCCCGACAGGCGCGGCTCGTGCGCCGGGTCGGGTGCCTGGACGACGGCCCCGTCGATACCGGCCCGCACTGCGCGCCCGGGCTGCGTCGCCAGGTGAATGGCCCAATCCGACCACGCCAGCATCTGTGCGGCGGGCGACAGGCCCCCGCCCAGGTGCCCCCCAGAGCGCGTGCAAGGTTCTGTCTAGTTCGTCGGGCGCTTCGTTCATGGTGGTGTTCTTCGGGAAGGTTCGCGCGTCCGCGTGAAGGCCGGGACACCGCGTCGCCGGTGCGTCCGGTCTGGCCGAATGTAGGGACCGCAGGCGGCGGTGGCCTTGCGCTGAATCAATCAAGACGCGCCGCGCCCGGAGCTCAGTGCGGCCGGCTCGCCCGCACCTCGGGCCAGGAAAGCTCCAGCCCCATCACTGCGCGTGCATACAGGTAGTTGTTGAGCATCCGCTCGCTGAGCGAGTCCATGTCGACATGGCCGATCGCGTCGCAGGGAAAGGCGAAGGCGCGCTGATTGGCGAACAGAGGTTGAAACCGCAGTTCGTAGCCGCAGGATGCATGAGGTGTGTCCATCTTGGTCTCCTTGAGCGCTTGCGTTGGCACCGGCCGTTGCAAGAGGAAGAAGAACGGCGCCATCTCAATCTAGACCTCGTGCGTGGCGGCATCATCAATGCTGCGCATCAGACGGAAACAAGGTGTCAATCGTCGGTATCGGCGCGACCTGGCCTGTGCCGGAAACTGCTGAACCAGGCGGCCAGCTGCGCGAGATCCAGCGCCGCGCTGCCCGAGCGCGGGCGCCCCCGACACGGCGGCGGGAGCGGCGTGTCTTCCTCGACCACGTTCGTGCGCAGCGCTTCCCATCCGTGGGGTGTGATCTCGAGCACGGTGGCCGGGGCCTGCCGCAGACAGCGGTCGCAGCCGATGTGCGGCGATGGAATCAGCACCCTGATCAGACCGGCGGCGTCCAGCAGGCGCAACCTGTCGATCATCGCGGCATCGGCCCTGGCGCAGGGCAGCGGCGCATCGGACAGCTCCTTCAGGAGATTCATGCACATGGACGCGTTCCCGAGCGCTCAGTCGAGCGTGATCCAGAAGACGAACATGTTCAGCGCAAGCCAGGCTCCCGCTGCGAGCAGTACCGCAGCCAGCGCGACCGCGAGCCACTGGAGCGGGGGCATGGCCGGTCTCGCCACGCGTTCAGCGCCTGGCGCGAGCGCAGGTGCTGAAGCCGAAGAGCGAATAGAGCGGGCAGGTGCCGATCACCCCGGTCAGCAGCGGCACCACGCCGATGTAGCCCCACCGGCCTACGATTTCCGTGGCCGCCAGCATGATGAGCAGCGTACCGCCGCCCACACGCGCCGTGCGCTCCAGGGGACCGATGTTTTTCGACAGGAAGGACATGCGTTTCTCCTTGTGGGCAGGAGAAGATCTTGTGCGGCGCAAGCCTGTCCGGTGTTGAGGCAGATCAAGGATTCGAGGTTCCAGACTGCATCGGACGCATCCGAGCCCTCAGGCGGGCAGCAGCGTGCGGACGCCCGCGGCAATGGCCGCGGCGAGCGGGATCCGGTTGGACGGGTGGCGGATGGTGTCGCAGCTGACGATCTCGCCCGCACCGGCCGCGCGCAGGTCCTCGAATGCGGTCTGCGCGAACACCGCATGCACCGCCACGCACACAGGGGCGGCGAGCCCCGCCTGGCGCAGATGGCCGACCGTCTCGATCATGGTGCGGGCGGTCGAGACGATGTCGTCCACCAGCACCGGCGTGCGCGAGCGCCAGCGCTCGACGTCCGGCAGCGGGACCTCGACATCGCGGTCGCCTCGGCGCGTCTTGCGCAGCACGACGAAGGGGGCAAGGGCATGCTGCGCCACGGCGCCGACCCATTGGGCGCTTTCCTCGTCGGGACCGATCAGCAGGGGGTCGCGCACATGCTCTCGAATCCACTGCGCCATGCTCTGCGCGGCATGGACGGCGTGCGCCGGAACGCTGCAGACCTGGGACAGGTCGGTGATCCGGTGCAGGTGGGGATCGACCGTCAGCAGCCAGTCGGCGCACTGCGAGATCCATGCGCCCACATGGTGGGCGCTGATCGTCTCGCCGGGCTGGAAGCGACGGTCCTGCCGCATGTAGGCCAGGTACGGCGCGACCAGGCCGACCGACCGCGCGCCGGCTTCCCGCAGCGCCGCCGCCAGCAGGAACAGCGGCACGAGCTTGTCGTCAGGCCGGTCGAGCGTGCAGACGATGATCGTCCCCCGGCCATCGACCGGCGACTCGATGCGCACGTAGGACTCGCCATCGGGAAAGCGCCGCACCGTGGCGACGCCGCGTTCCAGCCCGAGGCGGATCGCCAGCTCTTCGGCGAGCTGTTCGTTCCCGGGCATCGCGATCACGACGCCGGGCGCGGTCATTCGAAGGCCAGGGCTCCCGTCGGCAGATGCACGCGCAACGGCTTCTCCGCCTCGGGCTTCGATTGGGCTTCCGGCGCACGCACGAGCAGGACCGGCACGGGCGCGTAGCGCAGGATGTGTTCCGCACAGCTGCCCATGATCGCGCGCCCGACGCCTCGGCGGCCGTGCGTGCCGAGCACGATCAGGGCCGCAGGCCACGTGGCGGCTTCCTGGGCGACCAGTTCATGAACCGGTCCGGACCGCCTGTCGCACAGCACCGTCTCGACCCCGATGCCGGCCGTCTTTGCCGAGTCCCTGGCTTCCTCAAGGAGGCGATCGCCGTTCTCGCGCAGCACCTTCAGCAAATCCCCGGCGTAGCCATAGGCATCCACGGCAAGCGCGAACGAGAGGTCGTCGATCGCATGAAACACCCGTAGCCGTCCTTGCGTCAGCTTCGCGAGGCGGATGGCCTCGTCCAGTCCGCGCCGCGCCGTCGGGCTGCCGTCGATGGGAACAAGAATTCGCTGGTACATGGCGGACTCCTCGGATTGCGGGTTGAAAAGACCGTCAGTATCCGAAGGACGGCGCCCCTCGCCTTGAGGTGGCGCAAGGCAGGTCGACAGCGCCGCGGCGAACATCAGGCCCTCCCGCATTTCGAACGGAAGGAGACGCCATGAAGATTCTGCTTGCAGTGGACGGCAGCGACTACACGCGGAGAATGCTCGGCTACCTGGCCACCCACCAGGAGACGCTGGGCTCCGGTCACGACTACACCGTGCTCCATGCGGTTCTCCCGCTGCCGCACCGGGGTTGAGGCGCCGCAGTCTGGGCGGTGAGCGCGATGGCACTCGTGACGGCCTTCTTCGAAAGCGCGGAACCGTCGGTGGCGACCAGGATGCGTTTGAACATGAGAGGTCTCCGAGCGTGTCTGCCGCGAGCTTAGGCAAGCCGCGGCCGCGCACGTTGATTCACATCAAGAAGCGCTGAAGCGGCTGCATCGCAGCGGGATGGATCAGGCCCGTGCCTTGCGGCGGGGCGGATGCCCGCGCGTCCTCGAAGGCGCGGCGGCCGCCAGCCGGGCGTAGAAGAATCGCTTGGCCATCTCCGCGAGCGCCAGGTACGCCACCAGCATGCCGGCCAGCCAGGCGAAGAAGATCGCGGGCGGCGGCTCGAAGTGGAAGAACCTGGCAAGCGGCGAAAAAGGCAGCAGCAGCGCGGCCCCCACGACGAAAAGCGATGCCAGCGAAAGCGCCGCGCCGGGCCGGCTGGCCCAGGGCTTGCCTCGCGTGCGGATCACGAAGATCACCAGCACCTGCGTGGCCAGCGACTCGACGAACCAGGCGGTACGGAACAGCGGCGCCTGTGCGTGCAGCACATGGATCAGCAGCCAGAAGGTCAGTGCATCGAAGGCCGAGCTGATCGCACCGAACAGCCACATGTAGCGCCGGATGAACTTCATGTCGAGGGTGCGGGGCCGGTGCAGGTCGGCGGCGTCCACGCGGTCGAGCGGAATGGCCGCCTGCGACAGGTCGTAGAGCACGTTGTTGAGCAGGATCTGCGCCGGCAGCATCGGCAGGAAGGGCAGCAGCAGCGAGGCGCCCGCCATGCTCAGCATGTTCCCGAAGTTGGAGCTCGTGCCCATCATGATGTACTTCATGACATTGCCGAAGGTGCGCCGCCCTTCGAGCACGCCCTCGTGCAGCACCGCAAGGTCGTGGTCGAGCATGACGATGTCGGCCACCTCCCGCGCCACGTCGACCGCGCTGTCCACGGTCAGACCCACGTCGGCCGAGCGCAGCGCGGGGGCGTCGTTGATGCCGTCGCCCAGGTAGCCGACCACATGGCCGCGCGCCCTGAGCGCCAGGATGATCCGGTTCTTCTGCGCCGGGTTGACGCGGCAGAACAGGGTGGTGCGGCCCACGCGGGCGCGCAGCGCGGTTTCGTCCATGGCCGAGATTTCCTGCCCGGTCAGCACGCCCGCCACGGGAATGCGCAGCAGGGTGCACAGGTGCTGGGTCACCAGCTCGCTGTCGCCGCTCACGATCTTCACGTGGACGCCGCTCTTGGCCAGCGCGGCCATGGCTTCGCCCGCGCCGGCCTTGGGCGGATCGATGAAGGCCGCGAAGCCGGCGAACACCAGCGCGCTCTCGTCGCGCACGTCGGCATGCGGATGGTCCGCGGGCACGTCGCGCCAGGCCACGCCCAGCACGCGCAGGCCCTGGCGTTCGAGCGCATGGCAGCGCTCGCGCAGCTGTACCAGGGCGGCCGCGTCCAGCGGCGCCAGCGACCGGCCTTCGTCGCGCTCGAAGCGGCTGCACAGGGCCAGCACGTCGTCTGGCGCGCCCTTCGCCACCAGCCAGCGCGCATCGCCCCGGTCGAGCAGCACCGAGACACGCCGGCGCTCGAAGTCGAAGGGCACCTCGTCGATCTTCTTCCAGGCCGCGGTGTCCATCGGGTGCGCCAGCACCGCCTCGTCGAGCGGGCTTTTCAGGCCGCTTTCGAAAGTGCTGTTGAGGTGGGCCAGCATCAGCACCCGTGCGCTGTCGCGGCCGTCCGCATCGGCGCATCGGGCGAGGCTGATACGCGCTTCGGTCAGGGTGCCGGTCTTGTCGGTGCACAGCACATCCATCGCGCCGAGGTTCTGGATCGAGGCCAGGCGCTTGACGATGACGCGGCGCGAGGCAAGGCGCATGGCGCCGCGCGAGAGCGTGACCGACACCACCATCGGCAGCAGCTCGGGCGTGAGCCCGACGGCGAGCGCCACCGCGAACAGAAAGGCGTCGAGCAGCGGCCGATGCAGGATCACGTTGACCAGCAGCACGAACAGCACCAGCAGCAGGGTCATCCGCATGATCATCATGCCGAAGCGGTGCATGCCGATCTCGAATGCGGTGGGCGGCGGCTCGGCCTGGAGGCTGCTCGCCACCTCGCCGAGCGCGGTGTGCGAGCCGGTGGCCATGACGCCGACGCGCGCGCTGCCGCTGATCACCGTGCTGCCCATGAACACCGCGTTGAGCGCGTCCTGCAGCTCGGCGGCGCGGCCCCCGGGTGCGCCCGGGTGCTTCTCCACGGGGTAGGACTCGCCGGTCAGCAGGCTCTGGTTGACGAAGAAGTCGCGCGCCTCCAGCACCAGGCCGTCCGCCGGCACCCGATCGCCCGCCGACAGCAGCATCAGGTCGCCCGGCATCACCTCGGTCACCGGAATCTCCCGCACGGCGCCGTCGCGCAGCACGCGCGCGCGCAGCGCCACCGAAGCGCGCAGCTTCTCGGCGGCGCTGCTGGCGCGGTGCTCCTGCACGAAGTCGAGCGTCACGCTCAGCAGCACCAGCAGCACGATGATCCCGGCGTTGGCGATGTCGCCGGTGGCCGCCGAGATCGTGCTGGCGGCCAGCAGCACGAGCACCAGCGGATTGCGCAGGCGGGCGAGGAACTGCAGTGCCAGCGAGCGCTTCGCCTGCGGCTCGAAGCTGTTCGGGCCCCAGCGCGCTCGCGCCTCGTCGGCCTGCAGCTGCGACAGGCCCCAGGTGGCGCCCGCGCCCGCGCCGCGCCACCATGGCTCGGGAACGGAGGCGTCGGGGCTGGCGTGCGAAGGGAGGGTCACTGCAACCGGATGTCGTCGCAACGCCGGGCTGGCGACGCGGAACATTCTTCCATCGAAGCTGGACAAGGCCCAAGACTAGGCATGCCTGCGCGCAACGGCCTTGCGCCCGATCAAGCATCGGGCGCCGCGGTGCGCAAGCTCGCGGGCGGTTGATCCAGCGCAAGGCCGCGCGGGCGGGGCGGCCTAAGGTCGGCCCATCGCATTGCGCAAGCTCCAGGAGCCTTCATGCAGACCCCGAAATCCATCCTGCTTCACCTCGACAGCTCGGCGCGCACGGCGGAGCGCATCAAGGTGGCCGGCGAACTGGCCGAGGCCTTCGAGGCCGAAGTCACCGGCCAGCCGTGCACCCTGTCCGCGCTCGTTCGCTATCCGTTCGCCATGGAGGCCGCGGGGGAAGCCGTCGCGATCATGCAGGAGATCGACAAGGGGGCGCGCGACAGGATGTACGCCGCCTTCATGGCGAACAGCGCGGGCTTGCGGCGCCTGCGCTGGGCCGAGCCGCAGAGCGACGGCCCCCTGGGATTCGCCCGGCGCGCGCTCTATGCCGACCTGATGATCCTGGGCCAGCGCGACAGGAACGGCCCGATGCAGGGCGAACTCCCCGGCGACTTCCTGCCCAGCCTGCTGGTGCAGAGCGGCCGGCCGGCGCTGGTGCTGCCGTATGCGGGGCCGATCGGCCCCATCGGGCGCACCGTGCTGGTGGCGTGGAAGGAAACGTGCGAGGCCGCGCGCGCGGTGAGCGCGGCGCTGCCGTGGCTGCGCACGGCGTCGCGCGTGCATGCCGTGGCCTACGGCGAGGACGCGCAGGCCTCCTTGCAGGAGCTGCAGAACTATCTGCGGGTGCAGGGGGTCCGGAACCTCGAGCTGCACCCCGGCGGCGGCGACGACGAGAGTGCCGGCAGCAGGCTGCTTTCCTTCTCGGCCGACCTGAGCGCGGACCTGCTGGTCATGGGCTGCTACGGCCACGGCCGGGCGCGCGAATGGGTGCTCGGCGGCGCCACGCAGTCGATCCTGCAGTCGATGACGCTGCCCGTGCTGATGTCGCACTGAGCGGGACCCATCGCCATGAGCACCGAATTCACCTTTCCCTTGGCGCTTTGCAAGGCGCAGTGGAGCATCTGGCTGCACACGCTCGAAATGCTGGAGACGGCGGGGGCACAGTGCCTGGCGCTCGGATCCCACGCGCTGCGCGACAGCGCGGCCGAGACCCGTGCCCAGACCGACGCGATCGCCCGGGCCGGGGGCTGGCAGTTCCGGGCCACGCTGCCGATGAATGCGTGTTGGTGCTCCGCGGCGCCACACGCCTCGGCGGCTTGTGCATTCGACCGGCCGGCGATCGGTCCGACGACGGCCGCGGCGCCGCACGTGGTCGCCGCGTCGGCGTCCCGGCGCGCCGTGGTGGCCGACGCACTGCGCACGCTGAACGCCGCGCTCGCGGCCACGCCCTCCCGAAAGAAGCCATGACGCTCTCGACCATCGCCGTGCACCTCGACCACACCGAGCGGTGCGAGGCCCGCACCTTGCTCGCGGTCCGGCTGGCAAGGCAGCACGGCAGCCATCTGCTCGGCCTCGTGCCCACGGGTGTGCCATCCGAGGCGGCGTTCGCACAAACGGGGGACGCCGTCTCCCTGGTGGCTGCGGCCGCGCTGTACCAGCGCCGGCGGGCCGAGGCCGTGGCGCACGTGTTTCGCTGCCGGCTGCGCGAGACGGGCCCGCTGCCCTGCGAAATCCGGCTGGCGGATGGCGACCCGGTGGAGGCCGTGCTGGCCCATGGCCACGCGAGCGACCTGGTCGTCGTCGGACAGGCAGACCGGCAGGCGGCGGTGGACGCCCGGGCCCGGCAGCTGCCCGAAGAGATCATGCTGCATGCGGGGCGGGCCGTTCTCATCGTGCCGCGTGCGGGGCGTTTCGAAGGTGCTTTGAGCCGGATCCTGGTGGCCTGGGATGGCGGCAGGGAGGCGGCGCTCTCGGTGTCGGGCGCGCTGCCGCTGTTGCGCGCGGCGAACACCGTCACCGTGGTGTCGATGCGGGAAGACGGCGGCGCCGACTCGGCCGGCACACCTTCTGCCGGCGAATTGGACGGCTGGCTCCTGCGGCACGGCATCCGGGCCGCTTTCGATTGCAGTGCGGTGGCCGGGAGAACCGGCGATGCCCTGCTGGCCCACGCTTCGGCGCGGAAGGCCGACCTGATCGTGATGGGGGGCTTTGGGCACGCCCGGTCGCGAGAGCGGCTCCTGGGCGGCGTCACGCACGACGTTCTTGCGCGCACTCCCATCCCCGTCCTCATGGCCCATTGAAGCGAAGCCGGCCCGCCAGATGCGGCCGAGCAGCGTGGCCTGCTTCCTGTCGGTGCCCGCGGTGCGCGGCGCATGCTTCATGGCCTCGACCGTCCGGGCGGACGCGTCCGCCGCAGCCGTGGCCGCGCTGCGCGTGGCGATGGACAGCGGCCGGCAGACCTTCGTGCTCGACATACCGCCAGGGTTCCAGGCCGACGTGCTGGCCGGCCGCGCGCCGGCGGCGCAGCTGAACGTGGACGCCACGCCCATGAGCCAAGCCTTCACCGGCAGCGCCTACATCCAGCAGATGGTGGCGGCGGAAGTCGCCGAGTTCGCGCAGCGCTTTCGCGGCGATCCCGTGCTGCCGGCGGAGCTTGCGATGCGCATGCGCTTCAATCCGAACCTCGAGGCGGCGTGGTTCGGCTCGCTTTCCGAGCTCATCAACAACGTGACCATGCTCTCGATCATCCTGACCGGCGCCGCCCTGATCCGGGAGCGCGAGCACGGGACCATCGAGCACCTGCTGGTCATGCCCGTCACACCGGCCGAGATCGTGCTGGCGAAGATCTGGTCGATGGGGCTGGTCGTGATGGTGGCGGTTGGCGTCGCGCTGGCGGTGGTGGTGCGCGGCGCGCTGCGGGTGCCCGTGGAGGGCTCGATCGCGCTGTTCATGGCGGCCACCGCCTTGCATCTGTTCGCGACGACTTCGATGGGCATCTTCATGGCCACCGTGGCCAGGTCGATGCCGCAGTTCGGAATGCTGCTGGTGCTCGTGCTGGTGCCGCTGCAGATGCTCTCCGGAGGCAGCACGCCGCGCGAGAGCATGCCCTCGTTTGTCCAGGAGGTGAGGCTCGCGGCGCCGACGACGCACTTCGTGTCGGCCGGCCAGGCCATACTTTTCCGCGGTGCAGGCATCGGTGTCGTGTGGCCGCAGTTCGCCATGCTCGCGGCCTTCGGCTGCGTGATGTTCGCAGCCGCATTGGCGCGATTTCGCAAGACCATCAGCCTGATGGCCTGAAGAATCCCCGCCGCGCTGGCTTGATCGGCATCAAGCCGCCCGAGCGGTGCGCGCCCGAAGATTCGTGCACCGCCCACATCCCGCGCCGGGGCGCGCGCATCACCGAGCAGGCTGCCTCATGAACTTCAGAACCATCCTCGTTCACCTGGACCGCTCCGGCCGCAGCGCGGCGCGTGCCGCACTGGCGGCCCAGTGGGCCAAGGCCCATGAAAGCCACCTGGTCGGACTGGTTCCCACGGGCTTGCATGGCGGCGTGGTCCCGGCCGGGACCGTCGCCGTGGGCATGACCGACTACATCGCCGATGCGGCCAGCCGCCTGCGGCTGCGGGCCGAGGCCGTCGCTCGGGAATTCAGGGAGGGCATCCACGAGTCGGGCCCGCTGTCGTACGAGGTTTGCCTGGCTGACGGAGGGGCGGTCGATGCCCTGGTCCGGCACGGCCGCGCGAGCGATCTCCTGGTGCTCGGACAGGACGGCGACGGCTCGGATGCGGCGGACGCCACGGCACGCGGCCTGGTGCCGCAGGTGCTGGTGGAAGCCGGGCGCCCGCTGCTGATCGTGCCGTGCGCCGGGAACTTCAACGCATCCGCGAAGAATGTCGCGGTCGCCTGGGACGGTTCGCGGGAATCCGCGATCGCCATCCATGCGGGCCTGCCGGCGCTGCGGCGCGCAGCGCGCGTGACGCTGATCTCCTGCAGCCATCCGGGCGGTGCGGACGACGAGCGGCGGCTCCTCGTTCCAGAAATGCTCCAGTTCCTTCTCAGGCATGGCGTGCGCGCGAGTGCGCAGCGCGAGGTAACCGAGATCGACATTGCCGATGCGCTGCTGTCGCGCACCGCGGAGCTGGGCGCCGACCTGCTCGTGATGGGGGGATATGGCCATTCGCGCTTGCGCGAGCGGGTGCTGGGCGGCGTCACGCGGCGGATCCTCGCGCGGATGGCCGTGCCGGTCCTGATGGTGCACTGAGCCGGCCGCGGGCGCGCGCCGGCACGGCAGGCCCGCTCCCACGCAACCCAAAAAAGATCCCCGTGCGCGACAACCCGCCCCCGGGCCTGGCCGACGCCGAGGCCGCACGGCGCTTGCGCCGCGACGGCCCGAATGTCCTGCCCTCCGTTTCCCGCAAGGGCCTGACCCGCATCGCCTGGGGCGCGCTGACGCAGCCGATGTTCATGCTGCTGCTGGCCGCCGCAGCGCTCTATGCCCTGCTCGGCGACTTGAGCGAGGCCGGCATGCTCGCGGTGTCCGTGCTGCTGGTGGGCGGACTGTCGATCTACCAGGAGCAGCGTACCGAGCGGGTCCTGGAAGCGCTCAAGGACCTGTCCAGTCCGCGCTGCACCGTCGTGCGGCAGGGGCGTCCCGTCCGGATCGCGAGCCGCGAACTGGTGCGCGGCGACTGCCTGCTGGTGAACGAAGGCGACCGCCTGTCCGCCGACGCGCGGCTGGTCGAGGCCGTCGGGCTGCAGGTCGACGAATCCTTGCTCACTGGCGAGTCGATGCCGCTGGCCAAGCGTGCCGGTGGCCCGGGCGGCAGCGAGGGCCGGGCGGACGTGCTCCTCGCGGGCAGCCTGGTGGTGCGCGGCGACGGCGTGGCCGAGGTGACGGGCACGGGCGCCCACACCGCGCTGGGCGCCATCCACCGGTCCATCGCGCAGCTCGCGCCGCGCGCCAGCCGGCTGCAGGACGAACTGCAGCAACTGGTGCGGCGGGTGGCTTGGCTCGCGGCCTTCACCTGCCTGGCCGCGGCCACCGTGTTCGCGCTGCGGGAGGGCTCGTGGACCCAGGGCCTGCTGGTCGGGCTGACGCTGGCGATGTCGCTGATCCCCGAGGAGTTCGCCGTCGTCTGGAGCGTGATGCTGGCGCTCGGCGGCTGGCGTCTTGCCAAGTCGAACGTGCTCACCCGCCAGCCCCAGGCCATCGAGGCGCTCGGCACCATCACCGTGCTGTGCGTGGACAAGACCGGCACGCTGACGCGAAACCGCATGGCGCTGGCGGCCCTGCACGACGGTGCCGGCGAATGCGAGTTGCACGAAGCGGGCGAGGCGGCGGCGCAGCGCTTCCATCGCCTGCTGCAGGCCGCGGTCCGCGCCAGCAACGCGGAGGGCGTCGAACCGATGGACCGGGCGGTGCGCGCGGCCGCCGAGGCTGCGGGCCTGCGCCCCGATCCGGCCTGGGCGCCCGGCGTGCGCCGGGGGATCCGCGAGGGCTCGCCCTACGTGGTGCATTGCTGGCACGCGCCCGGCGTGCCCGGCGAGGCCGTGGCGGTCAAGGGCGCGGCGGAGGCCGTGCTCGGTCTTTGCGGCGCCGATCCGGCGCTGGCGCAACGGTTGCGCGAGGCGGCCGACCGCTGGAGCGCCGCCGGCCTGCGTGTGCTCGCGGTGGCCGAGGGCCGCGCTGCCGCGCCCGGCGACGACGCCGCGCTGCCCGAGGGCCTTCGGCTCACGCCGCTGGGCCTGCTCGGCTTCATGGATCCCTTGCGCGACGAAGTGCCCGCTGCCGTGCAGGCGTGCCGGCACGCGGGCGTGCGCGTGGTGATGATCACCGGCGATGCCGCCCTCACGGCGCGTTCGATCGCGCGGCAGGCCGGGCTCGTCGATGGCGCCGCGGCGCATGTGATGACCGGTGCGGCGCTCGCCGCCATGGACGACGAAGCGCTGCGGGATTGCGTGCGCGAGGTGCAGGTGTTCGCGCGGGTCGACCCGGCGCAGAAGCTGCGCATCGTGCAGGCCCTGCAGCAGTGCGGCGAGGTCGTCGCGATGACGGGCGACGGCGTCAACGACGCGCCCGCGCTCAAGGCGGCCGACATCGGCGTCGCGATGGGCCAGCGCGGCACGGACGTGGCGCGCGAGGCCGCCTCGCTGGTGCTGACGGACGACAACTTCACCTCGCTGGTCGACGCTGTGCGCGCCGGCCGGCGCATCTTCACCAACCTGCGCAAGGCCCTGGGCTATCTCTTCGCGGTGCACGTGCCCATCGTCGGCGTGGCGCTGATCCCGGTCGTGCTGGGCGGGCCGGTGCTGCTGCTGCCGCTGCACGTGGTGCTGCTCGAGCTGCTGATCGACCCGGCCTGTTCCCTGGTCTTCGAGGCCGAGCCCGCGCCGGACGACAGCATGGACGTGCCGCCGCGCCGCAAGGAGGACACGCTGTTCTCGCTGGGCTCGGCCGGCCACGCGCTGGCGCTCGGCGGGCTTGCGTTTGCCGGCGTGGCGCTGGTGCAATGGGTGTGCCGCGAGCGCGGCGCTTCGCCGGAGGTGCTGCGCCTGGCGAGCCTGGGCTCGATCGTGCTCGGCAACCTGTTGCTGCTGGTGTGGTTCCGGGGGGCAGGCTTCGGGCGCACGCACGCCAACGCGGTGTTCCATGCGCTGCTGGTGGGCGTCTGCGTGGTCTGGGTCCTGCTGACCGGTGTGCCGGGCGTCGGCGCACGGTTCGGCCTGGCGACCCTGCCGCCGCACTGGGCCCTGTGGGCCGCGCTGCCGGCCAGTTGGGCGGCGTGGCGCCTTTTCGTTGATTCTCATCGCCATTGAATCGGAAACAGGACAGATGGACACGACACTGGTGCAGGCGCTGCGCGAATCACTGCAGCGGGAAACCGGCGCGCGCGTCGAGCTGGTCGAGACGCACATCTCGTGGGTGCTGCTGACGGCAACGCACGCCTACAAGCTCAAGAAGCCCGTGCGCTTTCCCTTCGTCGACTTCGCAAGCATCGCGGCGCGCAAGCATTTCTGCGAGGAAGAACTGCGCCTCAACCGGCGCTTCGCGCCCTCGCTGTACCTGGACGTGGTGCCGGTGTGCGGCGCGCGCGAGGCGCCGCGGCTCGGCGGCGACGGCGTGCCGATCGACCACGTGGTCCGCATGCGGCGCTTTCCGGAGTCGTCGCTCTTGCGCAACCTGCTGATGGCAGGCCGGTTGGAGCCGGCCTGGCTCGACGGCTTCGCGTGGCGGGTGGCGGCGCTGCAGGGTGCGGCCGAGCGCGTGGTGCCGCCGTCCGCATTCGGCGCGCCGGACGCCATCGTTCGTGCGGCCGTCGATGTCGTGAGCCAGCTGCTCGTGCAACGCAGCGACAGCTGTCTCGCGACCCTGTCCGCATGGATCCGCGAACGCGCGCAGGCGCTGCACATGGCCTGGATCGCGCGCCAGCAGAGTGGCGCGGTGCGCGAATGCCACGGCGACCTGCACATGGCCAATGTCGTCCTGGTGGACGGCGAACTCACCGCCTTCGATTGCATCGAGTTCGACCCCATGATGCGCCGGATCGACGTGATGAGCGACATCGCATTCCTCACCATGGACCTGAAGGCCCACGGCCGCGCCGACCTCGCGTTCCGCTTCCTGGATGCGTGGCTGCAGCACAGCGGCGACCATGCGGGCCTGCAGGTGCTCGGCTTCTACGAGGTGTACCGGGCGCTGGTGCGTGCCATGGCTGCGGGCCTGGGGCCGCAGGCCGCGCCGGCTCCGGCCGGCGCATCGAAGCCCGACTACCTGGCCTGCGCCGCGCAGTTGGCGCACAGCCCGCGGGGGCGCGCGCGCCTGCTGATCACGCACGGGTTCTCGGGTTCCGGCAAGTCGACCATCGCCTCGCAGCTGCTGTGCGCCGCGGGCGCGGTGCGCATCCGTTCGGACGTGGAGCGCAAGCGCCTGTTCGGCCTCGATCCGCTCGCCCGCTCCGCCGAGCGGGGCCTGGCCATCTACGGCGCGGAGGCCACGCGACGGACCTTCGAGCGCTTGCGCGCCTGCGCGCGCGACGCGCTGCTGGCGGGGTATCCGGTGATCGTGGATGCGGCCTTCCTGCGCAGCGCCGAGCGGCGCAGCTTCCAGGGGCTGGCGGCCGAGCTCGACCTGCCTTTCGCGATCCTGGACTGCCGCACCGCCGAGGCCGTGCTGCGCCGCCGCGTGGCCGAGCGCAGCACCTCGGGCACGGACGCGTCGGAGGCCAGCCTCGAGGTGCTGGAGCGCCAGCTCGCGTCGCACGAGCCGCTGGCGCTCGACGAGCGCGCGCTGGCCATCGAAGTCTTCACCGAGGACGCGGTGGACATCGCCTCGCTCGAGGCGCGCTGGCGCGCGCAGGGCTGAGCGGCGGCGAGGTGCCTCAGCCGGGCCTGCCGTCCACCCGGGCCCGCGTCAGCACGGGCCAGTAGCGCACGGCAAACAGGCCGAAACCCAGGCTCCAGAACGCCGCGGAAACGAGGACCGCGCCGACCGTGTGGGCCGGCGCGGCCAGCGGCACGAGTATCCGCACCAGCGCGGCGAGCAGCACCA